>ERZ1026866.22-NODE-22-length-119473-cov-35.179470_pt1 | contig 119473 bp, 111 predicted proteins | sample MGYA00380163_ERZ1026866 | MGnify/ENA primary metagenome ERZ1026866 (study PRJEB33269, sample SAMEA4719799) | human gut metagenome | biome: human-associated habitat; feature: organic feature; material: feces | place: Cameroon | collected 2013-10 ...
TATACTTTAAGAAATTAAGGAATTCCTAACTGCAATATGTCTGGCTCCTGTGCATGATTTATTTTTATTAATAAAAAATATAAATGCAAAAATGCTTGTTAAAATCTCTGCAACTGGAAATGATAACCATACCCCTGTCATATTAAAAATACTAGATAAAATAAATATTGAAGGCATTATGAATATAAAACCTCTTAATATAGATATTATAAATGCCTGCTTAGCTTTATCTCTAGAAGAAAAATATACGCAAGTGATAATATTATATCCCACAAATATAAATGCTGTAAAATATATGCGAAGTCCATTAACTGATATTCTTTGAAGCTCTTCTATATTGTCTCTATTAAAAATTGAAGTTATTTCATTAGCAAATAAATAAGTAATTATATAAACAAAAATAGAAATGCTAGTTGATAAAATTACAGCATATTTATATATTTTATTTATATTATCTTGATTATTATAGTTAATACTTATAATAGGCTGCACTCCCTGCCCCATTCCTGTAAATATTGCTATAATCACTAATGCTATATTTGCAGTAATTCCATAAGCAGCTACTCCTACATCGCCTGCAATATTTAATATTATTATATTGAAAGATAAAATAACAAAACCTGATGAAACTTCAGTTATTAAAAAAGATACACCAAGAGATGATATTTCAAAGAATTTTCTAAAACTAATATTAGGCTTTACAATAAAAAATGTATTTTTCTTTTTTATAAATAATGCTGATAATATTAGTATGCTCACAATAGGAGAAAATACTGTTGCAAGCACAGCTCCAAATATTCCCATATTAAAAGGAAAAATAAATATATAATCAAAAACAATATTAAATAAACTTCCCATAAGCATAGCAATCATAGCAAGTCTCGGGTGATTATCATTTCTCACAAAACCTAAAAGTACATTATTAAGCATAAACATAGGCGAAAATAAAAGTATCATCTTTATATAAATATTAGTCATAGAATGTATATTACCTCTAGCTCCTAAAATATATGCTATATGATATGTAAAGAAAATACTTACAGATATAAACAAAACAGATATTATCAATATATAAATTAAAGAATTAGTAAATACAATATTTGCTTCATTATTTTTATTTTGTGCTTTTAATATAGCATACTTAGTAGCAGAGCCCATTCCAAGCATTAAACCAATTCCATTAACAAAATTAAAAATAGGTATAGCAATATTCAAAGCGGTAAGCCCATCAGAGCCTATTCCTCTAGCAACAAAAAAAGTATCAGCAAGTATATAGCAAGATAAACCAATCATACCAAGCACATTAAGTGATACATATTTAATAAATAGATGAAGTATATTATTCATAAAAAATACCCTATAATAAAAAAACGTTTGCGTTCATACTTTCTAAGGCCTACGGTATGAATACAAACGTTTTAAAAAAATTTATCCGGCGACAAATTTAATTATTTTCTAGATTATTATTTTTATATTAATTAAAGTCCTTTAAACTTAATCCTACACTATTTAAGTCATATTCTAACATTATTTTTACTAACTCTTTAAAAGTAGTTTTTGGCTTCCAACCCAATTTTTCTTTAGCTTTAGTAGGATCTCCCAAAAGTAAATCTACTTCAGCAGGTCTATAATATCTAGCGTCTATTTCAACATATTTTTTCCAATCAAGACCAACAAGACCAAAAGCTTCATCAAGAAACTCTTTTACAGAATGTGTCTCTCCTGTAGCTATAACATAATCATCAGCTTTTTCTTGCTGCAGCATAAGCCACATAGCCTCAACATAATCCTTAGCATATCCCCAGTCTCTCTTAGCATCCAAATTACCTAAATATAGTTTATCTTGTTCTTTCTTTAAAATCTTAGCAATTGCATGTGTTATCTTTTTAGTAACAAAAGTTTCACCTCTTCTTGGGCTTTCATGATTAAATAATATACCATTACAAGCATACATATCATAGCTTTCTCTATAATTAACCGTAATCCAATATGAATATAATTTAGCACAAGCATAAGGGCTTCTTGGATAAAAAGGTGTTTTCTCAGTTTGGGGAGTTTCAACAACTTTACCATATAATTCACTTGTTGAAGCTTGATAAAATTTTGTTTTTATATGTGTTTCTTTAATAGCATCAAGTATTCTTATAGTACCTAATCCTACAACATCAGCAGTATATTCTGGCATATCAAAACTTACTCTTACATGACTTTGTGCTGCCAAATTATATATTTCATCTGGCTGTATTTTCTCTAATAATCTTGATAAATTAGAACTATCAGATAAATCTCCATAATGTAAAAACATTCTAACATCATTAATATGAGGATCACTATACAAATGATCTATTCTCTCTGTATTGAAAGATGAGCTTCTTCTAATTATACCATGTACTTCATAGCCTTTCTCTAATAAAAGTTCAGCTAAATAAGAACCATCTTGTCCTGTAATTCCTGTAATAAGTGCTTTTTTCATATTTTTATATCCTATTTATTATTTATTATGATTTTTTAAAAAATCTTCATAAGCTATTTTTAAACCATCTTCAAGTTCTGTTTTATATTTCCAACCTAAAGCGTTTATCTTTGAAACATCTAATAATTTTCTCATTGTACCATCTGGTTTAGAGCTATCTAATTTTATTTCACCTGTAAAACCTACAACTTTTTTTATTAACTCTGCTAATTCTTTTATAGTAACTTCCTTTCCAGAACCTATATTAATAAATTTGCCTATATCTTTAGCATCTTTATTTTCCATTAAATAAATACAAGCCTCTGCCAAATCATCTGAACACATAAACTCTCTTAAAGGAGTACCGCTACCCCAAATAACAGTTTCCTTCAAATTATTTATTTTTGCTTCATGAAAACGTCTTATAAGCATTGGTATAACATGAGCATTTTCTGCATGATAATTATCATTTATACCATAAAGATTACAAGGCATAACAGCTATATAATTAGTATTATACTGTCTGTTATAAGATTCACATAATTCTATACCTGTAATTTTTGCTAATGCATAAGGTCTATTTGTACTTTCTAAATATCCTGAAAGTAAATATTCTTCTTTTATCGGCTGAGGGCATTCTTTTGGATATATACAGCTTGAACCTAAAAACATTAATTTTTCAACACCATAAGTATAAGAAGCTTCTATTATATTATTTTGTATTTGCAAATTATATAATAAAAAATCTACTGGATAAGTATTATTAGCATATATTCCGCCTACTTTAGCAGCTGATAAAAATACCCACTCTGGTTTTTCTTTTTCAAAAAACTTAAAAACATCTTCTCTATTTCTTAAATCTAACTCTGAATGTGTTTTTCTTATTATATTAGAATAACCTTTTTTTGTAAGCATTCTATCTATTGCACTGCCAACTAAACCTCTATGTCCTGCTATATATATTTTCTTCATAATAAAAATACCTCATTATTGTTTAATCTTACAAATACCTAACAAACTAGAACCAAATGGTAAATTAACTTTTTTAAGTAAATATTTCTCTATAATATTATACTTAGTTAATTTTGATTCAACTTTAAAAAATTATATTGTGTCATTAAAAATTTGTCAAATTTAATATAACTTTACATTTGTTTAATAAACATATTATTCAAACTTTTATTAATTATTTTCATTTATATTTTAACTTAAAGTATTATATAGTTTAAGAAATTAATTAATACTTGATATAATATATTCATACATATAATTATAAATTATTAAAAACAAATACTATAAAAATGAAATACTGCAATATTGACATAAGTATAAATTATTGATATCATATAAAATCATTGAAAATATAAAAAATAATTTTAAAGAGGTAATTAAATGTTCACAGCAACTTTATATGCACAAACTACAGGAGGAGCTCAAGCAGGAGGAAGTCCTTTAGTATCAATAGGTATGATGGTAGCTATTTTTGCTATATTCTACTTTCTACTTATTAGACCACAAAAAAAACAACAACAAAAATTGGCTCAAAGCATAGCTAGTTTAAAAAAAGGCGATAAAATAATAGTAGCCGGCGGTATAGTAGCTGAATATGTATCTGACAAAGAAGGCGGAAGAGTTGCTATAGTGAAATTAGGAGAAAATACAAAAATAGAAATAATAAAATCTTCTATATCAGCTGTAGTTAGCGAAGAAGTTCTTAACAATAAAAAAGAAGAAAAGAAAGATAAAAAAGCTATAGAAGACAAAAATCAAATAAAAGAAGAGTTAGAAAAAGCACAATCTGAAGAAAAAAAAGAATAATAGAAAAAATAATAATAAAGAAATAGGAAAATAATATGAGTCATAATTTAAGGCTAGCATTCATAATTATAGGTCTTGCTATAATGGGTTGGTTTATCACTCCTACAGTAAGATGGTATTTTTTCACACCAGAAGATAAAAAAGAAGAAAGTAATATGTCATTAGATGAGATGATATCTAATGGATATACAAAAGAACAAATTGATGAGATTCAGTCTCTTAAACGCCTTAGAAGCGAATCTGTAAATTTAGGATTAGACTTACAGGGCGGTATAAGAATAGTACTTCAGGCAGATTTTGAAGATTATGCCAACAAATTAGACAGAACAGCATTATCTCTTACTGCTGAAGAGAAAAATGATGCTATGGAAAGACTTATATCTAGATTAAGAGGAAGAATTGACCAATTTGGAGTTAGTGAGGTTGGTATAAGAAAGCAAGGCGATGACAGAGTGGTTGTTGAACTTCCTGGTGCTAGAGACCCTGATAGAATTAAAAGTGTTGTACTTAGCCAAGGTGCTCTCACTTTCAATTTGGTAGACCAAGAGGCTTCTGCTACAATTACTAGCAATGACTTACTTCTTGGAGTTTTCACTAATACTGCTAAAGTACCAGAAAACGACAAGCAAGTTTATTTTTATAGCGAAAAAGATGACTTTGGAAGAAGAGTTAGAGGAGCTCCTGTATTTATAGAAAAAGAGGCTTCTTTAGATGGTTCTGCTTTAATTAATGCTAATGTAGGCGGCGGACAATTTGGAGAGGTTACTGTTGAGTTTGAACTTAATAATGAAGGAGCTGAACAGTTTGCATTAGTAACTGCTGCTAATGTTAATAGAATGCTTGCTATTGTATTAGATGATAAAGTAATAAGTGCTCCTAATATCAATCAGGAAATTAGAGGCGGAAGAGGAGTTATTTCTGGAAGCTTTACTTTGGAAGAAGCTCAAGATTTAGCTAGAATACTTAAAGAAGGTGCTTTACCTTTAAAAGTAAGTGTTGTAGAGGAAGAAGTTGTAGGTCAATCTATAGGTGCTGACTCTGTTAAGGCTGGTACTACTGCTTTATTTATGGCTGCAATATTAGTTGCTGTATTTATGATTGCTCTATATAGAGTATCTGGAGTTTTATCTACAATAGCTATGCTTATAAACGTTATACTTATTATAGCTATACTTTCTCCTTTAAGATTTACTCTTACTTTGCCTGGTATAGCTGGTCTTATACTTACTATAGGTATGGCAGTTGATGCTAACGTTATTATTTTTGAACGTATAAAAGATGAATTAAAAATAAAATCTAATATTTCTGATGCTATTATATCTGGTTATGACAGAGCTTTTGCTACAATATTTGACTCTAACATTACAACAATAATAGTAGCTTTAATACTATGGATATTTGGAAGCGGTCCTGTACAAGGTTTTGCTGTTACATTGTTCTTTGGTATTTTAATAAACCTATTTACTGCTGTATTTATTACTAGATATATATATGAAGAAATTATTCGTACAAAACTTGTGAAGAAAGCTGGTTTCTTCTTTATTTAATATAATAAGGATTTTATAGTATGAGCGAAAATATTAAAAAAAATAATGATGTTAAAAAAACTGAAAATAATGATGTAACAAAAAATAAAATTCCTTTTGTTAAATTTATGCCTGTTGCGGCTGTTATATCAAGTATATTATTTATAGCTTCTATTGGGCTTTTTATTAATAAATTGACTACTAATAGCTTTAATATGGGTATAGATTTTGCAGGCGGTGTTGAATTACAAGTGAAAATTGATAATCCAGAAGTAATAAATATCGCTGAAATAAGAAATTTATACAGAAACTTTGGTACAGAAACTGTTAATATACAAGAACTTGAAGGAGAAGATAATATCAATGCTTTTCTTTTAAGATTTAGAGGCTCTAATGAAGAATCTGACAGAGCTATGCAAGTGCTTTATGATAAATATACAAAAGAAAAAGTAACTCTTATAGGAAGTAATATTATAAGCGGTGTTGTATCTTCTGATAATTTAAAACTAGCTTTCATACTTGTAATAGTGTCTTGGATTATCATTATGATATACATTACTATAAGATTTAATTATAGATATGCTTTCCCTGCTATTATTACTCTTATACATAATGTTGTTATAGTATTTGGTATACTTCTATTTTTGAATAAAGAGTTTTCTGTATTAGTTCTCTCTTCAATGCTTACTTTAATAGGTTATACAATCAACGACATAATAGTTGTATTTGATAGAATCAGAGAAAATGCTGATGTTAAAAGACCATTTAAAGAAATTGTTAATATAAGTCTTAATAATGTTGTAGGTAGAACTGTAATTACTGGTGTTTCTACATTGCTTGCTGCTCTTGCTATAATGATATGGGGCGGATTTATACTTTATGATTTTGCTTTTACATTCTTTTGCGGTGTAGTGATAGGTACTTATGCTAGTAACTTTATTGCAAGCGGCCTTTTAATATTATTTATGAAAGGAAAAAAAGCATAATTAAAAGAATAAAATGAAAAAGAATAATATTTTTATTATACTTATAATATTTTCTCTTATATTTTTAGTATTAACAGTGGTATACAATGTATATACGATAGGGGCAAATAATAATATCAAAAAAGAAATAGATAGTACTAGTAATATTTTAGCAGAAAATATGAAAAATCAGTATATAAAAATATTATCCTTATATTTTAAAGAACAACTAATAGATGAAACTAATCAAAATAAAAGAAATGAATTAAATAATTTTATAAAAGAAAACACAGCATCAATATCCTCTTCAAACTTTAACAATCTAAAGTCATCTATTAATGATATAATACAATTAAGAAATAGAAACACAACTTATGTTTTATTATTTTTAGCTGTATTCACATTTATATCCGGCTTAATAATTAATTTACTTACTAATAACAATAAAGAAAAAAACAATATTCAAACTACAAAAAAGATTGTAAAAGAGGAAAATGAAAAAAAAGAGGAAAAACCTAATATTATTATTTCTAATGAGATAGATAATAAAAAAGAAATTGAAATAAATAATATGTATCAAAATCTTGTAAAAGAAATAAAGAATTCCAAAGAAGATAGTGCTATGGAAATACTTGAAAAAATATTTCAAATAGATGACAGAAACTATTTAGCTTTGAATGGTGCTGGAATACTTTATACAAAGATATATACTAAAAACGGAAATAACACTTATTTTGTAAAGGCTGATAAGTTTTATGAATCTGCAATTTCTATATATAATAAAAACAAAGATATTCTAAATAATAAAGCAATATTATATTCAACTAAATATGGTAAAGATAATAACAATAATGATTATAACACTGCTTTAAGTATTTTTAATAATGCAATATCCTCTTACAATAATGATTTTGATATTATTCATAATAGAGCAACTTTGAATTTATTAAATTATAAACTTACAGCAAATGCCTCTTCTTTTGATGAAGCATTAAAAGATTATAATGAACTTATAGAAATAGACCATCATAATATATATGCCTTAAGCAACAGAAGCATACTTTATTTTGACAAATACAAATATACAAAAGATAAAAAATATTTTGAAAAATCAATAAAAGATTGTAATGAAGCATTTAATATTAATTCAGAAGAATCCCTAGACTCTAACAACAATCCTCACTATATATACAAGTATTAATATATTATTATAATTCAATAAAAAAGCAATGAGATTAATAAAAACCCCATTGCATTTTATTTATAAACTAATTATTAAACCAATTATTTTTTCTTAGAAACTTTTTTCTTATATCCTATAGCATCAGCCAACTCTTCATCTATAACAACAACAACATCATTATGAAGCTTAAGGAAAGTAACAGGACAGCTAGTCATAACTTTATCATGATTTAAAAGTTCTTTCATTGCAGCAGCTTTACCCTTACCAATAGCAGCTATTACTATTTTTTTAGCTTTTAATATTCCGCCCATTCCCATACTAAAAGCCTCTCTTGGAACATCTTTCTCTGAAGCAAAAAATCTAGCATTAGCTTTAATAGTTTTTTCATCAAGCTTCACGCATAAAGCATTAGCATGTAAAGCCTCATCAGGTTCATTGAAAGCAATATGACCATTAGGACCAACTCCTAAAAGCTGTAAATCTCTGCTGTATTTATTTAATTTATCATTAAATTCTTTTAAGTTCTTTTCTTTATCTCCTATACCCTTAGGAACAAAAGTATTTTTTTTATCTATATTTATATGATCAAATAAATTCTTGTTCATAAAATATCTATAACTTTGTTCATTTTTTCCATCTAAGCCTTTATATTCATCTAAGTTAATAGTTCTTACATTTTTAAAATCTATTTCTTTTTTCTGATAAGATTTTATAACATGAGGATAAACAACTTCAGCTGTACCTCCAGTAGCAAGACCTAAAACAGCATCTTTTTTCTCTTTTAAAAGATTAATGATTTCAGATGCAACTTTTTTACCAACAGCATTAGCATCTTTAGCAATAACTAATTTTAATCCCATAATAATTGCTCCTTTTAATTGTTTTTATTTATTTTTCATAAATTATCCTGTTTAAAAATTATAACATATCTAGTATTTATTATCAAACATAATAATTATTATTTATTTTTTTAACACCTTATTCAATTCACTATATATTTCATCGAATAATGTCTTTTCATTTTTCAATCCAGTTACTTTCATAACTACATCAGATAAGCTCTCACTGTCAAGCATTTTTTTAAGTTCTTTACTTTCATTATCATCTTCACTATAGAATTGAAAAGCAGCTACAACACCCTTAACTAAATTATTATGTTTTAAATTATATTCTAAAGTTCCCAATATAGGTTTTATTAATCTGTCATTATATGATAATTTACGCATAGGCTCTCTTCCAACTCTTAAAACAGAATCTTCCAAGTAAGGATTAAAAAATCTGCTTAATATCTTCTGTATATAAGCCTCGTGTTCATCTTCTTTAAATCCATGCCTTTTTACTAAAACTGCACCGCTTTCTCTCATAGCACCTAATACTATATTTTTAATACTTTCTTCATTTATAGCATCATAAATAGTTTTTTTGTTATTGATAAAACCCAAATATGCAGTTATTGCATGTCCTGTATTTAGAGTAAATAATTTTCTTTCGACATAAGCATCTAAATTTTGTTTTAAAGAAAGTCCCTCAACCTCAGGCAAATCTCCTATAAATACATCTTTATCAATAATTAAATCAGCAAAGTTTTCACATGTAACAGTAAGCGGATCAGAATTTTTAATATTAGGAACAATGCAGTCAACAGCAACATTAGGAAAAGCAACTATATCATGCATACATCTTTTAACATCGTCTTTTAGAAGAGCATAAACACTTTCTTTAAGTTTAGAAGAAGCACCTGTGGTATTTTCACATGCTATAACATTTAATGGCTTATCATTTTTTAAATCAAATCTTCTATTAATAGCTTTAGCTACAAAAGGTGCTATTTTAGGAAGTATATTAACTCCGACAGCAGTTGTTATAATTTCTATATCGTCGAATAATTTTAATAAACTCTCTTCATCATCAGGTACTTTATCAACTTTATCTATTTTTATGGTCTTATCAACATCTTTTCCAACCATTCTTATATTATAATATTTTTTATCTGATATTAATGATAATAGTTCAGTATTTATATCAGAAAAATATACTTCATATCCAGCTTCGTGAAATAATCTTCCAACGCAAGCTCTTCCAATATTTCCTGCACCTATTTGAATCATTTTTTTCATAAAATCATATCCTTAATTATTTTTTATTTTCTTTTATTTTATCTACTATTTCATTATAGAAATTTTTATCCATAAAATTATTAATGCTTAAATGTATTTTATTAGGCATTTTTGCTTTAGCTAAATCAGTTAATGATTTCTGAGTTATTATTATATCAGCACTATCATCTAAATTAGAAATAGCAGAGTTTACTATAGTTATAGTATCTAAACCTTTTTCTTTAGCAATTTTTTTAAGCACTGTAGCTCCCATAGCACTTGAACCCATTCCAGCATCGCACGCTACAACTATTTTTTTGATTTCTAATTTTTTTATTGCATCTTCAAAACTAATTTCTGTTACTTCTACAGCATTATTAGCATTATTATTAGAAGAAGAATTATCAGAATTTGTTATTTTATTAGATTTGCTTTTTTCTATAGCATCTTCTAAATCTTCTTCAGGAGCTCTTTTTACAAATATTGAAGCAATCAAAAATGTTACAACTGTTGCCACTACAACACTTGATATTGTAGCTACAAATCCGCCTTTAGGTGTTACTGCTAGCATTGCTATTATAGAACCAGGAGCAGGAACAGCTATCAATCCGCCTTTAAGTATTAATGTAGTTAAAACTCCGCTCATACCTCCAACGATTAATGCTAAGATTAATATAGGATTCATTAATATATAAGGGAAATATATTTCATGTATTCCGCCGAAGAAGTGTATTATAGCAGCACCGGGTGCAGTTGCTTTAGAACGTCCTTTACCAAATAGAGTATATGCTAATAATACGCCCAAACCAGGTCCAGGGTTAGTTTCTATTGTGAAGAATATTGATTTACCAGCCTCTGAAACTTGCTGTATTCCTATAGGAGAGAACACTCCATGATTTATAGCATTGTTTAAGAAGAATACTTTAGCAGGTTCTACCAAGATTGAAACTAAAGGTAATAACTTCAAATCAACTAATACTTGAACCCCAGATGATAATGCACTGCTTATAGCTTCTACTACAGGACCTATTATAAATAAAGATATAATTGCTAAAATCATACCTAATATTCCAGCAGAAAAGTTATTAACAAGCATTTCAAAACCAGTAGGTATTTTAGGATTAATTACTTCATCTACTTTTTTTATTAGAAAAGCTCCCAATGGACCTGTAATCATAGCACCTAAGAACATAGGTATATTTGAACCTACGATTACGCCGGCCGCCATTATACTTCCAACAACACCGCCCCTATGTCCGTAAACCATATTACCGCCTGAATATGCTATTAATATAGGAAGCAAATAAGTAAGAATTGGAGAAACTAATCCATTTAAAGTTTCATTTGGAAACCATCCTGTAGGAATAAAAAATGCTGTAATTAATCCCCATGCAATAAAAGCTGATATATTTGGCTGTACCATATTACTTAGGTATCTTCCAAATTTCTGTACTTTATCCAATTTCATAATAAAAATCTCCTTGAAATTTAAGTACTATTATTATATCATATTTTCTTACATTGTAAAACAATTAATACTCGAAATAGTTATTATAATAATTTTTTTATATTTTAAAGGATATTGTATGAATATTATAAAACCTAAGGCTATTATATTTGATTTTGACGGAACATTAGTGGATAGTGAAAGTATATACACAAAATCACTAATAGCTACTGCTGAAAAAATGAATGTACTTAAAAATATTGATTTTGAATCTATGGCTGGTATGCAGACAAATGATATAAGAAGTATTTTAAAAAAGGGGGGACATTATGTTCCTGATAATTTTTTTAGCGAAACAGAAAAATATTTTCATAAATTACTTGAAACTAATTTAAATGTATTTGACGGAGTTATGGAAACTTTAGAAAAATTTAAAGATTTAAATATTGTTATAGCTTCCAACAGTAATATTAATTATGTTAAAAAATATTCAGAAATAAAAGGAATATCTAAATATATTAAAGATTATTCTTGTTTCAATGGAAAATTAAGAGCTAAACCTGAAGCAGATTTATTTTTAAATGCATTTGAAATCCTTAAAGGATATAATAATGATTTAAAAAAAGATGATGTTATAATATTTGAAGATAGTTTGGCTGGAATAGAAGCTGCTGTAAAATCAGGAATTAGGGCTATAGCAATTACTAATAGTTATAGTAAAGAAGAACTTATAGAAAAAGGGGCTTATATAGTTGTAGATAAAATAAATGAAGCATTTAATTATATAGAATTATAAAATTATATGTTTTATTAATTAAATTATTGAAATTTATATGTAAATATTATATAAAAGTAATTATAAAAAACTAAGGATTTAATTATGTTAAAAGAAATGCTAAAAGATAAAATACAAATAGTAGACAGCATAAAAGATTGGAAGGAAGCCTTAAGAGTAGCTGCTAAACCTCTTTTAGATGCTAAAAATATAGAATCTAGATATGTGGATTCTATTATAGAAAATGTAAATAAAAACGGACCTTATATAGTTTTAACTGATGGTGTTGCTATGCCGCATTCCAGACCTGAAGAGGGTGTTATAAAAAAAGGAATGAGTTTATTAAAAGTAAAAAATGGCGTTGATTTTTATCAAACAGAAAAAAAAGTATATTTGTTTTTCACATTAGCTGCTGAAGATGCTGACAGCCATCAGGATGCAATAGCTGATTTGGCAGATGTTCTTGGAGATGATGATTTATTAAAAAAAATAATAGAAGAAGATTTAAAACCAGAAGAAATTTTAAATTTATTTAATTAATTCGTATTTTTTATTTAAAATAAAAAATGGAGCCTCAAATTAATGAAGCTCCATTTTATTTTTATCAAAAATATTACATATCGCCTATAAACTTATACATTGGGAATCTCTTGCATAATTTTTCTACTTTTTTGGCAACAGCAGCAACTACCTTTTCATCATTAGCATTACTTAACACTTCATCAATATATTGAGTAAGCTCCATAACATCTTTTTCTTTAAATCCTCTAGTAGTAATAGCAGGAGTTCCAAGTCTAATACCGCTAGTAACCATTGGAGATTCTGTATCATAAGGTATGCCGTTTTTATTAATAGTGATATGAGCTTTATCTAAAACAGTTTCTGCAAGCTGACCTGTAATGCCTTTAGATTTTTTTACATCAACTAATATTAAATGAGTATCAGTACCGCCGGAAATAAGTTCATAACCTTTAGAAAGGAACATATTAGCCATAGCATCAGCATTTTTCAAAACCTGCTCTTGATATTTAACAAATTTAGGGTCAAGTGCTTCTTTAAAACATACAGCCTTAGCAGCTATAACATGCATCAAAGGTCCGCCTTGTATGCCAGGGAATATAGTTTTATCTATTTTTTTAGCTAATTCTTCTTCAGTAGAAATAATATATCCGCCGCGAGGTCCTCTTAAAGTTTTATGAGTAGTACCAGTAACAAAATGAGCATATGGTACAGGGCTAGGGTGAAGTCCAGTAGCAACTAAACCAGATATATGAGCCATGTCTACCATTAAATAAGCACCAACTTCATCTGCAATCTCTCTAAACTTTTTAAAATCTATTTGTCTAGGATAAGCACTTCCGCCTGTTACTATCAATTTAGGTTTTACTTTTTTAGCTATATCTCTTACTTCATCATAATCTATTTGCATAGTATCTTTTCTAACATTATAATGCTCGAACTTATAAATCTTTCCAGAGAAATTAACATTTTTACCATGAGTTAAATGTCCGCCGGAATCGAGTGATAATCCTAAACAAGTATCGCCTGGTTCTAATATAGCCATATAAACACCCATATTAGCTTGTGAACCAGAATGAGGCTGAACATTTATAAAAGGAGCTTTAAATAATTTTTTTGCTCTTTCTCTTGCTAAGTTCTCAACAACATCAACTTCACTGCATCCGCCATAATATCTTTTAGAAGGATAACCCTCAGCATATTTATTTGTAAATATAGAACCCTGTGCTTCCATAACAGCACGAGAAACTATATTTTCACTAGCAATAAGTTCAAGTCCGTTTATCTCTCTCTTATACTCATTTTTCATTGCAGCAAATATCTCTCTGTCAGCACTCTTAAGAGGAACTTCTGATACATAATATTTAGGAAGAGCAGCAACTTTTTTCTCGATTTTTTTCTCAACTTTTTTAGCAGCTTTCTTTACAGCAGAAGAAGCTTTCTTAGCAACAGTTTTTTTCTCTGCAGCTAATTTCTTTACAGTTTTCGATACTTTCTTTAATGAACCTTTAGTATTTTTTTTAGATACAGCCATAATACCTCCAATGAAACTTTTATTATTAAAAAACTTTGATAATAAAAAATGATTAAATGATAATTTATATTAATGATATACCAACATCACTTTTTTTTCAATTAAAATGTTCAGTAATTTTAAATTATTTATTTTTCTTTTTATTATTTTTTGCGTTTTATTTATTATAATTTCGATATTAATTATAAATGTATAATTATTGCATATAGAGGGTTTTATGAAAATAACTTTGGACATGTCTATTTCTAATTTGCTTGATTCTTTCGACAGAGAATTTGGAATTACTTTGGGAATATATAAAGGAGCTAAAAAATCTAATAATATAAAATTGTTTGAAATAGCTGACCCTAGAAAAAATCAAAAAGCTTCTATTGTTATAGACAAAGATACTAGCGTAGAAACTTTAGAGGCTATGTTTAGAGATAAATTTGGTATAAGAGTGCAAGTTAAAGATAGAGATGGAAATACTGTAAGTCAATCAAGTACTTTAGGAGGAATAAGAAAATTATCTAAAGATTATATTGATGAAGATGAAAGACATAAAAAAATATCATTAGTAGATGATGATGATGAAGATGCAAATAATGAAGAAGATAATAAAGAAATTAAAAAAGAGTTAAATAAAAATACAAAAAAGAACACTGAAAAGAAAAAAAATAAAACTTATCTTTTAAACTTCCATTCAAATAAAACTAATAAACATATAACTAGTCCTGAAGAAAAAATAAAAGATATAGATAAATATTATTTAAACTTTCAAAGAACAGAAAGATATAAGGCTATGGTTAATCTTTTATCTTGTATGGAAGAGTCAAAACTATTATATCCAGATTCTGAGGATTTAATAAATCATATAAATGATATAAAAATAAAATCTGTTAATATTTCTAATGTAAGCATTAAAAAAAGAAAATTTGCTATATTTGTATTGATAATAATAACAGCAATATTTTCTCTCATTAGCATAGGAATATGGGGATTTGATTTCTATAACAAAATAAAAAGAGAGAAGATGATAGAAAGTATTATAAAAGATATTGATAATTTGCGTCTTCAAAAGGGAAGTTTAATGGAAAGCGGAAATATTGCAGAAGCTAGTGCAATAGATGAAAATATTAACTCAAAATCTGAACAAATAAATATTATAAAAAACAATAAAAAAGTATCTCTTGCTTATTATTCAATATCGCTTGCTGTTTTACTTGCTATAATATTATCAATTTGTATGGTGAGACTCAATAAATTTGATGTTACATCATCGAGGTTTAGAAAAGATAATTAGTTTTTAATAATATAAAACTATAAAAAAAGTAATAAGCCTTGAAATAATCAAAGCCTCTTACTTTTTTAAATATCTTAATTAGAATCTTATACCAACTTGTCCGCCTACATCTAATCCGCCAAAAGTAACTTGAGGATTAACAGTCTTTGTTTTCATTGTAGGGAAGTCATAGGATACATAAACACCCAAAGTAAAGTTATATAAAAGAAGAAAATCTAAACTTGCTTTAATATATGGTATGCATAAATTATCATATTGCTCTTGTAATTGTTTTAAAGTGTATGTATGACTTTGCTCTCCACCGCTATTTTCTTTTGAATAACTAGCTCCGCCAAGAGGGAATTTTACACCAGCACCAACACCTATAGACATAAATAATACATCTATTTTTGGCATTAAACCTATACTTAAACTGTCAAAACTTAAATACTTAGTATTTATATCAGACTTATAAGCAAAAACATCTCTCTGATAACCTAAATCTAATGAGAAACCTAAAGAAAGTATAGCTAAATCAAAATAATAATTAGGTCTTAAATAAACTCCGCCCTCAAAACCAGCATTTGGCTTAAGAGTTTCACTTTTCTTACCATCTTCAAAGAAATATCCAATACCAGCACCAAGAGGTACAGTAATATCAACGCCAGCACCGCTTTTAGCCATAAGTGTTGTACTTATAGTCATGATAAATAATGTAATCATTAATATAATTTTTTTCATTTTTTAATTCTCCATAATTAAATAATTAAATAATTAAAATCATATGTAACTACAAATTGTATATAAAATAATTAAAAAGTCAATTATTAATGATATTATATTTACATAGTTTTATATAGATATTTTAATATAAAATTTAAAGCCCCATCATAATAATGACAGGGCTTTTTAAATAATTAAAATAATAAATTAAAATATTTTATTTAAGAAACTAAATTTTTAACTGCATCTCTTCCAGCATTCAAAGCCTTTTCATTTCCAGGTAAAAACTCTTTTTTTCTCTCTCCAAATACCTTTAAGAAAGCTTGTTGAATGCTGTCAAAAGAAACAATATTTTGAAGCGTAAGTAAAGCACCAAGCATAACCATATTAGCAGCCTTAGGGTTACCAATATCTCCTGCTATTTTGTTAGCCTCAACATAAGCGACACGAATATCATTTCTTGAAGCTTTTTTTTCTATTAAAGAAGAATTTATAAGAAGCACACCATTAGGAAGAACATCTTTTTCAAATTTAGTTAATGAAGGAAGGTTCATTATAACAGCAGCAGTAGCATCATGCGAAACAATAGGAGAACCAACTAGTTCATCGCTCACAACTACCGAACAGTTAGCAGTACCTCCACGCATCTCAGGTCCATAAGAAGGACACCAAGTAACATGCTTATTTTCTATCATTCCAGCATAAGCAATCATCTGCCCCATAGACATAACACCCTGTCCGCCAAAACCAGCAAAAATTAATCTTTCTGTACTCATATATGCTTGCCCTCCTTAATTAACCGTCGTTCCTGAAATTGCCAAGCGGATAATGAGGAATTAAATATTCTCTTATCCATTTATGCGATTCAGTTGGAGATATACCCCAGTTAGTAGTACAGCTTGTAAGCATTTCTACTATAGAGAAACCCTTTCCAGCAATCTGGTTTTCAAAAGCTTTTTTTGTAGCCATTTTAGCCTTTCTAATATTTGCAGGAGTATCCAAAGCAACCCTCTCAACAAAAGTAGCCCCTTCAATAGTAGCAAGCATTTCGCAAACTCTTATAGGTTTACCAGCTCTGTGGAAATCTCTTCCAGCCTGAGTAGTAGTAGTCTTTTGACCTTCAAGAGTTGTAGGAGCCATCTGTCCTCCGGTCATACCATAAATAGCATTGTTTAAGAAAATAACAGTAATATTTTCACCGCGTGCTGCAGCATGCACTATCTCAGCAGTACCAATAGCAGCTAAATCTCCATCACCTTGAAGCGTAAACACCACGCTGTCGGGAATAGCTCTCTTTACTCCAGTAGCAACTGCAGGTGCTCTACCATGTGCCGCCTGCTGCATATCGCAAGAAAAATATTTATAAGCAAGTACAGAACAGCCTACAGAAGCTATACCTACTGACCTATCTAATACACCCAGCTCTTCTAAACATTCAGCAATTATTCTTTGTGATACACCATGCATACAACCAGGGCAATAATGTGTCCTGCTGTCAGTAAGCCCCTTAGATTTTTCAAATACTATCATAAAATACCTCCTGCAAACTCTCTAACATGCTCTATTATCTCATAAGCTGCAGGAACTAATCCGCCAGCTTTACCAAAAAACTTAACAGGCACCCTGCATTCAATAGCAAGCTTAATATCATCAATCATCTGACCCATACTCATCTCTATAGAAATATACATTTTACAATTAGGATTATTAAATGCTTTTACAGGGAAAGGCCATAAAGTTTGCGGACGAATCATACCTACCTTTTTACCCTCAGCTCTAAATGTATCAACAACTCCCCTTACAACCCTAGACATAGTGCCGTAAGAAACAAGTATAATATCAGCATCATCTGTTTTATAATTTTCAGCTCTTGCCTCTTTCTCTTTTATTTCATTATATTTCTCTTGAAGATGTATATTGTGTTCATAAAGCAGTTCAGGCTCTAAATAAAGTGAATTAACAATATTTTTCTCTCTTTTGCCTCTATGACCGCAAGCAGCCCAAGTTTTCTCTTTTAATTCATATTTGGGTTTATATATAATTTCTACAGGCTCCATCATTTGACCAATAAAACCATCAGCAGCTACATAAACAGGTGTTCTATAATGGTCAGCAATGTCAAAAGCTTCCATTATCATGTCTGCAGCTTCTTGTAGATTTGCAGGTGCTAAAACAGGACAATTATAATCGCCGTCTCCGCCTCCTCTAGTCATCATGTTATAATCACTCTGAGCAGGCTGTATGCTTCCAAGTCCAGGACCACCACGCATAACATTAAGTATAACAGCAGGAATCTCAGCACCAGCTAAATATGATATACCCTCTTGTTTTAAAGCAACACCAGGTGATGATGATGATGTCATAGCACGAACTCCAGCTCCGCCTGCACCATAAACCATATTAATAGCAGCTACCTCGCTTTCTGCCTGTACAAACTTTCCTCCAGATTCATACATAGCCTTAGACATAAACTCTGGTATCTCATTTTGAGGTGTAATAGGATATCCAAAAAAACATTTGCATCCAGCAGCAATAGCCGCAGTAGCCATAGCCTCGTTACCTTTCATCAAACTTCTAGCCATTATTTACCCTCCTTCTTCTCATCAAGTCTCTCTACTTTTATACATATATCTGGGCACATCATGGCACAGTTAGCACAGCCTATACATTTCTCCATGTCTGTAACCGCTGCAGGATAATACCCCCAAGAATTCATATTTTCCTTATCTAAATACAATATCTTGGTAGGACATACAGATACACAATTAGAACAACCCTTACATTGTTCACTATCAATAATAACACGACCTTTAGCCATATTACCTCCATTTATTTTTTAATAAAATTTATAATAATTACATATATTCTTAACAAAAATTTATTTACCTATAATTAGTATATTAAAAAAATAATGTTTGTCAAAATATTGTATATTATTTTAAATTATTAATAAAAATTTATGAATGATAATATATAACTATTATTTATAGTAATAAATGTCTAATTCGTTTAATCTATTAAAGAATTGAAGTATTTACTCCCTCTAAATATATCTTCTGATACTACTCTCTGAGCATGGTCATACTTATATGATAAACTTTCTCTGTCAACTTCTATACGTCTTATATTACCATAACTATTAGTGTAAAAACTATTATAAAACCTTATGATATTATCAGTGTTTTCTTTATATAGAAGCTCTATCAAACTATTTGTATAATCAAGCTTAGTATTAGCTGCTATAAACATAGGTATATTCTCTGGAGGAAAACCATCTTCTAGTTTATAAGCACCATCTTTACCATTCCATATAAGAAGCGGATTTACAGTATATGAACTTAAAAAAGATAATTTTATGCTTTCATCTATAGAAGAGTTGTATATAATATTTTTTAAATAAGGATATAAATGGTCATGTTTAAATATGATTATAGCATCTGGATATTTCTCTAATATAATATCTCTAGTTTCTATTATATCAATAGCAGTCATTGCTGAGTTTTCAAGAGTCTCTACCAAAACAGCTCTATTTTTTTTATCTATCTTTCTCATAAATCTTTGATTGTTCGAAACAAAATTTAAATCATTCTTTATATGAGTATTAGCATGACCTAAAAATGTAAATCCTGTAACAAAAACACTATCATCTGAAATATTGTCTTTAATATAGTTTTTTATATTTGTAATTCCTAAACTAAATACTGTTTTTTCAACTCCAATATCAGGAAACAATTTATCTAAATAATAAGTAACTCCAGATTCTTCTAAAGCTATAACATTATAGCCTTTATCTCTAAATAAAAATGGAAGAGTTTTAGTGATGATAGTAGAATCAGGCTTTTTTGGAAATATTGGCGAGCTAGCAGTTAATCCAGATAGCCTTGCAAACAAACTACCGTTTCCATCATTAGGTCCAACTTTAGATGAAGCTTTAGCCCACTTTCTATACTCCTCTGGAAAAGGGTCTTTATCAAACAAACTTGCAAAATGACTGTAATCATAAAAAGATTCTAAATATATTAAAAATACGCTTCTATTTGTAACAGTATTATCGCTATATGGCATTATGAGTTTTGATACATCTATATCTCTTTGACTTAATAAATTAATTGCATTTTTTACATCATTAAGATTGCATTCTATATTATTGTATTTTTTATCAAAAGATATTCTATGGCTTATTGTGTTTATTATGCCCTTGCTGTTTGCTATATCAAAATAATTTGCATAAATTGAATTAATCTTTACAGGTCTAAAAAATGATAAATATGTTGTTAATATCACAATCACTATTAAAGAAATAGATTTTACTCTTTTTATCTTATACATCTTATATAATCTATATACAAAATATAAAGCAAAAGCTATAAGCAAAGAAAAATAAAGTACAGTAGCAGCTATAGTTATAATTTGTAAATATAAAGGCACAACCTCTATTAATGATGGATATAAATCAGGCATATCTGTAAAAAATAAAGGTTTTGTAACTACAGAAATACCCAGAGGCTCTATACTAAAAAAAGAAAATATAGCAACAATTACAAAAGAATATGATATTATAAGTCTTTTTTTTGTTGGTATATAATCACATATATTATAAGCTATTACAGAAAACCAATAAATATATATTATATCAATTAGATGAAACTCAAAGCTCCCTAAAGACATAAATGGAAATAAAAAATCTATTAATAAAAAATACAATATTAATATTATAAAAAAAGAAATAAAATAAAAATTATTTTTCATATATACCAAACACTATTATCTAAACACTATTATATAAAATTTATATTTTGAGAATTATATAATTAAAATATTTTTTATTCAATACGTATAAATCAATTATGAAATATTTTGCTTAAAAACTCTTTAATTCTTTCATTATTTTGATTATTAAAGAAGTTTTCAGAATTATCCATAGCAATGATTTTGCCTTTGTCCATAAACGCTATATTTGTAGAAAGCTCTCTTACAAAGCTAATCTCGTGGCTTACTATAATCATAGTCATCTTTTCTTCGGCAAGCCCTTTAAGTACAGTAAGAACCTCACCTATAAGTTCAGGGTCCAAAGCAGAAGTAGGCTCATCGCATAATAAAACCTCAGGCTTCATTGCTAAAGCTCTTGCTATGGCAACACGCTGTTTTTGTCCGCCTGAAAGTTCACTAGGGTAACTGTCTCTTTTATCTTTAAGACCAACCATATCGAGTAATTTTAATCCCTCTTCTATTGCTTCATCTTTGTTTTGCTTCTTTACAATAATTGGTGCTTCTATGATATTTTCTAAAGCTGTTTTGTGGTGAAACAAATTAAAGTGCTGAAATATCATTCCTATCTTTTCTTTTCTCTTTACAAAATCTTCTTTAGATATAGCAAGATTATTTGAAAATAAAGGTTCATTGTCTATATAAACCTCTCCAGAATCAGGCTTGTCTATTTGTATAATATTTCTAAGAAGCGAACTCTTGCCTGCACCAGATGGTCCTATAATAGAAACTATATCTCCTTTATGTACTGTAAAACTTACACCATTAACTGCAGCAGAGTCTTTATATTTCTTTTTTAAATCAACAACTTTTAAATTAGCTTCTAATGACATACTTCTTCTCCAAATTTCTAAAAAGAACAACTATAACAAATGTAAATAATAAATATATTATTCCTGCTATTACGAAAGGTATAAGCTTAAAATCTCTAGTTAAAACCTGTCTTGCATAAAGCATTAAATCGCCTATTCCAAGAACTATTACTAATGATGTGTCTTTTATTAAGTTAATAGCTTCATTTGAAAGAGGAGGCAATACTTTTCTTATAGCCTGCGGAAGTATTATTCTAGTCATTATTTGTCTGTAATTCAAATTAAGTACATAAGCTGCCTCATACTGACCTTTATCTATACTCTCTATGCCAGCTCTAAATATCTCCATAAGATAAGCTGCATAATTAAGAACAAAAGTAATAGCTGCAGAAGTAAATGCTGGGAAAGCTATTTTATTATTGGTAATAAGAGGAATACCATAATAGAAAAATATTAATTGAAGTATTAAAGGCGTACCTCTAAAAAGCCAAGCGTAAATGTCAAAAATATATCTAACAAATTTTGGAGCACTGAATTGTAATGCTGCAAAAAGTATAGATAATGGCATAGAAAATATTGCCGTAACTAAATAAAGGCTTATTGTAACATATGTGCCTTTCAATAAATAAATTGTTGTAGATATTATGTATTCCATATAATAAAACTTTATAATAAAAATATTTATAGTATTACTATTCATAATAGTATAATATTATTCATAAAAATATCAATACATTTATTAAAATACTATTAATAAAAATGTTACTTTTTTTATAAAAAATTCAATATTAAAAAAACGGGAGTATAAAAATATACCCCCATTTATAAAAATTAACAATAGTTTTATATATTATACTCTATTACTTCTCTTTTCTTTGTTCCGCCAAAATTAAATATATCTAAATGTATTCCAAATTGAACTCCAACATCAACAGAGCCTAATTTACCAGGATATTTATAACCAACACCCAAACCTTGTAGACCATCTTTCATTTGTAAATAAGGTATATCAAAATTAACATATAATGATAAGCTAATAAATATTATATTAATACCTGTATACAATCTTATATAAGGTATAAAAACATTATTATATCTGCTTGCAAAAGCTCCGCCGCTTAATGCCATTTTATTATTTCCTTCTATATATTTTCCTAAAAATGGAAATTTTACTCCTCCGCCAACGCCTAATTGAAATAATAAAGGTCTCCACTCTAAATTAAGCCCTGTCATAACAGTATCAAATTCATGAGTAACATCAGTAGAACTTGCAAACTTAAAAGTATCTCTATACCAACCAACATCTACACCTAATGATACAGTATGAGTTCCATCTCCTATATTAAAATTAACTCTAGGGTTGAATATTACTCCAACTTCAAAAGCAGATTTTGGACTAAAAAAGGAAGTAGCTTCTGCATTATCTGAATAAAAACTAGGAAGACTTCCTCCAAGCGGTATATACATACCTATCCCCAATGAATGCGAGTAGACTAATGACGATGAAATAAGCATTAATCCTAAAACTATAATTTTTTTCATTTTTAATCTCCTGTTTAATAAAATATATTATTATTTATAGAATATATTAATTTTATTTAAAAAATCAATATGAAAAGAAATTTTACAATACTTATTATAGTAATAAAAAAAGGCTCACTATTATAATAATAGCAAGCCTTAATAATTATTATACTTTTTTATTATTGATTAGGAGCCCCAACAGTACCTAAATACTGCATTATCTGTACCCTTCTGCTTTCAACATCTTTATCCAAATTAGCTATCACCTGATTATCCTTAGCAAGAGGAGACATTCTCACCTTAAAATCATTATAAACATTAAGTGCCTCAACAATCATATTCTGCTCTATATATATATGACCTATAGCATACAAAGCAAAAGCACCGTCTTGAGTTAAATCATCTGTATATTTTGAGTATATATTTATAGCCTCATTATATCTCTTTTGATTAAGATAAATGCTAGCCAAATCAAAATCTACACCCCTTCTATCATCTCTAGTAATATTAGGAAGATTCAAAGTATCATTTAATATATTAATACCAGTATTAACATCACCAATATTAGCATAAAGTATAGCAAGCTCTTTATTAACATTTATCAATTGAGTATTATTAACAGCTCTCTTTTTAGCTTCAGTTTTAGCCCAAATAGTTTCATCTAAATCCTGTCTGTTTTGATAAATATAATTAGCATAAGCAGTATAACTATCAAAAGTGTTTTCAGCTATAGCCTGCTGTTTTAGAGCATCTGCCTGCTGTCTTGTGGTTCTAAGCTGTAAATCTAATCTATTATTAAACTGCATTATCTGCTGATAAGTAGTGTTTTGTGCCCTTGCAGCATCTCCCATATCTTTACCTCTATGGAAAGTTTTCTCTGCTCTTGCCATTACATCTTTAGCTTTATTTAAATATTCAGCCTCTTTCTCATAAGGAGTATTTTTAGAACGAGCTAAATATTCATAAGAAGCAGCCAAATTGAAATAAGCAGGATAAATAAGCTTTTCAAGTTTTATAAGTTCTTCATACATAACTGTAGCTCTCTCATAATCCTCATCTAATATAGCCTGATTACCTATAGCAAAGTAAACATTAGACATATCAAAGCCTATAGTAAGCATTCTTTCTTCTTCTTCTCTTTTAAGCTTTTTATACTCTTCTATTTTTGCATTAGCCTCTTCTCTTGTAATGCCGTTTTTAGCAATGTCTCCATTACCCATAAAACCAAGCAATTTTTGATATGTTTTTATTCTTCTATTATACATATCTATTTTAGCAAGTGAATAAGAACTCACAAAAATCTCTCTAGTTAAAAAGTCATAATGAGAAATCTCTTCAGCAGTTCCTTTCATAGTGTAGCTATTCCAATAATCTTCTTCTGTTTTTAACTCTGGGAAAGGAAGTTCATACATTTTTACGAAAGTTATCTCTTCATTGCCGTTATAATTATTTTTTCTCTCTACCGATATTAAACCTTCATCAAGCAAAGCATTCAAATCTGAAGCAACTTTTTCATTCTCATAATTTCTTTTTAAATGCTCTTTTGCTATTGCTTTATAATCATTAACAGTAAGAACTTTGAAGAACTCTAACTCATCAACCAAAGCATATTTTATAGGCTGAACTTTAAATACAAGTCCGTAAGCTTTAAAGTAATAATCTCCAAGTCTTTCAAGACCATCTCTTCTCCAAGCCATATAATAAGGTCTTCCGCTGTCTATAAAATCTTTGTCCACAGCATCGCTTATACTTCCAAGCCATCTGCCGTCTGTTTTCATAAGGTTGCCGTATATTCTCTCAAATACATTACCCTTCTGGTCATATATTTTTAAATCAGGTCTTCTTCTTTCAACCATAGTGTAGTAAACAAGACCGAATACTTGGTTATCTCCCCCCTCTGTGGCAAATATTGCATTGTCTGGAAGAGAGTTCATCATGTTGTATGAATAGTCATGATTACTAAAATCTTTAGAATTGTTGTTACGGCTTAAATTCATTACAAATATAGGTATCATTATTGCAAATATTGCTGCAAGCGATATTGCATGATAAGGCTTTAATTTTGTATCTGTAGTCTCTTCAGAAGGTTTTTTTAATACATTTTTTATATTAGTATTAAAATATTCCATATACCATTGTATACCAAATCCAACTATTACAATCATATATAAAGTAGCAGGCAAGAAGAATACTTCAACAAATGATAAAGTTCTTACACTTGGAGGAGGATTAGTATATGCCATTAAAGATACACCAAAACTTAATAGTCCAAATACTGAAAATATTCCTATAAACTTATTTTTCTTAAATATTTGAAATAATCCAGGTATTAAGAATAATAATCCTAAAACAGTTAATTGAGTTTTAAATATATTAATTAAAGCAGATACTTGTTCTGGGTGAAGTATGAAAGCTGCTGCAATATCATTACCAGAAGCACCGTACTGTTTTCTGTGTATCATACTAAATAAATAGCTTAAATTCTCCCAGCCAGATGGCTCATTTAGCTGTCCCCAGTTTAGAGGAGGTAAAGCCCTTGCTCTTATAGGCATGTAGGCATATATCATAACGCCAACAGCAAGCATTAAAAGCATTTTATAATAAGAAAATGATATTCCAGTGATAAAATCATTATCATTATTAAACTTATCTATCTTACATAAGAAATATCTATAAACCAACACCCAAACTACAACTAAAAATAAAGGCCAAAATACTAAGAACATTCCTTTATAAAGAGTTGGATAGAAAGGAGCTTTTAAGTTTTGTATCATATCAGGTCTTAAATAAGAACCATTAGCAAGTGCTGTAAATATGTCGCTTAAAATGTTCATATCTGTGAAAGGCTTAAAAAATATAGAGAATATAGAATCATTGGAAGCTACACCAGGAGGGAAATATAAATAAGCCTCATAATTCATAATAAATCTATAGTATCCAAATCCACCTATAAAGAGCAACACTAAAAATACAAATATAGATATAAAAGGAGTTTCAATGTTTTCTATATATCTGTCTTTATGAACCAAGAATAATACAATAGCTATAAACAAAAGAGGAGCAAAAGCAAAAGGCAAAGTAACATGGTGATTAGCAAGTGCTACCCCATAAAGAAAACCGAAAGCCATTAAATATTTATTTCCATAGTAAGGTACATCATCATCAGCGTGCTGCCAAACTGCTTCAAACCAATAAACAAGTATTAAAAGCATAGAAGCTATTTGAAGAATGTTTAAGCTGTAAACTTCAGCCATAGTAGCCTGTGCCCACATATTGTCAGATATAGCAAAAGCAACACTTGCAAGTAATGCTGGTATATGTACTACAGGAGAAAAACCTCTCTCAATTCTGTTTTGTCCTAATACTTTAACCATGATAAGATAGAAGAAAATCATAGCAATAGCACCGCATGTTCCTGAAAATAGGTTTGTTCTCCAAGCTATGTTTCCAAATGGTATATAAGTAAATAGTTTAGACATTAAAGTATAAAAAGGATATCCCGGAGCATGCCCTACCCCTAAGAAGTAAGCTGCTGTTGTAAGCTCTCCATTATCTCCTGCAGAAAGTGAAGGAGTTAATGTAAACAAATAAAGCAAAAATGTAAACAAAAATGCTACACTAGAAAATATTATATCTATCTTTGAAAGGTGATAGGGTTTTATTTCGTACTTTTTAAATATTGGTTCGCTGTCAGAAGACTTTGAGAATAATTTAGAAAGTATGTTTTCGCTTTTTTCTTTATTAGATTTTTCTTTCTTATTATTCTTTGCATTATTTTTTTGAGCATTTTGCAGATTATTAATATATTCTTCTATTAACTCTCTGTCTTTTTCTAGTTTTTTTGTAAGCTCATCAATGCTTTTATTTTTGTAATTAGCTTTAATATACTCTTTTTCAAGATGCGAAAGTTTAGCCATTGAATTATTTCCTCTTATCTAATTTTAAATAGTTTCAGATATATTTTATTTTGGATTATATGCGGCAATAAATTTATTTTGTACTTTTTCCAGCCGCAAAAAGTACCAAAAAGTGCAAATAGTTGTTAATATTTTAATATCCGCAAATATTAGAACTATAATCAATTATTATATAATAAAATCGCTTATTGTTCAAGAATGTAAAACTTATTTTATATTGAAATAAAACATCTTTTAAATTATAGTAAAACTATATTTAGCAATTATACTATAGGAATAAAATGAAATTCTCAAAGCTTAATATATTAAATATTATATTGATATCTATTATAATTTCTTATGTACTTTACAATAACTTGATAAAAAATAATAATACAGTTAACAATATTCACAACGCAAACTATATACTAACTGATAATGATATTATTTTAGAGAATAGTTATAATAACAATAATATAGAAATTAAAGAAATTCGCCGCAACTACCTCAGATGGAGAGATAGAGAGCATCCTAACGTAGATTTTGAAGAGGATTCAAAAGATTTATATGTGAGATTAATAATAATATTTATGATAGGGGCTGCCATATTAGGTATTTTAACAGAGATACTATTTTTTAAAAAAGACTCTTATAAATATTATATTATTGTACTTGCTTTAATTATTATAATGAGTTTAGTTATTATTTATAAAATACATGAAAACTTGGCTATTCTTAATATGGCTGGAAGTATAGAGAGCATACTAGAATTATCAGCATTCTTTTTCGGCGGTGTAATGTCTTTTATAGTATTGCTTATTAGTAAACACCTTAGGGATAAAGATAATAAAAAAAATAATGAATAATTATCAAAATTAAATTCTTGTACAACTGATGTATAATAATATTTATTTTTTTTATATTCATTTTCTAATTTTTTTAAACACATAACCCGCTATAATTATTAATAAAATTAAAATTAATCCTATAATTAAAGCATCTTTTAATGTAATATTTCCAAATAAAACCATAGTAAAAATATTTGAAGGTCCTAAAATAGTTTCAATAATATCTTTTTGAATTGATAAAGTTGATTTCAAATTATTAGTATAATTATTTGTTTTATTGCTTATAGAGGCATCATTTATAATTGGCGGAGCATTAAAAAACGATGCATATAAAAGTATAATAAAAAATACAAAAGCAACAAGCAATGTCTTTTTTATGTTATCTTCATTTAAATTAAATAATGCCGTTATAATACCAATGGCTATAAATATATATTCATAAGTATTTTCAATATTTTTTATTATAAAAAATCCTGATACCACAAAAAACACTATTATTAATATTATAGCTATTGCCAAACCTATTACACTATCACCATCTACTACTGTTTCACCAATTCCTTTAATTAAAAGCAATATTAAAAATACTATTATAAAAGAGCATAAAAATAATGCTGCCATTCTAAATAAATCATTTTCTGGTATATTGATTTTATATATTAAATTAAAAATAATATCTTTCATAAATATTTATATATCTCCATAATAATTTTATACGTCTATCCATGCAAATCTTATGTAACGACGACGATAAGTTATAAAATCTCTGATTAAATTACGTAAATCATCTTTTTTATTATTATTACTAAGCAAATCATTATTGTTAGAATATTTATCCATTGTCTCTAATTTATTATTTACTACATCATATTTATTTAATGTCGCAGGAGCAGTCATAATAAACAATATAATTCTTATAGTTAATAAAATAACAAATAAAATAGCAATAATACCTTTTACATCAATTTTTTCTTCTCTATCTTTTTTTCTTCTTCTCATAGCTATTTTATCCTTTTTTACTCTATATATTTATGAATATTTTTCTAAAAAAGTATCTAGTATTTTTCTAAAAATTATTGCACTAAATGCTAAATATTCTATTTTACTTTTAGCATTAATAACACATAAAACTGTTATAATAATAACATTTGCAAATAAAAAAAGTATGAATAGAAAACCTTTTTTATCCTCTTTCATTGTTCTGTAGAATTTCTTAATTTCATTCTTTGTATTTGGTATAATACCTGTAAATATAGCCAATATAGCATATAACAAAGAAACTCTCATAAATATAGTATTAAAAAAAGCTTTTGCCGTATAATATCTTATAAAGAAACTATTTTTTATATATGTTGTAAAGTTCACTTTCTTTTCTTCTTTTGATATATTTTTTAAATAAGTTGTTTCTAAATCATTTTTTATATTTATTTCTACTTCTTTTGCAAATCCTATATTTGTATCTCTGTAAGAAAATAATATTATAAGAGCAGGAGGTATTATAATAGGTGAAAACAAAAATATTGCAAAAATTATTATAGATTTTGCAGATTCTTTTTTACTCATTTTAAGCCTTTATAGATATTATGATTAGAAAAATATAAAGACAATACTTTTTTATTTATTATAATATAGACTTTATATAGAAAATAAAAATGTATTGTATAAATTACAATGCTAAATTTATATCAGCATAATTTTACTTTTCCATAATCCTCGTCATTATATTATTATATATACCTTTTTTGTCAATACGGTATATATGTTTATTGAATTATAAATTGAGTTAGTTTATTGTAGGCGTAAAATAAAACTATTAAACCAAAAATTGATAAACTTAAAAAATTAAGTATATATTTTTAGAATACTAATAAATTTATGTTATTTTCCTAATGATAATACAGGCTATAAAACCAAAAATCACTCCGCTGAAAGCTAAATATTCTCTATTACTTTCCATATTAGTAACAATAAATTCTTTAAATTTTATATTGATTTAGATAGCATATAAATTTATTTTTATAGAAAAACAAAAAAGGAGATATTATATGAAAGCTATTCAAATAAAAAAATATTCAAAAGATATAAATGTAGAAGTTGCAAATATTCCAATTCCTAATATTTCTGACAATGAAATATTAATTAAAGTAAAAGCTGCGGCAGTAAATCCTCTTGAAATATTAATATTAACAGGTTCTGTAAGACTTATACAAGATTATAAAATGCCATTAACATTAGGCAATGAATGTTCTGGAATAGTTGAAAATATAGGCAAGAATGTAACCGATTTCAAAGTTGGAGATAAAGTTTACACTCGTCTTCCTATATCCAAAATAGGAGCTTTTGCTGAGTATGTTGCAGTAGATAGTAAATTCGTATCAGTTATGCCTAAAGATTATGATTTTATTACATCAGCAGCAATACCCCTTACAGCTCTCACAGCCTATCAAGCATTTACTGAAGAATTGGAAGCTAAACAAGGAGAAACTGTTTTAATAACAGGAGGCTCTGGAAGTTTTGGAGAACTTGCTGTTCCAATTGCAAAATATTTGGGGTTAAATGTTATAGTTTCTGGTAATGAAAGATTAAAAGAACATTTTATTGATTTAGGAACAGATAAATATATTAGTTATAATAAAGAAAATTACTCTGAATTAGTTTCAAATGTTGATTATGTAATAGATACGCTTGGAGCAAATGAATTTGACAAAGAATTATCTGTATTAAAAAAAGGCGGACGACTTTTAAGTTTGAGAACTAGCCCAAATAAAAAGTTTGCTGAAGACAATAATTTTCCTTTTATCAAAAAATTATTATTTTCTCTTGCTGGTTCTAAATATGATAAAAAAGCAATGAAAGATGAAAAAGAATATCGTTTTATGTTTGTACGTGCTGACGGAGAAGAGCTTCGTAAAATTACAAAAATTGTAGAAGATAAAAATATAAAGCCTAAAATATTTTCTACTATATTCAATATGGATAATGCATCAGATGCTTTGAAATGTGTTTTACAAAAACATACAGATGGAAAAATAATAATATCTATGTAATTAGCTTTATATTACTTTTACGCACGGTGTGCAGATACTTATAGATAATTGAAGTTATAATTTAAAATAAACAAATATTCATAATTCAACTATCCGTGCGATGAATATATTTTTAAATTTAAATAAATTTAGGGTGGGTATTAAAATAACAGTATAAAATTAGTAATAAAAATAATATAAAAACAACTTATAAAAGCAAAAAGTCTAAAGGGTGGGCAGATGTAATTTAAAATCTTTTTTACATACCCGCCCTTTATTTTTTATAATTTATCTTGTAATTTACATTTTATTTAAACTTTCTATTTAATTAAAAATTATAGCTCCCGCCCAAGCTTTAATTAAGAATTAGTCTTATCATAAATAATATTAAGCTTAGACTGCAATGTAACAACAGAATATATATATCCAAAAGGAATTAAAAAAAACAATACCAAAACAAAAGCATTCTCTCCATAACTATCAATATCAGCTTTTTTATACATATCATTAAAAACAATATTTCCATATTTATAAAACCAATATATATCAAATAATCCGCAAGTTATTATTGATAATATGCAAGCTAATGTTGGAGAGATGTATTCATTTTCCATATAGCTATTAATATCTTTTGTTGTAACAGTAATCCAATAAATCACATATACCCTGCATGTAATTAATGATAATAAAGCAACATTTAATAATGGTTTCTTTTCTATTTTCATAAATATCTCTAAAATATTTTTTTATTTTAAGTTTAAATAAAAAAGCATATAAGTCAACAATTAATTTTATATTAATTTTTATACTTGTACTTTTTGCTGCAGGAAAAGTTTAAGAAAATAATAAACTTAAGAACTACATACTGCAATAATCAATTTTGTGCTTGCAATGTTTAATATATATTGTATCATCATAAAAAAATATTGTATTATAATAATGTCAAAAAAAAATAACTTAGAAAAACAACAACTACTATTACCTATAAGGCATCATTCTCCAGCTTGCTCATATCATTTAAAAAAAGTAATAAATAGTTTTAACCCAGATTGTATATTAATAGAAGGACCAATAGACTCTAACAACTTAATGGAGTTTATGACAGATGAAGAAACCAAAGCACCATTTTGTATATATTCCAGCTATGATAGTGATATTAAATATAGAAGCTACTATCCATTTTTAGATTATTCTCCAGAGTTTGTAGCAATAAAAGAAGCATCAAAAAGAAATATCAACTGCGAGTTTATAGATATGCCTTTTGCTTCTATGATAGAAAATACAGATGATGAATATCAAAAAATAAGTTCCGTATACGATAAAGATGATTTAAAATTTGATATAAATGATTACACAAAAAAACTTACACAAAAATCAGGATTAAGAACATTTCAAGAGCTTTGGGAAAGAGAGTTCGAAATAAACGGCATAGTAAAAACCCCAGAAGATTTTTTTAAAAGCGTATATACATTAGGCTATTATATGCGTTTAATAGAACAAGAAGATACAGAAACAAGAAACAGAGAATATTTTATGGCTAGTAATATAAAAAAAGCCATAAAAAAATATGATAGAATTTTAGTTATTATAGGAAGCTTTCATATGGAAGGCATAATAGCTAAATTAAAAGAAAACATTAATATAGAAGAAAAGCTAAAAAAATACAATAAAAAAAATGCAAACAGCTATTTAATACCATATTCATTTGAAGATGCAGACAGAAGAAACGGCTATCAGTCTGGTATAGAGTTTCCTGCATTCTATAATTTTGTTTATAATAAATTAGAAGAAAATAATTTAAATAGCTATTTAGACACTATTATGTATTTTATAATAAAAGCTTCAAATGTGGATTTTAATAAAAATAATTCAAGCATATCAGATTGTATAAACGCCTACTACATGGCAGTTAATCTTTCAAAACTAAGAGGCAAAAGCACAGCAGGAGTTTATGAGCTTATAGATTCATTAAAAACATCATTTATAAAAGGAGATATTAATTTAGAAAATAAATCAAATATAGATTTTATTATCAAACTATTATCTGGTATAAAAAACGGAAAAGTATCATCAAAAAGTTCAGTGCCTCCTGTAATAATTGACTTTAGAAATTTATGTAAAAAGTTCAAAATTAAATTAGACAACAGCAGCGAAGTAGAAACTATACTTGATATTGTTAAAGATGATACACATTTTCAAAAGAGCAGATTCTTTCATAAAATAAGATTTTTAGATATTGATTTTTGTAAGCTAATAAAAGGTCCGGATTATATTAATAGAGTTAATAAAAACTTAGCAAGAGAGATTTGGAAATATAAATATAAAACAAATTCAGAATCTTTGTTAATAGATAAATCAGTTTATGGAGTAACTATAGATGAAGTTTGTATTAATATAATAAAAGAAAAATTAGATAGTAATATAAACTCAAGCGAGATTTCAAAATTAATAATAGAAACTAATATGATGGGAATAGAAGGTTTTTTAGTAAACAACTATTCAAAAATAGAAGATGTTATTTTAAAAGACAGTAATTTTATAAGTTTATGCGAATGTTTATATAATTTATATTATTTATTAAATATAGTTGAATATAACACCATGATAAAAAAAGAATCTTTTGCTAATGACTTAATAAAAAAACTTTTAAACACAACATTTATTTGTGCAATAAACAATATGGATTATGTAAAAGATTTAGAAGAAGAGGAAGCTATTAAATATTCAAAGCATATAAAAAACATTTACACTAACATATTAAATGATGCTGATTTAATAGAAGCTTTCACTATAAAAATAAACTCTATATTGTCAAACACATTTGGAAGCTCACATATATATGCAGTTTGTTTGGCAATAAAATATAAATTAAAAGGAATGACAACAGAAGAGTTTTCTAACATTATATGCAATTTTTTAGAATCATCTGATGCTAATACTATAAGTTATTTTTTGTCTGGAATATTTATTATATCAAGAGATATTTTATTTATTAATGATGATATAATAAAGAAAATAGACACTATTGTAGAAAAGCAAGATGAAGAGAGTTTTTTAAGTATACTACCCAATTTAAGATATGCCTTTACAAATCTCTCACCAGATGAAATAGACAGGCTTTCTTTATTTTTATCAAAACTGCATAATAAAAGTAAAAAAGAAGAGATAAATAAAGAGTTTGAAGCAGATATATTATTAGACCAAAAGATATTTGAGAAGATGAGAGAATATGAGATATTTAATTAAGAAAATTAATTATTTGTAGTTAAAAATTATATTTTATAAATTTAAAATATTGCAGGGCTTTGCCCCGCACCCCACTTCTTTTACCGACGCTCTGCGTGCCTGCGGCAAGGTACCTTTCGGTATTGGTATAAAAGAAGCTTATATCCTTCGGATACGCTTCGCGAAGAACTGCATTTTTATTATAAATTTTATAATTTAATTGTACATTAAAAGGCACTCCCCCGCACGACTAAGAAGTTATAATTAAAGCATAGCATTACCGTGCGGCAAGGTGGTACAGCTCGTACGTGGGAAAAAGAACAATAAAAAATTACAAAACTTAAAAATTTTCAGTGTATATTTAGTTTCTCTTCAACGTATTCTTTTTTTATCTTGATAGACTTTTTATCAGAAGGCAAATCATACATTGAATCAAGCATTACCTTTTCAAATAAAGCTCTCAAACCTCTTGCTCCTGTATGCTCTTCCATTGCCTTTTTTACTATCACTTTTAAAGCCTCATCATCAAAACTTAAATCAACATTATCATACTCAAATAATTTTTTATATTGTTTAATGAGTGAGTTTTTAGGCTCTTTTAATATTCTAATCAAATCCTCTTCTTTAAGCTCTTGTAAAGTAGCAACAACAGGAAGCCTTCCTATAAGCTCTGGTATAAGACCAAATTTTACTAAGTCTTCAGTTGCAATATGCTTCATTATCTCATCATATTCCAAGTTTTCCATAGAATTAACTTCAGCAGCAAAACCAAGACCTTTTTTTGAAGTGCGCTCCGCAATAGACTTTTCTATATCTATAAAAGCTCCACCACATATAAAAAGTATATTAGAAGTATTTATATCTATGTTATTTTGATGAGGGTGCTTTCTTCCACCATAAGGAGGCACGCTAGATATTGTTCCCTCTATTATCTTTAATAAAGCCTGCTGAACTCCTTCTCCAGAAACATCTCTTGTAATAGAACGAGATTCACTCTTGCGTGATATTTTGTCTATTTCATCAATATATATTATTCCTTTTTCTGCTAACTTCACATCTCCGTCAGCATTTTGTATAAGGCGAAGAAGTATATTCTCAACATCATCACCCACATATCCAGCCTCTGTAACAGTAGTAGCATCAGCAATAGCAAAAGGCACATTCAAAGCCTTAGCTAAAGTGCGAGCAAGTAAAGTCTTTCCGCTTCCTGTAGGTCCTATTAATAGTACATTAGACTTCTCTATTTCAACATCATTATTAGTGTTGTCTTGCATTATTCTCTTATAATGATTATACACAGCAACTGATAATATCTTTTTAGCATAATCCTGCCCTATCACATATTGGTCAAGTAATGCTTTAATCTCTTTTGGAGGAAGTATTTTTATATCATATTTTTTATTATTAGGTTTTATACTATTATGAGCATTGAAATAATCATTTGCTATAGCAGAACAATCAGAGCATAAATATCCTTCATTTCCCTCTATATATCTGCTAAGTTCTTTTAATTCTCTTCCGCATAAAGCACATGCTTCTTTATTATTTTTTTTAGACATATACGTTCCATTCTTATGTTATATATATTTTTTAATTAAGTTAATACATTCTATACTAAAATAAAAGTATTTCAATAGAAATTATAAATATTATAGTATGAAATTACGAATATAATATTATTAAAATTTATTTTTTTTATTAATTTACATTTATAATAAATTTTGATATAATGAAAATGAAATTTTAATATTTATACAACAAAATTAGTTAGGAAAGATAAATGAATAATGCAAAAATATTTATAATTTTCATAATTGTATTTTCTTTTTCAAATCTGTTCTCTCAAAATCTATACACAACTGAAGACATAATATTTAATCTAGACAACTCAGCAGTAAAAAGATCAACAGCTTCTCAAATGTCTTCATATTCAGATAAGTTAATGGCAAAGGATATATTTGATTTAGACAGAACATTATTTTCAGGAATGTATGCACCTAGTTTTAAAAACGGTATGCAAAATGCCGCACAATTATACTTTGGAATACCAATAAAAGATAATGAAATGTATTTTGGTATTGGAGGAGCTTTCTCTATAGACTCTCAAAGCATGAACTATAATAGGGAATATATACCTGTAATAAATAGAGTAATACTTGGAGAAGAAAAAAACTTAGATACTTCTTTTGCTATTAGACCAGTATTTAAAATTAATGATATGATATCTATACATTATTTATTGGCAAAATCCGGAGGATATTATTTTAATCAAGGATATACTTATTATCATCAAACTAATGTAAACAATTATGCTAATCTTACAAATAATATTACAAACTCTCAATGGTATAATGAAATAGCTGTTGCAATTAATTTTGATAATGATATGAGATTAAATTTACCAATAGCAGTAGCAGTAAATAACTATTCACAAAGATATACAACAAACAATAGCACTAAAGATACATTAAGCCATCAATATATAAACACCGCAACAAATTCTTTTGATACTTCTGTGAGATTATTATTTTATCCAGAGTTTATGATGCCTTTAGTAGCAGGACCTTTACAAAAACTAACTTTCAATTTAGGATTGGAGTTTGACCTTTACAAAGACAATCAAAATTTATTTGTATTAAACTCAACTAATATATCACCAAATGAAATAGATAAAGTAATAAATGGAAGCTTAGCTAAAAGCAATCAAACTTATAATCTTAATATGAGTTTTGATATTAGTGTTGCTCCTACTTTAGAATGGAATATTATAGACAGAGTAATAGAATTAACAACAGAGCCTAGATTAGGTTTAAGACTAGATATAACAAATTTGGGTACAACTTATGTAATGTCTAATACTTATGATAATGTAAATAATACAATAGATGAAAATAATTTAATAGCAACAGGCGATATACTTCATAATGCAATAAGTATTATTCCATATTTAGAAATACCAGTTGGTACTGCAATAAAACCTTTAGAATGGTTTGAAATTAGAGCTGGAATAAAATATGGAATAGATATGAATATATATTCTTTATACAGAGAAACAGCCCAAAAAGAAGTAATAAAAACACTTGAAACAGATTTTGTATCAAAATTAGGAATGTATGCTGGTCTTGGTTTTTCTTGGAAAGACAGACTATTTCTTGATTTATTCTTAGATTTAGCTGTAACAAGTAAACAAGAATCTATATGGGTTAATGGTGTAGGACTTCAATTATCTTATGCATTTACTAAATTTGACTATTTACAAAGAGAAGAAACACCTATATATTCTTATACAAATGGCGACACAAATAATGATATTGATTTGAACAACAATAATATTACAAATGACATATTATAGGAGAATTAATGAAATATACAGTTAGCTTAACCGGTGCTACAGGAAATATGGGGCTTGAAACATTAAGACAATTAATGGAGATAGAAGATATTGAACTTGTAAAGGTACTTGTAAGAAAAGAAAGCAAAAAAGCAGGCGAAAAATTTAAAAAAGAGTATGGTAAAAGAGTAGAAATAGTTACAGGCTATTTATATGATAGAGAAGACTGCAAAAACTTAATAAAAGACAGCCATTATGTGCTTAATCTTGCCGCAGTTATTCCGCCAAATTCTGATAAATACCCAAAACTAGCACATTTAACTAACTTTGTAGGAGTTAAAAACATTGTTGATATATTAGAAGAAATGCCTAAAGACAAACGTCCTAAACTTGTTCATATATCAACAGTTGCTCTTTATGGAAATAGAAACGAAAAACACCCTTGGGGAAGAGTTGGAGACCCATTACTTATAAGCCCTTATGATGCTTATTCTTTCTCTAAACTAAAAGGTGAAAGATATGTTCTTGATTCATCATTAGAAAACAGAGCTATAATAAGACAAACTGCAATGCTTCATAACAGAATGCTTACTGACAATATGAGCGATGGATTAATGTTTCATACTTGTTATAATGCACCGCTTGAATGGGCTACTGCAAGAGACAGCGGACTTTTAATGAAAAGAATTGTTGAAGAAGATATAAAAGGCAATTTAGATGACTATTTTTGGAAAGGCTGTTTCAATTTGGGAAGCAAGGCAGAAAACAGGCTTATTGGTTATGATACATTCAATGACGGATTTAAACTCATTGGAGGCTCTACAAAAAAATACATGAAGCCTAATTGGAATGCTACAAGAAATTTCCATGGTCTTTGGTATTATGACGGATACAAATTAGAAGAATTATTCTCATATCAAAAAGAGTCTGTTACTGATTATTGGAATGAAATAGGCCGTACTCATTGGTATTATGCATTCGGTAAAATAGTGCCGCCTTCTTTAATATCATTTTTTGCCATACAGAGACTTTTGCCTCACCCTAATTCACCAACATATTGGCGTAAAAATAATGAAGACGGAAAAATAATTGCTTATTTTGGAAGTTTAGAAAACTTTGATAATTTGCCTAAAAAATGGGAAGATTTTAATTTGCTTTTTGAAAATAAAGACTCTGAAGGAAATTACATAGATTATAAGGCTTTGCTTGATATAAAAAACGCTAAGCTTCTTAGTCATGGTTATGATGAAACTAAAAAAGACAGTGAAATAGATTTGGAAGACCTTAAAAAAGCAGCAGAGTTTAGAGGCGGTAAGCTTTTAAGCACTAGCATGACTAAAGGTGATTTATATACAAAATTAAAATGGTCTTGTGCTGAAGGTCATGAATTTGAAGCTTCTCCATTTACTGTTATAAAGGCAGGACATTGGTGCGAAGAATGTATGCCAGATTACACTTGGAACTTTGATATACTAGCTAAGAAAAATCCTTACTTCGCTCAAGTATGGTATGACTCACATGATGAAAATGAAAATATGATTTATTACTTTGATGAGAACTTTAAAGCTCATTACAAAAAAGTTTAATATAAATTATATATATAGTTGGTATACATATACATATCATTAGAGTTTTCTATTATTACAAATTCAACTCTTCTATTTTGTTCAGGTGTGCCATAGTCTATTAAATTTTGAAGCCCTATTGCTTTTAGTTTATTATCATTATCTGTTAATAAATCTCCTACAGCTAATGAACGTAAATATGATAAATCAACTTCATTATTTCTATCATATAAATATAATATATTATTTGTAGTACTTAAATTGTATACAGTATTCTTATTCATATATCTAACTTCACTAGAATCAATATGACCTTCTATATATATATTAAGAATATTTGTAGATTTTAATACTAAAGATAGATAATCCAAAGTTTCTGCATATTTATTTGTATTTACAACACTGCTATTAGAATCAAATAATATAGGGTCTTTCAATATTAAGAGTTTTCCTCTTTTAGTATTTTGAACATAATAAAGACTATTAGTATTAGTTGTTATTTCATTGGTAATATTTTCTTTATTATTTACTTCATTAGAATCTTTTGATATAATAACGGCACTTTGGCAGCCTATAAAAAATAACAAAAACAATAATATAAAAATTCTCATTATACAATTAATTTTATCTGCTTATTATTATTTAAATTTTATTATATTATCGGATAATTATTTATAAACTCTAATATTCATATTATTTTTTCTAAAATTACATATTACATTTTAAGCATGCAATTTGAATATTTTTATTTAATATATTTTGTTTTATTTACGATATTAAAACATATACATATCAAATTAGTAAAGTATTATTTATGAATGAAAACATTTTAGTCATAGAACATAGAGCAGAACTATTAGAAAAAATAGTTGATATATTAAAAGAAAGACATTATAACCCAATATCAACAAAATCACGTTCTCAAGCTATTAATATATCTAATGAAACATCTATTGACTTAATAATCATTGATGCAGATATAGGCGATTCTCAAGGGCTTCAGCTTTTGGACACTTTTAAAAATCAAGAAAATACTAAAGGAATACCTGTAATATTATTAAGTACGCCATATAAAAAAATAGAGTTTATAGAAGAGGCTATATCATTAGACATTGACGGGCTTGTATTTACTCCTTTTGATGAAATGGAGTTTATAGTTAATGTTCATAATGCCATGAAGCAAAAGAAAATGTATATAGAACATCAAAAAACTCTAAAACAAATTGATTATTTGCAAAATGCTCTAAATAATATGACTGAAACTTCAAATAAAAATTATCAGTCTTATAAAGATTCGCAAAAGAAATATGAAGAGATATTAAATATTGATTTGGAAACAGGTTTTTATAATAAAAAAGAGTTTTTAATTCAATTTAAAAGATTATTAGCAGAAACAGTAAGACATGAGGAAACTATTATATTAGCTTCTTTTTCAATAGACGGTATAGATGATATTATAGAAGAATTTGGAATAATGGCTGGAGAAGAAATAATATTACAATTTTCTAAAGTATTAACTAATGCCGCAAGAGAAGAAGATATTATCACTAGATATGATACTAATTTATTTATGGTGGCATTCAAGAGAATGGATATAAGACTCTATGAAGATAAAATAGAACAAATAAAAGAATTAGTTAATAAAAATGAAATAATGTATAATGAAATAGTTATAAAATATACTGTATCTGCTGGAATAGCATATACTGCATACAAGGCTAACTATCATTTTGATAATCTTGACAAAGAAATTGCCCCTTCACTTCTTGCTTTACACAATGCTAAAAGAAGAGGCTTTGCTAAAGTGTATATTCACCCTACTGTTATTAGAAGATAATTTAAAAAAATAAATTATGAGGATAGTTATATGGTAATTGAGCTTGATAAAAATAATTCTGATAGTATAGAATATGCTGTAGAAGAGGTTGCTAAAGTTATAAATAATGGAGGGGTTGTAATATCTCCAACTGATACTGTTTATGGAATGTTGGCTGATGCTTTTAATGTTGATGCTATTAATAGAATATATTCAATAAAAGAGAGAGAAAGAGAAAAACCGCTTCTTATACTCTTAAAAGATTCTAAGTTTATTAATATATTATGCGAAGGAAATATTCCTGATATAGTAAAAGCAAAAATACCAGGCGAACTTACTTTTATCATGCCTCTAAAAGAAATTATAAAAAAAGATTTTCTATATCTTAAAAATACAGTTGCTCTTAGAATACCTAAAGATGACTATATGGAAAAACTATTAAAATTAACTCCTCCGTTAGTTGCTCCTTCTGCTAATCCTACAGGTTATGGAGTAATATATGACGGAAATAAATTAGTAGAGCTATATAAAGACAAAGTTGATCTTATTGTTAATTGCGGTACTATTGAAAAAAAATTGCCTTCTACTTTATATGATTGTATTAATAATAAAGTGCTTCGTCAGGGAAGTGTTTATCTGTAATTTTAAAATACTTTATACTTGTTTCAAAAGTACTTGAGAAAATTAGTTGAAAAAATAAAAATAATTTTTATTTATTAATTTAGTTTTGAAACAAGTCTATTAATTTATATAAAAAATAAATTTACATAATTCCTATTGAAATATATTAAAAATAATATATCATTTTTCAAATTTAAAAAATATTAAAACATTAGTATTGAAATATTTTATTGTGTATTATATACTTATTAGTAATAATTCTTAATAAATATAGTATTTAATATAAGGAGGCTAAAAATTGAGTTGGATAGGTGCTATTATATTATTAAGTGTACTTGTATTTGTCCATGAAATGGGGCATTTACTTGCTGGTTTGGCTGTAGGCATAAAGGCTGAAGCTTTTTCAATAGGATTCGGACCTATAATATTTAGAAAAACTATAAAAGGAATAGATTTTAGATTCTCTATCATACCATTTGGAGGATACTGTAAGTTTAAGGGAGAGATGTCAGAAGACGGAAAAGTGGAAGATGATGATTTTATAAGCATGTCGCCTTTAAAAAGAATCATAGTATATTTTGCAGGACCATTTTTTAATTATTTATTTGCTTTTTTGCTTCTTGTTATATTAGTATCAATACCTTCTACAGTGGATTTATATTCACCAACTATAAGCGTATTTAAAGATGCTAGATATATGCATGCCAAATCTGGAAGCACATTAGCTTATGAATATGGCATGAAAAGCGGAGACACTATTACTGCTGTAAATGGGACTAAAGTTAATTATGATAATGATGTATTAAAACTTATAAATGAAGAAGCAGTACAAAAAAATGCAGACAACATCAAATTCACATTAAACAGAAAATCTGCAGAAAGCGGAAATATCGAAAAAGTAAATGTATCTATACCTTCTGTAGAAATATTAAAAGCATTAAGCGGTGAGAGAGCATTAGGCTTTTATTTCGGCGGTGATTTAATTATAAAAAATGTAGTTAAAGGTTCTGCTGCTGAGGAAGCTGGTCTTCAAAATGGAGATAAGATATTAGCTGTAAACAATATAAATGCTGATAATATAGCAGATTTCAGACCTCTTATAATGGATAATGCTTTAAATAAAATTACAATCACTGTTTTAAGAGACGGCAAAGAGATAACAAGAGAAGCTATACCAAGACCTGTAGAATCAAAAAACGGTACTTATGGAAGCTTAGGCATAGAGTTTATGAGCACACCTATAAAGGTTGAAAAAATAGAGGGTACACCTTTTCCAAAATCTATACCAGAGGCTTTTAAAGAGACTGGTAAATATATTGTTTCTTATGTAAATGGATTAAAACTTTTATTTACAGGAAAGCTATCAGTAAGAGAAAATTTGGGAGGACCTGTAAGAATAATACAGCTTTCTTCTCAGGTAATATCTGTTAGTGTTGACAGAATTAGAACTATATTATCTTTTACTGCTACTATAAGTTTAATACTATTTTTAATGAATCTTTTGCCTCTTCCTGTTGTAGACGGAGGTATGATAGTATTTTCTTTTATAGAGCTTGTAATGAGAAGACCAATCAATAGAAGCGTACTTACAAAAATACAAGCCTTTGGTGCAGCATTTTTAATAACGCTTGCTATATTTATAACAATAAACGACATCACTCAAATATTTAAATAAATGAAGGTTTAAAATACAAAATAGATAAAAGAGAGTCTATATTTAATAGATTCTCTTTTTTATTTATAATCTTATTTATAAGATTAATTTTAAACTGTTATCTCTACTCTATTATTTTCTATATCAAGTATAACACTCTCATAATAGCCGTCGCCTGTTACTCTAGGATATGATAATATTTTAATACCGTCTTTTTCAAACAAATTAGTTAAGCTATCAACTCTCTCCTTGCTTCCAACCGATATAGCAATATGAGCAAATCCATAATATTCTTTATTTTTATCCAAATCATTAATATCATTTCTTTTCATAATCTCTAATCTAGAGCTATTATCTTCAAACTCAAGAAAATAAGATTCAAAACATTTTTTTGTATTAACATATTTATCGCCGCATTTGCAATTAAAATATTTTATATAAAACTCTTTCATCTTTTCAATATCTTTAGTCCAAATAGCAATATGAGATATTTTCATTTTATGCTCCTTAAATTAATTATGATATAACATCATTTACATACTGAGCTAATTTATTTGGTGTTATGGCAGCTACTTTAGCACCAAGTTTAGAGAGTTTTTGAGCAGCATTTTTATCATACGATTCATTACATTCATAATCTAGTGCTGTTAATATAAAAATCTTACTCCTTGCCTCAATAATGCCCTTTACACTATTATGCATACATTTATAATCATTGCTGTCTTCCAAATCGCTTATAAGCAAATATATAGTCTTATCTGGAATAGTTGTAATTTTTTTAGCATATTCCAAAGCATTAACAATATCAGTTCCGCCTCCTAATTGAACCTTTAAAAGAGTATCCACCGGGTCTTTAACATAATCAGTAAGATCAACTATAGAAGTGTCAAATATAATAAGCTTCACAGATAAATAAGGCAAATTAGCAAATATTGACGCCATTATAGAAGAATATATAACGCTATCAAGCATAGATCCGCTTTCATCCACAAGTATTATAATATGCCAAGGATTGTAGTTTTTTATATTATTATTAAAATAAAGTTTATCTACAAATATTGTGTTATCTTGAATATTATAGTTTTTTAAATTATGTCTTATTGTTTTTTTTACATCAAGATTTTTAAACATTTTTTTTTGCATTGTATAAGAATGAGGAAGCTTTTTACCATAAAAAACTTTTTTAATATCTTGTTCCATTTTTCTTTTTAGTTTTTCTACAATATCTCTTACTATTCCATATGCAAGTTTTTTTACATTAGAATCCATCATATCTCTAAATGTTAGAATATTTTTAAGAAGCTCCATATTAGGCTCCATTTCCTTTAAAATATTCTCATCTGTAATCATCTCAGTTAGATTATATTTATTTAGAGCATGAGTCTGCATAATCTGAACTGTTTCTTTTGGAAAGAGTTTTCTTATCTTAGAAACCCATATCGGCACAGTTAAATTGCTTTTATTTTTACCGCCCTTTGTTGTTGTAGAATTATCATCATTATAATAACCATCTTCTTGTGAATATTCTCTGTCATACAAAAAATTTAGAGTTTCATTAAGTTCAGATAATCCATTTTGCAATTCAATATTATTATCTGCGAAATCTCCGAGTATAAGACGCCATCTATTTAGAGTGTTATTTTCGTTATTATTATCTAATTTTATCATATTTATTTTTTATATTGAGGTTATTTTATATAATACTAAAAATTACTGAGTTTGTCAATTTTTATGAATATATTATAGTTTTTATTTTATTCAACTTTTTCCCGCATACGAGCTGTACCACCTTGCCGCACGGTAATGTTATGGTTCAATTATAACTTCTTAGTCGTGCGGGGGAGTGCCTTTTAATGTACAATTAAATTATAAAATTTATAATAAAAATGCAGTTCTTCGCGAAGCGTATCCGAAGGATATAAGCTTCTTTGGGTTATACCCACAGGCACTTCCTTTGGTCGCCAAAAGAAGTGGGGGTGCGGGGGCTAGTCCCCGCAAATAAAAAACTAAAAAAATATCTTTTATAAAATTAAAAGTTTTCAATATATATAATAAGTTTTTTATTCAACTTTTTTATTGTTCTTTTTCCCGCCTTAGCTGGACTTCGTCAAAGTTTTCACCCTTCGGGTACGCTTCGCGAAAGTGCAAATACTAAAGCTTTATACTTTAATTATATATTAGCAAACTATAGTCATTACAAATAATAAAAAAACTAATTTTTTATAAATTTGAGAATATTTAGTTTTTATAAAAATACAATAAAGATAATTTAAGAAATATACTTTTTAATGCTATTAATTAATATAAACCGTATTCTTTTATGAGTCTATAAAGCTCTTCTTCATCTTCTTTTATTCTGTTGTATATTATAAGTTCTGGTCTATACTCGAAATGCACAGTGTCATAATTATGCCATTTACCGCCCCAAATAAATCCGTACTTCTCAAAAATTTTTATAACCTCTTTAGGCGGATTCCATCTATCATTAAAAGGAACAGCATACCACTCTTTATTGTTTACCCTAGTCCAAGCCCAGTATATTTGCTTGCCGTTACTTCTCTTAGGAAGAGTATCAACAGCAACTCCATAACTATGATAGCTTCTGCTTGCACTTTTTGATATTATTTTCCATACATAACCGCTAACTGTTTTTAATGATGCTAAATAATTTTTTACTTGAACATTAGTTTGAGCCATAGATTTAACTTCTACACTCGCATTGGAAAGAGGCTCTACTATATAATCATGTATGCTAGTTCTATATCCTAATATGCTTACAGTTTTTATATGCCTCATCATAGTCTTAGGCGAAGAACCATCATAAAGTGTATTTAAAAATGTATTATTAATAATTTTTTTGTTATTAATTCTTCTTTTATAATATTCTTGAAGCTCTAAAGTTCTTTCAGGTGTGGCCTTTTGTATAACAGGAAGACCATTAACAGGATATGAATAAAAACCAAAACTTATATAATTATCAGCATTAGATATATCTTCATCTGTTAAAAGCTTGCCGTCAGCCCAGTTAAACCAAATATCATCTAAATAAAATCCTATCTCACCATTTCTTATTATAGGCTTTGATATTCTATTAGAATAAGCTAAATGCAAAGACAAAATCTCTAATACTCCGTCTTTCATGCTTACACTGTTAATGAGTCTCTTTTTCTCTTCTGCTCTTTGTTTTTCCATTGAGAAGCTTTCCATATTTGCAGAGATATTAGTTGTATAATTAAAATATACTCCTACAATAGAAGCAACAGAAAGCACCATTATAATAATAACAGCAAATAATATAGAAATATGTTTAGTAATTTTTTTAATAAGAAAAGTAAGTAAGATTAATAGAAAAAGAATAGCTACTATAATTAAAAGATATTCAAAACCTGCCATATACTAAAAAATAATTTAAACATTTAGAAGACTTTGGGCGATGACGGGTTCGAACCGCCGACCTAGTGCTTGTAAGGCACCCGCTCTCCCAGCTGAGCTAATCGCCCTCATGTTTTAAGACTTAAATATATTAGCATATACCTTAAAAAAAGTCAAGCATATATTAAATCTTTTTAACACAAAAACAAAGCCTAACTTATAAACTTAAAAAATTATGATTCATTCTCGGAAATAATCTATAATTCTTTAGATTTTTTAAGCATATCAATATACGCTCTTGTTTCTATATCTTTTTCGTCTATGCCTATTTCTTTTAATATCGCTTTTAACTGACAAACCTGATTTTCTACACTCTCTTCACTATTTAAAAACTCTATCTCTACAAAATCACCTAAACCTTTTATTTTCGATACTTCCACTAAAGAGTTTTTATATGTAAAAGCATAACCTTTCTTCTCTTTTCTCACATACTCTCTGTAGCCTTGAAGAGATGATAAAAAATTAATTATAAATCTAGCGTTTTTCTTACTTACTTTTAATTCTATCTCATCATTAACTTCTACGCCGTCTATTAATTTTCTGTCTTTAGAGCAAAATGTATAGCCTCCATGTTCTACCCTAAGCCTAATGCAGTTTTTTAATTTTATATCATCATTTAAAATATCATCTTTTTTAGCATAATATATATCTTTTTTAAAATACTTCTTTTTAAATCTTGCATTCTTATAAAGAAAACTTAAAGTATTTTCAAAATCTCTAACATATGCTTTTATTTCTATTTCATTATTAACCATAACTATTATTATATTTAATATATAATAAATTGTCAAAAAATAATTAATAATAATATTTATTTATAGCCCCAATGTATTTTTAATTAAAAAAGCAATAGTTATTCCCAAATAGTTACCACAAACACCTCCCATAATTCCCATTATAATTGCAATAGACATCAAAGATTTCCACTTTGCCCCCCAGCCACCAAAGCCGAAGTTGGTCCGTCCCAAACAGCTGCAACTGTAGCTAATAATACATACTGATATTTTATCTTTAATAATCTTGAAACAACCCATTGGAAAATCATAGAGAATATGATAATTAAAGCACAGAATATTGTTATATATAATGTTGAACTTAAAAAACCTTTTAAATTGATTGTAAGTCCTAACACTGTTAAAAAGAGCAGAGAAAAGAAGAGACCTAAATCATTATTGCCTCTAAGTGTTCTTATAAAAGGAACTCTTGATAGTATTAAAGAAAATGTACTTATTAGAATTAATCTAGCAGAACCTTTAACACTATCAGGAAAATATTGACTTACAAAAGTTGAAGCAGCAACTATTATCATTGCTATTGCTATTAATGAAGAAATCTCTTTAATGCTCCATTCTTTGCTTCCTAAAAACTCCCCCTGTCCATCATCTTTTGCAAGTTCTTCTTCTGTAAAAGAATAAGGCCAAATTTTATTAAACTGTTTTGATGCTTTTAATATAGGAGGAAGAGACATATAAAAAATAACAGCAGGTGTACCAACCACATAATCAGCAGCATTTGCAGCAGCTATTGCTTCTCTGCTGGTTCCTAATGCAGTAGCTATAGCAGTTAAATTTGGGCTTCCTCCTGTATAGCTTCCTACAAACATTCCAGCAACTTTCCAACCATCTTATATTTCTTTTGCAAATATTAATCCAAAAAGAAAAGCCAAAAAAGAAACGCTAAGAACAGAAACAAGCATAGCCACAAAAGGCTCTCTTGATAATTTTAGTAAAGCCTTAATATCAACCCCCATAAGTATTATAGAAATTGATAAAGGCACACAATATGTAAAAAATACTCCATATACATTATGATCAACAGGAGTTAAGCCTACATTAGTACAAAATATACCCAATAATATAACGCTTAAAGCAGGACCTAAAATCCTACCTAATTTTATTTGCTGCCCTAATAATGCAAGCGATGTTATTAAAAAGATAATAGCTAAAATACTAGCATCACTTTGAAAAAATGAACTCATAAAAACCTCTTATATTTTTTTATTTTTACACAATATTAATAATATAGGATTTTTTTATATTAATTTCAAATTTATGCTAATTAATATACTATTTTTTATTTATAAATAAATAATATATAACAATATTAGCTAATTTTTATATTAGATTTGCTATATTGAGCATATATACACACTATAATATATATTATGATATAAAATTAACTCGTATTTAACAATTGATTTTTATACTTATATATAATATAATAATTGTATTTATTAGAATTAAAATAACTATATTTTATAGTCAAGTAAATAATTTTAAAGAGGAATTAATATGCGTTTTAAAAGTGCCTATAATGGAATTTTAACAAAAAATGATATTGGTAAAGAAGTTAAATTAGCTGGTTGGGTCTTAAGAAGAAGAGACCATGGCGGAGTAATATTTGTAGATTTAAGAGATAGAACAGGTTTTGTACAAATAGTATTCAATCCTGAGATAAGCAAAGAAGCACATAATAACGCTCAAGATTTAAGAAGCGAATATGTTATAAGTGTTGAAGGTAAAGTAAGAGCAAGAAGCGAAGAGATGATTAACCCTAAAATTCCTACTGGTGAAATAGAAGTTATGGTTGAAAAAATGGAGCTTCTTAATACTTCTGAAACTCCTCCTTTCTTACTTGAAGATGATATTGATACTGGTGAAGATATAAGATTAAAATACAGATATTTAGACTTAAGAAGAACTAAAGTATTCAACAACCTATATAAAAGATTTGAAATTACTAATGCTTTTAGAAAACATTTAGCTGACAATGGTTTTATAGATGTTGAAACTCCTATATTAAACAAAAGTACTCCTGAAGGTGCTAGAGACTTCCTTGTTCCTTCAAGATTAAATGCTGGAGATTTTTACGCATTGCCTCAGTCTCCTCAAATATTCAAGCAAATACTTATGATTGGCGGTTTTGAGAGATATTATCAAGTTGCTAAATGTTTCCGCGATGAGGACTTAAGAGCTGACAGACAGCCTGAGTTTACTCAAGTTGATATTGAAACTTCTTTCCTTAATACTGATGAGTTCTTATCTATTATGGAGAAAGTTGTTTCTAATATAGTTAAAGATGTTTATAATATAGATTTAAAAACTCCATTCCCTAGATTAAATTATTATGATGCTATGGAGATGTATGGAAGTGATAAGCCTGATACTAGATTTGAATTAAAACTTATTAATGTTGAAGAGGCTGTTAGAGGCTGTGATTTTGCAGTATTCAAAAATGCATTAGATAACAAATTTATAATAAGATGTTTGAATGCTAAAGGCGGAGTTGATAAATTAAGCAGAAAAGATATTGATGACTTTACTAAATATGTTGGTATATTTGGTGCTAAAGGTCTTGCTTGGATGAGAGTTACTGAAAATGGACTTGAATCTAACATTGTTAAATTCTTCTCTGAAGAAAATCAAAAGAAAATATTAGAAGTTACAAAAGCAGAAAAAGGCGATTTACTATTCTTTGTTGCTGATACTCCAAAAGTTACATTTGATGCTTTAGGTAATTTAAGATTAAGAGTTGCTGAGAAGTTAAACTTAATAGATAAAGACAAATTAAACTTCTTGTGGGTAGTAGAGTTTCCATTATTTGAATATGACCACAAAGAAAAGAGAATATCAGCTACTCACCACCCATTTACTGCTCCTGTACCTGAAGATGTTGCTATACTTGAAAGCGAGCCTCTAAAAGTAAGAAGTGATACTTATGACTTAGTATTAAACGGTAACGAAATAGGCGGAGGCGGTCAGCGTATATATGACAGCAAAGTACAAGCTACTATATTCAAACTTTTAGGCATAGATGAAGAGAAAGCTAAAATAAGATTTGGTTTCTTACTTGATGCTTTAAAATATGGTGCTCCTCCTATGTGCGGTATGGCTTTTGGTATAGACAGAGTTATAATGTTATTACAAAAACAAGACAGCATAAGAGAAGTTATAGCATTCCCTAAAACTCAGAAGGGACAATGTTTGATGAGCAGCTGTCCTTCTACTGTTGATGCCGACCAATTAGAAGAGCTTCATTTGAGCATAGAAGAATAATAAAAGAATAATTTATAAATAAGTTGTAAATATAAAGCCTCTTAAAAGATAAGGGGCTTTTATTTTTTTAAAATTTTTTTTAATTCTCTAAACACACGGTAAGTAAAAAATATTGCATATATATAACCCAAAAACTCTTTATATATTGTTTAATAATTTTCATAATACTGTATAATATAGTAAATAGCTTGAGGATTATTTATGGATAACACAAACAATAACACAAATGATAAGCCTAATAATAAAGATAATAGCAAACATACAAATAATACTTGCATAATGATTATATTATTTGTAGTTGCTCTTGGAGTATTTGCCGTAATATATTTTTCACACACTAAAATAATAGAAAATAGATTCAATAAAGCATTAGAAAATTACTCTCTAAATATTCAAACTATAATGAGCAATACAACCATAGATAAAACGGTTATAACTAATGAATCAGAAAATAGCATTACAATAAACAACGAATTTATAATTAATGATGAAATAGCAAATAGTTTCAAATCAACATTTGATATAAACACAAGAATGCTAGAATCCTCAATGGCAGAGATAATGAAAAACTCAAATGATTTATTAAGTTTCTGGTTTGCATTTTTGTCTGTAATAATGATAGTATTTACATTTGCAGGTATTTTTATAAACAATAATATTTTATCAGAGAGTAAAGAAAAATTGGCAGATGTTACTAATAAAGCTAATGAAATTATAGAAAATATAAAAAATCAAGCAGCAGATGAAACTCAAAAAGTCATAGAAAAAAATAGAGAGGTGGCTTTAAATTCAATAGATAAATTAAAAACAGAATTTGATGAATCAATAAAATCAATTCAAGAAAAATCAAATCAAATGATATTAGATATAAAAGAACAAGCACAAACCGAAAACGAGCAATTAATAAACTCAATAAAAGATAAATCAGAAATAGAAAGCAAACAATTAATAGAATCAATAAAAAAACGAGCAGAAGAAGAAACTAAAAAACTCATAGAAAAAAATAATATAAGCATAGAAATATCAAATTTATTTAATTTAGCATATCAGGCAGATAATAATAAAGACTATAATTTATCTATAAATTATTATAACAAAATTATAGAAATGACAGATAATTTATTAAAAGAATATGATGAAAACTCTGAAAAATATTCTAAATATAAAAATAATTACTTAATAGCTTATAATAATAGAGGTATCGCTAAAAATAATTTAGGATTATATGAAGAGGCTATTAAAGATTTTGATAAAGCCATAGAATTAGACTCAAATTATTTAAGTGCTTATAATAACAGAGGAATTAGTAAAGCAAAATTGGGAAATAATGAAGAAGCTATTAAAGATTTTAATAAAGCTATAGAATTGAACCCTAATATATCAGAAGCTTATAATAATAGGGGTAATGCTAAAAATAATTTAAAACAATATGAAGAAGCTATTAAAGATTATGATAAAGCTATAGAATTAAATCCTAATAATTTAGATGCTTATAATAATAGAGGTAGTGCTAAAGCAATTTTAATGCAATATAAAGAAGCTATTAAAGATTTTGATAAAGCTATAAAATTAAAAGCTAATAATGCACAAGCTTATCTTAATATGATATTACCAAAACAATTATTAGCAAATATTACAGAAAATGAAAGAGAAAAAAATAAATTAATAGAAGAAGCTTATAATGATTTTTTTGAAGGTTATAAGTTAGCTGATAATAAGTTAAAAGATGAATATAAACAAAAAATTATAAATTTAGCTAAAGATGATTATGAAGTTGCAAAAAAAATATGCGATGAAATGGGTTGGGAATACTGATTTTGCTAAAACTATTACAACTATATTTTTTATGTAAGTTTTTTTATTCAACTTTTTCCCGCCGCAAAAAGTTGCAAAAAGTGCAAATATTTTTAATTATATACTTGAAAACATATAAATAATATAATACCTAAATTCTATCTAAAACCATAGCCTTTTTGGTTCTTTGACGAAGTCCACAGAGCGTAAGGCAGGAAAAAGAACAATAAAAAATCATCAATAAAATCTATTCAAAACTCATATAAAAACTTTTTGACAAAATCATAAAAATAATATATATTTTTAACAATTCTATTATTAGTAATGAATAATTGCTTACAAAATCTAATATTTTCAATTTTTTAAGAGGTTATGCATATGAATATTATTAATTCTATTATAACAAACACAAATAATGTTATGTATGGATATTTACTTTTGGCCGTATTTTTTGTGGTGGCTGTATTTTTTACTATTAGACTAAAAGGAATACAAATTTCTCACTCTATACATGCACTAAAACTTCTATTCTCAAAGCATGAAAAAGGAGACGGAGTTTCAGGGTTTGTAAGCTTTTGTATAAGTACTGCTTCAAGAGTAGGTACTGGAAACATTACTGGTGTTATGGGTGCTGTTTCTGCGGGAGGACCTGGTGCATTATTTTGGATGTGGATTATGGCTCTTTTGGGCGGAAGTTTAGCTTTTTCTGAAAGTACACTCGCACAATTATATAAAGAAAAAGATTCTATGGGTAAGTTTATAGGAGGAGCTTCTTTCTATATAAAAAGTAAATTAAAAAAACCTGTGCTTGCAACGCTATTTGCTTTATGTATGATATTTACTTATACTACTTTTAACGGTGTTCAGGCAAATACTATATCAAATGCATTATCAAAATATAATGTATCTGTAATAATTACTGCTGTTATTTTAACAATACTCACAGCATTAATATTATTCAGCAAAAAGAGAGACACTATAACACATGCATGCGTATTTATAGTACCTGTTATGGCAATACCTTATATATTAATGGGGCTTTTTATATTCTTTACTAATTTACCTTCAGTGCCTTCAGTATTTCAAAATATATTTATACAAGCATTTAAACCTAGTGCAATTTTTGGAGGTGCTATAGGTATTACAATTTCAAACGGATTAAAAAGAGGATTATTCTCAAATGAGGCTGGTATGGGAGGAGCTCCGCATGCTGCTGCTGCTGCTCATACTTCTCACCCTTGTAAACAGGGACTTATACAAATGTTCTCTGTATTTACAGATACTTTATTAATATGTTCTATTTCTGGTTTTATACTTTTATTATCTCCTGAAGCTATGAAAGAAGTAAAAAACATAGAAGGTATTAATTTATTTCAATATGCTATGGAATCACATTTAGGAAGTTTTGGTTCTATATTTATTACTGTATGTATATTGTTCTTCTCATATAGCTCTATACTTGGTAATTTCTTCTATATAAAAACAGGTGCTGCTGCTGTAAAAGATAATTTTGCATCATATATAATAGTAGGACTTATGACTATAGTAATGGTATTTGCTGGTTCATTGGCAGAGTTCAAAACTATTTGGGGAGCAGGTGATATGTTTATGGGCTTTATGGCTTTATTAAACATTATAGTAATGGTAATACTTAATAAACCAGTATACTTACTTACAAAACATTATGTATCACAATTAAAAGAACATAAAGAAGCTAAATTCAATAAAAACTCTATTGCAGATTTATCAAATGATGATGCTATTAGTCAGTGGAATGTAAATGAATAATTATATTTTGCAATAATCTTATGTAAGATAAGCGGTATAATTTTTATCACTTATCTTACATACATTTGTGAGTTTCTATATTTATAATCATTCATATACTTATAAACTTCTTCTTCTGTTAATACTTGAGAAACATTAAAAATAACATTTTCTATATACATAGAATCTCTTGAATTATAATTGTCACTTAACTGTGCATTACTTTGAACAGTGATTTTACCAGCATTATTTCTAACAAGTTCAGCCCCCATCTCTCCAACTATAGCATAGCCTCCGTCTGGAATAGTATAACCTGTAGTACCAAATGCAAATTTTGGAGGAGTTGGAGGATTAGATTTTACACTATCTAGGGCATTTGTAGAAGATACTATACCAGAAGCAGCAGAAATAGCAGAAGCAACAGTTGTAGCAGACACAGCCAACCCAGCAGCAAAGCCAACTAATCCGCCTTCAGCAAAAGAAGTAGCTACACCTAATGCAGACTTTGCTATTGCAAGCGAAGGTATTAATACAGCATCAGCAATAGCTTTACTTTTTTCCATCTCCGCCAATTTTACTTCATTTTCCCATTTGGCATAATCTTTTTTATACTCTGCTTCTGCTAGGTTTCTTTCTAATAATTCTTTTTGTTCATTTTTTTCTTTTTCTAATAATAATAATTTATTTTCTTCTTCTTTCTTTTTTGCTATCTCTTCTTTTTTTATTCTAATAGCCTCAGCACTCATCAAATCATCATTTTCTATAGCAAGTTCTAATTCCTCATCTAGCCTAGCTAAAAAATTATTGTAATACTCATCTTCTTTTTCTTTATTGCTTTCTCTAAGCTCATTTTGATAATTATTAAACTCTTCAAGCTTTTGCTTAGCCTCATTTATAGCATTATCATAAATACTCAAGTCATAATCAAAAAACGAAAATAAACTTGATGATATACTGCTATACAAAGTTGATGTGCTAGACAATATACTATTAATATCAGAAGAGAAACTTTTTATATCTATTTTATTTATACTATCTTTAATTAAGCTAATGGAATCAGCAGCAACATTAGAGCTTTCTTCTAATTCAACACCAATAGCATTATTAATACTGCCTATATAAGCTTGAGTTTTAATAAGCTCTTCATTCATTTCTTTTATATAGTTTAAATTATTATCCATATATGCTCCTTTTTATATACTGAAATTTATTAAGTTTGTTAATTTTATGTTGTTCTTTTTACCGCAGCAAAAAGAACCAAAAAGTGCAAATATTTTAACTTTATATGTAGGAGATATTTGTTAATATAAAACAATACTTATATTTTTATTAAAAATCAATTATTTCTAGAAGCGTATACGAAGTATATAGCTTCTTTATAAATTGATTTATAGTAAAATTAATTCCCAAAAATAAAATCCATAAAACTATTATCTTCTTCAATTTTTTCATCATCTTCTGCATCTTCCATTCCAAAGCTTATTAAGCTTGATAAAGCATCTGGAAAATCCAAATAGCTAAAAACATCTCCTTTAATATTGTTTACAGAATCATCAAAATTAAGTAATTGACGAAGAGCTATATATCCGCGTCCATTATTTGTTTGAAGCCATTTATCTGTATCAGAGCCTTCAGGTACTTCCTGCCAGCCAATAGGAAAATATACCCTCTCATATATAACATAACTTGCATTTACTATTCTCTCTATTTTATTTTTATGAACAAAAAAAGGTGTTACTTCAAAATGTTTCTCAAGTCTTTTTACCAATTCCTTTTGAGCAAAATTACTTTCGCATAATATTTTTTTCACGTTTCTGCTTACTAAAAAATTTGTGATGCTTTCATCTGTTGTTGAGTTTGAATCATTACGCATTAGCCCGCTATCTATCAGGTAAATATCGTTACCTATTTGTGTGTAGACTATAACAGAAGTAAAACAATTATACTCTCCAAATGCTGGGTCTACTATTGCTTTATGCTCATTAGAATATATTTTATCTTTTTCTTTATTTTCATCATAGAACTTTAATTTTGAATACAAAAAAACTTTTCCATGTTTACTTTTAATTTTGCCAAGCCATATATGTTCATACATCTTTGGCATAAGTTTTAATGTGGATAATCTTGATTTATTTAATATGTCGCTAAAATAATAATTGCCGTCATAGTTAATAAAAGTAATTAATATATTAGCATCTTCATATTCTTTATAATAATACTCTTTGTTTTCTTTATCTTTATAAACTTTATTGTATAGACTAAATTGACTTACAACCCTATAAATAAAATCTGTTTCAAAACGAGGATTAAATGCAAGCCATATTTCACTTTTATCTGCCCTTATTGAAGGCTCTAATATTTCATAGCTTCTTTGTGTGAGAGTTTGAGCTTCTTCTATAAAACATATTCTTACATTGTAAATAGATTTAATTTCCTCTATAGAACATTCTCTAATACCTAAAAATATAAACTTAGAATTTGTTATTTTATTTATTATCTCATTTCTTTTTACTACAAAAAACTCATTTAAATTAAGTTCTTTTATAATGCTTATAAGAAGAGGATAAGTGGAATAAGAAATAGATTTTTGAATCTCTCTCGCACATAATATTACTCCATTAATTTCAAAACTTTTAGCTATCAATATTCTTGCAATAGATTCACTTTTTCCTCCGCCTCGTCCGCCGAATGCTATTTTTAATCGTTTTTCAGTGTTAATCCATTTTTCAAAAGGTTTTAAAATGTTTATATTAATATTCATAAATTTTCTCAAAGGTGTAAAAATTATAAGTAATTATAAATAAAGTTTATTTTGAGTTGATTTTACGCACGTTAAACTAAATAAAAAATATAAATTAATTAATAATAAAATTTTAATTATAAATAATAATTTATTAACCGTGCGTTGAATAGATTTTAAATCTAATAACAACTTGAGTGGGCAGCTATATTTTCTGTATTAAGCAGTAAGATAAATTGTATTATAAATTGAGAATAAAGTATAAAATCTATAGGTTTGGGTCTATGAATAAATTTTATTTTTTTATTTTAATTATTTTATTAGTTTTTTTATCTGTTATAGAAGCAGATACTATATATTTTATTTCCTCAAATGTATTTTCAGTTAATGGTCTTATACCTTTTTCAAGTGCTAAACATAATGAGATTTCTTTACTCAAATTTCCTACTTTCAATATATATAATTTAAGTTGATCATTGAAATAATCTTCTTCATCTCTTTGCAATCTCCAGTATGCGGCATCATAAAGTATTCCTAAATCTTTATATACATTTTTATACTTTTCTATAAAGTTAAAAACTTTTTCATCTACTTCTATATTATAATGCTTCACTTAAAGCCTCTATATCATCAATATTGATTTCTTCTGCTTGGGCAGCATGTATTGCATACATTGGAATTTCTTCTCCCATATCTGCTAATTCCCATATTTTGTTATGAGATATATTACTTATTTCTTTTGCTGTATAATTATCACATATTAATTTTAAATAATGTTCTAATATAGATACTTCTTCAGCAGTTATAAGATCTAAATTAATATCATCTGTTAAACTAAAATAAAGTGTTGTACTATCTAGTCTGTTTTTTGATGGTTTTCTTATAGAAATTTTTTTCTTATCTTCTAAACTAGATAAAATAGTTAATATTTTTTTTGGTACAGGTCCAAATTGTCTTTTTATATATTTATCATTAGTTATGGTTCTATTTTTCCTTATAAACATTTCTGTATCTGAAAAGAATAGTATTTTATTTAATTTTATACTTCCTAATTTTCTAATATCATCACAACTATTTATTATATAATGAACTATTGTTTCGTATTTCTTATTATTATTCATAATATAAACCTTCCTATTAGTAAAAATTTATATTTATTAATAAAACTTATAAGTAAATATAATATTAAAGTATAGTATATATGTATAAATTTTCAAGTGAATAATTATATAAATTAAGGTTTTATTTACACTTGCCCACTTTATATTTATTGATTGATTAGCTATTTTTATTTTAATTTCTTATGAATTTAAAATAGTCAATATAGCATCCGCCAAAATTTTTTTTAACTTATGGCGTTTTTACCGTACGATTTAAATTATATAGTATACAATAAAAATAAAAAATTAAATCGATAGTATTATATAGTCTACTTACCGTGCGTTAATAAATGATAATTTTTGAAGTATTAAAAAATACAAATATTATTTTTTCACCACTTTAAAAAACTATGTTATTTATTGTTATAGTTTTTTATTAATTGTCAAAACCAACTCTTATATTAATTTTATTATTATTTTCTCTCTCTTCTCTTTTTTTTCTTATATATTCTAATCTTTTATCATTACGTTTTTTTAATAATTCAAGAAAAACTATTATTGCTCTTTCACTTGGAGGGTTATATTTATAAACTATTTTTTTTGTTTTGGATTTATTTCCTTCTTTATCTATTTTTATCTCTCTTATAATATCTTTACTATAGTAGCCTAATGACTTTTTTATTAATGCATTTTCTATTTTTGTTTTTGCATCTAAAAAATATTCGTCTTTTGCTTTCCTAATTTTTCTTACTAGAGTTTTTTTATATTTTTTACTAGATTTATTAATATAGGTTTTCAATTTATCATAGCTTATATTTAATTCATTAGCTATTTCTTCAATTGTTGGGTTATTTTTTTTTATAAGATAATATATTTTATCTTCTATCTTTTTATTATATTTATTCATAGCATTCCATTTTTTTAAAATTAATATATATTTAAGTGTTAAATATAAGCAATTATAATTAAAAATTTATTTGAAAAAGCGGCTTTTTTGTTATATTTAATAAAAGTAAGAAAGGAGAGTAAAATATGAGTAAAAAATATTTAAGTTTAGTTTTATTTTTAATAAGTGCTTTAGCTGTAAGCTGCAGTAATGCTGATAAAACAGGCTCTAACACTTCTAGCAAAGGTTTAGGATATTATGCTGGTACTTGGTTGCTCACTGCACAACAAATAAATAATGATATAATTCTAATTATATCAAGCGATGGCTCGGTTAGTATTGTAGAAGCAGCTACAGGTCCTGCTGATAAAAGTACAGATGTTACTGATAAAGGAAATGAAACATATGATGTAAAATTTGTAGATCAAGACCCTAATCCTGGAACATATATATTAACTTTAAAATTTAATGATGATACTAGCGGAACTTTTAGTATCTCTGATGGTCAAGATACTTTTAACGGTACTATTAGAAAACAATAAAAATAATAAATATTTTAAAGGCTTTAAACTTATAGTTCAAAACCTTTAATTATAAAGTAAAAAAGGAGATTAAAATATGAGTAAAAAAATATTAAGTTTAGTTTTATTTTTAATAAGTGCTTTAGCTGTAAGCTGCAGTAATGCTGATAAAACAGGAAGCGGTGATAATAATAGCGGAATAGGTGACGGCGGCACAACTCCTCAAGGCATAGCAAAATATGAAGGCACTTGGCAGCTCACTGATGCAGAACTAACTACAATTCTAACTATATCAAATAATGGTGCAGTCACTTATTATGGTGAAACAAGTACAAATGTTGCTAATAATAGAAATGAAACATATGAGGTAAAATTTGTAGATAAAGACGGCCCTGCTGGTCCTGGAGGAATATTGACATTAACTTTAACATTTAATAATGATACTAGCGGAACTTTTAGCAATAGTGATGGTTCAAAAGGTAATATAACAAAACAAAAAAATAATTAATATTTTAATTAATACAAAAGGCTTTAAACATTGGTTCAAAGCCTTTTTATATAATCTAAACCCCATACACTGCTATTTTAGTTTTTAATCAATATTAGTTATTATTCACAGCAATATATAAACTTTAAATATATTTTATAAATTATTTCTTTACCAAGCTTCTTTTTGTAATTAAATCTACTATATCAGTGTTGCCGTTTTCCATAGCATACATTAAAGCATTTTTTGATAAATTATCTACTATACTCAAATCGGCACCGCCGTCAAGTAAATACTCTACTGAATCATAATCTCCATTTTCTGCTGCAAACATCAAAGCAGTCTTTCCATCATTATCTTTAATATTAACATCAGCATTAGCGTTAATTAATGATAAAACAATATCCTTCTTGCCTGATATACTAGCCCATATTAAAGCAGTTCTTCCATCTGCCATTCTATAATTAATATTAGCCTTACCTATTAAAAGTGATGACACTATATCATTCAATCCCAATGATGAAGCTAAAGCAAGTGTTGTAATATTTCCATAATATCCATAACTAGATACTACATTAGCATCAGCATTTCTCTCAAGAAGCATTTTAGCTACTTCTCCATTACCCTTAGCTATAGCATAAAATAAAGCATTAGCTCCAACATTATTAACTTTATTTATATCGCTTCCATTATCAAGCAACAATTTCACTATATCATCATGATTATTATAAGCAGCAACCATAAGAGGAGTCATATTATAATTGGCATCATCAGGATTAACATAAAGTCCAGACATATTAACATCAGCACCGGCATTAATAATCATTTCTGTTATAGTATAATACCCCTTACCAGCTGCTTGAAGTAAAGCTGTAGTACCGTTATTAATTTTTATATTAGGATTAGCATTTTTAGCAAGCAAATAAGAAGCTATATCAACATATCCGTTTTCTGCCGCATAAGTTAAAGCAGTCTTTCCATGTATACAGCTAGCATTAACATCTATTTTTTGAGATAATAGCAAAACAACTATATCTTTATAACCTCTAAAAGTAGCTGTTATTAAAGCATTATGTCCCTGCATATCTCCAAAATCTATATAACTTGAAATAGAACCAGCAGAAATTAATCTTTTTATTCCATTAATATTACCTGTATTAGCATAATCTAATAATTGGTCTAATTTGCCAGTATTAGTATTTTGAGAAAATAGAAAAGATATATTAAAAATAAGTATAAAAATCAAACTAAGATAACGCATAATAAATATTCCTCAAATATAGTTTTAGCCTTATTACAAATTCGGAATTCGTATATATAATATTGAATGCTTGATACAAAAAACTTGATTAAACTTATAATTTATTCACCGCACGGTAAACGGGTTATTAGTTATAACATAAATGCAATTATTAGATGTTATATATTTTTTAATTTTATTCTGCGTGCGGGAAGTAAGATTAAAAAAGTTAAAGAGAACTTGGGCGGGTGTTAACATTTCTTTTTAAACAATAAAGAATATCAAATCAAGAATTGCAAATAAAAACAATAAAGATAGAGGGCGGGAAATGTAATTAATTTTTTAACCCTATTTAATATCCCAACCTTTATCTTCACAGAATTTTATTGCTATATCATTTCCTTCTTTAGCCATACCAATAATTGAATTTTTTATTAATTCTTTAGAGTGTTCATTACCTGAATTGTAAAATGTATCTAAATCATTATATGCTTCTTCAGCATATTTTTTTAATTTTTTTGAATCTTTGCTAAATATTTTGGGTAATATAAAATATCTAGTAAAAGCAAATACAACCATTATCACTAATAAAAATATTAATCCTGACATATACAAATCCTATATAAATATTATAAATATTATTTTAATTTTTGTCTATTAATTTATATAAAAATACACAAACTTTAAATATTAATATATATTTTGTTTTTGTATATTATAATTCATAAATAAATCATCATTGTTATTAATGTTTTCAAAAAATATAAAATAAAAAACTGAAAAATTATTGAACTTAAATATAGTTAATTCCTAAATCGTATAAAAATTATAGAGTTTTTACAAAAATAGTGTATTATTAATTTATAAAGTTTCAGGAGTTAGCTATGACATATTATGATGCAGCAAAAAAAGTTCTAGAGCAAAGCGATGTTCCTATGAAAGTTGATGAAATATGGGAGAAGGCTTGCGAACTAGGTTATGATAAAATTATAGCTGAAACATTAAACGGTAAAATGAGTAAAACTCCTATTGCAAGTTTAGCTTCTGTTATATATGTTGATATTAAATACAATCCTACTTCTACAATCTTTACTAAAGTTGGTAAAGGTAAATTTTTATTAAAAAACAAAATAAATAGCTCTAATCAAAATTTAATAAATAACACAAACGAAGAAGATACAGATGATATCATTGTAAATAATTCTGCAAATAAAAAAATACTAGAAGAAGATTTGCATATACCGCTTACAAAATATTTATATTCAATGAAAATATATTCTAAAACTATAAACGCTAATGCAACAGATGTTAACCTAAAAGGAAAAATGAAATGGGGTACTCCTGATATTATTGCTGTTACATTTAAAGATTATATTAATAAATCAGTTTTAAAATTATTTAATTATATAAATCTGCCAACTACAGAGCTTTATGCTTATGAATTAAAATTAAAGCTTACACTCGGTAATTTAACAGAATATTATTTTCAAGCATTATCAAATTCTGGTTGGGCTAATGAGGCTTGGCTTGTTGCTATGGAAATAAATGAAAATGATATAGACTTAATGGAAGAGATAAAAAGGTTAAATCAGTCTTTTGGAGTAGGAATAATAAGATTAGATTATAATAACCCTGAAGATTCAGAAATATTATTTTCTGCCAAAAAAAGAAATGATTTAGATATAGATACTATGCATAAACTTTGTAATAACAGACAGTTTCAAGATTTTATTGATGATGTGAATAAATTATTAAAACATGATAATGATGATAGAGGTGTTTTTATGAATGGATTAATAAATGACGGAAGATTTAATAATCCTAATTAATGGATATAAACTAAATTAATAATTAAGGAGTTTTTGATGTTTCCTTTTGTATGACCTTTCTTCTATCAATGTAATGATTGCGGTAAAGTGCTTGAAAAGCCTGAAAAGATACATATAATTATTATAGATTATATAATAAATATAAGTAGGTGTTTTTATGAATGATAAACTATTTAAACAAATTATAATAATAATATTGCTGTTATTTCTTATAGCTTTTATTATTTTTATAGTTTTTCCTTTAGCTTTAGGTATTTTTTCAGGCTTTTTACAAAGTTTTTTTATTAATAATTCAATAAATAATTCTATAGGAGGTTCTTAAATGAGAACAAGAAAATTAAACAAAATGCTTTATAAAAAGTATAATCAAAATGCTTTTAATCAAGTGTATGGCTATGCATTCAACAAAAGCATTTCCGCCCTCTATAGGAATTGCAAAATTAAGATTAGTATTATTTGCTATAGTTCTTAAAGCATCTCCGCCATAAGTAATTCCTAAATAAGCAGATTCTGATTCCATTTTATCAAATATCTCATCCATAACATAAGCCTGCACAATAGGTTTTTGTTTTTTCAAAGCCTCATAAGCGTTTCTTATTTCTGTTTCATTTGTACTATTTACATTGTATCCTAAATGTCCTTTAGCTGCAGCAAAGGAATCTCTAAGACCATAAGCCATTAATATTTTATCCTTATATTTTTCATCAAACAATAAAGACCAGCTTACATCTTCAGGCTTAACATCAACTTCTTTAGTATTGTATATTATGCCGCTCATTCCCCAAGTATATGGAATAGTATATTCTCCGTTTTTATCATAAGCTAATGATAAGAAAAAAGGGTCTATATTAGTTCTAGCAGGAAGTAAATCTATATTCATTTTCTGCACTAAACCTTCTCTAATCATTCTTATAGTCATATAATCTGTAGGAAATATAATATTATAATCAGTATTTCCTAATTTTAATTTTATATAAAGCTCTTCATTAGAATTGAAAGTAGTATAATTAACTTTAATACCTGTAAGCTCTTCAAATTCTTTTACTATATCCATAGAATCATCAGAACCGTCGGCTATATACTCGCACCAATTGCATATATTTAGTATTTTGTTTTCGCCTTTAAATTTTTCATAATAATTTAAATCTAATTTAGTTTTATCTAATTTTTGCCCAAAAAGAGTATTATTAGATAATGTTAAAAAAAGCACATAATAAAAATTATGTGAAAAATAAAATCGTGAAATTTTAATTTTTTCATTTTTAATTTTTTCTCCTTTTTTAATTATTATTAAAAAAATAACTTCTAAAAAATAAAGACTGTATTTTATACGAAAAATTAATATTTTCAATGATATTTATGTTTTTTTATATATTTTTCATGCTGCTATAACTTTTAATAAGTTAATATTTATAATATAAAATTTAATACTCAAAAACCTATTTAGCACTTGAATTCATTTTCTTATATGCTATAGTTTAACAATATATACATAAGATACTATATTTTATCAATTTTTGTATTTTAGTATATGTAAATGTTTTAATATCATTAACTTAAATTATTTTAAATATAGTCCTTTTGCTTCTTTGGGTCACCAAAAGAAGTAGGGGGTTGGGGACTAGTCCCCAAAATAATAAAAATTTAGTAAATTAGGAAAGAACTTGAATAATAAAAACAAAAAAATAGAACTGCTCGCACCTGTTGGAGATGAGAGAGGATTAAAGGCTGCTGTTAATGCAGGGGCTGATGCTGTATATTTCGGTACTAAAAGTTTTAATGCGAGAGTTGGTGCGGCTGAAAACTTCGATGAAAAGGCACTTGAAGAAAATATAAAGTTTGCAAAATTAAGAAATGTGAATGTTTATATTACAGTTAATACTTTAGTTTATAATGATGAAATTGATAAAGTACTTCCATTAATAAAAACTGTTTTTGATTTGGGAGCCGATGCTATTATAGTTCAGGACTTAGGTATTATTGATATTGTTAGAAATAATTTAAATATTGCCATGCATGCAAGCACGCAGATGTCTTGTAATAATTTAGATAGTGTAAAACTTCTTAAAAGCATTGGTATTGACAGAGTTGTTCTAGCACGTGAGATGAGTTTAGAGAATATAAAATATATTAGAGATAACACGGACATAGAACTTGAAACTTTTGTGCATGGAGCTTTATGCGTAAGTTTTTCTGGTCAATGTGCTTATTCTTATTTGCATGGCGGAAGAAGTGCAAACCGCGGAGCATGTGCACAGCCTTGCAGAATGGAATATACAGGAGGAAAAACCGATTATCCTCTAAGCACTAAGGACTTAATGACTATTGATATAATTCCAAATTTACTTGAAAGCGGAATAACCTCTTTTAAAATTGAAGGACGTGCCAAAAGAAGCGAATATGCAGCAATCACTACTTCGATATATAGGCATGCTATTGATTTGGCTTTAGAAAATAAAGATATACCTATCCAGAAATATAGAGAAAGTTTGATGAAGATTTTTAATAGAGGCGGATTTTCTCAAGGGTATTATTATAATTCAAAAGATATTTTTGAAAATTATAAGCCTAGTCATGACGGTGAATATATAGGAGAAGTTGTAGCATACAAAAAAAATAAAATACATATAAAAGCAGAAAAAGAATTAAATGTTTATGATGGGCTTTCATTTGGAGATAGCGGACAGGTAGGAATGCAGATTTCTGATTTATATAAAGATAATATTAGAGTAAAAAGAGCTAAAGGAAATTTAAGTTTTTCGGCTGTTATAAAAAATGTAAATGTAGGTGATGAAGTTTATAGAACTACTGATAAATTACAAATGGACGAAGCAGAGAAAATAATTGAAAGTGATAATTTTAAGCATTTGCTTGATTTGAATTGTATTATTGGATTTAATGACATTGATGATAATAAAAAAATAAAATTAGTAGTTACAAGTAAATATGATGATAGACTAAACAATATAGAATATATTAGCGATTATACACTTCAAGAAGCTAAAACTAAAGCAACAACTAAAGAAGATATTTTTAATTCTCTTTCAAAAACAGGAGGAACAGTATTTGAATTTGAAAATATTAATATAGAAGAAAAATTCAAAAATCCTTTTATACCTGTTAAAATTTTAAATGAAGCTAGAAGATGCATAATCGAAAAATTAGAAAATGTTTTAATGCAGTCAAAAAAAATTGATTATAATAAAGATTTTGAAAAAAATATTAATTACCCAAATACAAATATAAAAGTTTTAATTGCTAACAGTGAAGAGAAAATTAATTTATATTCTGATATTCATTATGACAAAAAAATATTATTTCCAAATGTTTATGATGAAAATATAATTAATCTTTTTGAAAATAAAAAAATAGACGGAATAATTCTTCCTCATGTAACATTCGATAAAGACATTGAAGTTATAAAAAGCATAGTAGAAAAAACAAATAACATGATAGTAATATGCAATAACTTAGGTCATATTGAAGCATTAAAAGGAAAAGCTATATTATGGGCTGGCATTGGTCTTAATGCAATTAATAACTATACTGTAGACTTTTTATATAAATTAGGAGTTGATGTTGTTATATCAGCCATTGAGGCAGGTAAAAATTTAAAACACACATTATCCATAAAAGAAGGTTTAATTCCTGCTATGAACTTTGCCTTCTGTCCAAAGAGTATGTCTGTAGGATGTTCTAAATGCAAAGAAGAAGATATTATTGACCACAAAGGAAATATTGTAATATTTGATTGTGTAAAAATATATAACAAAACAAGCTTTATTTTAGAGAATATAAAAAATAAAACAGGTAAGATTTATATAAAATAATAAGAGGCTAAATATTATTTGATATCTAGCCCCTTAATAGTAAATATATATTTATTGGTTTGCTGTACTCTCTTCTTTTTCTAATTCTTTTAAATACATATTAAGGAAAGGTTTGTATATAAAATAATCTATAATAATTAATCCTATTACTAGTAAAGGAGCTACAAAATTTAAATTAGTAGATATAAATGAACCTAATATAGAAGGAGTAGTCCAAGGAACCAATGCTACAACTTTACCTATTATATTAAACTTCATAAATAAATAAGTTACAGTAGCATTAAATATAGGAGTAAAAATAAAAGGTATAATAAATATAGGGTTCATTACTATAGGAGCACCAAACATTATAGGCTCATTAATATTAAAGAAACCAGGTACTATAGAAAGTTTACCAATATATTTCATATGAGCATTTTTAGTCATAATCATAGCAATACATAAACCTAAAGTAGCTCCAGAACCGCCAAGATATACAAAACAATTCATAAACTCACCAGATAAAACTTTTGGTATCTGTTCACCAGCAGCAAGAGCAGCCTGATTAAGAGCTAAATTTGTAAGAGTAATAGGCTGCAACACAGCATTAACAACATTAGCACCATGTATACCGCAGAACCACAATATATGTATCAATAACAATATGATGATTATAGATACTAAACCATCAGACATATTTAATAATGGCTGTAAAATCTTCATAATCAAATCTGGCACCATAATCTTCATACCATTTTGTATAAGCATATTTACAGTTTGGAACAAGAAAGAAATTACAGCTACAGGAACTAATATCTCGAAAGATTTGGATATAGCAGGAGGCACTGATTCAGGAAGTTTAATCATAATTTTTTTTGCTGCTAAAAATCTAGAAATTTCTACAGATACCAATGCTGCAATAATAGCCACAAAAAGCCCCTTAGCATCTAAATATCTTGCATCCAATACACCAACATTAACATTTTCTGCTACATGCAATAACTCAGCAGCAGCTCCTACTACAGTTACAGCCAAAGACTTTGCAGATAATAATAGAAAAGCATACATAGATAATAAACCATTTGTAATTTGGTCTTGACCATAATATCCAGCTAAAGAATATCCAATACCAAAAGAAACAAACAATGACATTATACCCATACTAACATTAAATATTTGTATATAATTTCCTGATACTGCTTGTACAAAATTTTCATAAGGAGGGAAATACATAAAATTAGTTTTATCACTCAAAGGTAAATTAAATAATAATAATACAAAAGAGCCTATAATAATGAATGGTGTTGCAAATACAAAACCATCTTTAATAGCATTCAAATATCGGTTCATAGCAATTTTTGACATTATTGGAAGAAATTTGCTTTCCATAAAAGCATTGAATTTTTCTTTCATTGTTATCTCCTTAAATTTTCTTTTCATTTCTTTATAGTATAATTATCAAATTTCACAAATTCAATTAAAGTTATATTAATTAATTACCAGATTAATGTGGCAAAAATCTTGTTTGAGTTTTTATCTTTTTCATATTATTTTTATATTACTTTTTAATATTAAGGAGTCATTTATGCCATTTAAAGAAGGTTTTTTATGGGGTGGGGCTACTGCTGCAAATCAATGTGAAGGCGGATTTAATGAAGGCGGAAGAGGCTTAGCTAATGTAGATGTTGCTCCGCATGGTAAAGATAGAGTAGCTGTTATTAAGGGAAAAATGAAAATGTTTGATTTTGATAATGAACATTTTTATCCTTCAAAAGATGCTATAGAAATGTATACTCATTATAAAGAAGATATAAAACTTTTTGCTGAGATGGGTTTTAAAGTTTACAGAATGTCTATTGCTTGGAGCAGAATATTTCCTAAGGGTGATGAAGAAAAGCCTAATGAAGAGGGATTAAAATTTTATGAAGATGTATTTAAAGAGTGTTTAAAATATAATATAAAACCTTTAGTAACTATCACACATTTTGACTGCCCTATGCATTTAATTACAAAATACGGCGGTTGGAAAAATAGAATAATGATAAAATTTTATGAGAATCTTTGTAATGTTATATTTAATAGATACAAAGGTTTAGTTGAATATTGGCTTACTTTCAATGAAATAAATATGATTTTGCATGCACCTTTTATGGGAGCTGGACTTTATTTTGAAGAAGGCGAAAACGAAGAAGAAATGAAATATCAGGCAAGCCATCATGAATTGGTTGCTAGTGCAATAGCTACTAAAATAGCTCATGAAGTAGACCCTAATAATAAAGTTGGGTGTATGTTGGCTGCAGGAATTTATTATCCTTACTCTTCAAAACCTGAAGATGTATTGGCAGCACAGCATAAAAATGATGAGATGTATTTCTTTGTTGATGTACAGTCAAGAGGAAAATATCCTAATTATGCTTTAAAAAAGTTTGAAAGAGAAAACTTAAACATAAAAATGGAAAAAGAAGATTTAGATATATTAGCTAAATATACTGTTGATTTTATTTCTTTCTCTTATTATTCAACAAGATGTGCTACTGCTGATAAGAGTAAATATACAATAACAAAAGATAATTTGGAAGGCGATATAAAAAATCCTGAATTAAAACAAACTGATTGGGGTTGGACTGTTGATCCGCTTGGTATAAGAATAACTTTAAATGACATTTATGATAGATACCAAAAACCTATGTTTATAGTAGAAAATGGACTTGGTGCTTATGATAAGCCTGATGAAAATGGTTATGTAGAAGATGATTATAGAATAGAGTATTTGAGAGAACATATAAAAAATGTGAAAGATGCTGTTGAAATTGATGGGGTTGATTTGATAGGATATACTACTTGGGGACCTATAGATTTGGTTTCTGCTGGTACCGGTGAAATGTCTAAGAGATATGGTTTTATATATGTAGATAGAGATGATTTTGGAAATGGAACTCTAAAAAGAAGCAAGAAAAAATCATTCTACTGGTATAAACAAGTTATAGATAGTAATGGGGAAAATTTATAATAGAGGTATTTTTTATTTTATTGTAGAGGCTTTTAGTGTTTTTCCCACTAAAAGCCTTTATTTTATTTAACAATTTATTTGAACAAACTTTAATAAATATTTAATCTTGCCACTTACTCATATCCATCTGTTTAGTAATTTTAGCAACCACTGCAGTACCGCATAAATCACCAGATATATTAAGAGCAGTTCTTCCCATATCAAGTATAGCATCTATTCCAAATATCATACATAAGCAGCAGCAACATTAACATTAGAGTTAATATCAAGACAAATAGAATTAAGCACCATAAGAAGCATAATAGAACCAGCACCCGGAACTCCAGCAGTACCAACAGCAGCAAGTACAGATACTATTACAACAGTCAATTGAGCATTAAAATCTAATGGGTTGCCAGTAGCATTTGATATAAATATAGCACATATACCTAAATATATAGCAGTACCATTCATATTAATTGTAGCACCCAAAGGCAAAGTAAAACTATAAATACCTTGATTAATACCCATCTTCTCATCAGCAGCTTTCATAGATATAGGTAATGTACCGCCTGAAGAACGTGTAACAAATGCAGTAAATAATGGCTCAAAAATTTTTACTAAAAATTTTCTAGGATTAATTCCAAATATAATATCTATTATGCTGTAAACAATTACAAGCTGAATAGCAAAAGCAATATATATTGTATATGTAACTTTTAATAATGATTTAAAAGACTCAGGACCATTTTTTGCAAATACTGTAAATATTAAAGCAAATACACCTATAGGAGCATAAAACATTATCCAGCCAACTATTCTTATTATAATATGCGTACAGCCGTCAAAAAACTTATAAACTATTTCTGCAGTATATTTTGTCTTTTCATTATCCCTGCAAAATGCCAAAGATATGCCAAAAAATATAGAGAAAAATATTGTAGGAAGAACATCTCCATCGCCTTTAGCAAAAGATGAAAAAGGGTTTGTTGGTATTGTTGAAAGAAGCGTGTCTATAAAATTAGGCTTTACAAACTCTTTTGTAGTAGCCATAGCCATATTCAAATCCAAATCCAAACCTGGTTTTATTAAATTACCTACAGCAAGACCAAAAACAGAAGATATTACAGAAGTTATCATATAAAAAAGAAGTATGATAATACCTACTATACCAAGATGCTTTGGAGATATGCTTGAAACACCGCTTATTAAAGTAAAAATAATTACAGGCATTACTATCATCTTTAATAGCCTTATAAAAATATTACCTATTGGGTCTGATATTGAAATCAAATTTTTTAATGTTTCAGCGGATGCATATGCCGAAGCTAGCATTCCAAGTACAGCACCAATTATCAAGCTAATTAGTATTACAATAAGCAATTTGCTTTTTAAATCTTTTACTATAGACATAGTTATAATCCTTAAAATAGTTTATAAAGATATATTATGTAATAATGCATAATAAAATCAAGATTAACAATAATTTTAAAAGAAAATTATTTATTTAAATTATTATAACTATTTTATTTTTCTATTTCTCTGATTAGATTAACCATTTCAATAGCACCCATAGCAGAATCAAAACCTTTGTTTCCTGCTTTAGTACCAGCTCTTTCAATAGCCTGCTCAATGTTTTCAGTAGTAAGTACCCCAAACATTACAGGTATATCAGAATTAAGCGAAACATTAGCAATGCCCTTAGACACTTCAGCACAAACATAATCATAATGAGTAGTAGAACCTCTTATAACAGCACCCAAACATATAACAGCATCATATTTTTTTGATTTAGCCATTTTAGAAGCTATTAGAGGTATCTCAAAAGCACCAGGCACCCAAGCTACAGTAATATCATCGTCTTTAATATCATGACGAGATAAAGCGTCCAAAGCACCGCCCAAAAGTTTAGAAACAATAAATTCATTGAATCTAGCACATACTATACCAATTTTAATTTTTTTCTCGCTAACGAGTTTTCCTTCAAAAGTTTTCATTTTATTCTATCCTTTTATTTATTATTATTTATTTAGGTTTAACCATACATCACAGTTCTTTTGGCGACCAAAGGAAGTACCTGTAGGTATGACCCAAAGAACCAAAAGGACTGCAATTTTCTATTTTTGTATTTCATTAAAATCTTTAATCAAAAACATATTGTATTGTTTTTACATGAAAAATTATGAGCTTTTATATATTCTTATAATTTTATCTCGTTTCATAAACCTCCTAATAATTAATAAACCTCCTGAAATACATAAAAATTGTTGTTATTACATATATAAAAAAACTACACCAACAACTTTTATATATATGTTAAATTATATTTTTTAAATATAATTCAAACAGCTTTTTATATTAATCTAAAATATGTCCCATCCTTTCTTTTTTAGTTTGCAAATAAAATAAATCATACTCTGTTGCTTCTATCTGTATAGGTATTCTCTCTTCTATTTCAAGTCCGTAATTTTCTAAATGTTTTATTTTCTCTGGGTTATTAGTCATTATTCTCACACTCTTAATGCCTAATTTTTTTAGCATCTGATAAGCCTCATAATATTCACGCATATCATCTCTAAAACCTAAAGCTCTATTAGCATCAACTGTATCAAGCCCTTTATCTTGAAGCTCATAAGCTTTTAGTTTGTTAACAAGTCCTATTCCTCTGCCCTCTTGACGCATATAAACCATTATACCTCTGCCCTCTTCAGCAATAGCACGCATAGCATAATTATACTGCTCTCCGCAATCACATCTTCTAGAGCCTAATGCATCGCCTGTCAAACATTCTGAATGCACCCTGCATAAAACATCTTCACCGTCGCTAATATCTCCCATGGTAAGTACAACATGATGCTGTTTTGTTATTTTGTTTACGAATGTTAATATCTCAAACTCGCCGTATTTTGTAGGCATTTTAGCCTTAGCATAAAGCTCCATCAAATCTTCATTTTTCTTTCTATAGTCTATTAAAGCAGATACTGTTATCATTTTGAGATTATGCTTTTTAGAGAATTCTATTAAATCATTTTTTCTCATCATATCGCCGTCATCTTTCATAATCTCGCAGCATAAACCGCATTCTTTAAGTCCTGCAAGTCTCATCAAATCAACAGTAGCCTCAGTGTGCCCCATTCTCACCAACACTCCGCCTTCTTTTGCAAGCAATGGAAACATATGACCAGGACGTCTAAAATCTTCTGGTTTAGAATTCTCATCAATAACTTTTAAAGCAGTGATAGACCTTTCAACTGCAGATATTCCTGTAGTAGTATCAACATGGTCAATAGATACTGTAAAAGCTGTTTCATGATTATCAGTATTTTTTGTAACCATTTGATTTAAGTTTAACTTGTTTGTAATCTCTTTGCTCATAGGCATACATATTAAGCCCTTAGCATAAGTAGCCATAAAGTTAATATTTTCTGTAGTAGCAAACTCTGCCGCACAGATTAAATCTCCTTCGTTTTCTCTATCTTCATCATCAGAAACAATTATAATCTTACCGTTTCTTAAATCTTCTAAAGCCTCATCAATAGTGCTGTAAATATTTTCCATTTTAAACTCTCCTTTTTATTTTTTATAATATAGTAAAAATTTTTAATTTTAATATTTGCAGGGCTTTGCCCCGCACCCCAGTTCTTTTATTGGTATAAAAGAACCAAAAGAACTGCATTTTTAAGATAACCTTATCGTATTCTATATTTAACACATATTATATACATACAAACTACTATAATTATGTTTTTTGTAAAATGTAAATATTTCCGTATAAATCTCAAAAAACAATATTTTAAAACCCATTCTTAAATAAAAACTCCATTGTAATATTAGATTTTTTACTGTCATTATTATCTTCTTTAAATGTTAAAAGCCTTTCAACATATTTGCCTATAACATCATTTTCAATATTAACTTTATCACCTTCTTTTTTATAATATAACACAGTCTCTTTTAATGTATGAGGAATAACAGCTATAGAAAAACTATTATCTGTTAAACTAGCAACCGTTAAACTTATACCATCAACAGCAACAGAACCTTTTTCTACAATGTACTTCATTAAATGTTTAGGCACTTCAATAGTAAGTATAATAGCATTGTCATCTTTCTTCATAGACTTAATACTTCCTACTCCGTCAATATGTCCGCTTACTATATGCCCTCCAAATCTTCCACTTAAAGTCATAGCTCTTTCAAGATTAACTTTACTTCCGTTTTTTAAACTTCCCAAATTAGTACGATTTAAAGTCTCTTGAGTAACATCTGCATTAAATATTTTATTATCAAAACTAGACACAGTTAAACAAGTACCATTAACAGCAACGCTATCACCCAAATGCAAATCATCAAATATTTTACTTGCTTCTATTGTAATAACTTTGCTTTGTACCGATTTAACAGTTCCTATCTCTTCAACTATACCAGTAAACATTATTAAGTAATCCTATAATAAAATTATAATTTCTTTGATGACATTGAATGCAAAATAATACAAATGCAGTCCTTTTGCTTCTTTGGGTCACCAAAAGAAGTAGGGGGTCTGGGGACTAGTCCCCAGTAATCAAGTATTATTTAATATTTTAAATAATACTCCAAAAACAAGTCGTCCTCTATTTTTGTTATACTATTTCCAACAAGCCTAATAGCATTATCAGGCTCATCTATTCCTTCTCCTCCTATAGGGCTTTTCGCTTCAAAACCGCCAAATATCTTTGGTGCTATATAAACTAAGGCCTTATTTACTAGCTTTTCTTTTAATAAACTAGCATGCAAACTTGCACCACCCTCAACATACACACTGTCTATATTTTTTTCTTCTCCAAGTATTTTCATTAACTCTTTTAAGCTCACTCTTCCATTATCACTTTCTGTCTTTATTATCTCTACTCCAAGCCCTTCAAGCTCTTTTATTTTTTTCTCATCACCACTCACAGTAGCTATAAAAGTTTTTATATCTTTTGATGTTTTACAAATATTAGAATCTAAACTTATTTTCAATGAACTATCCAAAATTATTCTTATAGGGTTTCTAGTGTTTGGAAGTCTGCAATTAAGCATTGGATTATCTTCTATTACAGTGTTTATTCCAACCATTATAGCAGAATATTTATTTCTAAACCTATGAGAATGCTCCCTTGTTTTTTCACTAGTTATCCATTTTGATTTACCGTTCACTGTAGCAATTTTTCCGTCCATAGTCATAGCATATTTCATTACAACAAAAGGTCTTTTATTAGCTATATAGTAGAAAAAAACTTCATTTAATTTTCTGCACTCTTCTTCAAGCACATTTACTATTACATCAATTCCAGCATCTTTTAATTTTTTTATACCATTACCTGCAACTTTAGGATTAGAATCCACACAGCCTATAATAACTTTTTTTAATTTGTTTTTTATAATAGCATCAGCACAAGGAGGAGTTTTTCCATAATGAGAACATGGCTCTAAAGTTACATATATTGAAGCTCCCTCAACATCTTCTCCATTTTCTTTTGCATCTAAGAAAGCATTAATCTCAGCATGATTCTCACCATATTTTTTATGATATCCAATACCTATAACCCTATCATCTTTCACTATAACAGCACCAACTAAAGGATTAGGACTAGTAAAGCCCTCTCCTTTTTTAGCCTCTTCTATAGCCATTCTCATATATTTTTCATGCATAATATTAATACTCTAAAAAAATATTTATATTAATCTTTGGTATATTTTGGTAGGATACTATGAACTATAAACAAAAAAACTCTAAATGTTTACACACTTAGAGCATTATTTTTTGACATGTAGTTAAGTTTACATTAAAAACATCTTCTACCATCCAGACTTTAACTGTCGGTTTTGGAATCGCACCAAATCTGCCATTTTTGAATAAAGGAAACATCAAAAAGGCTCGCGGACTTTACCGCCGGTATGGAATTTCACCTAGCCCCGAAGATTTATATATTAATTAGTATACACAATTTTTTTTTATTGTCAAGCATTGTGTATTAATCGTTTCTGTTAAACTCTAAATCTTTTAATTCTCTTAATTTTGGTAAATCATCTAAACTATTGATACCGAAATGCATTAAGAATTTATCTGTTGTTCCGTATGTTTGTCTTTTGTCAAGATAATCTTTTCTACCTTTCCAAGCTATAAAACCATCTTCCATAAGCATTCTAAGATGATAAGAACTATCGCTTTGTCTTATATCATCAATTTCTGCTTTTGTAAGGGGTTGTTTATATGCTATAATAGAAAGTGTTTGAAGCATAGCTTTTGATATTTTTTTCTTACGCTTTCTATCATATATTGCAGATAAAGTACCAAATGTAGAAGGTATTATAGTCATCATTACACTATCACCTATTTCCAATATCTCTATGGCACTTCCTACACTTTTATATCTATTGTTAATATTTTCTATATAGTTTCTTATGTCAGTATTTTCACACTTAAAAAGATTTCTTAATCTAGATATAGAAACTGTACCCTCTACATATATAACAGCTTCTAATACCCTCTCAAGCTCCTCCTGATTCTCTAATACATTTTCATCTATTGTAAAATTGCTCTCTGCCTTTACTTCACTATTATTATTAGCTTCAATAGTCTCTTGATTAGATAATTCCTCTAAACTCATTTAAGAAAATCCTTTTTCATTTTTAGTTTTGTAGTATTATAACATATAAATTCTTTTTTTCAATCTAAAAAAAATTTAGAAGAATTTTTGTATTATTTTTTGTATAAATCATAAAAATACATTAAAGACTCAACAACCTCTCCGCTTCTACACATCTCTCTATACACTTTTTCATCAACAATTTTTGCCTCACTAACCTCATTTTCTTGCAAGATTAAATCATTTATATCAACATCTCTCTTAAACACATAAGAATCAACTATAGTATTAGAAAAATCAAGAACAAACGAAGTAAGAAATGTAGCCTCATCAACTTTAAAAGATAGCCCTATCTCTTCTTTTAGCTCCCTAATAGCTCCATCAACACTACTCTCACCAGCAACTATAGAGCCCTCAGTGCATTCCCACATGTTAGGACATATATTTTTACTGCTATGCCTTTTGGTTAATATCACTTCATCATTACCATTAACCACCCAAGCATGTATCACTATATGATAATCGCCATCTTTTAAAGGTAAGCCTCTTTTATGCAGCTTATTCTTTTTATTCTTATTTATATCATATACGTCCCAAATCTCAGCCATAATATTTTTTTGATTCTATTACTCCCTATTGATATATGATGACACAACATTTCTAAAAGAGTTTATATGATGCTTAATATCATATATATCTCTAATGCTTAAAATTTTATGTAAAACATACATAGGATTAAATGATAAATTATAAAAATATTCTACATACTGAAAAATATCATCAACTTCCAATTTGAGTACACTGCTGCGCATATCATATTCAAACCAATTATCAGTATTAATATAATTATTCTCTTTGCAATAATTAAATATATTAGTACCAGGATATGGCACAAATATTGAAGTATTCATTGTATTAATATAACCGCTAGTCATTAAATATTTTATTACATCATAAGTAGCAATAATATCGTCTTCATTCTCCCAAGGATATCCAATATTTACCATCATATCTATAAATAAACCAGCCTTCCTTGCCATTTTTATAGACTCAATAACAGAATCTATACTAGTATATGAAGGAAACAGTTTTTCTAATGTCTTAGTATTTGCAGAAGGAAAAGTAACTATTAATGTTTTAAAACCAGCCTTTTTCATCATTTTATAATAATGATAATCCAAATCAGTAAAATACATGTGGCAATCAATATAAACTTTTTTGTTTAATTTTCTCTCTATCATAGTTTGACAAAAAAGTGAAAGCCATTCTCCCATAGGAAAAGATACTGTAACATCAACAAACTCTTTTATACCATATCTTTTGTATAAATATTCTATTTCATCAACAACATTAATGGGGTTTCTTAATCTAACATTATTAAATAATATATTGGAAGCTGCACAATTATAATTACTAAAAACAGCACCCCTTCCAGACATAATAAATGTAGCCGGAGTTTTTTTATAATACTCATTTTCTTTGGAATATAATTTCCAGTTAGTAAGATTTCTATCTATAAATGGAAGGCGGTCTAGAGGATAGTCAAGTTTACATTTGCCGGTATTTCTAATATTTCCTTGAGAAGTTCTATAATATATACCCTCTTTTAATTTTTCACCATTATTAATATGATTTACAATGCTTAAGAGAAGTATATCATAATCTCCGCCTGTAATAACAAAATCTACTTCAGACTTATCAAAACTCTCTTCAGGCAATGCTGTAACATGGTCGCCTGCTAAAACTATATAAGCATTTTTATATTTATCTTTAATAGCATCAATAGTATCCCAAGTATAATTTATGGTAGCAGTAGTAGCTTCAAAAAATATTAATTGCGGATTTATTTTGTCTATCTGTATAAGCCAATCTATTATATCCATCTTTCTTGCTACAGTATCTATAAAAAAAACATCATAGCCGTTATTTTTTAATAAAGTAGCAGCATAGGCAGGAAGTATTGGGTAATTAGCAGTAAAATTCCTCACCCATTGAAATTGCCTATTTAAAGACATTAATGGAAAACCTTTATTATATTCAAAAGGAGGATATGTTATACATACTCTATTAATTTTTTCTTTTTTCATTGTTTATATATTTTTTTATTTTACTTTTTTAGCTATTTTTTTAGGAGATTTAGAAGATTTCTTTTTAATTATTTTATTCTCATAAACATATTTTTCTAATTCATACTGGTCATCAAATATTACATCATACCACTCTTCATATCTCTCACATTTAGGCGGACTATGCTTAGTACATATATCATGCCTATTCTCATAATTTTTACACAAATAAGTTTTTTTATCTAAATACCTGCACTCGCTTCTTATCATATGGTACCAAGTATCCTGATATATAAATATAAATGAATGCTTAAAATAAAGATACCATTTCAAAGTTTTTAATTCTTCTTCATTTTTAGGCTTAGATATTTCCATCACCAAATCATGACAGCATAAAGAATTACAATCTGCACATAATTTATCTGTAACTTTCTCTTTTCTATCTTTAAAAATTTTATCAGACGGTATCACTTTCATCAATAAATCACCTTATAAAAAATAAAACAATCATTTAATTATACTAAAGTGATTGTATTTTGTCAATTTGATATTTTCGTTATTATCAGAAACTAACCATATTTAAGTTTTTATTATACTTATTAAAATATTATATAGTCATATTTAAAAAAATATCAAAAATTCATATTTTTTGCAATTTAAGAACTATAATTGGTTGATATTTTTATATGAAAATATATAATATATTACATAAAAAATATATTAGGAGAAGGAAAATGAAAAAACTTACTTACTTACTTACTTACTTACTTAACTGTTATTTTGACATCTATTACTATAATGTCATGTAATAGTAAAACTACAAACCCTACTGATGTAGGAGATGTTTCTCTAAGAGAAAGTTTAACTAGTTCAGGAAAACTTTCTATATATGAAGATACTGAAAAAAATTCATTAATAATGAAAGAAGAAAATTCTTCAAATAATGGTTATGTTTCCGCTAGTAAAACAAGCGATAATCAATATACCGTTCTTATATCAGACGATAAAAATTCAAAAGTAACAACCATATATAATAATAATTCATTGTTTCCAGATAAAATAAGTATTAATAATGGAACAAGTATATTAAATGGTGATATATTGAATTATAATGAAACAGAAAATACTTTTGACATATCTTGGAGAGAAGATGATGGTACGGAAATTTTCTATTTTAGTGGTATAAAACTAAAAGGAAAAGTTGATAGTAAATTTTCTAGTAATGATGAGGAAACATATGAACTTAAAATTATGCTTACATCATCTTTAATTACTGATAGTATGAATGATTATATTAATGAAAATCCTATGCCAAGATCATGGTTGGATGTCCTTTTTGGAATACTTGGTGCTATAGGTATTGTGGTATTAGGTATATTTAGTGGTGGAACTGGTGTAATAGCCATACCATTCTTATAATAAAATTTTAAAAAGGTGAACAAATGAAATTAAAAATATTTATAATTTCTTTTATATTTATTTTCTCAAGTATGCTATTTCCTGCTTTTGAATTAGATATAATGGAAAAATTTGGAGTTGCCGACAGTTTTACTGATTTAACAGGTGGAGTTTTTGAGCCAAGATTAGATTTAAATTTACAATTAGGCTATAACTTTCCTATAAATAAATCTTCTTTCAGAAGCATAAGCTTATTATTTGATACAGGAATAGATGCCAGAATGATATCTTTAAAAAATGATAATTATAAAATAAATCAATTAGAGGCAGGGGCAATAACAACTGGTTTGGCATTAAAATTTATATTTACTCCAGTTTTAAATTCAAAAATAGATTTAGTTTTCGGTTTATCTTCAGGTGTTAAATTTATACCCATAATAGATGATTTAAATATAAAACCAAATAAAGTTCCAATATCTCCATACGTTAATTTATTTTTAGAAAATAGAATATATAATGTTAATGAAACGTTGGCTTTTGTATACGGTATTAATATTTTTTACGAATATATGATATTTGATAAGAGTGATATAAACAACTTATTTGGAGGATATAATATAAATCAGCATCATTCAATAGGAGCTATGCTTTCTCTAGGTATTCATTTTGGAAAGCGTTAAAGCTTATAATTATTAGCATGAAATATTGGGCTTATGATGAATGAATATATTTATCATAAGCCTTATATAATTTAGTCTAAAATATAGGTATTATTCTATAGTTTATAATATTCCAACATATAAATTGTACTTTCACGAAGCGTGCCCGTAGGGTAGCACTCCATTTAATACCAAAAAATATTTTTTAACTTTTTTTTATTTTGGTTATTTGCAGGGCTTTGCCCTTAACGAAGTACACACCGTGCAGCACCCCACTTCTTTTGCCGCCGCAAAGAAGCTTATATCCTTCGGATACGCTTCGCGAAAGGCTGCATTAAAAAACTAACTTTAAAACATATCTAAAATCAAATATTATTTTATATCTAATACATATTCCAAATATATAAAGCCATAGTACTTGCACTTTCGCGAAGCGTGCCCTTAGGGTACACGCCCCCAGTTCTTTTATTGGTATAAAAGAACCAAAAGAACTGCATTTTTTTAGTCTAAAATACAAATATTATTTTATAATTAATACATATTCCTAAGATATAGTTATAGTATATGGGTTTTTTGCAACTTTTTGACGAAGTCCGCACCGTGAGAGCGACAAAAAAGTTGATAATAATTTATAAAAACATAGTCCTTTAGCTATATAATTATATTATACTAAAACTCAATCTTTAGAATAATTCTCCATAAACTTAATCAGCTCTTTTAAACAATTTGTATACTTCACTATATCTTCATCTTTTAATGAAGCAAGCATATCTGTATCAAGCTTTTCAAGTTTTTCTAATATAGGCTCGGCAAACTTAATACCCTTTTTGGTGAGAGTAATAATTTTGTTTCTTTTGTCTTTGGCATTAATTTTTCTTGTAATGTAGCCCTTTTTCTCAAGACCATTAAGAAGAGAGCAGCTCGTTTGCTTTGGTATGCACAATTTCTCTGTAACCATATTCTGAGGGCATTCTTTATTATAATAAATTAACCCCAATGTAAACAAAGTTAAATCTGTTATGCCGTACTGTTTTGCCCATATATGATAAAACCTATTAGTTTCATACCAATGGTCGTATATAATGTCTATATGCTTCTTTAACTCTTCTTCTTTCATTTAATAGCCTATTATTTTAGAAAAAACTTATTAATATAGTCAACAACAAAAATTGTAAGCACTATAAGAGGAAGTATATAACTAACATAGAATCTAGACCATTTAGGGAATTTCAAACCCTTACCAGTATCAGCTTCTTTAAGGAAGTTATTCCAACCCCAGCCAAGCTCTCTAGTACAGAATATTAATATTATTATACCGCCCAAAGGAAGGAAATTGTTAGAAACTAAGAAGTCTAAACCGTCTATTATGCTAGTTCCTTCACCCAAAGGTTTAATAAATGATAATACATTAGAACCTAAAGCAGCAGGCAAGCTTAATATAAATATAGATATAGAAACAACTATTGTAGTTTTTTTACGGTTCCATTTAGTTTCAGACATAGTGAAAGCTATAATATTTTCAAATACAGCAATAATAGTAGTTAATGCCGCAATAGATAAGAATAAGAAGAATAATGCTCCCCATAATCTGCCCAAAACCATAGAATTAAATATATTAGGCAAAGTAAGAAAAACTAAACCAGCACCCTGACCAGGATTTACTCCAAAAGAGAAAGTAGTAGGGAATATTACAAGACCAGATAATAATGCTATTAAAGTATCTAGTATAACAACCATTATAGATTCGCCAGTTAATGAATAATTTTTATCTATATAGCTTCCAAATATAGTCATAGCACCAATACCCAAACTCAAAGTAAAGAAAGCCTGACCTATAGCAGCATAAGCTACCTTAGAAAAACCAGCAATTCCATCACCAAACATATTTTTGAAATTTGGAAGCAAGTAGAATTTAAGACCCTCTTTAGCATTAGGCAAAGTAACAGCTCTCACTATAAGAATAAGAAGTACAAAGAAAAGTAAAGTCATCATAATCTTACTTACTCTCTCAACTCCATTTTCAAGCCCCTTAAAACAAACAACTGTAGCAACAACAACAGCAACAAACATCCAAAATATTAATGTTTTAGGTGAAGCAAGCATATTGCCAAAAAATGCCTGAACTTGCTCAGGGCTTAATCCGTCCATATAACCCATAGCCATAGAATAACAGAAATATAAACACCAACCAGCTATAGTAGTATAAAACATTAAAAGTAAAACACCGCCAAAAATCTGTACATAACCAATTATATGCCACTTATGACCTTTTTTCTCCAAGTTTCTGTAAGAACCAGCTAAATCCCTTCCGCCAGCACGTCCAACAGTAAACTCCATTATAAGTATTGGAAGACCTAGTATTACTAATGATATTAAATACAAAACAACAAAAGCAGCTCCGCCGTATTGACCTGTAATATATGGAAATCTCCACACATTACCTAAACCTATGGCACAGCCTGCTGATACTAATAAGAATCCTAGTCTGCTTGAAAGCTTTTCTCTCTTCTCATTCATAAATAATCACCTATACACTATTTTTTATATTTCTATTTATAATAATCACAAATATAAAAATTGTCAAGGATAAATAAAAAATTATATACAATCATTAAATAATAAAAATAATATAATTTAAATTTTTTAATTATTAATTTATAATACAGCAAATATTTTCTATGATTAAGGATAATTATGACTGAATTAAAATCTCCTTGCAAAGTAAACTTATTTTTGGATATCACATCAAAAAGAGAAGACGGATATCATTTAATAGAATCTTTATTTCACACTGTTGACCTTTATGATATTATAGAAATAAAAGAATCAAACTCTTTCAAAATTACAACCTCTGGAAAATATAAACTAAATGATAATAATGAAGATAATATACTTTCAAGAATATTTTTCTTTTTTAAAGATAATATGAATCTAAAAAAAAGTTATAAAATAAATATAGAAAAAAACATACCAAACGGTGCTGGTCTTGGAGGAGGTTCTTCTAATGCCGGACTATTTATTAAGTTTATATTAAAAAAACTTGAAATAAAAGAAAATGAACAGCTAATAAAATCTTTTTCTAAGTTTGGAGCAGATATTCCATTTTTTATTAAAAGAGGTATGAGTTGGGTTAATGGCATAGGGGAAAATATTTCACATTATAACTACATACTTCCATATAAAATAATAATAATATACCCTAATATACATGTATCTACAAAAGTTGCTTATTCAAATTTTAAAACAGAAGATTTTAACAAAGCAGACTTTTTATCTTTTAAATCTATATTTGATAATAAAGAATTAGATTTTAATAATATTTATAATAATTTATATAATGTTTTTGAAAACAATGTATTTAGTCTTGAGCCAAAAATAAAAGAATATAAAGAACAAATAGAAAACAAAATAAATAAAAAAATAGTGATGAGCGGTTCTGGTTCTTCTTTATTTACTTTGTATGATAATGATGATAAAAAAATAGAAAATGATTACAACATATTAAAAGAAGAATTTCCTCATTTAGATGTATTTAAATTAGCATTAATATAGTTATAAAGGATAATAAATTGAAGGTTTCTTTTATTCAATTTAACGTCAAAAAAGATAAAAAAGAAAATCTAAAAAAAATAGAAGAATATATTAAAATAAATGATGCTAGTTTAATAGTACTTCCAGAGCTTTCTTCTTCTGGTTATTTATTTGAAAATAGAGAAGAATTATTAAGCGTATCTGAAAGTATAAATAATGAAGATGAAATAAATAAAAAATCAATATTCATAAACTCTATAATAGAAATATCTAAAAAATACAACAAAGCCATAATAGCAGGATTTGCTGAAAACTTTAAAAATAAAATTTACAATTCAGCATTAATAGCAGAAAGCGGATATTTAAAAGGAGTATACAGAAAGGTTCATTTATCAGATTTTGAAAAGAAGTTTTTTGATGCTGGAGATATAAAAGAATCCTACAATGTATTTGAAGTTTGTAAAGAAAAAGTATCTATACAAATTTGCTTTGATGTATGGTTTAGTGAAATATCTAGAAATCAAATATTAAACGGAAGCAATTTAATATGCATTCTTGCAAACTTTGGAGGAGAAAATACCTTAGATATAGCAAGAGTAAGAGCCATTGAAAACATCACTCCTATAATATTATGCAATAGAGTTGGAAGAGAAAAGACAAAAGATATTGATGCGTACTTTATTGGTAAAAGTTTTATAGTTGATAAAGACGGAAGTTTTTTGGCAAATGCTGATAAAGATGAAACAACATCATTAAATGCAAATATAGAAATTAATAATTCAAAATCTAATATAATATGCTCAAACTTTTATGATGAAATAAAAAAGCATTATTAACTCTTTATAAACTTTTCATCTAATTCTTTTCTATTAGCTTTATAATATTTTATAATCTCTTTCCACCTATTAATAAATAATTTGCTTCCATTTACTGTATCTGTAATATTAGCTATATTAAGTTTATAAAAGTTCATAAAACATAAATCATATTCTAAATTAGTAAAATTATCATCTCTATATGAAACTTTTTTATCTATGGTATTAAAACGCATAGTTATTATAAGATTATCATTATTAATATTTTTAAGTATCTCATCTAATATTAAGCAATGATACAAATTATCCCAATCTTCTTTTGTTCTTCGCTCTAATATACCATAAAAAAATGATATATAAGGATTATAATTGAACCCTATTTTCTGATAACTATGCCCAACACAGCTTTTATTGGTAATGAATCCGAGCTTGTTAAGCTCTGTTATAATGCCAACAAGCTCTTCATCAATTTCTATTTTTTTACTATCCAAAATAAAAACCTTAAAAATTATTTATTTATAACTTTTTTTAAAGCTTCTATTACCATATCTTGTTCTTCTTTAAGAATATCGTTATCTATAGGAAGAGCCAAATTGTGCTTAGAAGCATATTCAGACACAGGCATATCTCCTTCTTTATAACCTAACTTTTTAACAAGAACAGGTGCTAAATGTATAGGGTGGGGATAATAAAGTGCTGTAGGTATTCCAAGCTCATTTAATTTAGTTCTTACCTCATCTCTATTATCTTCAACTTGTATAACATATTGAGCATGAACACTCTCAGTATATTCTGCTACTTGAGGTACTTTTACTATATCTTTTAAATTATCATTATAATATTTAGCAGCATTTCTTCTATGCTTCATATCATCATCAAAGCCCTTAAACTTCTCTAATAAAATGCCGGCCTGTAAATTATCTAATCTTCCAGTAGTACCAAGCTTAACATGTATCATTCCGCCCTCATCACCATGATGACGAAGCTGTTTTAAGTTTTTGTATATATTTTCATCATTAGTAAATACCATTCCGCCATCACCAAAACAACCTAAAGGCTTAGCAGGGAAAAATGAAGTAACAGCAATATCACCCAACTTTCCAGAACAAGATTTTATATTCTTATAGCTAGCACCAAAAGACTGACAAGCATCTTCTACTACAAATAAATTATGCTTTTTAGCTATGTTTAATATCACATCATAATTAGCACATTGTCCAAATAAGTTTACAGGTATAATAGCAACAGTATTTTTATTAATAAGGCTTTCTAATTTGTTTACGTCCATATTAAAATACTCATCAATATCGCAAACAACAACCTTCATACCTAAAAAAGCAGGTGCCTCAGCAGTAGAGAAAAATGTCATAGCAGGAACTATTACTTCTTTTGTAGAGTGGTCTTCTCCGGCATTAAAACCTAATGCTAAAAGTGAAAGCACTAATCCAACGTGCCCAGATGAAACACCAACAGCATATTTAGCTCCTGTATAATTTGCTAATTCATGCTCTAAACTCTCTAGCTCTTCGCCAAATACAAATTGACTTCTCTCTATAATAGAAGCTATTTTTTTATCTATACTCTCTTTTCTCTTCTCATAACCTCTGTAAAGATTCATATATTTCATTGCAATAACTCCATAACGAAAATTAAATTTTTGAATATATTTTATAAAAATTAATTACTATTGTCAATAAAAAATATTCTTGATTTTTTAATGAAAATGCTATACCGTAATATTATATATTAATTTTATAAAGGAATATATTATGAATAAAAATATTCCAATAATAGTTTTAGGTTCAGCAGTTGTAGGTGCTGCTTCTTCTTATTTAATTTTTAAACAAATACAAAAATCATATTTTTACATTAAAAGCTATGATAAAAAATTTGAGATGAAGTTCTCTAATAAATGGCATGTTTCAAAAGAAAAAAATGAACTTAATGAAAACTCAAACCTTGAATTAATCAACAATAAAGACTCTCTTTGTCTTATAATGTTTTCAAAAAAGAAAAGCGAAGTTAATAATATCACTTTAGAAGAATATAATAAAAATACTGTTAATGGCATTAGAGAAAATAATATAATACTAGGAACTAAAAAAAGCATCATATCTAAAAAAAATGTTTATATTACAGAGTTTTATTCTAATTATAAAGATGTTGATGTGCATTATTCTATATATGTAATAGAAACAAATAATTATTATCATCAGTTTATGATAGCTTCTATGAGCGGTAAAAATTATTATAATAAAATAAAAAATATATTATCTACTTTGAAAGAAATATAATTATTACTATGAAAAATAAATTAAAGTATTTATTTATATTATTACTCTTATTTGTAAATAATTTATTTTCAGAACAAAAAATATTTTTATCGTCAAATTTGATAGGCGATGATTTGAGAAAAAAAATTGTTAATTGGGTAAAAGAAAGTTCAATAAATGAAGAAAATTATAAAATATTAGATAATGGTTTTATATATTTTTTTTATGTGTCAAATATAGATGATGAAAATAAGTTTTTATGTTTCGATATCACTTTTAATTTGCAATATGATAAGTTTATAGTAGATTTCTCCAACCCTAAAATATTTGATAAAGAAAAAAATGAAATAAAAGATTTAGAGTTTAGTACTTTAAGCAAATTAACCAAAACAGGCTGGTTTAAGTCCTACAACGAAGAGATAGATAAGGTAGTAGAAGAACTTGAAAATATAATAAATTAAATTTATTAGTATGTTGACAAAAAGAGTAATTACATTTAATATTTTGTATTATATATCATAAAATCAGGAGGATATTTTTATGACTAAAGGAATATTTTCTTTTATACTTGGAGTAAGTGCAGGTGTTGCATTAGGTTTATTATTTGCCCCAAAAGCTGGTGAAGAGACTAGAGAAGATATTAAAGAAACTATGGATAATATCAAATATAAAGTAGATGATTTATATCATAGAGGAGTTATTAAAACTTCTGAGTTATATGAAAAAGGCAGAGAAAAAACTTCTGAACTATATGAAAAAGGTAAAGAAAAAACTACAGATTTTTTAGACAAAAGAAAAAAGAAATCTGAAGAAGCTAATGCTTAATTTTTAATAGTTATACTTAAAACAATATGAATGATATTACTTTTCAATTAAATGTTATTGCTATATCATTAGCTTTTATAGCTATAGCAATATTGATATTATCTTTGGCTATATTTTTTATATTGCTTGCTACGCATTTTAGATTTAACAGCAGATTCGATAAGATATTAGACAATATAGAATCTATTAGTGAAAAAGTTAATAATATAGCATTATTTGTAGAATCTGAGGCTGATAGAACAAAAAAAAGTTTATCAGATGTGCATGATGCTATAGACAATGTTACTAGCAGTTTTTATGGTATTACAAGCTCTTTAAGAGATTTAACTGCTAATTTTAGCATTATGAATATAATAAACTCTATTATTGGTTTGTTTAAAAGTAAGAATAAGCCTGATGATGATGAATTAAATTTTTAATTTGCGGGAAATTGATTGTATTATGAAAAAAATTTTGTTAATAACCTCTATACTATTTATTTTTGTATGCTCTTTATATTCTAATGATAATTTCGCTATAAGAATAAAAGATTCTCAAGGAAATGTAAAAAAACTTATAACTAAAGATGAGTTTCTTAATGATGTAAGTAATTTAGTAACATTAAGAGGCGGAAATGAAGAAGCTCTTAATATAATTATTACTAATGAACTTCAATTATGGCAAATTGCTAATCAAATAATAGAGCAAGAAGTTTTATATATTAAAGCTGTAGAAGAAGGTTATGACAAAGATAATGATTTGATGGCTAGAATAGAAAAAGAAAGAGATAATCAAATTGTTCAATTATATATGCAAAAAAAAGTTCCTAAAGATTTTAGTGTTGTAACAGAAGCTGAAAAGAGAAGTTTTTATAATACTAATAAAAATCGTTTACCGCCAAATGTTACTTATGACCAGTTATCTCTTCAAATAGAATATGCTATTATTCAAGAGCGTATGCGTAATGAATATAATAAAATATTACAGAATGCTAAAACTAATTATACAAAATTTGAATATTCTGCTGCTAAAGACCCTTGTATTATAATAGAAGAAACTACTATACCACTATCTAGATTTAATGAAATGTTTAATGAAAACTTAAAACAGGCTGGAGACAATATACCTCCTGCATTAAAAGCACAGGCAAGAGACAGTATGTTTAATGCTTTTGCTGCTATGGAAGTTATGCTTTATGACGCTAAAAAAACAGGTTTTTACGATACTCCTGAGGCTAAATCTTTAGATAATCTAATAACAAGAAATGCTGTTACTGCAAACTATATAGATAAAACAATAAGAGCAAAAATACCAAAACCTACTGAAGAAGAAATTAATCAAGCTTACAAACAATATGGAGCAATATATAAAATAGACTCTCTTCCATATCAGGAAGCTCAAAAGGCATTAGAAACTTTGGTAATAGAGGCTAAAACTCAGCAAATATATCAAGTATTAATTACTCAATTAAGATATGCTTACAGTATAGAAAAAGATTTATCTTTATGATATACTTAAAGAATGAAAATCAGAATATTTTTTATATTAGTAATACTAGCTGCTGTTAGCCAATTATCTTATGCTATAAGAAATGATTTTTATTTTGATATATCTCCTCTAATAGAAAAAAATAAAATGTTTTCTGTTGGTATAGGAGGCATATATTATGAATACAATTCTTGGTTTCAGGATTACAAATTATATATAAATGACCCGCTAGACCAAAATATCAGTAAAAGAAATTTATCATTTACATTTATGCCGTATTTTATGGTAAGACCAATTAATTTTGTAGAGTTAGGAGTATCTGCAAGCTTTTTATATCAAAGGCAAGATTCAAGACAAGATTTAACAGGGCTTACAAATATGACTGATTCTTTTAGTTTTGACGCCATTAATGCCACAGCTAAAGTAACATTTTTAGATTGGTATTTATCATTGGGTGCTAAAGTTGGAATGAGCTATAATTTTTCTAAAAGTATTCTTGGTGAAAATAGAGATGCTTTTAATTTTAATGGTGCTTTTTTACTTGGAATAGTTCCTAAAGTAATACCTATTAATATATTATTTGCTTATGTATTTGATACTAGAGATAATTTACAAAGGGATATATTGGAATTGGGAGAGATAATTGGAGGAATTGAGATAATAACATCTCCTTTTATAACATTATATACAGGAGTAAGTTATGTTTTTCCATATCAGCCTAAAAAGAGAAATTATAGTTATTTAGAGCCTTTTGTAAAGTTTAAAGCTACAATATCAGATTTTTTGTATATGACCATTACATACAGAAAAGTTGTACTTGGTACTGGAAATACACCAAACACATCAACAGTTGATTTTTCTATAGAGTATATGTTCTATGGACCTGGGGATTGGTGGTATTTAGGAAGACCAAAAGAAAAAAGAAGACAATACGACTACTAGTTTTTAAGTTTTTTATTAGATTTTAAGCAATCCAAAATACAGATATTATTTTATATTAGTATATATTCTAACATATAGAGTGCACTTTTTGCTTCGGTAAAAAGTTGACAGAAAATATTTTTATGTTTTTTATTCTCGGGGGCTAGCCCCCGCACCCCCAGTTCTTTTATTGGTATAAAAGAACCAAAAGAACTGCATTAAAAAATAGCTTTTAAGCATATCAAAAATATAGATATTATTTTATATTAACACATATTCCAAAGATATAAAGCTAAAACATTTGCACTTTTTGGTTCTTTTTGCGGCGGGAAAAAGAACGATAAAAAAATTATATAAAATAATCGTTTTAATAATGCATCAATTAAAAATAAATACATTCTTAAATATATATAGTAATTATATAGAAAATAATGCATTAATAGAATTGCCCAATATATATGTGGCTATAGTTTGTATAAAAGAAAGTATAGTTCTTAATATTCCAAAGAAAAGCAAAGCATACAATATTAAAAAACCATAAGGGTATATTCTGTCATAAGTATTTTTGCCTTTGTTTGATAAGAAAAACCTCAATATCCAACCACCATCTAATGGTGGGAAAGGAAGCAAATTAAAAAACATTAGCATTATATTAATCATATAAAACATTATAAGCATTGTAATTACTATTGGCAATGCATTTGAAAATATATTAGTGAGCATATTTGAATTCTCTTGTAATGCCATTATTAACTTATATATTACAAAAGTGCCGTCCACAGGAAAAGCTAAAATCTTTATTATTATAAAAGAAACACTAGCAAGCATTAAATTAGCAAAAGGCCCAGCAAAAGAAACTAAAGCTTGGTCTCTCTCAAAATTAGAAAAATTCCTTGAATCTACAGGAACAGCCTTCATCCAACCTATAACAGGTATTCCAGTAACAGCAGCAAGCAAAGGCAATATAACACTTCCAAGTATATCTATATGAGCAAAAGGGTTTAATGTTAATCTTCCTAAACTTTTAGCAGTATTATCCCCAAAAAAATAAGCAACCCTAGCATGAGAATATTCATGCATACTAGCTGATATTATAAAAACAACATATGATATTATTCCTATTGATAATCTATTTGCAAATATTTCACTTACCATTTTTTATTATATTCTCTCTATAATCTTATATTTTTTTAATTCTTTTTTAGTAAATTTTCTTAATAATAATATATAAAAAACAATATAAATGTCAAAAAGAAAAATTATAATATTTTGTTAGTTTTATCTATTAAATAATTAAATATAGTTTTTATGTCTTTTTTTGTTAAATCAATATTTTTAAACATATCAGAACGATTAATAAAAGTTTTTATAATGCTTCTCTCTCTTCTATATTCTTCTATAAGTTTATGATTGCCGTAAATTAAAACATCAGGTACTTTCATATTATCTATTTCAAAGGGTCTAGTATATTGTTCATATTCTAAAAGACCATTAGCATTCTCTTCAAAAGTATCATTTACCACAGATTCGCTATTGTTAAGCACACCCTTATATCTGCATATTGCATCTACAATCAAAAGTGCAGGTATCTCCCCTCCGCTTAAAACATAATCTCCTATGCTTATAGCTTCATCAGCATATTTTTTTTCAACTCTATAATCTATGCCTTCATAGTGCCCAAGTATTAATGTGAGATGTTCTTTTTGTGAAAGCTCTTTTATCTTTTGCTGCGTTAAAGTTTTTCCAGAAGGAGAAAATATTATAGTGTGTCCTTTGCTATTGCTCTCAAAATATTTTTTAAAGATAGTGTAAGTCATAATCATACCAGGACCACCTCCATAGGTATAATCATCACATTTTTTATAATTACCCTCTCCAAACTCACGCATATTAACTATATTAATATCAACAGCATTCATTTCTTTTGCCATGTATATTACTCCGCTATTTAAAGGGCTTTGATAAAAATCTTCAAAAAGTGTAAGTATATCAATTATCATCAAATAAAATCCAACACATATATTATATTTTTAGTATATTATAAATGTTTTTTTTATAAAAATATATAGATAATTATTTTTTAAAGCCGAAAATTAGTAATGTAATATTATAATCTTTTTTATGAAAAATGGTAGAAAAATGAAAATATTTATTAATGACAAAGAATTATCATTTACATTAGAAAATGAACAAAATGCTTATGATGTATTAAAGGGTGTAGAAGAATGGTGCAATTCTAATAATTTTCTTATTAATAAAATAATAATAGACAACAATGAACTTCACCCATATATAGACGAAGAATATGAGAAAATACTTATAGAAAATATTGATAACATATATATAGAAGCTCTTAGTAATAGCGAATATTATTTATCAAGCCTTAATTCTATAATGGATTATATTAAAAATATTTCTGTTACAGATTCTGCTATTTTAAATGAAAGAGATATAGAAGATTTAAAAGACGGTTTTGCTTGGATATTGGATTCTATACCTAGAGTAATATTTCTTTGCAATATGAGTTTAGAAAGCCATAATTCTATGCATTTACTAAAAATGCTTGAAGTAAAATTAGAAAGACTAACATCATTAACAGAAAAAAAAGAAGATATAGAAAAAATAAGAGATTATTTTAATGATGATATTAAACCTTTTATTAATGATAAGTTAATTCCTGCAATGGAACTTATTATGGAAGATGCTAAAATTAATACTATAATAATGTTTTCAAGCAATATTAATTCTGATAATGCATTATATAAAATAGGTACTCTTCCTAAGTTTTATGATTTTATAATAGAGTTATTAGATAAAATTGTTGGTAAGCTTCAAACAGGCAATGATAAAGAAGCATTTTTGTATGCAGAAAAGTTTTCAAGAGTGGTAAGTTTCTCTTTTACAATACTTTCAAAAGTGGCAGATATATGTTCTATAGATTATAACAATATAAAAATAAATAAAATAAGTCTTTATGATTCAATAGAAGATTTTAACAGCATGATGAATAATGTTTTAGAAGCATTTTCTAATGAAGACTATATATCCATAGCAGACATATTAGAATACGAAATAAAAGATAAATTAAAAGACATTATTAATTATATACCTGTTGTAGAGGAATACATTGAAAAGCTCAATGTTTGATTTTACAGAAGAAGACAACTTATTTCTTCCAATGGCAGAGCGTATGCGTCCTACTTCTATAGAGGAAGTTTATGGGCAAAAGCATATACTATCAGAAAATAAAACTCTAAGAAAAATGATTGATAAAGATAAAATCACTTCTATGGTTTTTTTTGGTCCTCCGGGAGTTGGAAAATCAACTGTTGCTTCTATAATTGCAAAAAAGACTAAAAGAGAATATATAAAATTAAATGCTGTACTTTCTAATGTTTCAGAAATTAGAGAAGCTATTAAAAAGGCAGAAAAAAATCTATCCAACGAAAAAAAGACAATACTTTTTATTGATGAGATACATAGGTTTAATAAATCTCAGCAAGATGCTTTACTTCCTGCTGTGGAAAATGGAACAATTATTCTTATTGGAAGCACAACTCAAAATCCTTATTTTTATTTAACTAATGCACTTCTTTCACGCATAATGCTTTTTGAGTTTAAAAACCTCGAAGATGAAGACATTAGAGAAGCTGTTGTTAATGCCATAAAAGATAAAAGAGGACTTGGCGAAGAAGATGTTGATGTTGAAGAGAAAGCGATAGATTTAATAGTAAAGTTTTCGCATGGAGATGTGAGAAAAGCTTTAACATATCTTGAAACCTCGTACCTTGCCACACAAATAGATGAAACAAAAGAAAGACTCACAATCACAGAAGAGACAGTAAAAGACGTTACAACCAAGCAGGCATTAAACTTTGATGAAGATGAACATTACAACACTATTAGTGCATTTATAAAAAGTGTGCGAGGAAGCGACCCAAATGCTGCTATTTATTATTTAGCAAGAATGCTTGAATCAGGGGAAGACCCAAGATATATAGCAAGACGACTTTGTATATTAGCTGCTGAAGATATAGGGCTTGCAGACCCTAATGCACTTAATATAGCATCATCGCTTCTTAATATAGTGGAGTTTATAGGAATGCCGGAAGGAAGAATACCGCTTGCAGAGGTTACTATATATTTGGCACTTTGCCCGAAATCTAATTCTGCATATAACGCCATTAACAAAGCATTAAAAGACGTAAGAAACGGAGAGCTTTATTCTATACCGAATTACTTGAAAGATAACAATTCAGCATCATTCGACAGAAAAAGCAACGAAGATTATAAATATCCTCATGATTATCCTTATCATATAATAAATCAGGACTACTTAGAAAAAGGTATTAGAAAGAATTATTATGAAGCGGTGGAAATTGGAGAAGAGAGAGAGCTTAAAAAAAGATATGAATGGATAATTAAGCATATATATGATTAGTAGTGTTTAGTAAGGTTATTATTTTTTAATATGATATTTTAAGTTTTTGTTTGTGGTGGCTTTGCCCCCACGCCCCCAGTTCTTTTACCGACGCTCTGCGTGCCTGTGGCAAGGTACCTTTTGGTATTGGTATAAAAGAAGATTATATCCTTCGGATACGCTTCGCGAAGAACTGCATTTTTACACAAAAATACATCTATTATTTTATACTTTATAATATATAATAATTTTAAACAACAATATTTAAGGAAAATACAATATGACTATAAGAAAAACAACTGCTAATGATATAGATAAACTCTTAGAAATATTTGATTATGCCAGAGAATATATGAAAGCAAATAATAATCCAAATCAATGGGTAGACGGCTACCCTTCAAGAGAAAATATAGAACAAGATATTCAAAAAAATGAAAGTTATGTATGTTTAGATGATGATAATAATATAATAGCAACATTTTGTTTTTTTGTGGGCATTGAAGAAGATTATAATGAAATATACGAAGGCAAGTGGCTTAATAACAATAAATACGGAGTTATACACAGAATAGCAACTTTAAAAAATCAAAAAGGAGTAGGCTCTTTCTGTATAAAATATTGTTTTGATATATGCAAAAATATGAGAGTAGATACACATAAAGACAACATACCAATGCAAAGGCTTTTAGAGAAAGAAGGTTTTACAAAATGCGGCATAATAAGATTAAGAATAAACGGAGCGGAAAGAATAGCTTTTCATAAGAGCGGGTGAAATTAATTTTTTATTTCTTTGTTATACCATTCTGTATCGCCAAGATTTTCTTTTAATGCTTCTTGTAAACCTTTTAAATTGTAATTCCCTAATAATATATCATCATCATCATATAACTCAACTGATACTGAATCAAGAAGTATTCTTATCAAATTATTAGCTCTTACACCATTTTTTGTATTTATTCCTATGCCAATATAAATTGAATCATTCTCTTCAACAATATCATCAGGAGTAACAGAGTATGTAATATAATTATTTGATTTTTTCTTTATACGAAGAGTATAATCATTTTTTATTTTTATTTTATCGCTATACAACACTACTGCAGCTATTTGATACTTATTATATACTGAAGACCAATCATCTGCTATAGAAGTAGCTACTGCAATAGCTAACATAGAACTGTTCTCTATATCTCCATTGGCAATAAGCATTAAATCACCCTCTATACCAACTTCCCACTGAGCGAATAATGAAATAGAAAATATGCTAAAGATAAAGAAAACCAGCAAAGTGAATTTAATTGTACTTTTCATAAAAAACTCTCTAATAAAATTGGAGATGGCGGGACTCGAACCCGCGTCCTACGAAGCGCCCCATATTCGTCTACATAGCATATCTTATCTTTGAAGTTTCACTCTACAGGTAAAAGACAAGCAGAAAAACTATAAAGCTAGTTTGAGTATACGTAATATTAGGCTCAAACGGCACCTAATACAAGTTCTATGTGTTTCGACACCGATAAAGCAACCCATAGACAAATCACTAAACCAGTGACAGCTTCAATTAAGCTGCAAGTGCGTATTCGTCTGCACTTATATTTTTAGTATGATATTTACGTGCATATACCAAGCACGGCTATGCAAAATATGACTCAACCATCGCAGTCGAAGCCGGAGCATCCCCTTTCAAAGAACATATATACATTATTATAATATTTTTTTTTATATAGTCAACTCTTTTGTATGCTTTACTTTTATAGTAATTTAAGTATAATTTAATAACTATGAAATATGTATTAACATTATTTATTATAATAAGCTTTCAATTATATCCATATGAATTAAGACTTTATTTTGCAAGAGCAAATATATATAATAATACTTTATATGCTAATGTATATATTGGAAATGATATGAATTTCTATAATAATATAAAAAAATATCTAGACAATGGCATTATTACTATATTCAACTTTAGAGTTAATCTATTTAAAGAAAATTTAATATTAGATGATAGTATAAAAGATGCACATTTCTTTAGAAGGATGTATTATGATTTTTTTACTAAAGAATATGTTATATATAATTCACAAACTATGGCAGAAACAAGAAATACTAACTTCTATGAATTAATTAGAAATACAAGCCAAATAAATAGAGTAGATATTATCAATACCAATAACCTTGATATAAACAGTAAATATTATTTTAAAACAAGACTGTCAATACAATTTGAAAACGCCTATCCATATTTAAATGCATTCTTTAATATGATAACCCCATTACAATATAGAATAAAATGGTTAAAATCTAATAATTTTTATTTAGATGAATTGTCATAATAATTTATATTTTCTTATATTATTTATAGGTAAAAATCCGATTTTGTATTAAATAAAGTACCTTGACTTTTTGTAAATATTTTATAAAATTATTTTTTAATTAGAGGAATTATGCATTTTTTTATTAGTATATTAATTGCTTTAATGTTTTCAAGCTATTCATTTGCACAAAATTATGGTTATGATAAGAATTATCAATCATATTTAGATGAAAATGGCGTAGAAATAGATGACAAACAAAAAGATAAAGTTAGAGAAGACATAAAAAAGTGGGCTAACTTTTATTTGCAAAAACAATATAAATATAATGAAAGAGTTGAATTAACGCATCCCACTACAAAAGAAAAGAAAAAATTCAATTTTGATTGTTCTGGTTTTGTAACAGCTGTTTATTGGAGTTCCAATATAGCGGTATTTGAAAAACAAGCTATAATGGACTCAAGCGGCGTAAAAACAATATATTCAACGCTTTCAAAATATAAAAAGATATACAATGACGGCATGCCAAACATTGGCGATATAGTGATGTTTGACAGAACTACATCAGATACGAAAAAACTTACTCATGCTGGAATAGTTGTTAATGTAGATAAAAAAGAAGGAACTGTAACTTATGTACATGCCTCTACAAGTAAAGGGCTTGTTGAAGGCTATATAAATTTAAAATATCCTGATTTAGCTAGAAAAGACGGTAAAGTTATTAATAGCTATCTTAGAAGAGGAGGAGGCATAGATTCACTTGCATCAAAATGTTTTAATAGTTATGGTACTATTTTGGATATACCTTTAGAATAAATATATAAAAGAGATTTTTTTGGAGAATATATGGCTAATAATAAAAAAAAGAATACAAATAGAAGAAACAACATTCCTCAAAGCGGGGGCGGAAATCAAATTATTATAATACTGCTTCTTACTATGGTGGTAGTAATGGCAATAATGTATTTTCAGAAAACCCCTCAAGTTAAGGCTCAGGAATGGGACTACTCTACTGTTGTACAAAAAGTAAAAGAAAAGGCTGTTAAAGAAGTTACTATAGTTGATCAATATATAAAAAATGGTAAGGCCACAGAAACACTCAATGGAAAGGTTACAGAGATAGATTTTTATTCTTATATACCTTTTTCTGCAAATGGCTTTGCTGATTTTCTTATAGAAAATAATGTAAAGGTTCGCGGAGAAGCTGAAAAACCTAGTTATTTCAGTATAATACTTGTTAACTTGCTTCCTATACTTGCCATAGGATTTTTACTTTGGTTCTTTATGTTCAGACAAGTTCAAGGTTCAAATAATAGGGCTATGAACTTTGGAAAGAGCAGAGCAAGACTTTTAACAAAAGAAGATGTAAAAGTGACTTTCAAAGATGTTGAAGGCTGTAAAGAGGCTAAAGAAGAGCTTCAAGAGGTTGTTCAATTCTTAAAAGATGCAAGTAAATTTACAAGACTTGGTGCTAAGATACCAAAGGGTGTATTATTGGTAGGCCCTCCAGGAACTGGTAAAACTTTACTTGCTAAGGCTGTTGCTGGTGAGGCTAATGTACCTTTCTTTAGTATGTCTGGTTCTGAGTTTGTTGAGATGTTTGTAGGTGTGGGTGCTTCAAGGGTAAGAGATTTATTTGAACAAGGTAAGAGATCTGCTCCTTGTATTATATTTATAGATGAGCTTGATGCTGTAGGTAGAACTAGAGGAGCAGGATACGGCGGCGGACATGATGAAAGAGAGCAAACCTTAAACCAAATGCTCGTTGAAATGGACGGTTTTAATACTGACACTAGAATTATAATTTTTGCTGCTACCAACAGACCTGATGTACTTGACCCTGCATTGCTTCGTCCTGGAAGATTTGACAGACAGGTTGTTGTTGATTTACCTGATGTCAAAGGAAGAGAGGGAATATTTAAAGTGCATGTTGCTAAGATACAGCATGACCCTTCTATAGATTTGTATCATTTAGCTAGAGCTACTCCTGGTTTTTCTGGTGCTGATATTGCTAATATGGTTAATGAGGCTGCATTGATTGCTGCTAGAAATGACAAAGAAAGAGTTGAGCTTAAAGATTTTGAAGAGGCTCGCGATAAAGTTATGATGGGTCCTGAAAGAAGAAGCATTCTTATAAGCGAAAAAGAAAAGCTTAATACTGCTTACCACGAGGCTGGACACACTTTAATGGCAGTGCTCCTTCAAAATACTGATGCTTTACATAAAGTAACAATTGTACCTCGTGGAAGAAGTTTGGGTGCTACTTGGACGCTTCCTTCAGACGGCAGATATACACTTCAAAGAAAAAAGGCTATTGATGAAATGTCTTTACTTCTTGGAGGACGTGTTGCTGAAGAGTTTAAGTTTGGTGAAGATTCTGTTACTACTGGTGCTTCTAATGATATAGAGAGAGTTACTGAACTTGCTAGAAGAATGGTTTGCGAATGGGGTATGAGTAAGCTTGGTCCTATTGCTTTCGGTCAAAAAGAACAGCCTATATTCTTGGGTAAAGAAATTGCACGCCACAAAGACTATAGTGAAGAAACTGCTCAAAAGATTGATGAGGAAGTACATAAGTTTGTTATTAAAGCTTATGAAAGAACTAAAAAATTAATAGCTGAAAATGCTGATAAGTTTGAGGCATTATCTAGAGAGTTATTTGAAAAAGAATCTCTTGATATAGAAGATATTGAAAGAATATGTGAAGTTAAACTTGATAGAGTAAAAGACAAATTAGTTTATGCTGGTAAAGACCCTAAAAGAGGTACAGATGAACTCGAAGACCCTTCTGCTTATCAAGATGGAGAAGTAAAGAGTGTTAAAGATGAAGTATTTTCTACTCCTATAAAACCTATTAAAGATGAAAAATCTTCTAAGAAAACTTCTTCTATTAATAAAAAAATCTCTTCTCCTAGCAGAAAAAAGAAAAGCGAAGAAGAATAAATTATAAAATAATTAAATAAAACATATAAAAACTACGGTATAATTTCTTATATCGTAGTTTTTTTATTACTACTTATAATATGTAGAAAATGTATTACATATATAATAATATAGAAAGATAAAAACCAAAAATAAAACTTTTAGTAAAATAATTAATTGATTGTATAAAAAAAATTTTCTATACTGTACTCATAACACTTACTTATGGAGTTTTAAAATGAAAAAAATTGGTTTGCTGCCTAGAATTATCATTGGTATAATTCTAGGTATTTTAGTAGGCATGTATCTTCCTGGTCCTGTAGTAAGAATATTTGTAACTTTCAGTTCTATATTTAGTTTATTTTTAAACTTTATTATACCTCTTATGATAGTTGCTTTTATAGGATACGGTATTGCTAGCCTTACAGAGGGTGCTTCTAAACTTATTGGTATTACTGTGGCCATATCTTATGGTTCTACATTATTAGCTGGAAGCATTGCTTTTCTAGTAGCTTCTAATCTTTTCCCTACTCTTTTGGGTTCTGCTGCTTTAAGCAGTGTAAAAATAGAGTCTGGTTTAGATAGTTATTTTACTATACCTCTTAAGCCTTTATTTGATGTTACATCTGCTGTAGTATTTGCATTTATACTTGGTATTGGTATCACAATGTTAAGACCTAAGAATCAAGGTGAAGAGTTATTTTCTATAGTAAGAGATGCTGAAGAAGTTATACAGGCTGTTCTTAAAAATATAATAATACCTTTATTGCCTATACACATTTTAGGTACTTTTGCTAATTTAGCTTATGCAGGCAGTATACAGCATATACTTGTAATATTTGGTAAAGTATTTGCTGTTGTTATCACTTTACATATACTTTATATTACTGCTTTGTTTATAATCTCTGGAATTATAGGAAAAAAATCTCCTTTAATGCTTATTAAAAACCAAATACCGCCTTATTTCACTGCTGTAGGTACTCAAAGTAGTGCGGCTACTATACCTGTTAGCTTAATAGCTGCTGAAAGAAATGGCGTTAGCGAGCAAATTAGAAATTTTGTTATACCGCTTTGTGCTACTATACACTTAGCAGGCTCTATGATTACTTTAACTTGTTGTTCTACTGCTGTTATACTCATACTTGGACAAAACCCTACTTACGTTTCAATACTTCCTTTCATACTTATGTTAGGTATTGCTATGGTTGCTGCTCCTGGTGCTCCTGGTGGTGCTGTTATGAGTGCTTTACCTTTCTTCTATATGATTGGTATTACTGGAGAAGAGTTGCAAGGTTTGATGATTGCTTTATATTTAACTCAAGACTCTTTCGGTACAGCTGCTAATGTTTCTGGAGACAATGCTATTGCTGTATTTGTTGATTGGTTCTACAAAACAAAAATCAAAAAAGAGGCGACTGCTTAAAAATTATTAGTAATTAAATTAATTAATATGAAGGGTAGTTTCTAATAGAAGCTGCCCTTTTTTGTTTATATAATTTTTATAGAGTTTAAATTTATAGATTTTTTAACGCACGGTTGATAAACACTAGTATATAATAAAAATTGTATTATTAAGTTGATTGAGTTTTAAATCTCGCTTACCGTGCGATGAATTAACTATAAATTTAAAAAACAACTTGGGCGGGTGTGCTTTTCAAATTAATCAATAAGATTAATAAAATTTAAATATTCTAATAGAGCATATAAAACTAAAGGGTGGGGGGTTAAAAAAAATTAATATACATAATTTTACCTATTTAACGCACGCTGAACAATTACTTGTATATCAAAAAAATTATATTGTTAATTTTATTATGTTTTAAATTTCGCTTACCGTGCGGTGTGTTAAATTATAAATTTAAAAACAACTTGGGTGGGTGTGCTTTTTTAAATAAATAACAAGATTAATAAAAACTAAATATTCTAAATAAGCATATGAATATAAAGGGCGGGGTTTTAAGAAAAATTTTTAATACATAAAAAAAGAGGCCCAAATATTTATTTAAGCCCCTTTTATTTTATAAATTAATAATTTAACTATTCTTTCTAAATATACCTTGAAGTATTAAAGCCAAAGCACCGTCTCCTGTAACATTACAAGCAGTACCAAAACTATCTTGTAAAGCAAATATAGCAAGTATCAAAGCAGTACCGTCATCATTAAAACCAAGTACAGATATAATAATACCCAAAGAAGCAACAACAGTACCTCCAGGAACACCAGGAGCACCTACAGCAAATATACCAAGTAATATTACAAATAAAATCATAGTTCCAACGGGAGGCAAGCTTCCATATAATATTTTTGATATAGTCATAACAAAGAAAGTTTCAGTTAATACAGAACCGCATAAGTGTATAGTTGAGCCCATTGGTATAGCAAAATCAACAATGTCTTTATCTAAAGCATCAGACTTGCTTGCACATTTTAATGCAACAGGTAAAGTAGCCGCAGATGACATAGTACCAACAGCAGTAAGATAAGCAGGTCCATAATGCTTAAATACTCTTGCAGGATTTTTCTTTGATACAATACCAGCTATAGTATATAATAATGTAAGCCATATAAAGTGTCCAACTATTGCTATAAGTATGATTATTAAGAATATTGGTATGCTTTTAATAACTGTACCCTCATAAGCTAAAGTAGCAAATGTGCTTCCAATATAAAATGGCAATATAGGTACTACTACGGTATTTACCAAAAATAGTATTATATTATTAAGCTCATCTAATAAGTTTTCAAAATACTGTGATTTAGTTTTTACAACTGCCACACCTCCGCATATTGCTAAAAATAATGCAGTAATTACTGGAAATACAGGGTTAATATCTAATTTAAATATTATCTCAGGCAGCTCTTTTCCGCCTGCCACATTTGAAGCTATATTCAAATTAGGTATTATTGCATATCCTGCAACAGTAGAAAATAAAGCAGCTCCCACAGAAGAGAAATAAGCCAAAGCAAGCATAACGCCCAACATCTTATTAGCTTTATTACCCATTCTTGTTATAGCAGGAGCAATAAATCCTAATACTATTAAAGGTACCATAAACGATATTACTTGATTAAGTACATATTTTATAGATTGTATTACATTGATTAAACCTTCATTAGAATATGTACCTATTAGAATTCCTACAACTATTCCTATAAACAGTTTTATCAGCAAATAGTCTTTTTTGCCTTTTTTGATAGACTCTTCCATAAATATTCTCCTAAAATAATTTCATACATATAAGTATAGTAATTTTTTCTTATATGTATATAAAAATTCATAAATAAATATATAAGATTTAATAAAAAATTATACGATATATTATAAATATGTTTATTTAAGGATATATTATATGTCGATTGTTTATGCGCTATTATCATCAATATTCGCTTCACTCACAGCAATACTAATAAAAATTGGTCTTAAAGATATTAATTCAAACCTAGCTACCGCAATAAGAACCATTATAATATTATTCATGTCTTGGATAATAGTATTTTATACAAATAAAGTAAACTCTATAAATACATTAGAAACTCTAAAAAATATAAATAATGAAACTTTAATATTTATAATACTTTCTGGTGTAGCAACAGGACTATCTTGGCTATTTTATTTCAAAGCACTTCAAATTGGAAATGTTAATAAAGTTATTGTAATAGATAAGCTCTCTATAGTTTTTACAATTATATTAGCAAGTTTATTTTTAAAAGAGGTTATATCATTAAAAATTATAATAGGTGTAATACTAATAGTAGCGGATACATTGATAATAAGCTTCTCTTAATAATTATCATATAAATTATTAAATAACTGCTAATTTAAAAAAATTATAAATATGTTAAAGTATTAATGATAAAAATAATTATTAATTATGAGCAGTAAAGAAAGATTTATATTAAAAGAAATAAAAAAATGGTATAAAGATAGCCTCATATCTGAAGAACAATTAAAAACATTATCTTCAAAATATAGTAACAATATATATTTAAACTGGCAGCCTATAATAAAATCAATAATGATAACTGGAATAGTATTAGTTATGATTGGTTTTATAGCTTTTATTAGTTTTTATATATTCTCTCTTTATTTTATAGCATTTTTATTTACGCTTCTTTTTGTATCAGGATTTATAATTAATGAAGTAATGATAAGAAAAGAAATAAACCTTCCAAAGACTTCAGCTGTAATAATTGCATTATCTTCTATATTTTTAGCCTGCGACATATTTACAATTTATTATATAATATTTGGAAACAAACATAATTATACAATACTATTTTTAATAACTATTATAATATTTTTTATCATAGCTTATATTAAAAAAAATTATATAGTGCTTTCAATAGCATTAGTATCAGCAATTACATGGTATGGTTTTGAAGGGTTTGATTTTCCTTATATAGATTCTTATATTTTTAATATTAATAATTATATAAGAGTTATTTTAATGAGTACTGCCATATTTTTATTAGGCATTACAGATGTTAATATAAAGATATTTGGAAATAAATATTATCTATTTTCAAAAATATTTTATAGTGTTGGAATATTATATTTAAACATTGTACTAGCAATTATGAGTATATTCGGCACTTATGATACAGTGATATTATTTAAAGACAACAAAATAGAAACTATAACATACAGCATTATATTTTTAATCACAAATATTATAATGCTTAGTTTGGGTATAAAAATAAAAAAGATGTCTATAATAAAATATTCTATATTTTTTATATTAGCTAATATGTATATAAGATATTTTGAATATTTTTATTTATCTATGAACAGTTGGATATTTTTTATAATACTTGGGGTTATTACAATTTTAATAGGAATAGTGATAGAGCGAATAATACAAAACAGTTAGTAGCTTATATTAAGTATTTTTAATATATTTATAAATGGCTATATTTTGTTATTTTTTGTTGTTCTTTTTCCCGCCGCTTACGCTCTGCGGACTTCGTCAAAGAACTAAAAAGTGCAAGTACTTTAGTTTTATATGTTTGGAATATGAATAAAATATAAAATAATATTTGTATTTTAGGCTAAATAAATGCAGTTCTTTTGCTTCTTTTATACCAATAAAAGAAGTGGGGGGTCGGAGGCTAGTCCCCGAAATTAACAAAACATAAAAACTAAATTTTAATAAGCTTAAAAATTATTTTTTTACTAAATTCAAAATTTTTAATATATTGTAAAAATGACTATTATAATCATATGTAAAAGGCTCTCTATATGGAAAATCATTCATAAACCTAAAAATATACACACCTATAAAAATAATTATTAAACAAGTTATTAAAAAATTATTATTATATATACTATCAAATATTTTTATTTTTCTTCTAAAAACTATTATAACAAATAAAAATGCCGGCAGAGGAAATAGCGGGTGATATTTTAATGCATTTTTAAAATCTAAATTAAGTGCATGTATATAAGCTCTTGTCATGCCGCAGCTTGGACATGGAAAACCAGTAGTTGCTCTAAATAAGCACAAATTTTCTACAGGCAAATTTTTATTAAAATTAACACAAAATATTAAAACTAATAATATACAAAATTTTAAAAATCTATCCATTATGGTACAATCAAAAATCTTGTAGAAGATAATATAATACTTAATGCAATACATATTAAAGCTATTATAATAAAAGGCTTATATAATTCATTGTACTGAATAAGATTATCATCTGTAATTGGCTTTTTTTCTAATCTGTCTATTGTATTATAAACATTATCTAATGCAGAACTTGTTTTAGCATTAAAATATTTTCCGCCTGTTATGCTTGCTATTTCAATTAATGCTTTTTCATTAAGTGTAAAATCTGCTCTAATTCTTCTTTTGCCATAATTAGGGTCTGTATATGTTACCCAAGCATGACTTCCAGCAGCATCACCAATACCTATTGTATAAATTTTAATATTAAAATTGGAAGCTATCTCTGAAGCAAGTTTAGGGTCTATCTCTCCAGAATTATTTTCTCCGTCTGTAAGAAGTATTATCACTTTTTCAGCATCATCTTTTACACTTCTAAGCATATCAACCGCAGTAGCAATGCCAAGACCAATAGAAGTAGAGCCCTCTTCATCAATTTTTATATTGCCGATTTCTTTTTCTAATGAAGTATAATCAAAAGTAGAAGGCGAAAGCACAGAAGCCCTTAATGCAAAAGAAACTAAACTTATTTTATCGAAATTTCTTTTTTTTATAAAATCAGCCATAGTCTTTTTTGAAGCCTCAAGCCTTGTAGGAAGCATATCCTCGGCCATCATAGAAGGAGATATATCAACCACCATAGATATATATATACCCTCTCCATTAATATTAGCACTGCTGTCTACCGTAGCAGGACGAGCTAAGCCTATTATTGAAAAAGTTAATCCTAGCATTAAAAGTATAAACGGTATATCTTTAGCATAATACTTTGACTTTAAAGTATGAGCCATACTTACACGCGGGTGCTTTACAGAATAGAGATGATTTTTTCTAGTTTTTATATATATAAAAGTGATAATAGGTACAATCAATAATAATAATAAAAATTGCGGATTAACAAACAACATTAAGCACTTCCATTTTTAATATTTCAATTATTATATATTAGAATGTATAATAAATCTATATGATTTTTTTAGGAATTAGCTTTGTATAGAAAACCTGTTACTATTGTTATGATTCCTATTAGCATAGTAAAAGGAGCAAGGAAACCCAATATACCTTCAGGATTTTTGCCTACTAATGCTATTAGAAGGAAACTGAAAGCAAAAATTATAAGACCTATAACTAGTATAATGATATTTTTTTTAGAAAGTTTATCTTGATTATTTACCATAAAAATTATTAATGAGTTTCTCGAGTTATTTGGTATTTTGCTCGGAGCCGGAATCGAACCGGCACGGTCGCAAGGACCAGCAGATTTTAAATCTGCTATGTCTACCAATTCCATCATCCGAGCTAGTTGCTAAGTATTATAGCATAACACAAAAAAAAATGCAAATTTATTTTTGTATTTTTATAGCTAAACAATTATATTTTGTACGAGCTGTACCACCTTTCCGCACGGTAATGCTATGCTTTAATTATAACTTCTTCAACGTGCGGGGGAGTACTTTTTAATGTACAATTAAATTATCAAATTTATTATAAAAATGCAGTTCTTCGTATTTTTTGTTGTTCTTTTTCCCGCATCTTACGCTATGCGGACTTCGTCAAAGAACCTTATATCCTTCGGATACGCTTTGCGAAAATGCAAGTATTATAACTAATATCTTAGAAATATTTATCAATATTATTATTAACTTTTATATAATGCATAATTTAATATAATAAAAAAGGGAATGTTTATTAACACTCCCTTTAATTATTTTTATAACTAATTTTATTAACTGTATATTCTGAAATCCATCTCTGGGAATATATCATCACGCCATTCTAATTTACTTAGCCACTCTTCATTTAAATCTCTGTTTTTTATAGCATAATAAAGGTCGGTAAATCTCTTTATATATAATTTTGTAGTATTAACAGCATAATCAACCATAGTGCCTGTATGCATAATGAAAGCCCAGTCACTGCTTTGTGCCAATAACAATTCACGTGCAGCCTGATTCAATGCTCTCTCATAAAGACCTGTTTCATTATAATAATCATGAGCAAGTTCTATCATACGTTCTGCAGCTTTATGTAAATGTCTGTAAATCCAGCCATTAGTACCATTAAGCCAAACTTCACCATAGCCATTAGCTCCCCAGCTAGACATTGAAGGCATAGATATTTGATTTATTGGGTGTCTTTCTAAATATTCTTTTGGTGTGATTGTCTCTATAGTGTTTTGGTCATGATGAATCTTTCTCATTAAAAACTCTATAAACATAGGTCCTTCATACCACCAGTGTCCGAATAACTCAGCATCATAAGGTGATACTACTATAGGAGGTCTGTCGTCCATCACTGAAGCTAAATACTCTATTTGCTTTTCTCTGTTAAACATAAAATTACCAGAATGCTCACCTGCAGCCTCCATAGCCCATTCTGGATTATAAGGCTCTTTAGCACAATCTTTACCAGTAATTCTATAATATTTTATACCTGTATTTTTTCTAAGACCATTGCTTTGTATAAACTCTTTTATATATTCAAAAGGCAAATCATATCCAATGTCTCTGTAAAACTCTCTATATCTTGGATCACCTGGATAACCAACTTCAGCACTCCAAACGCTTCTAGAACTCTCAATATCACGTCCGAAAGCAGCAACTCTACTCTCTCTAGAACAATATAAAGGAGCATAAACACCATATTTTGGTACTCTGTCGGCATACATTATACCATGCGTATCAACAAAGAAATATTTAATTCCGTTGTTTGCAAGATGTTTCTCAAGTCCTGGGAAAAATCCGCATTCTCCAAGCCATATGCCTGTAGGTTTTCTTCCTAAATGCTTCTCATGAGTTTTTACAGCCATTTTTAACTGTGCTTCTATTGCTTTAGGATATTCCTGCATAAATGGGAAAAAGCCATGCGTAGCTCCGCAAGTGATTATCTCTAAATTTCCTCTCTCCAAGAAATACCTGAAACCATTAAGCAAGTTTTTATTATACTTATAAACAAATATATCTCTTATCTTTATAAACTTATCTCTATAAAACTCAGCAGTATGATGAAAATTAGGGTCTAATGAAGTTCTCTCTACTTCCATCTCTGCTAGTTTTATCAATTTTTCTATATAATTAACATATCTATTTTGAAGAAGCTCATTTGCAAGCATATTCATAAGAGGAGGCGTTACGCTCATGGTGATTTTGAAATTTACCCCATCATTAACCATTCTATCATAAGCATCAAGAAGCGGTATATATGTTTCTGTAATAGCCTCGTATAACCATTCTTCCTCTAAAAAATTCTCATGTTCTGGGTGTCTGACATAAGGGAGATGAGCATGAAGCACTAAAGCTAAATAGCCTTTTGACATAAAACATTCCTTAAATATTTTTTATTTTTCTATAATAATTTCTATAATAATATTATATAAAATTATAATCTTAAAATCAAGACTAATATCATATTAAAAATATCAAATTTTCATACAAATAAAGTTTTGTATAAAATGTTATTGTAAAGAAACATATAATTGTATATTTATATAGTATTGCAATAATTGTTAAAAAAAGAAAGTTTAATAGTACAGTTTTTTCAAAAAAATGTTAATTATATATTGTTGACATTTACATACACTATGTTATATTCTCTAAAATATTCATAAATTATAGGAGTATAATATGGAATTGAAAAAAGTTTTTGCCTGCGGAGTTAGTTGGGGTAATGAAAAGCCTTCATATTTTGAAGAGTTTAAGAAGCATAATTCTGCCATATTAGGAAGCTACAACAGAAGAATAGAATATTTTAGAGATTTAAAAGTTGGCGATTTGATAGCAGCAAAAGATGGTTTTAATATAATAGCTATTGGAGAAGTTACTTCACTTTCAGAAAATTATTGTACTTGGAAAGATTTAATAGATGAAAAAAAAGCTAATCATTACGGTGTGTCTTTAGAAGATGAAATTGATATAATTAAAGTTAATAAATGGATTGAATTGGAAAAAACTATAGAATATAAATTACAAGGGACAGGAATTATTAGAGATGAAGAAACAGTAAAAAAGTGTAATGAAGTTTTTAGTAGAAATTAATTTTTTATTCAAAGAGTAGTTTAATGGAATTAAAAAAAGTTTTTTCCTGTGGTACAAGTTGGAAAAGTCGTGGAGCTTCCTATTTTGATTTATTTATAGATAATAATGTTGCCATATTAGGAAGCGGAAACCATAATATAGAAAGTTTTAGGAAGTTAAAGCCAAGAGATTTAGTAGCAGCAAAATCTGGACATTATCTATTAGCTATAGCAGAAGTGATATCAGATGAGGCTGAATACTTGTTATGGGAAAATTATATAGGTAATGATGAAATTAATAAATATCAAGTACCACCAAAAGCTGATATAGATATTGTATACGTAAAAAAATGGTTTAAATTTGAAGAACCTATTTACTATCCTACTCCTTCAGGTACAGGATTTGTTCAAAATGATAGAGGTGATTATTTAACACAATGTAATGATGCTTATTATAAGGAATTAAAAAAAATGAAAAAAGAAGAGATTATTGATATACTAAAACAAAAAAAACAAATTATACTTCAAGGGGCTCCGGGTACTGGAAAAACTTATTCTACCGCTGAAATCGCTGTTAATTTAATTGACAGAAAAATATCAGATGACAGAAAAGAAGTTATGGAAAGATATAAAGAACTTATACAAAAGAATCAGATATTTTTTACAACTTTTCATCAGTCTATGGATTACGAGGAGTTTGTTGAGGGATATAAGCCTGTTTCTGACGATGGAAATATATCTTATGAAATTAAAGACGGCATTTTTAAAAATGCATGCAAATATTCAATTACAGCAGGTAATGATAAAAATAATATAGAAGATGTATGGAGTGAATTTCAAAATAAATTAAATGAAGAAGATATAAGATTTGATGAAAAAAATAATAATATTGGAAAACTTACTCTAAAAACAAAAACATGGCTTGATTTTTATTTAACTACCGATGATAACGGATATGTAAAATATAAACCTGCATCTCAAATAGGTGATAATTGGAGACATATAAGAGCTGCTTTATTTGGTCTGTATTTTAATAAATATAAATCTGCTTTATCATATACCGAACCTTTATTGGATTATTTAAAAGAAAATTATAATTTATCAGATATTATTGAAAATAATGAAAATCCTGTTGTACTTATAATAGATGAAATTAATCGAGGAAATATAGCAAAAATATTCGGTGAGCTTATTACATTATTAGAAGCTGATAAAAGAAAAAATGCTGACAATGAAATAGAAGTTAAACTGCCTTATTCCAAAGAAATATTTTCGGTGCCTAGTAATTTATATATAATAGGCACTATGAACACTACTGACAGAAGTATTGGTTATATTGATTATGCTTTAAGAAGAAGATTTGCATTTATAACTATTAAGGCTGATAAAGAAAAAATAGAAAGTTTTTATGAGAATAAAAACTCTGATTGTAAAGATAAAGCATTAAAGTTATTTGATGATATAAAGAATAATATAATTAATAATAACTTAAATGAAGAATTTGATAGTGATGACATTATGATAGGGCATAGCTATTTTATGGCTGAAAATGAAGAAGAGCTAAAAAGAAAATTAGAATATGAGATAAAGCCCTTATTATTAGAATATTATAAAGACGGCATATTAAAGAGTAATAATGATATAAAAGACTCTATTAAAAAATTAGCGATATAATCATTATGGATAATTTAGATAATCAATGTGAATGCGAATTTTGTAAAAACAATTCTGCTTCATTTAATGAGCATAATAATATAGATTGTGATTCTCTTACAGAATGCATAAATAAATCAAAATATGGAGAATATATATTTGGAGAGAATTCATACAGCAGAACTCTTTCTTATTATATAGGTGCTTTCTGGCTTGATAATGAGTATACAAAAAATATTATAATCAATCCTAAAATAGAAAATATTGATTTTATGAAGATGTTTTCAAAATGTTTATCATATTCAAATATTGTAAAAGGTTTTGATGAAATATATAGCATAAATTTTGAAGAGCCTCCAATAAACTATAAAGGCGATATTTTAATAAAAGGACTTGATGCTCTAACAAGTATTCATTTTTTGAGAATGCTTGAATTAGAGCTTAATAACGGACTTAAAAGAAATTTTATAAGAAAAAAAGAAAATCTTAATTCCAAAATAAAAGGAAAAATAGACTTTTCAAATCATATAAGGAAAAACATTGTAACTGCAAGAGATGACAGGGTATACTGTTCTTATTTTGATTATGATATAAATTGTTTAGAAAATAGAATATTAAAAAGAGCATTAAAAATATGCAATTCTAATATAGGTTTAATTTATAATTCTTTTAATAGCATGTCATTTTTTTCTGAAGTATCTGACGAGCTTCATTTTTATGAACTTAATAATATAAGATTGAATCCTTTATACAAAAAATATAAACTTCTTATAAAATTAGCTATTAATATAATAAAATTAAGAAGATATAAAGATTCAAACAAAGAAAATTCTGCTCCTCCTTTTTATATTGATATGTCATTATTATTTGAGAAATATGTTTATGCTTTACTTATAGATTCATTAAAAGGAAAGGCAAAAATATTATATCAAAAAGTTTATAATTATGGATTAAAACCTGATTTCATAATTAAAAATAATAAATATAATTGTATAGCAGATTCAAAATACAAAACTATATATGATAATAATATTAACATAGAAGATATTAGACAGCTTTCTGGATATGGAAGAGTGAAAAGTATAATAGAAGAATTTACAAATGATAATAATAATTATGTTCCAAGTTGTCTTATAATATATCCTTCAGAGAATTCAAATAATACAAATATAGATTTTGAAAAAAAAGAAGAAATTGATGATTTAGTTAATTTTGAAAAACTATCTATAAAACTTCCCACATTAAATTAATATTTTTAATTTTCTTATAAATAATTTTTTGGTAAGTAAAAAATAACATAATTAAAATAATTAAGAAAATAAAAATTATTAGTTGCACTTAGTTATCATACATATAATATAAACTTGAAAAAAATATTTTTGCCTGTAAAATATAAAAAATATAAAAATTAAGGAATGTGAAATAATATGGATATTTTCTCTTTTACAAATAAATCTAACAATAATAAAACAAATACTGATACTATACTTTTTAACAGCGAAGCAATACTTGGAAGACCATTAATAATAAATGAACAAAACAATTACAGTCATTTTATAAACTCTATGGAAGGCACTTGTATATCATTAGTTGCTGATGGTTTGGGAGATACTTTTGCTTCAAAGCTTGCTATAGATGTTTTTAATGAGAACTTTTTGGATTTAGTAGAACTTGTTGGAGAGCAAGAAGTGATAAACTGGATAATGCATAACTTTATCAAATTAGAAGTTAATGCTGCTAGAGAATCTGCTGATGATGTTCAAAAATCTATGGCAGGTGCTTCTATTGCGGGAGTATTATATCATAAGTTTGCTGGTGTATTTGTGTTTCATGCGGGGGACGCTAAAGTGTTTTGCATAGACAAAAATAAGGCTGTTCAAATAACAAGAGACCATGTTAATGGATATGCACTTGAAAACTGTGCTTGTGCCGGCGGCGGACACTACATTACAATAGAAGGCTCTAGAAGAAACAAAAGTCAAAATTATTTTATTGCTGCTAATTCTATGTGTGAGGCTATAGCATCTAATTTTAGCTCATTAGAAGAGGGTGTTTACAATATAATGAGTTTATCCACAGAAGAGGCTATAAACAAATTAAAAGCTATTAACAGTAATGACAATATAACAGCCTTTGGATTAAAAAACCTTTATAGTATTTAATAATTTGTATATAAAATCTTGACAATGCATATTATTTAACTATACTTTATTTATATCGTATAAAAAATACTACATACAATAATATGCTGAAGATAGAAATACCAAGTAATAAAACATTAATACCATATATATCTGAAATCTTTATTCAGTACTTGCATTCACATGATATAAAAGACGCTGATGCCATGCAAATAGCCTTTGAAGAAGCTTTAACTAATGCTATAGTTCACGGCAACAATAATGATTACAGCAAAAATGTAAATATATCATTTAATATAAAACAAAACATGCTTGAAATCAGCATAGAAGATGAGGGCAGCGGATTCAATTACAAAGCTATAAAAATAAACAATGATGACGTGTACCGCAAAAACGGACGAGGTATACTTTTAATATCACTCTACACAGACAGTTTTCACTTTGAAGACTACGGCAGAAAAATAGTAATGAATAAGTATATAAGTTAATAAATAGTCATATTTTTTACTTAAATATCTTAGATAGGCTCAAATATTAGATTTTCAATATCCATTTCTTTTGATATCTTATTCCATTCATCTATAGTTATAAATAAAATAGTTTTTATAAAAGATTTTTTATATACAGAATCATTTTTTATTATTGGTAAATTTTTCTTTAAATACTTGTTTATGTTTGATTTAAATTGCATATTTCTTATTTTAAATGGAAAATAAAATATTATAAAATAATGAATATCTATATTATTATTAATATATTCAGAGCTATATTCTTTAATAAATGTACCTCTTCCTTTTTGTATTAATTCATAAATGATAGAATCTTTATTTAAAGGTTCTTCTATTTTTAAACTTTTTATTTTATTTTCTAATTGATTTTTATCTTCTATTTTGAAATTTTTTAATTCTATAAATATTATCTTATCATTTGTTTTTACCATTAAATCAACATTACTCATACAATGTGAATATTGATTTCTTTTTTCTTTATTATTTTCATCTCTTTCTTCAATATCTATAATTTCAAAATTATTTCTATAATGTATTTTAAAATTATCTCTTTCAATAGTTTTCATATAGATATCCGATTATTTAATCATATCGTCAATATATTCATTATGCTGTTTTATTATTTTTTCATTTATAGGATTATTTTCCAAATCTGACAAATTTTCTTCACTTTCTATTTTCACTCCGTTACTAAAATCATTCTCATTAAAATAAAAAGAGTGATACATAATAGAATCTTTATCAGTTCTTTGTAATTCTATATCATCAAGTATAAAGCTATTATGTGTTGCTATAAATATTTGAACACCTAATTTAGATAAACTCAAAAGTATATTAACAAGTAAATCTGTAAGACTAGGATTTAAATTTGATTCAGGCTCATCTAAAAGAAGTATAGTATTTTTATCAATTTCACCATTTACAATTAAAATATATATAAGTGCTAATTTTTTATGACCTTCAGCTACCATATCAAAAGAAACTTCACCTATATTTTTATAGTCTATAAAGAAATTATTATTTTTATAAATAGTTTTTCCGCCTATAGCATCTTCTATTCTTTTAGCTATTTCAAGTAAATCTTTATCTAATTCTCTTAATTTTGGAAGTTCTGTTTTTTTAATAATATTATAGTATACTGCTTCAAAATTGATATCTCTTTTATCATAAAGAGCGGCAAATCCCTTTGAAGAAGTAAGTATATCTTTACAAGGAATGAAAGTAAAATTTTTGTTTTTAAACGAAAAACTTTTTTTATACGATAAAATAAAATCAAATGTTGGAATCCAATCATTTGTAATATTAAAACCGCTATGTCTCAATTCTAAACTAATATTTTCATTAAATATAATATTACATTCTTTAGGTTTATTGAATGTATCTTCTAATATTTTTCTAAATTTTTCTTCATCTTTATTTTTTAAGCTAGAACGAAATTCTGAAAATGCTTTTTTTATTTTATCAAAATCACCAAATCTGCTAAATACTTTATTTATATCAATATCAAATGGATAAGAATTCTCATCTATATCATTAAAAAATTTTATACCAGGTTTTTCTACATCATCTATTTGTTCTTTAATTTTATTTTTTAAATTATTAAATTTTTTAAGTTCTAATTTTTCATTTGAATTATATAATTTTTTATCTAAACAATTTATAAGTTTTAGTAAGTGAGTTTTACCTGTTCCATTTCTGCCTATAAAAATATTTAAACCTTTTGAAAAATTTATTTCAGCGTTTTTAAAAACTGTAAAATTAGATATTTTTATGTTATTTATTATGTTATTATTGAAATTTTTTTTAGCCATTATAATTTTATCCACAAATCGAATACTCTAATAAACATATTCGTAATATTTTATAAATTCTAAACAATATAAATAAAATGTCAATAAGGTTGGTTATATAATTTCAATAATATTTTCTTTATAAGTTGTTTACTATAATTATTTATGAATTATAATAAAAACATAAAAATTGTAGGTTGTTATTTATGGATAAAAAATATTTTGACACAATTGAAGAGTATGTAAAAATTGTAAATGATATAAAAGAAAAAGACTTTTCTAATGAACATAGTTATAGAACGCCTTTAGAAAATATGCTTAAATTTTTTGCTGTTAATTTATACCCTAATAAAAGTATAAAAATAATTCAGGAATCAAGCATTGATGATGAAGATGATAAAAAAATATTTCCTGATTTTACTATAGTTAATGAAGATGAACAGCTTATAGGATTTATTGAGTGTAAAGATGTAGGTTTTGATTTGAATAAAGCTATTAACGGCAAAGGAAATTATAAACAATATAAAGAACAGTTAATAAAATATTTGTATATTCATAATAATTTAATATTTACTGATTATATTAATTTTATTTTACTTTCAAAAGAAGATGACGGCAATATTATTATAAAAGATGAAATTTGTATTTATGAAAATAAAAAAGATAAGACAACAGAAGAAAATTATAAAAAACTTATAGATATATTTGATATGTTTTTTATAAGTAAAGCAAAAGAAATTGATAAAAAAGATTATTTTCTTTCGCTTCTTGCAAGAAGAACAAAAATTTTAAGGGACTTTATAAATTTAGAATTATTAAATAAAGATTCATATTTAAGCAGAGATGTAAAGGGATTATTTGAAAGCACTTTATTTAAAGATTTGAGCGATAAAGATTTTGCAGATGCCTTCTCGCAAATTATCACTTTTTCATTACTTTTTTACAGACTAAGCAAAAGAAAAAATGTTGATTTAAACAGTTTTAAAGATATGCCTGATTATATACCAATATTTAAAGAGTTTCTTTTGAAAATAGATATAAACGATTTTAATAATAATGGTATATTTTATTCTATAGTTTCAATAATTAATGCGGTTAATTCTTATAATGAAAACATATTTTATGGAGAGCTTTCATATAAAGAAAATCATGATAAAGAAGACCCATTTATATATATGTATGAATATTTTTTAAAAGAGTTTGACGAGAAAACAAGAAATGCCAGAGGGGTGTTTTATACACCTATAGAAGCGGTAAGATATATTATAAAATCTATAGATGAGCTTTTGAAAGATAAACTTAATATAAGCGAGGGACTTTACGGAGAGAATGTGCATATACTTGACTTTGCTGCAGGCACTGGAACATTTATGCTTGGAGCTATAGAGCTTGCATATAATAATGCCAAATCAAGCGGTATAGGAGGCGTATGGGAGAAAATAGTTTCAGAGTTTATATTGAAAAGACTTTACGGCTTTGAGTTTTTAATAGTGCCTTATGTTTTGGCACACTTTAGAATACATGAATATTTAAAAGATTTGAATTATGATTATAAGAGCAAGGAGAGACTGCAATTATATTTAACTAATACTTTAGATAACAGTGCAGGCGGTTATGTGGCAATGTTTCCAAATATGAAAGCTGAAGCTGATATGGCTTATAAAATAAAAAATGAAGAGCCTATACTCGTTATAATGGGTAACCCTCCCTATAATTCAAAATCAGAAGAAATAAACTGCAAAGAATGGATAATAGATTTATTAAAAGACTATAAAAAAGATTTAACAGGTACAGAAAAAGGCTCTATTGAAGATGACTATATAAAATTTTTAAGATTCGCACATTGGAAAATGGAGAAAAGCAAACAGGGTATAATAGGAGTAATAGTAAATAACTCTTTTATAAACGGTGTTAGTCATAGAGAAATGCGTAATCAGCTGATGAAAACTTTTGATGAAATATATATTTTTGATTTGCATGGCAATATGAATAAGGGAGAAAAATGCCCAGACGGAAGTCAGGATTTTAATATTTTTAATATAAAAAATGTAGGTGTGTGCATAGCATTATTTGTAAAAACCGGAATAAGAAATAATAAAAATAAAGGCGTATATTTTCAAGAGATTTTTGGAAAGCAGAATTATAAAAAAGAATATTTGATTGATAAATCTGTAAACACAGACAGAGAAAATAAAAAATGGAAAAAATTGGAAGATGATGAAAAATGGTATTGGTTTACTGAAGTAAAAAGCAATGACAAATATTTAAATGATTTCAAAAGTTTAAATGATATTTTTAATATTTTTAGTAGTGGTGTAAAATTTAGAAAAGATAATTTATTAGTAAAAAATCACTTTGATAGAAATTCAGTTAAACAAATGTTAGAAGATATGAATAATTTAAGTAATAAAGATATTTTAAATAAATATAATTTTGAGGAAACAAAAGATTGGACTCTAGATGATAAGAAAAAATATTTTAAAAAAAATGATGATGATAATATAGTCCAAGTAGAATATAGAGCATTTGATTTTAGATATACATATTATCCAAATCATATATCTAAAATAATAGTTAGAGGTGATAGCAGATATAATTTAATGAAAAATTTTATTAACAGAGAAAATATAGGTTTAGTTTTTACTAGAGGTATTATATCAGATATAGATTTTGAAAATATATTTATTTCTGATAAGATTATAGATATAAATTTTACTAAATATCAAACTTACTTCGCTCCGCTTTATATTTATGAGGAGGTTGACACTGCTACTGATTTCAATTTTGATGAGGAGTGTAAGCCTAATTTTAAAGCTACCTTCTTGGATTTCCTAAAAAAATACTTAAATGGCTCTCTACTCAAAAGCGAAGATTACCCTTACAAAATACTTTCCTACATCTACGCCGTGCTTTATGCTCCTTCATACCGCTCTCGATACAAAGAAGACTTAAAATATGATTATCCGCGTATTCCTTTTACTGATGACAGCTCTCTATTTTCTTCTCTTTCCTCTTTAGGCTCTGCTCTCATAGATTTGCATTTGCTTAAAAAAGTGCCTGCTCCTTCTTCTTCCTACCCTATTTCAGGCGATGACAATATTGATTTCTGCAAGTTTGAAGATAATAAAATAAAAATAAACTCTTTACAATATTTCGACAACATCAGCGAAGAGGTGTACGATTATTCAATCGGAGGTTACAAGCCTATAGAAAAATATATAAAGGCTCGTGAAACTCTTACTCTTAACGACATTATGCATATACAGAAAGTTATTAGCGTTATTGAAAAAACTATTGAGCTTCAAAAAAGTATTGATGAGGTTTATAAAAAAATTGATAAATAGAATTACTATAATATACAGTATATAAATATACTATATTTTTTTATTTTATGTTTAGGAGCCATAGATATTGCACGTTTTTTAGTTAAAATAAAGTAGGTATT
>ERZ1026866.29-NODE-29-length-101239-cov-214.031339_pt1 | contig 101239 bp, 99 predicted proteins | sample MGYA00380163_ERZ1026866 | MGnify/ENA primary metagenome ERZ1026866 (study PRJEB33269, sample SAMEA4719799) | human gut metagenome | biome: human-associated habitat; feature: organic feature; material: feces | place: Cameroon | collected 2013-10 ...
ATTTGAAAACAAGAACCTCGCTTAGGCCTGTGTCCATATTACGTGGGTAGGATCATGTTATGCAGGGCCATAACCTTTGTCCAACGCTGATGCCGTTTTTTGCTGGTTTGCTGTTTAAGGCATTCCGGACAACGGAGCGATGCTGCAGGCTCAGGTGATTTCTTTGGTGATGACTCACTGGCAACAAGAGGTATCAGAGGTATATGTCTGTACATCATTCGTTCAGGCGCATCGTCAATATTATTTAGCAGATGCCATCGATCAGCCACCTGTCTGGCCTGAGGTGCACCCTCACATGCTGCTGTCGCATAGACCCCACTACGATCACGCGAGACAACCTGTATTTCCGGATATTTTCTGAACCTGGTGGCCAGTGTACGCTGCTCACGGCCGGGAAGCAGGACGAGGGGACGGTGAGTATCAAGATTGACAATTAACGTACCGTAACGGTGGCCCCGATGGCCACCTCCACTCATTAATACTGACATGGAGAGCGCCTGACAGTCTCGTCTCCGGGGTATTGATAACCCTGCGAAGAAGAGTATCTGCACTGCAACGGAGACCCACTGCCGTTGCTGCTCGTTTTCCGGCCTCACCTCCGGCTATTAATCCCAGTTGACGTTGCAAATTTTGTAATGCCAGTGAAGACTGCTGGTGTGAACCGGCGAAGGGAGCAAGCGACTCGGCAAAAATTTTGCGTGAACAAGCTGGGTTACGGCAGTACCAGTGGCGGACGGAAAATACAAGCCATAGCGTCTGGCCTGCACAGGGTAGATGTTGTATCCAGCCGGCGACAACTATGAACAGAATCGCTACGCTTAAAGCATTCAGGGCATTGTGCTGTTTTGCGTTTTCCGCGGAGATGGAGGGTTATACCGTCAGAGCTAATTATTTGTCGACTGCATTGCCATCTGCAAGGTAACTGTAGAAGTGTCTTAAGAGAGTGCATTGCGTTACCCATAACTTAAAACAGCTTAGATCCTTTTTCTTCCCTTCCCCCAAGTTGCGGAAGAACCATTTTTGCACCGTTCGTGACATTCCCCTAAAGGTTCTTTATTGCCTGTACATGACCCTTGGCTTTGACAGAGGCTGCGAGAAGGGAGATAAAAAAACAACATTTTCTATGAATATTGTGGCTTCGGCCTGTTATGCGGTGGATGTGGACAGTACCAGTAACAGTGGCTCAGCTAAGACACCTGATCCAGCATGACAGGGAAAAGTTGGAACAGAGGTTGCCGGACAACGATGCTGGATTAATTTCGAGGTTAACACAATAAGAGCCTAACATCGTTTCCATGTCTTTGCGGTCCTGAACAGAAGAATTTCTTCGTCCGGTAACGCTAGTTCGACAGCTTCGCTCATATTAATCCAACTATAGGAGCTGTGGGGGCTGACGTTGCTGGCTTGGGCCTAGAAAACCAGAGAGGCTGAAAGATGTTATCAACAAAATTTTAAAATTAGTTCTTAAGAGTGAGCTAGTCAATATCTTATAACAAAGTCTGGAATCGATATCTGTCTGGCTTGTCGGAGTCTGGAACTGAGCTGAGCTTGATTCACAGTTATAAAAATAGGTAAATCAACGTATCATTCTAGCAGTGAAATCAGAGGATAAATCCGGTTATGAAGGTTACTTATGTTGAGTAAACTGTTTAAAAGTGTGAACAGTCTTGTTGATCGTGAGCTCAGACATAATTTACGTATGAATTCTGAATATCGAAAATACCGCTGGAATGTTTTTGAGCGCCTGCTGGCCTGGTGCTCGACATACTATGGGCGGGCTATGTTGATTCTCTGGGTTGGTGCAATAATGATTGTACTTGCTGGTTTGTATCTGAGGCCGGTCTTGGCTCCATTTGGCAGGCAGTATTTTAAGGGGATTGAAAAGCTTCCAGATGGACTCTCAGATCTGCTGGGTGGACAATTAACCATCATTGGTATTGTATTTCCATTAGTTGTCGGTCTGATCAGCGTCCTTTTTCAGAAAAAATCGACACGTGAGCATATCCAGTCGGCCTATCAGCTTTACTCAGGATACATGTTTGCAGGTCTGAGCGGTCTTTCCCTTGCTGCATTTATTCTGGTGAGTGAACTTTTGTCTGCCCGGGGGGATAAATACCTTGATATTTGCCTTGTTGTAGTGGCAATAATCTGGATGATCATGAATATTGGTTTGTCTATCTGGTTTTTTATTCAGAGCCTGAATGTTCTGGATGATCGCCGGCGTGATCGAATTATGCTTAAGTATTTTATTTCAAAAGTCGTGGCGCAACATATCAGAACAGCAATGGTAAAAAACTGGTTGGCTCTTCCTGGGAGATATATTAACCAAATGGGACGGCTGAATGTCTCTGTTGATGTTTATGATTCTCCGGAGAAGGAAAAGTCTGATCTTCTGAAGTTAAAACTTAAAATGGATGAATGTGTGAGAGATATCTATACACTTCCATTATTGTTTCTCCTCAGGAGATTAAAACCTGTCGGAACAGGACCTGCAAGAATCAGAGTCTTACCCGGGTGGGGGATACATAACAGCGAAGTGGTTATTCTGGCTACAACCGGTATCAGATATAATGCTATCTGGGAGAAGCTGTTTAAGCTCTGTTTTATCCGTAGAAGCAAATGGGAAAAAACAAATTTTTTAAATTTCACCAGAGGTTTTTATGGGGAAATTTATGATGCTCTGGATGAACGAAATCTGGGGGCGTTTGAGGAAGCTGCAGACAGACTTGTTTCGACCTTTATTACACTGAAAAGATGTTTCCAGTATGGTGATAAAAATTATATTGATGATGTATCCATTTCATTTTTTCCACAAAGTTTAAGCCAGTCTTTTCATAATGATTTCTACCGTCTTGCAGAAGAAGTGGTGAAAACACTGGATACCACTTCTACGTATTTTCGAAAGATCATACATCTTCCTCAGTCTTTTTACCGGTATCGGGGAGAAGACAGAACCGGAGAGTTGCAACAGGCTCTTCAGTCCCAGTGTGATATCTGGCAGATACTGATTGACTGGAATGTTGGAAACAAGGCGTTATCAGTGAACCAGAAGCAACGTTATGTTGCAATGCTGCAACATTTTATCGGCGAGTGGGAAAGCTGGCATATGTGGTTGCGTCTGACGTTTAAGAATAATGTTGATACTGCTGGCTATACTGAGGCCCTTGTATCACATTTGTTTCGCTCTATGGAAATGCTTATTACAGCAATAACATCTGATGATATTGATGCCACTGATCTGAGTACTGATATGTTTATGCTGTGGCTTAATCAGGGGCAGTTTCATAATCATTATCACGAAGAATATCTGTGGCACAGCCTTTTTCTTACGCCAGATTTTTTATTGCACTCTGTTTCAGACAACTGTCAGTCCTGCATATTGAGGGGGGGATCGTATAACGAAAAAGCCGCATTATCCCTGACAATGCGTAATGTGATGACTGATCTCCGCCTGTTCCTGTCAGCTTATATGGTGAGGTATCTGGGACAACAAAAAAATGTCAATTTGCTCACTGTCATCAAACGGTTACTGTCTCCTTCACTGGTCGCCCCAACTGGTGCATATAATACACTACCTTCGGCAATAGTAGGTCAGACTGATATTATTGATGTTATATTACGTCTCACTTTCTGCCATGCAGACGAGCACAGTAACTGGTTTTCACGTTTGTCTCATATGGTGGAGAGGCTCACCAGAAACAACAAAGGCCCGGTTATTTCCGGGCGGATTTATATGAGTAGTGTTGATGATTTAAACACACTATACCCTGCATTTGCTGATATAGCGGTAATGCTGTCTGTATCTGAACAACGTATCAGCCAGAAAGTGGTTACTGCAATCGGTGAAGGGATTTTTTCATTTTCTGATAAAAAAAACATTGTTTATACGCTGAAATCTCTGACAAAAAGCACAACAGAAGTAGCAGAAAACTTTCTGATGACATCGGAGGAGTATGCTACGCGAGTTGTATTCTTTAACAGAACGCTGGACATGTACATATCCGCTTTTGAAGAAAGTATTAAGTCAGATATTATAAAGGCAGAAGCAGATATCGATCTTTTCAGAAGGATTGATATGAACATCTCTCAGAATGTTGTTGATGATATTAAGAAAGATCATCTTCTTTCTCTGTTTGAGTTTACACCTGATACTGGAATTTCAGAACGCTGGGAAAAACAATGGATTAATATTGGCATTGATAAGGAAAGTGTGGCAAAGAAACTTGGACGCACAATTGATCCGACTTTTTTTCCCTCAACAACAATTGCAGACAACATACTTAATACAGTTCACCGGAAACTCTTTATTAATCGCGGTCAGTTGAGTGAGGATATAGGCAATCTGGATGAACTTTTTCATAAAGTAAAAATTTTTATGAAAAAAGAAGAAGATTGCACTCTCATTGTGTATGGTGATTGTTTTTCCAGGAAATTATACGAACTTGAATATTGCACTGATAAACATAATGAACTTGGCATAAAAAGAGTAAGTAAACCAGAAAAGGGATATCAGCCACATGTTCTTCAATATATGATTGGCAACTGTACAATATATTTCGTTCCGGACTGTCAGGATAATTACTCATTACTGGTACGGAATTCATCTTTTGGCCGTTTACGTCTGTTCCGTTATCCTGATGATACGATGTTCTGCACGTTCTGCCGGGAAGATGCAGATGATCCGCTTAAAAGTATTATGACCCATCTCTGGGAGCTGGATGCAGAGATGACAGATCCTGTCATAGCTATGTTTAATCACGTCTGAGTGCCGTGAGTGATTTCTGTCTTTTATGCAACAGTGCCAAGATATTGTAATCAAAAAAAAGCATTAATGCATTTTGGACAGTAATCTATTTTAATTGATGACATAGAGGCATTAATCTTTCTTTTTCTTCAGGAAGATCCGAAAACTCCTGGTTACGGATCTTCCTCTCCCTCCGCACAGCGTTACATCCCGTCAGCACAGCATGCAGTGCCTCATTCAGTTGCCCATGGCACTATATGTTGTGTTGTATCTCTGGACTGTGATGCGCCGCGCAGGGGCGGAAAACAGCGATATGATGATTTTCTCAGGTGGTACACTTCCGGAAAGTCGTTTATTCAAATAAAGTCGGATCCATACGAAACGGGAATGCGGTAATTACGCTTTGTTTTTATAAGGCAGATTTTAATTTTTATTGGTTAACATAACGAAAGGTAAAATACATAAGACTTACTAAAAGCCAGATAACAGTATGCGTATTTGCGCGCTGATTTTTGCGGCATAAGAATATATACTGATATGTATACCCGAAGTATGTCAAAAAGAGGTGTGCTATGAAGCAGCGTATTACAGTGACAGTTGACAGCGACAGCTATCAGTTGCTCAAGGCATATGATGTCAATATCTCCGGTCTGGTAAGCACAACCATGCAGAATGAAGCCCGTCGTCTGCGTGCCGAACGCTGGAAAGCGGAAAATCAGGAAGGGATGGCTGAGGTCGCCCGGTTTATTGAAATGAACGGCTCTTTTGCTGACGAGAACAGGGACTGGTGAAATGCAGTTTAAGGTTTACACCTATAAAAGAGAGAGCCGTTATCGTCTGTTTGTGGATGTACAGAGTGATATTATTGACACGCCCGGGCGACGGATGGTGATCCCCCTGGCCAGTGCACGTCTGCTGTCAGATAAAGTCTCCCGTGAACTTTACCCGGTGGTGCATATCGGGGATGAAAGCTGGCGCATGATGACCACCGATATGGCCAGTGTGCCGGTCTCCGTTATCGGGGAAGAAGTGGCTGATCTCAGCCACCGCGAAAATGACATCAAAAACGCCATTAACCTGATGTTCTGGGGAATATAAATGTCAGGCTCCGTTATACACAGCCAGTCTGCAGTCATGGTACCGGCAGTGTATTCTGCCGGATAGCCTGCATCGCTGCCTGTTGCCATTGATTATCCGGCAGCTCTGGCACTTCGCCAGATGTCGATGGTCCATGATGAACTGCCAAAATATCTGCTGGCTCCGGAAGTGAGTGCCCTGCTCCATTACGTCCCGGATCTGCACCGCAAGATGCTGCTGGCCACACTGTGGAACACCGGAGCACGCATTAATGAAGCACTGGCGCTGACGCGGGGGGATTTTTAGCTTGCGCCTCCGTATCCGTTTGTGCAGCTTGCGACCCTGAAACAACGGACCGAAAAAGCTGCCAGGACGGCGGGGAGAATGCCCGCCGGTCAGCAGACTCACCGGCTGGTTCCGCTCTCTGACTCCTGGTACGTCAGCCAGCTGCAGACGATGGTGGCAACACTGAAAATACCCATGGAGCGGCGTAACCGTCGCACAGGAAGGACAGAGAAAGCGCGGATCTGGGAAGTGACGGACAGAACGGTCAGGACCTGGATTGGGGAGGCGGTTGCCGCCGCTGCTGCTGACGGTGTGACGTTCTCTGTTCCGGTCACACCACATACGTTCCGCCATTCCTATGCGATGCACATGCTGTATGCTGGTATACCGCTGAAAGTTCTGCAAAGCCTGATGGGACATAAGTCCATCAGTTCAAAGGAAGTCTACACGAAGGTTTTTGCGCTGGATGTGGCTGCCCGGCACCGGGTGCAGTTTGCGATGCCGGAGTCTGATGCGGTTGCGATGCTGAAACAATTATCCTGAGAATAAATGCTTTGGCCTTTATATGGAAATGTGGAACTGAGTGGATATGCTGTATCTGTTCGTTGACCAGATCAGAAAATCTGATGGCACCCTACAGGAACATGACGGTATCTGCGAGATCCATGTTGCTAAATATGCTGAAATATTCGGATTGACCTCTGCGGAAGCTAGTAAGGATATACGGCAGGCATTGAAGAGTTTTGCGGGGAAGGAAGTGGTTTTTTATCGCCCTGAAGAGGATGCCGGCGATGAAAAAGGCTATGAATCTTTTCCCTAGTTTATCAAACGTGCGCACAGTCCATCCAGAGGGCTTTACAGTGTACATATCAACCCATATCTCATTCCCTTCTTTATCGGGTTACAGAACCGGTTTACGCAGTTTCGGCTTAGTGAAACAAAAGAAATCACCAATCCGTATGCCATGCGTTTATACGAATCCCTGTGTCAGTACCGTAAGCCGGATGGCTCAGGCATCGTCTCTCTGAAAATTGACTGGATCATAGAGCGTTACCAGCTGCCTCAAAGTTACCAGCGTATGCCTGACTTCCGCCGCCGCTTCCTGCAGGTCTGTGTTAATGAGATCAACAGCAGAACTCCAATGCGCCTCTCATACATTGAGAAAAAGAAAGGCCGCCAGACGACTCATATCGTATTTTCCTTCCGCGATATCACTTCCATGACGACAGGATAGTCTGAGGGTTATCTGTCACAGATTTGAGGGTGGTTCGTCACATTTGTTCTGACCTACTGAGGGTAATTTGTCACAGTTTTGCTGTTTCCTTCAGCCTGCATGGATTTTCTCATACTTTTTGAACTGTAATTTTTAAGGAAGCCAAATTTGAGGGCAGTTTGTCACAGTTGATTTCCTTCTCTTTCCCTTCGTCATGTGACCTGATATCGGGGGTTAGTTCGTCACCATTGATGAGGGTTGATTATCACAGTTTATTACTCTGAATTGGCTATCCGCGTGTGTACCTCTACCTGGAGTTTTTCCCACGGTGGATATTTCTTCTTGCGCTGAGCGTAAGAGCTATCTGACAGAACAGTTCTTCTTTGCTTCCTCGCCAGTTCGCTCGCTATGCTCGGTTACACGGCTGCGGCGAGCGCTAGTGATAATAAGTGACTGAGGTATGTGCTCTTCTTATCTCCTTTTGTAGTGTTGCTCTTATTTTAAACAACTTTGCGGTTTTTTGATGACTTTGCGATTTTGTTGTTGCTTTGCAGTAAATTGCAAGATTTAATAAAAAAATGCAAAGCAATGATTAAAGGATGTTCAGAATGAAACTCATGGAAACACTTAACCAGTGCATAAACGCTGGTCATGAAATGACGAAGGCTATCGCCATTGCACAGTTTAATGATGACAGCCCGGAAGCGAGGAAAATAACCCGGCGCTGGAGAATAGGTGAAGCAGCGGATTTAGTTGGGGTTTCTTCTCAGGCTATCAGAGATGCCGAGAAAGCAGGGCGACTACCGCACCCGGATATGGAAATTCGAGGACGGGTTGAGCAACGTGTTGGTTATACAATTGAACAAATTAATCATATGCGTGATGTGTTTGGTACGCGATTGCGACGTGCTGAAGACGTATTTCCACCGGTGATCGGGGTTGCTGCCCATAAAGGTGGCGTTTACAAAACCTCAGTTTCTGTTCATCTTGCTCAGGATCTGGCTCTGAAGGGGCTACGTGTTTTGCTCGTGGAAGGTAACGACCCCCAGGGAACAGCCTCAATGTATCACGGATGGGTACCAGATCTTCATATTCATGCAGAAGACACTCTCCTGCCTTTCTATCTTGGGGAAAAGGACGATGTCACTTATGCAATAAAGCCCACTTGCTGGCCGGGGCTTGACATTATTCCTTCCTGTCTGGCTCTGCACCGTATTGAAACTGAGTTAATGGGCAAATTTGATGAAGGTAAACTGCCCACCGATCCACACCTGATGCTCCGACTGGCCATTGAAACTGTTGCTCATGACTATGATGTCATAGTTATTGACAGCGCGCCTAACCTGGGTATCGGCACGATTAATGTCGTATGTGCTGCTGATGTGCTGATTGTTCCCACGCCTGCTGAGTTGTTTGACTACACCTCCGCACTGCAGTTTTTCGATATGCTTCGTGATCTGCTCAAGAACGTTGATCTTAAAGGGTTCGAGCCTGATGTACGTATTTTGCTTACCAAATACAGCAATAGTAATGGCTCTCAGTCCCCGTGGATGGAGGAGCAAATTCGGGATGCCTGGGGAAGCATGGTTCTAAAAAATGTTGTACGTGAAACGGATGAAGTTGGTAAAGGTCAGATCCGGATGAGAACTGTTTTTGAACAGGCCATTGATCAACGCTCTTCAACTGGTGCCTGGAGAAATGCTCTTTCTATTTGGGAACCTGTCTGCAATGAAATTTTCGATCGTCTGATTAAACCACGCTGGGAGATTAGATAATGAAGCGTGCGCCTGTTATTCCAAAACATACGCTCAATACTCAACCGGTTGAAGATACTTCGTTATCGACACCAGCTGCCCCGATGGTGGATTCGTTAATTGCGCGCGTAGGAGTAATGGCTCGCGGTAATGCCATTACTTTGCCTGTATGTGGTCGGGATGTGAAGTTTACTCTTGAAGTGCTCCGGGGTGATAGTGTTGAGAAGACCTCTCGGGTATGGTCAGGTAATGAACGTGACCAGGAGCTGCTTACTGAGGACGCACTGGATGATCTCATCCCTTCTTTTCTACTGACTGGTCAACAGACACCGGCGTTCGGTCGAAGAGTATCTGGTGTCATAGAAATTGCCGATGGGAGTCGCCGTCGTAAAGCTGCTGCACTTACCGAAAGTGATTATCGTGTTCTGGTTGGCGAGCTGGATGATGAGCAGATGGCTGCATTATCCAGATTGGGTAACGATTATCGCCCAACAAGTGCTTATGAACGTGGTCAGCGTTATGCAAGCCGATTGCAGAATGAATTTGCTGGAAATATTTCTGCGCTGGCTGATGCGGAAAATATTTCACGTAAGATTATTACCCGCTGTATCAACACAGCCAAATTGCCTAAATCAGTTGTTGCTCTTTTTTCTCACCCCGGTGAACTATCTGCCCGGTCAGGTGATGCACTTCAAAAAGCCTTTACAGATAAAGAGGAATTACTTAAGCAGCAGGCATCTAACCTTCATGAGCAGAAAAAAGCTGGGGTGATATTTGAAGCTGAAGAAGTTATCACTCTTTTAACTTCTGTGCTTAAAACGTCATCTGCATCAAGAACTAGTTTAAGCTCACGACATCAGTTTGCTCCTGGAGCGACAGTATTGTATAAGGGCGATAAAATGGTGCTTAACCTGGACAGGTCTCGTGTTCCAACTGAGTGTATAGAGAAAATTGAGGCCATTCTTAAGGAACTTGAAAAGCCAGCACCCTGATGCGACCACGTTTTAGTCTACGTTTATCTGTCTTTACTTAATGTCCTTTGTTACAGGCCAGAAAGCATAACTGGCCTGAATATTCTCTCTGGGCCCATTGTTCCACTTGTATCGTCGGTCTGATAATCAGACTGGGACCACGGTCCCACTCGTATCGTCGGTCTGATTATTAGTCTGGGACCATGGTCCCACTCGTATCGTCGGTCTGATTATTAGTCTGGGACCACGGTCCCACTCGTATCGTCGGTCTGATTATTAGTCTGGGACCACGGTCCCACTCGTGTTGTCGGTCTGATTATCGGTCTGGGACCACGGTCCCACTTGTATTGTCGATCAGACTATCAGCGTGAGACTACGATTCCATCAATGCCTGTCAAGGGCAAGTATTGACATGTCGTCGTAACCTGTAGAACGGAGTAACCTCGGTGTGCGGTTGTATGCTTGCTGTGGATTGCTGCTGTGTCCTGCTTATCCACAACATTTTGCGCACGGTTATGTGGACAAAATACCTGGTTACCCAGGCCGTGCCGGCACGTTAACCGGGCTGCATCCGATGCAAGTGTGTCGCTGTCGCCGGCCTCCTCACCCGGTCACGTTTCGTCGTTCCTCCTCCACGCGCTGCGGCTTCGGGGCCGCACCTGCATTCGTATGCGGTCGCCCGGTTACAGGTGCGGCACGGCCTGATGGAGGCCGCATGTGAGAGGAGAATTCCCATGCCAAACTGGTGCTCGAATCGTATGTATTTTTCTGGTGAACCGGCACAGATCGCTGAGATTAAACGACTGGCCAGCGGTGCAGTCACACCGCTTTATCGCCGCGCCACAAATGAAGGTATTCAGCTGTTTCTGGCCGGAAGTGCCGGACTTCTGCAGACTACTGAAGATGTGCGGTTTGAACCATGCCCCGGACTGACGGCTGCCGGGCGTGGCGTTGTATCTCCGGAGAATATCGCGTTCACCCGCTGGCTGACACACCTGCAGGACGGTGTACTTCTGGATGAGCAAAACTGCCTGATGCTGCATGAACTCTGGCTGCAGAGCGGTACTGGCCGGCGTCGCTGGGAAGAATTACCGGATGATGCCAGGGAAAGCATTACCGCTCTTTTCACCCCAAAAAGAGGTGACTGGTGCGACATCTGGAGTAACGAGGATGTATCGGTGTGGTGGAACCGTCTGTGTGACAACGTCCTGCCGGAAAAAACCATGCCGTTTGACCTGCTGACGGTTCTGTCCACTCGCCTGGATGTTGAAGTGAATGGCTTTAACGGTGGTGTTCTGAACGGTGTTCCTTCTGCATATCACTGGTATACGGAACAGTATGGCGTGAAGTGGCCTTGTGGGTATGAGGTGAATATCAGCAGTCAGGGAGACAACTTCATTCAGGTTGATTTCGACACGCCGTGGTGTCAGCCGGAAAGCGACGTTATTGCAGTATTAAGCCGCCGTTTCAGTTGCATGCTGGAGCACTGGTACGCCGAGCAGGGCTGCAATTTCTGTGGCTGGCAGTTGTATGAGCGTGGAGAGCTTGTTGATGTGCTGTGGGGGGAACTGGAATGGTCTTCCCCGACAGATGATGATGAGCTGCCGGAAGTCACCGCGCCGGAGTGGATAGTCGACAAGGTGGTGCATTACGGTGGATGAAGTATGACGGAGACGGGCGGGCAACCGCCCGTTTCTTTTCCGGTAAAGGATGTCGCCGGGCTCCTCTTTTTACTGCGCCGGCTGACGCGGCGCGGCAGGAACGCTGCCTGTGGTCAGTGTCCCGCGTCCGGCCGGGCACGGGACGGGCGCTTTTACCGCTCCCGGCTGGCATCGGTGACAGTGTACGCCAGCCCGTCGCCCTTTTCTGATGAACGCCCTTCAAGCCGCTTTCGCGGCATATTCTCGCCGTCAAAAAGACGACGGCTGCGATATTCCACGGTCGGCCTGACCCGTTACCGGACGCGGTGAACAGCCCACAGGCCGCGGGGAACGGGCGCCACAGGGGCGCCCTCCCGGTGCCCTCTGTAAGAGAAGGAGTGCTGTTATGTCCCGTTTTATCCAGGGTGACTGCGTGCGTGTTATGGCCACGTTTCCGGGCAATGCTGTCGATTTCATCCTCACCGACCCGCCATATCTCGTCGGTTTCCGTGACCGTCAGGGGCGTACCATCGCCGGCGATAAAACCGATGAATGGCTGCAACCGGCCTGTAATGAAATGTACCGCGTGCTGAAAAAAGATGCGCTGATGGTGAGCTTCTATGGCTGGAACCGCGTCGATCGCTTTATGGCCGCCTGGAAAAATGCGGGATTCAGCGTGGTTGGCCACCTGGTGTTTACCAAAACCTACACTTCGAAGGCCGCATATGTGGGCTATCGCCACGAATGCGCTTACATCCTGGCAAAAGGGCGTCCGGCGCTGCCTCAGAAGCCATTGCCCGACGTGCTGGGCTGGAAATATTCAGGCAATCGTCATCACCCGACGGAAAAGCCTGTTACCAGCCTGCAACCACTGATTGAGAGCTTCACACACCCGAACGCGATTGTGCTGGACCCGTTTGCAGGCAGCGGCTCAACCTGTGTGGCCGCCCTTCAGTCCGGACGCCGGTATATTGGTATCGAGCTGCTTGAACAGTATCACCGTGCCGGACAGCAACGTCTGGCTGCCGTACAGCGGGCCATGCAGCAGGGGGCCGCAAATGATGACTGGTTTATGCCGGAGGCTGCGTAAATGAACTATGCCGGACATGAAAAACTTCGCGCCGACGTGGCGGAGGTGGCCAACACCATGTGTGACCTTCGGGCCAGGCTGAACGATATGGAGCATCGCTGTCGCTTTGATTCCGATGTGCTTGTTGAACGCCTGGCACGCCAGACGCTGTATCGCGCCAATCGCCTGTTCATGGAGGCGTATACCGAAATTCTGGAACTGGATGCGTGCTTTAAAGATTGAGAAGGAGACGAGAATGTACGGAACATGCGAAACGCTATGCCGGGAGCTGGCAGCAAAGTATCCGGGATATACACCGCTGATGCTGGTTATCTGGTCCCCGGAAGAGATTCAGGCCCTCGCTGACGGAATGGATATTTCCCTGTCCGATCCTGAAATCAGGACCGTCCTGGCGCGCCTGGAAGACATCCCGGAAGACCAGCGAATTGAGTCCGGTATTTCTTCTGCCGCGGCGATGGAGATTATCAGCAACGTGAGCGAAAACCGCCAGGTGACCGTCCCGGCTGAACTGCTGGCGTCCCTGATTCAGACCGCCGAACAGGCACTGTGGAAACGTGAATGGGCCGCCCGTGATTACGGCCTCGCCGTCCCGGAATGCGTTACCCGCCGTCAGGCGGTGGTTAATCAGGCCCGCATCCTGCTGAAAAACAACACACACGAAAACGGCTGATGTTATCGCCGCCTGCGGGCGGCGATACAGGGAGAACGATTAATCATGAACGAAAACACAACGCTGAACGCACTGATTTGTCGTCACGCCCGTAACCTGCTGCTGGCGCAGGGCTGGCCGGAAGAGACGGATGTCGACCAGCGTAACCCGAAGTATCCGGGCTGGATCAGCATTTATGTTCTGCTGGATGCGCCCCGGCTGGCGACGTTACTCGTTAACCGCCACGGCGGCGTACTGCCGCCGCACCTGGCCTCCGCCATTCAGAAACTGACCGGAACCGGAGCGGAACTTGTTCTGTCCGGCAGTCAGTGGCAGTCGCTGCCGGTGCTTCCGGCAGACGGAACGCAGGTGTCTTTTCCGTATGCCGGTGAATGGCTGACCGAAGACGAAATCAGGGCTGTACTTGCGGCGGTGCGCGATGCGGTACGCAGTGTCAGTTGCCGGGGGGCAGAAGATACGCGGCGTATCCGGGCGGCGCTGACCACCACCGGTCAGACGTTACTAACCCGCCAGACGCGCCGCTTTCGCCTGGTCGTGAAGGAAAGCGATCACCCCTGCTGGCTCGATGAGGACGACGAAAACCTGCCCGTGGTGCTCGATGCCATCCTGAACCGGGGCGCACGTTTTTCGGCGGTGGAAATGTATCTGGTCAGCGATTGTATTGAACATATCCTGTCCAGTGGGCTGGCCTGCGATGTGCTGCGTATACCGGATGAACCGCCCCGCCGGTGGTTTGACCGTGGTGTTCTGCGGGAGGTGGTCCGGGAAGCCCGGAACGAAATCCGCAGCATGGCGGATGCCCTGGCAAAAATCCGGAAATGATGACGTTGGCGGGGTAAATCCCCGCCTTTTTCCTGCCGGTCCCCGGACAGAGCACAAAGGAAGTCGCCGCCGGCTCCGCTTTACCCGGCCATGCAGGGCATGGCCTTGTGGTTTTTCAGTTATGTGGCCTCAGCGTCGTGTGCGGGCGGTGCCGTGCCTCCATCTTAGCCGGGCTGGCGTTGATGCAAGGGTACGCTTCGCCGCTGCGGTCACCCGGTCCCTCCTTCCCGTCTGCCGTGATTTTCCGGTCGTTCGCCCGCTCAGGTTTCGCGGCCTCACCCTGCAACTCCCGTCAGCCGTGTGCGTCAGGCTGCGGCTTCTCTTGCGCCCTGTGCATCCCCGCCTTATCGCCCGGCTTTTCTGGAGGCACGGCACCGCCCGGTGTCACGGAATATGTGAACAACGGAGGAAAACATCATGCAATATGCGAAACCTGTCACTCTGAATGTTGAAGAGTGCGACCGTCTCTCCTTTCTGCCTTACCTGTTTGGCAACGATTTTCTGTATGCCGAGGCGTATGTGTACGCGCTGGCGCAAAAAATGATGCCGGAATATCAGGGAGGCTTCTGGCACTTCATCCGCCTGCCGGACGGTGGCGGTTACATGATGCCGGATGGCGACCGTTTCCACATGGTGAACGGTGCAAACTGGTTTGACCGTACCGTGAGTGCTGATGCCTGCGGCATCATTCTGACTTCCCTTGTGATTAACCGCCAGTTGTGGCTGTACCACGACAGCGGTGATGCAGGACTGACCCAGCTTTACCGGATGCGCGATGCGCAGTTGTGGCGTCACATCGAATTTCACCCTGAATGCAACGCGATTTACGCGGCACTGGACTGATTAACGGACGGGGCGGCAATGCCGCCCCTGTAAAGGAGACGAGAACATGTACTGTACTGTTAAAGAAATCATCCGCGATGTACTGGATACAGACGTGCCGGACAGTGAATGCGTTTTTGCCGTGGTGCTGACCCGTGGGGATGTGCGCCGCATAGCCCAGGACTGGAACCTGTCAGACGATGAGCTGGAAACCGTCATGCAGCGGCTGGACGATGCCTTTGAATATGGTGCGGATGTCAGCATTGTTCACGACGTTGTTCGTGAGCTGATGGAAGAAAAGCGTGCCAGCCGTCAGGTGACAGTTCCGGCGGTGATGCTGGAAAAAGTGATGGCGCTGGCAGGCAGTGAAATGAAGCGCCTGTATGCCGTCGGGAGTGAGAACGGGGGCGACGGTGATGCGTTCGTCAGGGAGGAACGCGAAGCAATGGACGTTGTGTTACAGGCGCTGGACGGGGAGCACATGTCATGAATATCAGCACAGAAACCCGCGAAATTCTGCGCAATTACAAAGCCGTGATTAATGCGCGACGTCGTGAAATGGGGCAGAAACCGCTCACCACCGCGCAGATTGTTGATGAAATCTGCGATTTTGTGGCAAATCAGCAGGCTGTTTTCCTGGGCGGTCACTACATCTTACAGGGCAGCAGAAACAGGTGATACAGGGCAGGCGGTGGAGGCCGCCTGTCAGCCCGCGCGAAAACCCCTGGCAGGCTGACGCCTGCCGGAAGGGAAGCGGGCCACGCTGACGCGTCGCCCGTTACCCTTCCTGTTTGTGATGTGTCCGGAATGTTTTTTTCTGATGTTATTTTTCTGTGGTTACCGTGCCTGTTACTGTTCTTCTTCTTTTTCCTCTTCCTCTTCTTCCTCTTCTTTCCGTTCCTCTCCTGCTTATGGCTTTTCCGGGCGTCCCCCTGGCGGGGCGGGCTGTCGTGAACGGAGCCAGCGAAGCTGTCTCCGCCCTGGCGGGCTTCCATCCCTGACGCGAAACCTTGGCTTGCAGCGACCGTTCCGGTCGCGCCGCCTCTGTCGCGCCGTGGCCTGCGCTCCCGGCATCCCGGCAAAAGGCCGCCGGGATGTAAGGCGCAACGCCGTTTCGCAAACCGCGCTTCACGTCGTTGCGGCGGGTCCCTGCTCATTGCCTGCCGGGTGCCACACACCCGTATGAGTCCCTGTCGCCGGGGGCTGATACAGCCACAACCGTCTCCGCCAGTCCAGGGGTGAAATGTACATCCCGCAAAAGTTTTTGCCCAAAAGCAGGCAAAAACTTTTGCGGTCTGCCCCCGGACAGTCGTTTCCGGCCGTGGCAGTGATGCCCCTTGCGGCGAAGGTTCTCAAAAAGGTGATGGTGAATACCGGAGGGAACAAAAGGCAGGTCCCCGCAAAACGTCAAAACCGCGGCTCCCGAAACTCAAAAGATGATGGGGGCTGAAAACCAGAGAGAGGAGAAAGCAGGATGGGTACCCGAAATATCCACGTTAACACCGCGTCGTACACGCTTCTTGTTGCCGGGAAGAAAAAAAACACCGGGGAAGAGTGGGACGTCCTGGAATTCAGCAGCCTGACTGAGCTGAAAAAATATCGCAAAAGCCACCCGGAAAAGATGGCCTTCAGCTATAGCTACGCGCTCAGCCGGGGTGTGGATACGCAGTTCCGCCATATCAACATTGCGGAAGCCGATCACTTCAAACAGTTACTGCGTCAGATTAAGCGTGCCGGCCTCGATATCCGGGCGATCTGCTGACCGGATGTGATGAATATCCCTCCTGATTGTTGCAATCTTGTTAATGATGACCAGGGGGGATGATATTAAGCGGAAAAATTTTTTATTAAATTTATTCTTTCATAAAGGAGTAGCTGTTATGCGATTAGCTTCCCGTTTTGGTCGGTATAATTCCATCCGTCGTGAACGTCCTTTAACGGATGATGAATTAATGCAGTTCGTGCCTTCGGTATTTTCCGGTGATAAACATGAGTCCCGGAGTGAACGTTATACGTATATTCCAACAATCAATATCATCAATAAGTTACGTGATGAAGGTTTCCAGCTATTCTTTGCCTGTCAGAGTCGGGTTCGTGATTTGGGACGTCGCGAATACAGTAAACATATGTTACGTCTTCGCAGGGAAGGGCATATTAACGGGCAGGAAGTTCCTGAAATTATCCTGCTTAATTCACATGATGGTTCATCCAGTTATCAGATGATCCCCGGAATTTTTCGTTTTGTCTGCACAAATGGCCTGGTGTGCGGAAATAATTTTGGCGAAATCCGCGTTCCACATAAAGGTGATATTGTCGGGCAGGTTATAGAGGGCGCGTATGAAGTGCTCGGTGTCTTTGATAAGGTCACTGATAATATGGAGGCGATGAAAGAAATTCATCTTAACAGTGACGAGCAACATTTATTTGGCAGAGCTGCACTGATGGTCAGGTATGAAGATAAAAATAAAACGCCAGTGACGCCTGAACAAATAATTACTCCCCGTCGTTGGGAGGATAAACAGAACGATCTCTGGACAACCTGGCAGCGGGTTCAGGAGAATATGATAAAAGGTGGATTATCGGGGCGAAGTGCCTCCGGGAAAAATACCAGGACAAGAGCCATTACAGGTATTGATGGTGATATAAGAATCAACAAGGCGTTGTGGGTGATTGCCGAACAGTTCAGAAAGTGGAAGTCATGATAATATAAGTAAAGCCCCGAAAAAATTTCGGGGCTTTACTTATATTATCATTCTTCGGCATCGCTGTGTCGTCTGATATACCTCAATTTCATCAACTGGCTTTTCGGTTGTCTGTAAATATTGTGCCCGCGAAAAATGGTCTGGCAGGAGGCTGCGCAGTTACCGGGTATATATAAGATGGGTTACCGCTTCGCGGGGCTTCGGCCAGTCAGTATTGTCACTCATATGATATTTTTGTGTGTGGCCTTCCATGCCGCTTTTGCGGCATAACCGGTATCTGACAATGTCTGTAAGATTAATTGTTCCGCACGCTGTTAATTTCCGGAAGTGATTTCTTCGTGGCCGGAATCCGGATACCTTTACTGCTTTTTATCCCGGTATAAATCCGGTAAACATCTGATGCGTAGGCTAGACGTCTCTGGTTCTGGCGTTCGGTCTTCCTGAATCCAGTATTGTATGCACCAACGGCCTCCCAGGAGACGCCCCATTTTTTAAAGGCTATTGCCAGATAATAAGCACCGGTATAAATGTTCATGCAGGGATCTGTTGTCAGATGTTCCGGCTTAATTCCATAGCGGGCCAGTTCGTTAAAATGCTGGGAATCTACCTGCATCAGTCCGCTGCCATATCCTGTTACCGGATTAATACCGATGGCATTAACCCGGTAACGGGATTCTTTCCATGATATTGCTCTCAGTAAATCAGGATCTATTTTGTAATCCCGGCCTGCAAGATCAAAGCAATCAGTGGCATGGCAGATCTCATTTATAAACATCAGGCAGATGGCTAACATCCATTTTTTCATTTTTCCACCTCTGGTGACTTTATCCGTAAATAATTTAACCCACTCCGCAAAAAGGCTCAACAGGTTGGTGGTTTTCACCACCAAAAGCACCACACCCCACGCAAAAACAAGTTTTTGCTGATTTGTTTTTTAAATCATTAGTTTATGTTCTAAATAATGTATTTTAATTTATTTTACATTATTAAATAGGGTCGTTGACGACCCTATAGCGACCCTATGACGACCCTTGTTAGGGTCAGTGCTGACAATTTTCATGAAAAACATTTGGATATATTAGGGCCGCCCCTAGCAGCGCCGTGCGTTTTTTTATAGTATGCCCCTAGGGGCGCTGCTAGGGGTGCTCTTCTTTTTTCAGACCATACTATGAGTAGATGAAATAAAACTCTTATTTCAGAATCTAAAAGGTACTGTCTTATGGCCAGAGTAAATCTGTATATCAGTAATGAGGTTCATGAAAAAATTAACATGATTGTTGAAAAGCGTCGTCAGGAGGGAGCAAGAGATAAAGATATAAGCCTTTCAGGAACTGCTTCAATGCTTCTTGAATTAGGGCTCCGTGTATATGACGCTCAGATGGAGCGTAAAGAGTCTGCATTTAACCAGACAGAGTTTAATAAACTTCTTCTTGAATGTGTTGTAAAAACACAGTCAACGGTGGCAAAGATTTTAGGTATTGAATCTCTCAGTCCTCATGTATCCGGAAACCCGAAGTTTGAATATGCCAGTATGGTTGACGATATCAGAGAGAAAGTGTCTGTTGAGATGGACCGGTTTTTCCCAAAAAATGATGATGAATAAATGAAAATGAAGTTTGAGTTGGTTCAAATATAGGAGTTTTTATGATTCAAAAAGATGACAATACGTCAGATAATTAGTATATTAATTACGTGGTTAATGCCACGTTAAAAATTGAAACTGAAAATCGCCGATGCAGGGAGCTGTAACTCCCTGCATCGACTGTCCATAGAATCCTTAGTGGAGGTTCCTATGTGTGCGCTGGATCGTAGAGAAAGGCCACTTAACAGTCAATCTGTAAATAAATACATCCTTAACGTTCAGAATATCTACAGAAATTCTCCCGTTCCGGTTTGTGTCCGTAACAAAAACCGGAAAATCCTTTATGCCAATGGGGCTTTTATTGAACTCTTTTCCAGAGAAGATAAACCTTTATCCGGAGAGAGTTATATACGTCTGCAGGTTGAAATTTTTCTTTCATCACTTGAACTGGAATGCCAGGCTCTTGGACATGGCTCTGCATTTTGTCGTCGTTTTAATTTTCATGGCGAAATCTATCAGATAAGGATGGAGAATGTTTCTTTTTATAATGACGAATCTGTTGTTTTATGGCAAATTAATCCGTTTCCTGATTATCCATTTTTTGCGTTAAATCAGAGTGTAAGTAATACAAATACTTCTGGTCAATTAACGATATGGAATGATCTTTCTCCAGGAACATTGGTTGTTTTCTCTTTTTATATGCTGGGTGTTGGTCACGCAACAATTGCCAGAGAATTGGGTATTACAGACAGAGCATCTGAGGATCGAATTAAACCAGTTAAACGGAAAATAAAAGAGTTTTTTGAACACTTTGATTTATTCAGAGTGTCATGTATCTATAAAGGAGAAATAGATTCGCTATTAAGTATAATTCGTGAATTTTATGGTGTTAAATAAATGTTAAATAAGGCACGCCAATTTTGGCGTGTTTTTTTTCGCCGATTTCTGTGCAATCATAATTTTATTAGTCGGGAAACAGAGGTGAATTTAGTGAGGAGGCGTAACGCGAGAGGCGGTATAAGCAGAACGGTCTCGGTGTATCTCGATGAAGATACAAATAACCGACTTATTAAGGCCAAAGATCGTAGTGGAAGAAGTAAAACGATAGAAGTCCAGATCCGTCTCAGAGATCATCTGAAACGGTTTCCTGATTTCTATAACGAAGAAATATTCAGGGAGGTGACCGAAGAGAGCGAGTCAACATTTAAAGAACTTTAGTTTTTATCTATCAATATTAAACAGAGGAATCATATGGACGCCGTTTTAAGTGTTCAGGGTGCTTCTGCGCCCGTCAAAAAGAAATCGTTTTTTTCCAAATTCACTCGTCTGAATATGCTTCGCCTGGCTCGCGCAGTGATCCCGGCTGCTGTTCTGATGATGTTCTTCCCGCAGCTGGCGATGGCCGCCGGCAGCAGTGGTCAGGACCTGATGGCAAGCGGTAACACCACGGTTAAGGCGACCTTCGGTAAGGACTCCAGTGTTGTTAAATGGGTTGTTCTGGCTGAAGTTCTGGTCGGTGCTGTCATGTACATGATGACCAAAAACGTCAAGTTCCTAGCCGGTTTTGCCATCATCTCTGTATTTATTGCTGTGGGTATGGCCGTCGTTGGCCTCTGACAGGAAATAAAACGATGTCGGGAGACGAGAATAAACTTAAGAAATATCGTTTCCCGGAAACACTGACCAACCAGAGCCGCTGGTTTGGCCTGCCACTGGATGAACTGATCCCCGCAGCAATCTGTATTGGCTGGGGTATCACAACATCGAAATATCTGTTCGGTATTGGTGCAGCGGTTCTGGTTTATTTCGGGATTAAAAAACTGAAAAAAGGGCGGGGCAGTTCCTGGTTACGTGACCTGATTTACTGGTATATGCCAACAGCCCTGCTGCGCGGTATTTTTCATAATGTTCCCGATTCGTGTTTCCGGCAGTGGATTAAATAGAACTGATACCAGGATTGTTATATGGAACACGGTGCCCGTTTAAGTACCAGTCGTGTAATGGCCATCGCCTTTATATTTATGTCAGTGCTTATTGTTTTCAGCCTCTCTGTTAACGTCATTCAGGGGGTGAATAACTACCGTCTTCAGAATGAGCAACGCACTGCCGTGACGCCAATGGCATTTAATGCCCCCTTTGCCGTGTCACAGAACAGTGCCGACGCCTCTTATTTACAGCAGATGGCGCTGTCATTTATTGCCCTCCGTCTGAATGTTTCATCAGAAACCGTCGATGCCTCACATCAGGCGCTTCTGCAATATATCCGCCCGGGCGCACAGAACCAGATGAAAGTTATTCTGGCTGAAGAAGCGAAGCGTATTAAAAACGATAACGTGAACTCAGCCTTTTTCCAGACCAGTGTTCGTGTCTGGCCTCAGTATGGCCGTGTGGAAATTCGAGGTGTGCTTAAAACCTGGATTGGTGATTCAAAACCTTTCACTGATATCAAACATTACATCCTTATTCTGAAGCGGGAAAACGGGGTGACCTGGCTGGATAATTTCGGGGAAACAGACGATGAGAAAAAATAATACGGCAATAATATTCGGCAGCCTGTTTTTTCCCTGCAGCGTGATGGCCGCAAACGGTACGCTGGCCCCCACCGTGGTGCCAATGGTGAACGGTGGTCAGGCCAGTATTGCCATCAGCAATACCAGCCCGAATCTGTTTACCGTTCCCGGTGACCGGATTATCGCCGTGAACAGTCTGGATGGTGCCCTGACCAATAATGAGCAGACCGCCTCCGGCGGTGTGGTGGTTGCCACCGTCAACAAAAAGCCCTTTACGTTCATTCTGGAAACAGAACGTGGTCTGAATCTTTCCATTCAGGCCGTTCCCCGTGAAGGCGCGGGGCGTACCATTCAGCTGGTCAGTGACCTGCGCGGAACCGGAGAAGAAGCCGGTGCGTGGGAAACGTCCACGCCTTACGAATCCCTGCTTGTGACCATCAGCCAGGCCGTCCGTGGCGGAAAATTACCCGCAGGCTGGTATCAGGTCCCGGTGACAAAGGAAACCCTGCAGGCCCCGGCGGGGCTGTCTTCAGTGGCAGATGCCGTATGGACGGGGAATCACCTGAAGATGGTCCGCTTTGCCGTGGAAAATAAAACGCTGTCTGCCCTGAATATCCGGGAAAGTGACTTCTGGCAGCCGGGAACCCGTGCCGTGATGTTCAGCCAGCCTGCCAGCCAGTTACTGGCAGGTGCGCGCATGGATGTGTATGTCATCCGTGACGGGGAGGGCAACTGATGGCCAGTATCAATACCATTGTGAAACGCAAGCAGTACCTGTGGCTGGGGATTGTGGTTGTCGGTACAGCCTCCGCGATTGGTGGGGCACTGTATCTGTCTGATGTGGACATGTCCGGTAACGGTGAAACCGTGGCTGAACAGGAGCCTGTGCCGGATATGACCGGTGTGGTGGATACGACCTTTGATGACAAGGTGCGTCAGCATGCCACCACCGAGATGCAGGTGACGGCAGCGCAGATGCAGAAGCAGTATGAGGAAATCCGTCGTGAGCTGGATGTTCTGAACAAACAGCGCGGTGATGACCAGCGTCGTATTGAAAAGTTGGGACAGGACAATGCCGCCCTGGCAGAGCAGGTAAAAGCCCTGGGTGCTAATCCCGTCACGGCGACCGGTGAGCCTGTACCGCAGATGCCTGCCTCACCGCCCGGCCCGGAAGGCGAACCACAGCCAGGAAACACCCCCGTATCCTTCCCGCCGCAGGGCAGCGTTGCTGTTCCACCGCCGACGGCGTTTTATCCCGGGAATGGTGTCACGCCACCACCACAGGTGACGTACCAGTCTGTGCCGGTGCCTAACCGGATACAGCGTAAGGTGTTTACCCGTAATGAGGGAAAACAGGGACCATCACTGCCGTACATTCCGTCAGGAAGTTTTGCGAAAGCCATGCTGATTGAAGGGGCGGATGCCAATGCCTCTGTCACCGGTAATGAATCCACGGTGCCGATGCAGCTGCGTATCACCGGCCTGGTGGAAATGCCGAACAGCAAGACGTATGACGCAACGGGATGTTTTGTGGGTCTGGAAGCCTGGGGGGATGTGTCCAGTGAGCGTGCCATTGTACGCACCCGCAATATCAGTTGCCTGAAGGACGGCAAAACTATTGATATGCCGATTAAGGGGCATGTCAGCTTCCGGGGTAAAAACGGTATCAAGGGCGAAGTGGTGATGCGTAACGGCAAAATCCTCGGCTGGGCATGGGGCGCGGGATTTGTTGACGGTATCGGTCAGGGAATGGAGCGCGCCTCCCAGCCGGCTGTCGGGCTGGGTGCCACAGCCGCTTACGGGGCTGGTGATGTCCTGAAAATGGGTATCGGTGGCGGCGCATCGAAAGCCGCACAGACGCTCAGTGACTACTACATCAAACGTGCCGAACAGTATCACCCGGTGATACCGATTGGTGCGGGCAACGAAGTGACCGTGGTGTTCCAGGACGGCTTCCAGCTGAAAACCGTGGAGGAGATGGCGCTGGAACGCACGCAGAGCAGAGCGGAAGAAGACAATCCGGAAAGTCCGGTTCCTGTTCCGCCATCGGCTGAAAGTCATCTTAACGGCTTTAATACTGACCAGATGCTGAAGCAGCTGGGCAACCTGAATCCGCAGCAGTTTATGTCCGGCAGCCAGGGAGGGGGCAACGATGGCAAATAATATGTCGTCCCGTCAGGCGTGCCATGCCGCCCGGTATGTTGTCGCCCGGGTTCTGCGAGGACTGTTCTGGTGTCTGAAGTACACCGTCATTCTGCCACTGGCCACAATGGCCCTGATGGCTCTGTTTGTTTTATGGAAGGACAACACCACGCCGGGGAAATTACTGGTTAAGGAGATTAACTTCGTAAGACAAACAGCACCTGCCGGACAGTTCCCGGTCAGTGAATGCTGGTTTTCTTCCTCTGATTCTTCAGGCAGATCAGAAATACAGGATATCTGCCATTACCGCGCGGCTGATGCTGCAGATTATGTCAGGGAGACTGACCGGTCACTGATGCAACTGGTCACCGCATTATGGGCAACACTGGCACTGATGTATGTCTCGCTGGCAGCGATCACCGGGAAATATCCGGTGCGACCCGGAAAAATGAAATGTATCCGGGTGGTAACCGCAGATGAACATCTGAAGGAAGTTTATACGGAAGACGCTTCCCTGCCGGGAAAAATCAGGAAATGCCCTGTTTATCTTCCTGATGACAGAACAAACAGAAACAACGGAGATAAAAATGAACATGCGTAATATTAATGTTATTACAGCCCTCTCTGTGCCGGGTAAAACCGTGTCAGATGATTTTATGCATGCTGTTCTCAGTAACTGCGCCACAAGAATCGTACTTCCTGCACCGGAGAAATTCGGTTCTGAGTCATTGCCGGACAATTTTAATATGACTGCTGTCGGTGTGATGAAGAATTCAGAAATATAAGGAACCCTTCGATGAATAAGCTGGTTTCTGATGGCTGCGTCAAAAAAATAAATTATCCGGTGCTGTATGAGTCCGGAATAACACCTCCGTTATGTGAAGTCAGTGCACCAGAACCTGATGCGGGTGGGAAACGCATTGTGGCATATGTTTATAAATCATCACGGAGTACGGTTTTTGAAAATCCTGACATTGTAAAAACCTGTACGGTCAGGGATTTGAAGAAGGATTTTGTGAACTGCGATGAGAAAGGTGAGGGACAATGAAACAGATTTCTTTCTTTATTCCTCTGCTGGGGACCTTATTACTTTCCGGCTGTGCCGGAACCAGTACGGAATTTGAGTGTAACGCCACCACATCCGATACCTGTATGACGATGGAGCAGGCCAATGAGAAGGCCAAAAAACTGGAGCAGTCCTCAGAAGCAAAGCCGGTTGCGGCATCACTGCCGCGCCTGGCTGAAGGGAACTTCCGGACAATGCCGGTGCAGACCGTCACCGCGACCACTCCGTCCGGCAGCAGACCTGCGGTGACAGCACATCCGGAGCAGAAACTGCTGGCACCTCGCCCGCTGTTTACCGCTGCCCGGGAAGTGAAAACGGTTGTTCCGGTCAGTTCAGTTACGCCGGTAACACCTCCTCGTCCGCTAAGAACGGGTGAGCAGACGGCAGCATTATGGATAGCGCCTTATATTGATAACCAGGATGTTTATCATCAGCCATCCAGCGTGTTTTTTGTTATTAAACCGTCTGCGTGGGGAAAACCACGTATTAATTAACTGGCCCTGAAGTTGTATATCAGCCGGCAATGCCGGCGGGCTTTCTGTATTCAAAATCTGCCTGTAAAACGAGTGCCCTGTGCGTGAAAAGGGATGGGCGGTAGCGTGTCAGAACATGTCGGGAGGAATATTCCGTGAGTGATGAAGCCGATGAAGCATATTCAGTGACAGAACAACTGACCATGACAGGAATAAACCGGATACGCCAGAAAATAAATGCTCATGGTATTCCTGTTTATCTCTGTGAAGCATGCGGGAATCCTGTTCCGGAAGCCCGGCGGAAAATATTTCCCGGTGTGACGTTGTGCGTTGAATGTCAGGCGTATCAGGAAAGACAGAGAAAACATTATGCATAAGTCAGTCGCAGAACATAGTGATTTAATTCCGGATGAACATGAGTGGATATTCAGAAAACAGAAATCTTTGTATATGCGCCGGGAAATGGCGCGTTAATTACAGGTATTCCCTTCATGGCTACCGCATTTCTCGCTTTATTTTTCAACTAAGGAATTCATGTGAATAACCCACTTGAGGCCGTCACTCAGGCGGTTAACTCCCTCGTCACAGCACTGAAACTGCCTGACGAATCCGCAAAGGCCAATGAAGTTCTGGGCGAAATGAGCTTCCCGCAGTTCAGCCGTCTGCTGCCGTACCGTGATTACAACCAGGAATCCGGTCTGTTCATGAATGACACCACGATGGGCTTTATGCTGGAAGCCATCCCCATCAATGGGGCGAATGAGTCCATTGTGGAGGCCCTCGATCACATGCTGCGCACCAAACTGCCGCGCGGTATTCCGTTGTGTATCCATCTGATGTCCAGTCAGCTGGTTGGTGACAGGATTGAATACGGGCTGCGTGAGTTCTCCTGGTCAGGTGAACAGGCTGAACGGTTTAACGCCATTACCCGGGCCTATTATATGAAAGCGGCAGCGACACAGTTTCCGCTGCCGGAGGGGATGAATCTGCCCCTGACCCTGCGCCATTACCGGGTGTTTATCTCGTACTGTTCTCCTTCGAAGAAAAAAAGCCGGGCCGACATTCTGGAAATGGAAAACCTGGTGAAAATCATCCGGGCGTCGTTACAGGGGGCCAGTATCACCACACAGACGGTGGATGCACAGGCCTTTATCGATATTGTCGGGGAGATGATTAACCATAACCCGGACTCCCTGTACCCGAAAAGACGTCAGCTGGACCCGTATTCTGATCTGAATTATCAGTGTGTGGAGGACAGTTTTGATCTGAAAGTCCGGGCTGATTACCTGACGCTGGGCCTGCGTGAGAACGGCAGGAACAGCACGGCCCGCATCCTGAATTTCCATCTGGCCCGTAACCCGGAAATCGCCTTCCTGTGGAACGTGGCCGACAACTACAGCAACCTGCTGAACCCGGAACTGTCCATCTCCTGTCCGTTCATCCTGACGCTGACTCTGGTGGTGGAAGACCAGGTGAAAACCCACAGCGAAGCCAACCTGAAGTACATGGACCTGGAGAAAAAGTCGAAGACCTCCTATGCCAAATGGTTTCCGTCCGTGGAGAAAGAGGCGAAGGAGTGGGGGGAACTGCGTCAGCGGCTGGGCTCCGGTCAGTCCTCCGTGGTGTCCTACTTCCTCAACATCACAGCATTCTGCAAGGACAATAATGAAACGGCGCTGGAAGTGGAGCAGGACATCCTGAACAGCTTTCGTAAAAACGGTTTTGAGCTGATTTCACCGCGCTTTAACCACATGCGCAATTTCCTGACCTGCCTGCCCTTTATGGCCGGGAAAGGGCTGTTTAAACAGCTGAAAGAGGCCGGAGTGGTTCAGCGCGCAGAGAGCTTTAATGTTGCCAACCTGATGCCGTTAGTGGCGGATAACCCCCTGACACCGGCAGGTCTGCTGGCACCCACCTACCGTAACCAGCTGGCGTTTATCGATATTTTCTTCCGGGGGATGAATAACACCAACTACAACATGGCGGTCTGTGGCACCTCCGGGGCCGGTAAAACCGGGCTGATACAGCCACTTATCCGCAGCGTGCTGGACTCCGGAGGCTTTGCCGTGGTGTTCGACATGGGGGATGGATACAAGTCCCTGTGTGAGAACATGGGCGGGGTGTATCTGGACGGTGAAACCCTGCGTTTTAACCCGTTTGCGAACATCACCGATATTGACCAGTCAGCGGAGCGTGTCCGTGACCAGTTGTCAGTGATGGCCAGCCCCAACGGTAACCTGGATGAAGTGCATGAAGGTCTGCTGTTGCAGGCGGTCAGAGCCTCCTGGCTGGCCAAAGAGAACAGAGCACGTATTGATGACGTGGTGGATTTCCTGAAAAACGCCAGTGACAGCGAGCAGTATGCCGAGTCACCGACTATCCGCAGCCGTCTGGACGAAATGATTGTGCTGCTTGACCAGTACACTGCCAACGGCACTTACGGCCAGTATTTTAACTCTGATGAGCCGTCCCTGCGGGATGACGCAAAAATGGTGGTGCTGGAGCTGGGCGGACTGGAAGACCGTCCGTCACTGCTGGTTGCGGTGATGTTCTCCCTGATTATCTACATCGAGAACAGGATGTACCGCACGCCGCGTAACCTCAAGAAACTGAACGTTATTGATGAAGGCTGGCGTCTGCTGGACTTCAAAAATCACAAGGTCGGTGAATTTATTGAGAAAGGCTACCGTACGGCCCGCCGTCATACCGGTGCCTATATCACCATCACACAGAACATCGTCGACTTTGACTCTGATAAGGCCTCCAGTGCTGCCCGCGCGGCATGGGGTAACTCCTCCTACAAAATTATCCTCAAACAGAGTGCGAAGGAGTTCGCGAAATACAACCAACTGTATCCGGACCAGTTCCTGCCACTGCAGCGCGACATGATTGGTAAGTTTGGTGCGGCCAAAGACCAGTGGTTCAGTTCCTTCCTGCTGCAGGTGGAAAACCATTCCTCCTGGCACCGTCTGTTTGTGGACCCGTTAAGCCGCGCCATGTACAGCTCTGACGGCCCGGATTTTGAGTTTGTGCAGCAGAAGCGTAAAGAGGGGCTGAGTATTCATGAGGCAGTGTGGCAGCTGGCGTGGAAGAAGTCAGGGCCGGAAATGGCTTCGCTGGAAGCCTGGCTGGAAGAACATGAGAAATACAGGAGTGTGGCATGAGTTCAACGCAGAAACCCGCCGACGTCACGGCAGAACGACGCAGCCACTGGTGGTGGACGGTGCCGGGATGCCTGGCAATGGTGTTACTGAACGCAGCCGTCAGTTACGGCATTGTCAGACTGAACGCACCGGTGACTGTCGCCTTCAACATGAAACAGACCGTGGATGCGTTTTTTGACAGCGCCAGTCAGAAACAACTGTCAGAAGCGCAGTCAAAAGCCCTTTCAGCGCGTTTTAACACGGCACTGGAAGCCAGCCTGCAGGCGTGGCAGCAGAAACACCACGCGGTCATTCTGGTGTCGCCTGCTGTGGTACAGGGGGCACCGGATATCACCCGGGAAATCCAGCAGGATATTGCCCGGCGAATGAGGGCGGAACCATGAGATGCCGGGGGCTGATTGCCCTGCTGATATGGGGGCAGAGTGTGGCCGCCGCCGATCTTGGTACCTGGGGCGATCTGTGGCCGGTAAAGGAGCCGGACATGCTGACGGTGATCATGCAGCGCCTGACGGCACTGGAGCAGTCCGGTGAGATGGGCCGGAAAATGGATGCCTTTAAGGAGCGGGTGATCCGCAACAGTCTGCGGCCCCCTGCCGTGCCCGGTATCGGACGCACGGAGAAATACGGCAGCCGGTTGTTTGACCCGTCCGTCAGACTGGCTGCGGATATCCGGGATAACGAAGGGCGGGTGTTTGCCCGTCAGGGTGAAGTGATGAATCCGCTGCAGTATGTTCCTTTTAACCAGACGCTGTATTTCATCAATGGCGATGATCCGGCGCAGGTGGCTTGGATGAAACGCCAGACGCCGCCCACACTGGAGAGCAAAATTATCCTCGTGCAGGGCAGTATCCCGGAGATGCAGAAGTCTCTGGACAGCCGTGTTTACTTTGACCAGAACGGTGTGCTCTGCCAGCGCCTCGGCATTGATCAGGTCCCGGCACGGGTGAGCGCCGTTCCCGGCGATCGCTTCCTGAAGGTGGAATTTATTCCGACAGAGGAGGGCAGAAAATGAAGCGAAGGCTGTGGCTGCTGATGTTATTCCTTTTCGCCGGTCATGTCCCTGCGGCGTCTGCGGATTCTGCCTGTGAGGGGCGTTTTGTAAACCCGATCACAGATATCTGCTGGAGCTGTATTTTCCCGCTCTCGCTGGGCAGTATCAAAGTCAGTCAGGGTAAGGTCCCCGACACGGCGAACCCGTCGATGCCCATTCAGATTTGTCCGGCACCGCCGCCGCTGTTCAGGCGTATCGGGCTGGCCATTGGTTACTGGGAGCCGATGGCGTTGACGGACGTCACCCGGTCACCGGGATGCATGGTGAACCTGGGCTTCAGCCTGCCGGCTTTTGGTAAAACGGCACAGGGAACGGCGAAAAAGGATGAGAAGCAGGTAAATGGGGCGTTCTATCACGTTCACTGGTACAAATACCCGCTGACGTACTGGCTGAACATCATCACATCGCTGGGCTGTCTGGAAGGTGGTGACCTGGATATCGCTTATCTTTCTGAAATCGACCCCACCTGGACGGACAGCAGCCTGACCACCATTCTCAATCCGGAAGCTGTCATCTTTGCCAATCCGATAGCACAGGGAGCCTGCGCAGCAGATGCGATTGCCAGCGCCTTTAATATGCCTCTCGATGTTCTGTTCTGGTGTGCCGGTTCGCAGGGAAGTATGTACCCGTTCAATGGCTGGGTGAGTAATGAGTCCAGTCCGTTGCAGTCCTCCCTGCTGGTCAGTGAACGCATGGCGTTCAAGCTGCACCGTCAGGGCATGATTATGGAAACCATCGGGAAAAATAACGCCGTCTGTAATGAATATCCGTCCCCAATCCTGCCCAAAGAACGCTGGCGTTACCAGATGGTGAATATGTATCCGGACAGCGGGCAGTGCCACCCGTTCGGGCGCAGCGTGACCCGCTGGGAAACCGGGAAAAATCCGCCCAACACAAAGAAAAACTTCGGCTACCTGATGTGGCGTAAACGTAACTGTGTCTTCCTGTGAGGTGAATGATGAAGCTGAGTATGAAATCTCTGGCAGCACTGCTGATGATGCTGAACGGGGCGGTTATGGCGTCAGAAAACGTGAACACTCCTGAAAACCGCCAGTTCCTGAAGCAGCAGGAAAATTTAAGCAGACAACTGCGTGAAAAACCTGTCCATCAGCTGAAAGCCTGGGCGGAGAAACAGGTGCTGGAAAACCCCCTTCAGCGTTCAGATAACCATTTCCTGGATGAGCTGGTTCGTAAACAGCAGGCTTCGCAGGACGGGAAACCCCGGCAGGGTGCTCTGTATTTTGTGTCGTTTTCCATTCCCGAAGAGGGGCTGAAACGAATGCTGGGCGAAACCCGGCACTACGGTATTCCGGCCACACTGCGGGGCATGGTGAACAATGACCTGAAGACCACCGCTGAAGCTGTGTTGTCCCTGGTGAAAGACGGCGCGACTGATGGTGTTCAGATCGACCCGACGCTGTTTTCACAGTACGGCATTCGCACTGTACCGGCACTGGTGGTGTTCTGCAGTCAGGGATACGACATCATCCGGGGAAACCTGCGGGTCGGCCAGGCGCTGGAGAAAGTGGCCGCCACGGGTGACTGCCGGCAGGTGGCTCATGATTTACTGGCAGGGAAAGGAGATTCCGGGAAATGAAACGTATTTTACCTCTGATACTGGCTCTGGTTGCCGGCATGGCACAGGCTGACAGCAACAGTGATTACCGGGCCGGTTCTGATTTTGCTCACCAGATCAAAGGGCAGGGAAGCAGCAGTATTCAGGGCTTTAAGCCACAGGAGAGTATCCCCGGCTATAACGCGAATCCGGACGAGACAAAATATTACGGTGGCGTGACTGCCGGCGGGGATGGCGGCCTGAAAAATGACGGCACCACGGAATGGGCGACCGGTGAAACCGGAAAAACCATTACAGAGTCATTCATGAACAAGCCGAAAGACATTCTTTCACCGGATGCACCGTTTATCCAGACCGGCAGGGATGTGGTGAACCGGGCTGACAGCATTGTGGGAAACACCGGGCAGCAGTGCAGTGCGCAGGAGATTAGCAGGAGTGAATACACGAATTACACCTGTGAGCGGGATTTACAGGTGGAGCAGTACTGCACACGAACTGCCCGTATGGAGCTGCAGGGGAGTACCACATGGGAAACCCGGACGCTGGAGTATGAAATGAGTCAGCTACCTGCACGTGAAGTGAATGGTCAGTATGTTGTCTCCATTACCTCTCCCGTTACCGGTGAAATTGTCGATGCGCATTACAGCTGGAGTCGTACTTACTTGCAGAAGAGTGTACCTATGACAATTACAGTACTGGGAACCCCACTGAGCTGGAATGCCAAATACTCAGCAGATGCCTCATTTACACCAGTACAGAAAACACTGACTGCCGGTGTGGCTTTTACGTCATCTCACCCCGTCCGGGTCGGGAATACAAAATTCAAACGTCATACGGCAATGAAGCTGCGTCTGGTTGTCAGGGTAAAAAAAGCCTCGTACACCCCGTATGTTGTCTGGTCTGAAAGCTGCCCGTTCAGCAAGGAGCTGGGGAAACTGACAAAAACAGAATGTACGGAGGCTGGCGGGAACAGGACGCTGGTGAAAGACGGTCAGTCATACAGCATGTACCAGAGCTGCTGGGCATACCGGGACACGTATGTCACGCAGTCAGCAGACAAGGGAACCTGTCAGACCTACACCGACAATCCTGCCTGTACCCTGGTGTCACACCAGTGTGCCTTTTACTCCGAAGAAGGTGCCTGTCTGCATGAATATGCCACGTACTCCTGTGAGTCAAAAACATCCGGGAAAGTGATGGTCTGTGGGGGAGACGTATTCTGTCTCGATGGCGAATGCGATAAGGCTCAGAGCGGGCAGAGTAATGATTTTGCCGAAGCCGTTTCTCAGCTGGCGGCACTGGCCGCAGCAGGTAAGGATGTTGCGGCGCTGAACGGGGTGGATGTCCGTGCTTTCACCGGTCAGGCGAAATTTTGTAAGAAGGCTGCAGCCGGATACAGCAACTGCTGTAAGGACAGCGGCTGGGGACAGGATATCGGGCTGGCCAAATGCAGCAGTGATGAAAAAGCCCTGGCTAAAGCAAAATCAAACAAACTGACCGTCAGTGTCGGAGAGTTCTGTTCGAAGAAAGTGCTGGGTGTCTGCCTGGAGAAAAAACGCAGTTACTGTCAGTTTGATTCGAAGCTGGCGCAGATAGTCCAGCAGCAGGGGCGCAACGGACAGCTGCGTATCAGTTTTGGCAGTGCGAAGCATCCTGACTGTCGGGGGATTACGGTTGATGAGCTGCAGAAAATTCAGTTCGACAGACTGGATTTCACTAACTTCTACGAAGACCTGATGAATAACCAGAAAATCCCGGACAGTGGTGTTCTGACGCAGAAAGTGAAAGAGCAGATTGCTGACCAGCTGAAACAGGCAGGACAGTAAGGTAGGGAAAATAACCGGGGAAAATGATGAAAGTCATATTCACGTCGAACCGTTTTATTGATTTTCTTATCCGGCTTTTGATTACAGCGATTGTCATTTCCCCGGTAATTATCTGGTCGTGGGATACGGTAAAAGAAACCACTGCAGGTGAGATACTTGCTGCTGCTTTCGTTATTTTTTACTCCGGTGTGCTCCTGTTTATTCTGTATTTTTGTTTTTCTGCCCTGACTGACCTGCAGAAACCTGATGAAAGAAAAAGTGATGAAAGGAATGAAGATGAATAAAGCATTACTGCCACTGTTACTCTGCTGCTTTATTTTTCCGGCGTCAGGAAAAGATGCAGGCTGGCAGTGGTATAACGAGAAAATAAATCCGAAGGAAAAAGAAAATAAACCAGTACCTGCAGCCCCCCGTCAGGAGCCGGACATTATGCAGAAACTGGCCGCACTGCAGACGGCAACAAAGCGGGCGCTGTACGAAGCTATTCTGTATCCCGGCGTGGATAATTTTGTGAAATATTTCCGGCTGCAGAATTACTGGACTCAGCAGGCCGGGCTTTTCACCATGAGCGCCAAAAAAGCCATGCTGGCGCATCCCGAACTGGACTATAACCTGCAGTACAGCCATTACAACGGCACGGTCCGGAACCAGCTGGCGGCAGACCAGGTGCAGCAGCGACAGGCCATTGCGAAACTGGCTGAACACTACGGCATCATGTTCTTTTACCGGGGGCAGGACCCCATCGACGGGCAGCTGGCGCAGGTCATTAATGGCTTCAGGGATACCTATGGTCTGAGTGTTATTCCCGTTTCCGTGGATGGTGTGATTAATCCGCTGTTGCCGGATTCCCGGACTGACCAGGGGCAGGCGCAGCGCCTCGGCGTGAAATATTTCCCGGCCATGATGCTGGTTGACCCGAAACAGGGCAGTGTTCGCCCGTTATCATACGGCTTTATTTCGCAGGACGACCTGGCAAAACAATTCCTGAACGTTTCTGAAGATTTTAAACCCAATTTTTAATCGCGGATTTGATTTATGAGTGAAGATTATTTGAAAATGTTTACAGGTGTTGTTCTGTTAATATTTGTCATTATTGCCGGTTATTTCTTTTCTGAGCGTAATGACAGGAAAATGTTTCTCCTGGGCTCACTGGTTTTCCTTGTTATTAATATCGCGTGTTTATATGTGCTGACTGCCAGTCTCTGGTTTCTGTGTGGTGCAATTATGAATCAGGGCGCAGCAATGGTTGTTCCAATGGTTATTGGCTCATTACCGAACGTTACGAGCTTCGACGGGTTCAGAAGAATATTTATCTGTATTATGTTGTCATCAGTATGGTCCGGAGTGATGTGGTTTTTTATAAGGGGGGTTATGACAGGCTAAGTCATATAAAACGGTAATAAAAACCATACAAAATAATGAGGTTGATCTGATTAATATCACACAAACGCGAATATTACAGACATAAATACTCTCATGTAAATAATAACCGGAGTTTAACATGATAAGTAAACGCAGATTCTCTTTACCCCGGCTTGATATTACGGGAATGTGGGTATTTTCCCTGGGTGTCTGGTTTCATATCGTCGCCCGTCTTGTTTACAGCAAACCCTGGATGGCTTTTTTTCTGGCGGAGTTGATTGCGGCCATCCTTGTGCTATTCGGCGCATACCAGGTGCTGGATGCATGGATTGCCCGTGTCAGCCGGGAAGAGCGTGAGGCACTGGAAGCCAGGCAACAGGCCATGATGGAAGGGCAGCAGGAGGGCAGACATGTCTCTCATTAAATCACTGTTGTTCACCCTGTTGCTGGCAGCCGCTGCCGTGCAGGCCTCCACCCGGGATGAAATTGAACGACTCTGGAATCCGCAGGGCATGGCCGCGCAGCCGGCACAACCGGCAGCAGACACATCAGCCAGGACAGAAAAGCCGGCTCCCCGCTGGTTCCGCCTCAGCAACGGCAGGCAGGTTAACTTGGCCGACTGGAAGGTGGTGCTGTTTATGCAGGGGCATTGCCCTTACTGCCACCAGTTTGACCCGGTACTGAAGCAGCTGGCACAGCAGTACGGCTTTTCCGTTTTTCCCTACACCCTGGATGGTCAGGGTGATACCGCCTTTCCAGAGGCATTGCCGGTGCCACCGGACGTGATGCAGACCTTCTTCCCGAATATCCCGGTGGCCACACCGACCACCTTCCTGGTCAACGTCAACACGCTTGAGGCATTACCGCTTTTACAGGGGGCAACGGATGCCGCCGGTTTTATGGCGCGGATGGATACCGTTCTGCAGATGTACGGAGGAAAAAAAGGTGCGAAATAAGCAGGTGGTGTTACTCATTGCCGGAATATCCGGCATCGCGACGGGAATAATCGTCAGCCTGAATATCCCCTTTATCCGTCAGGGGCTTTTTTATCCCGCCAGCCCTGTAGAAATAGTCGTTTCGCTGTGTCTTACCTTTTCTGTTTCTGTTGTGTTTTTTGTGGGGGCAATTGTGGGATGGATTTTGGTGTCTGAAATATATTACAGCTGCATGACCAGTCTGAATAAATTATCAGAAATATCAGAGGGAACTTATAATGAAAGAAAATAAAAATAATCCTGAACTCAAAATCAGAAGTACAGAACGAGATTATAAATACATTTCCAGAATTACTGACAGGTATGCTGTATTGTCTCTGGTATTCCTGACTGCCGGAATTGTTTTATGGATAGTTATGAATATTATTTTTGATGCCTGTATTGATTCGTGGAAAGCGGACCCGGAATTAAATAACGTACGTTATATGTGGAACATCCTGATGTATGCCATTCCGTGTACGTTATGGGCGCTTGCATCCGGCTTTTTTGTTGCGGGTTATCTGCTGCCTTTATGTGCGTTACCAGTCAGAAATATCAGGATATTCCTGTTGAAACGCCGTATGTGCCGGGAGAACACATTAAGGGAGGGCAGCAATAATGCTTCGCATTAAGCCTCTTTTTATTCTTTGTGCCGCCTTACTGACGGTGACGCCTGCAGCGTCAGCGGATGTGAACAGCGACATGAATCAGTTCTTTAACAAGCTGGGCTTCGCCTCCAATACCACACAGTCGGGCGTCTGGCAGGGGCAGGCTGCCGGCTATGCTTACGGCGGCTCCCTGTATGCCCGTACTCAGGTCAAAAATGTTCAGCTGATTTCCATGACGCTGCCGGATATCAATGCCGGATGTGGCGGCATCGATGCCTACCTCGGTTCGTTCAGTTTTATTAATGGCGAGCAGTTGCAGCGTTTTGTTAAGCAGATTATGAGCAATGCTGCCGGTTACTTTTTTGACCTTGCCCTGCAGACAACGGTGCCGGAAATCAAAACCGCAAAAGACTTCCTGCAGAAAATGGCAAGCGACATTAACAGTATGAACCTCAGTTCCTGCCAGGCGGCGCAGGGGATTATTGGCGGGCTTTTCCCCCGGACGCAGGTGTCCCAGCAAAAAGTCTGTCAGGACATTGCCGGTGAGAGCAATATTTTTGCTGACTGGGCGGCTTCCCGGCAGGGATGTACCGTTGGCGGGAAATCTGACAGCGTCAGGGATAAAGCCAGCGACAAGGATAAGGAGCGGGTGACCAAAAACATTAACATCATGTGGAATGCGCTTTCCAAAAACAGAATGTTTGACGGCAACAAAGAGCTGAAAGAGTTTGTGATGACGCTGACCGGCTCACTGGTGTTTGGTCCCAACGGCGAAATTACACCGCTGTCAGCCAGAACCACTGACCGCTCAATTATCCGGGCCATGATGGAAGGCGGTACAGCAAAAATTTATCACTGCAACGATTCTGATAAATGCCTGAAAGTGGTGGCAGACACACCGGTGACCATCAGCCGGGATAATGCACTGAAGTCTCAGATTACTAAACTTCTGGCCAGCATTCAGAACAAGGCGGTCAGTGACACGCCTCTGGATGACAAGGAAAAAGGCTTTATTTCCAGTACCACCATCCCCGTCTTCAAATACCTGGTTGACCCGCAAATGCTCGGTGTTTCCAACAGTATGATTTACCAGCTGACGGACTATATCGGTTACGACATCCTGCTGCAGTACATTCAGGAGCTGATACAGCAGGCTCGGGCGATGGTGGCCACAGGAAATTATGACGAAGCAGTTATCGAACATATTAACGACAACATGAATGATGCCACCCGGCAGATTGCGGCGTTTCAGTCACAGGTGCAGGTACAGCAGGATGCGCTGCTGGTTGTCGATCGTCAGATGAGCTACATGCGTCAGCAGCTTTCCGCCCGCATGCTCAGTCGTTACCAGAACAACTATCACTTCGGAGGGAGCACGCTGTGAATGAAGTTTATGTGATTGCCGGTGGTGAGTGGTTGCGGAATAACCTGAATGCCATCGCCGCCTTTATGGGGACCCGGACGTGGGATTCCATTGAAAAAATTGCGCTCACATTGTCTGTTCTCGCGGTGGCCGTAATGTGGGTACAGCGGCACAACGTGATGGATTTGCTGGGCTGGGTGGCCGTGTTTGTGCTTATCAGCCTGCTGGTTAATGTCCGCGCATCGGTGCAGATTATTGATAACAGTGACCTGGTCAAAGTTCACCGGGTGGATAATGTGCCGGTCGGACTGGCGATGCCACTTTCACTGACGACCCGTATCGGGCATGCAATGGTGGCCAGTTACGAGATGATCTTCACGCAACCGGACAGTGTCACCTACAGCAAAACGGGGATGCTGTTTGGCGCAGAACTGGTATCAAAAAGCACCGACTTTTTGTCCCGTAATCCGGAAATCGCCAATCTTTTCCAGGATTATGTGCAGAACTGCGTGATGGGGGATATTTACCTGAACCACAAATATACGCTGGAGGAGCTGATGGCCTCCGCTGATCCCTACACGCTGATTTTTTCCCGCCCCAGTCCGCTGCGGGGCGTTTATGACAGCAATAATAATTTCGTAACCTGTAAGGACGCTTCGGTTTCGCTGAAAGACAAGCTGAATCTGGACACACAGAGTGGCGGAAAAACCTGGCATTATTATGCCCAGCAGCTATTTGGCGGACGCCCTGATCCTAACCTGCTGTTCAGTACGCTGATTGGCGACAGTTACAGTTACTTCTATGGCTCAAGTAAATCAGCCAGCCAGATCATCCGCCAGAATGTCACCATCAATGCGCTGAAGGAGGGGATCACCAGTTATGCCGCACGTAATGGTGATTCGGCCAGCCTGGTGAATCTGGCCACCACGTCATCGATGGAGAAACAACGTCTGGCACATGTATCAATCGGTCATGTGGCGATGCGGACACTGCCCATGACGCAGACCATCCTGACGGGGATCGCCATCGGTATTTTCCCGCTCCTGGTACTGGCGGCTGTATTCAACAAACTGACGCTGTCCGTCCTGAAAGGCTATGTGTTTGCCCTGATGTGGTTGCAGTCATGGCCACTCTTGTACGCCATTCTGAACAGTGCCATGACATTTTATGCGAAACAGAATGGTGCACCGGTGGTGCTCTCGGAAATTTCACAGATACAGCTGAAATACTCCGATCTGGCTTCCACTGCCGGGTATCTTTCCATGATGATCCCGCCATTATCCTGGATGATGGTCAGGGGGCTCGGGGCAGGATTTTCCAGTGTGTACAGCCATTTCGCTTCCTCTGCTATCAGCCCGACCGCCAGTGCAGCAGGCAGTGTGGTTGACGGTAATTACTCCTACGGCAACATGCAGACGGAGAACGTGAACGGCTTCAGCTGGAGCACCAACAGCACCACGTCGTTTGGTCAGATGATGTACCAGACCGGCAGTGGCGCAACTGCCACACAGACCCGTGACGGTAATATGGTGATGGATGCAAGCGGAGCGATGTCCCGGTTACCGGTCGGCATCAATGCAACGCGTCAGATTGCGGCGGCACAACAGGAAATGGCCCGGGAGGCGTCGAACAGAGCAGAAAGCGCCCTGCATGGGTTCAGCAGCAGTATTGCCAGTGTCTGGAACTCGCTCAGCCAGTTTGGTTCTAACCGGGGGAGCAGTGATTCTGTCACAGGTGGTGCTGACAGCACGATGAGCGCACAGGACTCCATGATGGCCAGCCGTATGCGCAGTGCAGTGGAAAGCTATGCGAAGGCGCATAATATCAGTAATGAGCAGGCGACTCAGGAACTGGCATCCAGAAGTACGAGAGCTTCTGCCGGGATGTATGGCGATGCTCATGCTGAATGGGGGGTTAAACCTAAGATTCTTGGTGTTGGTGGTGGGGTAGGCATCAGAGGTGGATTTAAGGGGAGCCTGGATGCAACGGATGATGACTCACATTCAGCAAGTAGTGGCAGCAGGGCTACCCATGATGCTCGCCATGATATCGATGCTAAAGCCAGTAAGGACTTTAAAGAGGCCAGCGATTACTTTACCAGTCGCAAAGTCAGTGAATCCGGCAGCCATACTGACAATAATGCCGATTCCCGCGTGGACCAGTTGTCTGCAGCCCTGAACTCAGCGAAACAGAGTTACGACCAGTACACGACGAATATGACCCGCAGCCATGAATATGCTGAAATGGCATCCCGTACTGAAAGCATGAGTGGGCAGATGAGCGAAGATTTGTCGCAACAGTTTGCACAGTATGTGATGAAACACGCACCGCAGGATGCCGAAGCTATTCTGACAAACACCAGTTCACCGGAGATTGCAGAACGCCGTCGGGCGATGGCATGGTCTTTTGTTCAGGAACAGGTGCAGCCTGGTGTTGATAATGCCTGGCGGGAATCCCGTGGCGATATTGGTAAAGGAATGGAGAGCGTACCTTCGGGTGGTGGCAGTCAGGATATTATTGCTGACCATCAGGGACATCAGGCCGTTATTGAGCAAAGAACACAGGACAGTAATATCCGTAATGATGTAAAACATCAGGTTGATAATATGGTCACAGAATATAAAGGGAATATAGGTGATACTCAGAACAGCATACGTGACGAGGAAAATATTGTAAGAGGGCAGTATTCTGAACTGCAGAATCACCATAAAACAGAGGCATTATCTCAGGATAATAAATATAATGAAGAAAAGTCGGCTCAGGAAAGAATGCCCGGGGCTGACAGTCCACAGGAACTTATGAAAAGGGCAAAGGAGTATCAGGATAAGTATAAGTAATAATGCTGTGTTTGGGAGATGATAATGAGATGTTTAGCCCATATTGCTCTGGTAACGGTGATACAGTTTATCGCCTGTTATCTGGCTGATTGGGGGAATGCCGAAACAGTTTTTATGCTGTTCTTCATAGTGCTATGGCAGGGACTGTTTATATGGTTGTTCTCTCAAATACGAAAAAAACGGAATGTGTCGGATGAGTTTAAGTTTAGTAAAGGCGTTTGGTATATAACGATGCCAGTATCTTCCTTACTCTCTCCGTTATTAAGCCTGATGGTTTTTATCATTGGTACACTATACGAATTAAGGCGAGTTAGTGGTTGCATAAGCATAAAAAAATGGGGTCAAAATCAACTCAAAAACCAATATGATGGGAGTGAAAAGTTAGACTTCGGGGGCATTGAACAGCCCCCAACGACCTACTATAACCCTTCAACCGGATATCCTATGCATGGAGGTTTTGACTCAGCGGGAAATACTTTTGGGACTCGTTGGCAGGATTATTATGACAGGCAATAAGAAAACTGTAGTTTGTAAAAAAGGTAATTTGATGAAAACAAAAAAATTGATGATGGTTGCACTGATCAGTTCCACTCTGGCCCTTTCAGGGTGTGGTGCGATGAGCACAGCAATCAAGAAGCGTAACCTTGAGGTGAAGACTCAGATGAGTGAGACCATCTGGCTTGAACCCGCCAGCGAACGCACGGTATTTCTGCAGATCAAAAACACGTCTGATAAAGACATGAGTGGGCTGCAGGGCAAAATTGCTGATGCTGTGAAAGTAAAAGGATATCAGGTGGTGACTTCTCCGGATAAAGCCTACTACTGGATTCAGGCGAATGTGCTGAAGGCCGATAAGATGGATCTGCGGGAGTCTCAGGGATGGCTGAACCGTGGTTATGAAGGCGCAGCAGTTGGTGCAGCGTTAGGTGCCGGTATCACCGGATATAATTCCAGTTCTGCCGGTGCCACACTCGGTGTGGGCCTTGCTGCCGGTCTGGTGGGTATGGCTGCAGATGCGATGGTGGAAGATGTGAACTATACCATGATCACGGATGTGCAGATTGCAGAGCGTACTAAGGCAACGGTGACAACGGATAATGTTGCCGCCCTGCGTCAGGGCACGTCAGGTGCGAAAATTCAGACCAGTACTGAAACAGGTAACCAGCATAAATATCAGACCCGTGTGGTCTCAAATGCGAACAAGGTTAACCTGAAATTTGAAGAGGCGAAGCCTGTTCTCGAAGACCAGCTGGCCAAATCAATTGCTAATATATTGTAATTTAGGATGAGACTGGATAAAGTTGTACCAGTCTCATATAAAATCCCTATTATGGAATAAAGGGGGCAGTCGTGTTAATCAGAAAATGCATAATGTTATCAATTTGTTTTCTCATTCAGGGATGCATAAGTACACAAGTATCTGAAGGAACTTTATATAAATATAAGAATAAACATATAAGAGAATTTTTGTCCGACCAGGTAATGTATAACATTCATAATGAGAATTATAACTATATTACCCGTACTGGCGGTTCTGATACGTATTTCCTATATACTCCGGCTCTGTTTGTTGATAAACAGGTAGCGGCACCATCAGTGAATGTGGAAAATTTATGTGCTATAAGTGGAGGGCAGAGACGAATTAAGAAATTCACCTCTGATACCTTTATTGAATCCGGCTATAAAGTTGCTAAAGCCTTTCGTGATATGGGATTGTATGCTCATTTCGGAGCATATGAAGCATTCAGGGATTCTTATCAGAGCTTTGAAAAACAAAAGATTGCGTATAGATTTCAAACAGAAAAACTGGATGAGTATGTAAATAAAGGTTATTTTTTTGATGATTTTTCCTGTATTGTCAATGGTAAAGAAATATGGTCACTTTCAATTGAGCCAGTTGCTGTTGATCAAGATTCATCAGGTGTTGATCAAATATGGATGCTTATGACGGTAAATAGCTGATCTTTATTTATTAACTTTAATGACGTCAAGAAAATTATCCGGGCCAGTCCTGCTGGCCTTCTGACTGATGCCTCGCTTTGCTCGTTGTCCAACCCCGGAAAGAAATAAAATAAATTTTATTTCTCCCCGGCGTTTTCGAAATAAATATGAAAACACTGAGCGGTTGTGCAAATTCTTTGTGCGACCATGAAGTGTTGCCGGCGAAGCCGGAATTTAACGGTTATTAATCTTTTCATCATTAATAATCAGTCCGACTGACTTTCTTTCTTCGGAATATCATCATGAGTTTTAACGCAAAGGATATGACCCAGGGCGGTCAGATTGCGTCCATGCGTATCCGCATGTTCAGCCAGATCGCCAATATCATGCTTTACTGCCTGTTTATTTTTTTCTGGATTCTCGTTGGTCTGGTTTTATGGGTAAAAATAAGCTGGCAGACGTTTGTGAATGGCTGCATTTACTGGTGGTGTACCACGCTGGAAGGTATGCGGGATTTAATCAAGTCCCAGCCGGTATATGAGATCCAGTATTACGGCAAAACCTTCCGGATGAACGCTGCTCAGGTACTGCATGATAAATATATGATCTGGTGCGGTGAGCAGCTATGGTCTGCATTCGTTCTGGCGTCTGTCGTGGCCCTGGTTATTTGCCTGATCACCTTCTTTGTTGTCTCCTGGATTCTGGGGCGTCAGGGTAAACAACAGAGCGAAAATGAAGTCACAGGTGGTCGTCAGCTGACGGATAACCCGAAAGAGGTGGCCCGGATGCTGAAAAAAGACGGCAAGGACTCCGATATCCGGATTGGCGATCTGCCGATTATCCGGGATTCCGAAATCCAGAACTTCTGTCTGCACGGCACGGTTGGGGCCGGTAAGTCGGAGGTTATCCGTCGTCTGGCCAACTACGCCCGTCAGCGTGGTGATATGGTGGTGATTTATGACCGTTCAGGGGAATTTGTTAAAAGTTACTATGATCCCTCCATCGATAAAATCCTGAATCCGCTGGATGCACGCTGTGCCGCCTGGGATTTGTGGAAGGAGTGCCTGACACAGCCGGATTTTGATAATACGGCAAATACCCTGATCCCGATGGGTACAAAAGAGGACCCGTTCTGGCAGGGTTCAGGACGTACCATTTTTGCGGAAGCGGCGTACCTGATGCGCAATGACCCCAACCGCAGCTACAGCAAACTGGTGGACACACTGCTTTCCATCAAAATTGAAAAACTGCGTACCTTCCTGCGTAACTCACCGGCGGCCAACCTGGTGGAAGAGAAAATCGAGAAAACGGCGATTTCCATCCGTGCTGTGCTGACCAACTACGTGAAAGCCATCCGTTACCTGCAGGGGATTGAGCATAACGGTGAGCCTTTTACCATCCGTGACTGGATGCGTGGTGTCCGGGAAGATCAGAAAAACGGCTGGCTGTTTATCTCGTCGAATGCCGACACCCATGCCTCCCTGAAGCCGGTGATCTCCATGTGGCTGTCCATTGCCATTCGTGGTCTGCTGGCAATGGGAGAAAACCGTAACCGTCGTGTGTGGTTTTTCTGTGATGAATTACCCACGTTACACAAACTGCCGGACCTGGTGGAGATCCTGCCGGAAGCCCGTAAGTTCGGTGGCTGTTATGTGTTTGGTATCCAGTCCTATGCCCAGCTGGAAGATATCTACGGTGAGAAAGCGGCAGCCACGCTGTTTGATGTGCTGAATACCCGTGCTTTTTTCCGTTCCCCGAGCCATCAGATTGCAGAGTTCGCTGCCGGTGAGATTGGTGAGAAAGAGCACCTTAAAGCCAGTCTGCAGTATTCCTACGGTGCTGACCCCGTGCGTGACGGGATATCGACCGGTAAGGATATGGAGCGTCAGACGCTGGTCAGTTATTCCGACATTCAGTCTCTGCCGGATCTGACCTGCTATGTCACCCTGCCCGGACCGTATCCGGCAGTAAAACTCTCCCTGAAATATCAGGCACGTCCGAAGGTTGCCCCGGAGTTTATTCCGCGTGAAATCAACCCGGAAATGGAGAGCCGTCTTAATGCCGTGCTTGCCGCAAGGGAAGCAGAAGGTCGCCAGGTGGCCAGCCTCTTCGAACCGGATATCCCGGAGGTTGTTTCCGGAGAAGACGTGGTTCAGGCTGAACAGCCACAACAGCCACAACAGCCACAACAGCCACAACAGCCACAACAGCCACAACAGCCAGTGTCTTCTGTCATCAATGATAAGAAGTCAGATGCAGGTGTGAATGTTCCGGCAGGGGGGATCGAGCAGGAACTGAAAATGAAACCGGAAGAAGAGATGGAACAGCAACTGCCACCCGGGATCAGTGAATCCGGTGAAGTGGTGGATATGGCCGCTTATGAGGCATGGCAACAGGAAAATCATCCGGACACCCAGCAGCAGATGCAGCGTCGTGAAGAGGTGAACATCAATGTGCACCGGGAGCGCGGGGAGGATGTTGAGCCGGGAGATGATTTCTGATGTTGAGTATCAGTGTCGTTAAATCGGCTGGCAGCGCCGGTAATTACTACACCGACAAGGATAATTACTACGTACTGGGCAGCATGGAGGAACGCTGGGCCGGCAGGGGGGCTGAACAACTGGGGCTGCAGGGCAGTGTCGATAAGGATGTTTTTACCCGTCTTCTGGAGGGGAAGCTGCCGGACGGAGCGGATTTAAGCCGCATGCAGGATGGCAGTAACAAGCATCGTCCCGGCTACGACCTGACCTTCTCCGCCCCCAAAAGTGTCTCCGTGATGGCCATGTTAGGCGGTGATAAACGTCTTATTGATGCACATAACCAGGCCGTGGATTTTGCTGTCCGTCAGGTGGAGGCGCTGGCCTCCACACGGGTTATGACGGACGGACAGTCAGAAACGGTGCTGACCGGTAATCTGGTGATGGCGCTTTTTAATCACGACACCAGTCGCGATCAGGAACCACAGTTACACACGCATGCGGTGGTGGCCAATGTCACACAGCATAACGGCGAGTGGAAGACACTGAGCAGTGACAAAGTGGGAAAAACGGGGTTCATTGAGAATGTGTACGCTAATCAGATTGCCTTTGGCAGGCTCTACCGGGAAAAGCTGAAAGAGCAGGTTGAGGCGCTGGGCTATGAAACCGAAGTGGTCGGTAAGCACGGGATGTGGGAGATGCCGGGCGTACCGGTGGAGGCCTTTTCCAGTCGTTCGCAGGCTATCAGGGAGGCCGTCGGGGAAGGGGCCTCACTGAAATCCCGGGATGTGGCAGCACTGGATACGCGAAAATCCAAACAGCACGTCGATCCTGAAATCAAAATGACCGAGTGGATGCAGACGCTGAAGGAAACCGGGTTCGATATCCGGGCGTATCGTGACGCGGCGGAGCAACGGGCAGAGACCCGCACGCAGTCGCCCGGGGCTGTTTCACAGGAGGGGCCGGATGTGCAGCAGGCGGTGACACAGGCCATTGCAGGATTAAGTGAACGCAAAGTGCAGTTTACGTACACGGACGTGCTGGCCAGAACGGTCGGTATACTGCCGCCGGAAAATGGTGTGATTGAACGGGCACGCGCCGGTATCGATGAGGCCATCAGTCGTGAGCAGCTTATCCCCCTCGACCGTGAGAAGGGGCTGTTCACATCAGGAATTCATGTGCTCGATGAGCTGTCCGTCCGGGCACTCAGTCGTGACATCATGAAACAGAACCGGGTGACCGTACATCCGGAGAAAAGTGTCCCCCGGACGGCTGGTTACAGCGATGCGGTCAGTGTTCTGGCACAGGACCGTCCGTCGCTGGCCATTGTGTCCGGGCAGGGCGGTACAGCCGGGCAGCGTGAGCGGATGGCTGAACTGGTCATGATGGCCCGGGAGCAGGGGCGGGAAGTGCAGATTATCGCTGCTGACCGTCGCTCGCAGATGAACCTGAAGCAGGATGAACGGCTGTCCGGTGAGCTGATAACCGGACGTCGTCAGTTGCTGGAAGGCATGGCCTTCACGCCGGGCAGTACTGTTATCGTTGACCAGGGCGAAAAACTCTCCCTGAAAGAGACGTTAACCCTGCTGGACGGTGCCGCACGTCATAACGTACAGGTCCTGATAACCGACAGCGGGCAGCGAACCGGTACAGGCAGTGCGCTGATGGCCATGAAGGATGCCGGGGTGAACACATATCGCTGGCAGGGGGGAGAACAGCGACCGGCCACCATCATCAGTGAACCGGACCGTAATGTCCGCTATGCCCGGCTGGCAGGAGATTTTGCGGCCAGCGTGAAAGCCGGAGAAGAGAGCGTGGCACAGGTCAGCGGGGTACGGGAACAGGCCATACTGACACAGGCCATTCGCAGTGAGCTGAAAACACAGGGCGTGCTCGGACACCCGGAGGTAACCATGACCGCCCTGTCACCGGTCTGGCTGGACAGCCGGAGTCGTTATCTGCGGGATATGTACCGCCCGGGAATGGTGATGGAGCAGTGGAACCCGGAGACACGCAGTCATGACCGCTATGTTATCGACCGGGTGACGGCGCAGAGTCACAGCCTGACCCTGCGGGATGCGCAGGGTGAAACGCAGGTGGTGCGTATTTCTTCTCTGGACAGCAGCTGGTCGCTGTTCCGGCAGGAAAAAATGCCGGTGGCAGACGGCGAGCGTCTGAGGGTGACGGGAAAAATCCCCGGACTCCGCGTCTCCGGCGGTGACCGCCTGCAGGTGGCATCCGTCAGTGAGGACGCGATGACGGTTGTTGTGCCGGGACGGGCTGAACCGGCCACCCTGCCTGTGGGGGATTCACCGTTCACGGCACTGAAGCTGGAGAGCGGCTGGGTGGAAACACCCGGGCATTCCGTCAGCGACAGTGCGACGGTTTTTGCCTCCGTCACACAGATGGCAATGGACAATGCCACCCTGAACGGTCTGGCCCGCAGTGGTCGTGATGTCCGGCTGTATTCCTCACTGGATGAAACCCGTACTGCGGAAAAACTTGCCCGCCATCCCTCCTTTACGGTGGTTTCTGAGCAGATAAAGACGCGGGCCGGTGAGACATCGCTGGAAACGGCTATCAGTCATCAGAAGTCCGCACTTCACACGCCGGCACAGCAGGCCATTCATCTGGCCCTTCCTGTGCTGGAAAGTAAAAAACTGGCTTTCAGCATGGTGGACCTGCTGACAGAGGCAAAGTCGTTTGCTGCAGAAGGAACCGGTTTTACTGAACTGGGAGGGGAAATCAATGCGCAGATAAAACGGGGTGATTTACTGTATGTGGATGTGGCAAAAGGCTATGGCACAGGCCTGCTGGTTTCCCGTGCGTCGTATGAGGCAGAAAAGAGCATTCTTCGCCATATTCTCGAAGGTAAGGAGGCGGTCACGCCGCTGATGGAGAGAGTACCTGGCGAACTCATGGAGAAACTGACATCAGGACAGCGCGCCGCCACCCGCATGATACTGGAAACGTCCGACCGTTTCACGGTGGTGCAGGGCTATGCAGGTGTGGGTAAGACCACACAGTTCCGGGCGGTGATGTCAGCCGTGAACATGCTGCCGGAGAGTGAGCGTCCCCGTGTCGTTGGGCTGGGCCCCACGCACCGTGCGGTCGGGGAGATGCGCAGCGCCGGCGTGGATGCGCAGACACTGGCGTCCTTTCTGCATGACACGCAACTGCAGCAGCGTAGCGGAGAAACGCCGGATTTCAGCAACACGCTGTTCCTGCTCGATGAGAGCTCAATGGTGGGCAATACCGACATGGCACGGGCATACGCCCTGATTGCGGCCGGTGGTGGTCGTGCCGTGGCCAGTGGTGACACGGACCAGCTGCAGGCCATCGCGCCCGGTCAGCCTTTCCGTCTCCAGCAGACACGCAGTGCTGCCGATGTGGCCATCATGAAGGAGATTGTGCGTCAGACCCCGGAACTGCGGGAGGCGGTATACAGCCTGATTAACCGGGATGTGGAAAGGGCATTGTCCGGGCTTGAGAGTGTGAAACCGTCTCAGGTGCCACGTCAGGAGGGCGCATGGGTACCGGAGCATTCTGTGACGGAGTTCAGTCACAGCCAGGAAGCGAAACTGGCAGAAGCGCAGCAGGAGGCGATACAGAAAGGTGAGGCTTTTCCGGATGTTCCCATGACACTGTATGAAGCCATTGTCCGCGACTATACCGGCAGGACACCGGAAGCACGGGAGCAGACGCTGATTGTCACGCACCTGAATGAAGACAGGCGCGTGCTGAACAGCATGATTCATGATGCACGGGAAAAGGCCGGTGAGCTGGGAAAAGAGCAGGTCATGGTGCCTGTCCTGAACACAGCGAATATACGCGACGGGGAGTTGCGTCGTCTCTCCACCTGGGAGACACATCGGGACGCACTTGTCCTGGTGGATAATGTGTATCACCGGATTGCCGGTATCAGTAAGGGTGACGGGCTGATAACCCTGCAGGATGCGGAAGGTAACACACGGCTGATTTCGCCCCGGGAGGCGGTGGCTGAAGGTGTTACACTGTACACCCCGGACACCATCCGGGTGGGGACCGGTGACCGGATGCGCTTCACGAAGAGTGACCGGGAGCGCGGCTATGTGGCCAACAGCGTCTGGACGGTGACGGCGGTTTCCGGTGACAGTGTCACGCTTTCTGACGGACTGCAGACCCGGGTGATTCGCCCCGGTCAGGAGCAGGCAGAACAACATATTGATCTGGCCTATGCCATCACTGCCCACGGTGCACAGGGGGCGAGTGAAACCTTTGCCATCGCGCTTGAAGGCACGGAAGGTGGCCGGAAACAGATGGCCGGCTTTGAGTCAGCCTACGTTGCCCTGTCGCGTATGAAGCAGCATGTGCAGGTGTACACTGATGACCGTCAGGGCTGGACGGATGCCATCAACAATGCCGTACAGAAAGGGACTGCCCACGATGTGCTGGAGCCGAAAGCTGACCGGGAGGTCATGAATGCAGAGCGGCTGTTCAGTACGGCACGGGAACTGCGGGACGTGGCGGCAGGGCGTGCCGTTCTCCGTCAGGCGGGACTTGCCGGGGGAGACAGTCCTGCACGGTTTATTGCACCAGGGCGCAAATATCCGCAGCCGTATGTGGCACTGCCGGCTTTTGACCGTAACGGCAAGTCAGCAGGTATCTGGCTGAACCCGCTGACCACGGATGACGGAAACGGGCTGCGGGGATTCAGCGGTGAAGGCCGGGTGAAAGGCAGCGGAGATGCGCAGTTCGTGGCCCTGCAGGGCAGCCGTAACGGCGAGAGCCTGCTGGCTGATAATATGCAGGATGGTGTCCGGATTGCCCGTGATAATCCTGACAGCGGTGTGGTGGTGAGAATTGCCGGTGAAGGTCGCCCGTGGAATCCCGGTGCCATCACCGGCGGTCGCGTGTGGGGGGATATCCCGGACAACAGTGTCCAGCCGGGTGCCGGAAACGGTGAGCCGGTCACGGCAGAGGTACTGGCACAGCGGCAGGCTGAAGAGGCCATCCGCCGTGAAACGGAACGCCGCGCAGATGAAATTGTCCGTAAAATGGCAGAGAACAAACCTGACCTGCCGGACAGCAAAACAGAGCAGGCTGTCAGGGAGATTGCCGGGCAGGAGCGTGACCGGGCAGCCATAACTGAACGGGAAGCCGCGCTGCCGGAGAGTGTTCTGCGTGAACCACAACGGGAGCGGGAAGCTGTCAGGGAAATTGCCCGGGAAAACCTGCTGCAGGAGCGACTTCAGCAGATGGAGCGGGATATGGTTCGTGACCTGCAGAAAGAGAAAACCCTGGACGGAGACTGATACAGGAAGACAAACACTGATGACAACGGATAACACGAACACGACACGTAACGATTCACTGGCTGCCCGGACCGATACCTGGTTGCAGTCGTTGCTGGTCTGGTCACCCGGACAGCGGGATATCATCAAAACGATGGCACTGGTGCTGATGGTACTGGGCCACGCAAACCGCATTCTGCATCTGGACCAGACGTGGATGTTTCTGGCCGGGCGTGGAGCCTTTCCGTTGTTTGCTCTGGTGTGGGGGCTGAATCTGTCCCGCCATGCGCATATCAGGCAGTCGGCCATTAACCGGCTGTGGGGATGGGGAATTATTGCCCAGTTCGCGTATTATCTGGCAGGCTTTCCGTGGTATGAGGGGAATATCCTGTTTGCCTTTGCAGTGGCGGCACAGGTGCTGACGTGGTGTGAAACGCGCAGTGGGTGGCGTACAGCAGCGGCCATTCTCCTGATGGCACTGTGGGGGCCTTTGTCCGGCACCAGTTACGGCATTGCCGGGCTGCTGATGCTGGCAGTCAGCCACCGGCTGTACCGGGCGGAAGACAGAACGGAACGTCTGGCGCTGGTTGCATGCCTGCTGGCTGTTATTCCGGCGCTTAACCTTGCCACCAGTGATGCCGCGGCGGTGGCCGGCCTTGTGATGACGGTGCTGACCGTTGGTCTGGTGTCCTGTGCAGGGAAATCATTACCCCGTTTCTGGCCCGGAGATTTTTTCCCGACGTTCTATGCTTGTCATCTGGCTGTGCTGGGCGTTCTGGCGCTGTAACGGGTGTGGTATCTTTGGCCGCAAGAGGATGATTCGTCAGAGGCAGAACACAACATGACAGAGCAGAAGCGACCGGTACTGACACTGAAGCGGAAAACAGAAGGGGGGACGTCTGTCCGCAGCCGGAAAACTATCATCAATGTCACCACGCCACCAAAATGGAAGGTGAAAAAGCAGAAGCTGGCCGAGAAAGCGGCCCGGGAAGCAGAGCTGGCGGCAAAAAAAGCGCAGGCCAGACAGGCGCTGTCCATTTATCTGAACCTGCCCACGCTGGATGAGGCCGTGAACACCCTGAAGCCCTGGTGGCCGGGATTATTTGACGGTGACACCCCCCGGCTTCTGGCCTGCGGTATCCGGGACGTGTTACTGGAAGACGTGGCGCAGCGGAATATCCCGCTCTCGCATAAAAAACTGCGCAGGGCGCTGAAGGCCATCACCCGTTCAGAAAGCTATCTTGGCGCGATGAAAGCCGGTGCCTGCCGGTATGACACGGAAGGGTATGTGACGGAACATATTTCTCAGGAGGAGGAAGCGTATGCGGCAGCGCGTCTGGCAAAAATTCGCCGTCAGAACCGGATAAAGGCAGAACTTCAGGCCGTGCTTTATGAGAAATAAAAAAAGCCTCCATCAGAGAGAGGAGGCAGGGAAATAAGGCTTAAAAGGAAATAACTTCCGTACCCGAAAGGAAGCCAGTCCACTGAATTATTTACCACAATAATACTGACGACTAAAAGGGAGGGGCAGAAAAATGAATGGATTCAGAAACAGTTCACGGAACGGTCAGGTCTGGCGTTACCAGCGTGCCGGAAGCCGGGCCGTTATTCTGGAGGTCAGTGGACGCTGGATGGAAGCGGCAGAAGCATGGCGACGGGCTGCCTGTGTTGCGCCCCGGACAGACTGGCAGCAGTTTGCCCGAAAAAGGGCTGAACACTGCCACCGGCGCTGCCGGGGAAGGGGGTAACGAAAAAAGCAGCCTTCATTACTCTAGGTAATGAACGCTAGATTAATGTTGCAAAATGCAGTACATTGGCTATACATTAATATAGGATACTGTTATGCCACGCCTGAAGGACGAAACTCTATCCATCCGTACATCCACAGAGATCAAGCAACTTCTGCGTTTAGCAGCAGATCGCGAACATCGTTCCGTAGCCTCGATGATCGAAATTCTGGTGCTGGAGTACGCTCGTACGCATGATCTGAAACCAGACTCTCAAGGCGGGGCAGCAAAAAGAGGTGTCTGAGGATGGCGAATGCCAAGGAAGCGCAAGCGCGCATCAAAATCAACAAACTGCTGGAATCTGCTGGTTGGCGTTTTTTCGATGATGCTAAGGGCAAGGCCAACGTAGCTCTGGAGCTCAACGTCAAGCTCAGTCAGACTCAGATCAATGAATTGGGTGAGAACTTCGAAGCGACCAAGAATGGCTTTATCGATTTCCTATTGTTGGACGAAAAAAACTTCCCTCTAGTGGTGCTGGAGGCTAAATCCGAAGACAAGAATCCGCTGGTCGGCAAAGAGCAGGCGCGCAAATACGCGAAGTCGCTCGACTGTCGGTTTGTGATCCTCTCGAACGGTAATTTACACTATTTCTGGGATTTACAACAGGGCAACCCGCATATTATCGCTGTTTTCCCTACTCCGGACTCACTCAAGAGCTATCAGAAGTTCGAACCTGACCAGAGGCGCCTGATTACCGAAGTCGTCGGACGCGACTACATCGTCCAGACCCAGTTGCCGGGCTACGAGAAGGAAGCGGGTTGGCTCAATGAGAACGAGCGCTCGGCTTTCATTGCCAAGAACAAGCTGCGCTTCCTGCGGGAGTATCAGAAGAAGGCAATCAATGCCATCCAAGACATGGTGGCTGATGGCTCGACCCGTTTCCTGTTCGAAATGGCGACCGGCACTGGCAAGACCCTGACATCTGCTGCCGTCATCAAATTGTTCCTGCGCACCGGCAATTCTCACCGCGTGCTGTTCTTGGTGGATCGACTGGAGCTGGAGGAGCAAGCTGCGAAGGCGTTCAAGGACTATCTGAAGAACGACTATGTCACCGTTATTTACAAAGAGCGTCGTGATGACTGGCGCAAGGCCGATATCGTGGTCACCACGGTACAGTCGCTGCTGTTCAACAACAAGTACAAGCGCCTGTTTTCGCCCACCGACTTCGACTTGGTCATCTCCGATGAAGCCCATCGATCCATTGGCGGCAATGCTCGCGCCGTCTTCGAGTATTTTGTCGGCTACAAGCTAGGCTTAACCGCAACGCCGCGTGACTATCTCAAGAGCTTTGATGCGAGCAAGCCCACCACCCGCGACCCGCGTGAGCAGGAGCGTCGCCTGCTGCTGGACACCTACCGCACCTTCGGTTGCGAATCCGGGCAGCCGACCTTCCGTTATTCTCTACTGGATGGCGTCAAGGATGGCTTCCTGATTAACCCTATGGTAGTCGATGCACGAACCGACATCACCACCAAGCTGCTATCCGAGCAGGGCTATACCGTGATGGCTCCCGTCGGCGAGGACGGGCTACAGGAACATATATTCGTTTTCAAGGATTTCGAGAAGAAGTTCTTCTCCAAGGCAACCAATGAGCTGTTTTGCCAGACCTTCATCAAGAACGGTTTGCGTGATCCAGTGACCGGCGAGTTTGGCAAGGGCTTGGTATTCGCTGTCAGCCAAAACCATGCTGCTAGGCTCACGCAAATCCTGAACGAGCTTGCGGATATATTGTGGCCTGGCAAGTACCAGTCCGACTTTGCAGTACAAGTTACTTCCAGCGTATCCGATGCCCAGCAGTACACCATCAATTTCACCAACAACAATCTGCTGGGGTCGGCTAACTTCAATGCCCTGTACAAAACTAGCAAGGCGAGAGTGTGTGTGACAGTGGGCATGATGACCACTGGGTACGACTGCTCGGATATATTGAACTTGGCATTGATGCGCCCGGTGTACTCGCCGTCCGATTTCGTGCAGATCAAAGGGCGCGGTACGCGCAAGCACAACTTCCTTGAACAACTGCTCGATGACAATTTAAAGCCACTGATCAACGAGCCAGAAAAATCCCGCTTCAAATTCTTCGATTTCTTTGCCAACTGCGAATATTTCGAGGAAAAGTTCGACTATGACGAAGTGCTCCAGTTGCCGACGCGCAGCAGTGAGGGAGACGGTCAGGGTGAAGCTCTGCCATCGCCAATGGGAGGGCTCTATGAGTACACGGGGGCCGATTCCATTTTCCACGTAACCGAACAGCAAATTGGCTACGAAGGCATGAAGATTGACAGGATGTTCTTCGAGAAATTTGAGGAACAGGTCAAAGCCGACCCGACGTTACAGCAGCAGGTTGAGAACGAGCAGTGGGAGCAGGCCATCGATTATGTGACCAGCCAACTGTTCGACAGACCCAACGAATACTTCAACTTGGATAAGCTGCGCCGTGCTGCCGGAGTAGATCGACGACTGAGCCTAAGGGAAATCCTGCAAAAGATCTTCGGTTTGCTCCCCTACTTCAAGAGTAAGGATGAACTGCTGGAGGATGAATTCCAGCAGTTCCTGCTTGTCAACCAGAGCAAGCTGACCGAAGACCAAGGCGCTGCTGTCTTGGCAATGAAGTACTTTTTCAAGGCATACTCCACTGATGCTGTTCTGCGCGCCATCATCGACGACAAGCGATTTGGAGAGCTGAACGTGAACCCAGCTTTTGGCGTGGGCGATTTGCGCGCTGTGCCGCCCGAGTGGCGCGAAGGCATTCCCGAGTACATCAAAGACTACGTTTCGCTCAACCAATTCATGTAAGCTATTCAAGGCTACCGTAGGTGGCCGAACGAGAAGAACAATACTATGCTGGATACCGATACCAAACGCCGAATTGACTCCTGCCGTGACATTCTTGTCGGCAAGGTTCCCGACCCAAAGAGTCAGGTCGAGCAGATCACCATCGCGCTGATCTACAAATTTATGGATGACATGGATACCCAGTCCGAAGAGTTCGGTGGCAAGCGCAGCTTCTTCGTCAATGGCTTCGAGAAGTTTAGTTGGAGCAAATTGCTGGCGCCCAGCATGGGGGGCCAAGACACGCTGAACCTTTACTCCGAGGCTATTGGCAAGATGACAGAGAACACGCACCTGCCCGCGCTGTTCCGCGACATATTCAAAAATGCATATCTGCCGTACCGTGATCCGGAAACGCTTAAGGCGTTTTTGAAGGAGATTGATAACTTCTCCTACGACCATTCAGAGAGACTAGGCGATGCTTTCGAATACCTACTATCAGTGCTGGGTAGTCAAGGCGATGCGGGCCAATTCCGTACGCCGCGACACATCATTGATTTCGTGGTTCGAGCTGTTGGGCCCCAAAAGAGTGACAGGGTTTTGGACCCGGCTTGTGGCACCGCTGGGTTCCTGATTTCGGCTTACAAACACATCTTGAGAGAGAACACGCCAAGCGAAGAGCGAAATAGCTGGCAGTTACGGCATGGCGCCTCAGTCGCTGAAACTTCAATTGAAAGTCCAATGCACTACAGCGGGAGTCTTCTGACCCCGATAGAGCGCCAAAGAATTCATGAGAACATTAGAGGCTTTGATATTTCGCCGGATATGGTAAGGATTTCACTAGTAAATCTCTATTTGCACGGATTCCGCTCCCCATTGATTGAAGAGTATGACTCTTTAACTCAAGAAGAGCACTGGCAAGAGACTTATGACACAATCTTGGCCAACCCGCCTTTTATGACGCCTAAGGGGGGCATTAAGCCCCATAAAAAATTTAGCCTGCGGTCAAAACGAGCAGAACTACTTTTCCTTGACTACATCTCTGAACACTTGTCGCCAATAGGGAAAGCCGGAGTGGTTGTACCTGAAGGCATCGTTTTTGTTGGTCAATCCGCATACGTTGAGATGCGAAAGCGATTGATTCAAGAAAAATCTCTAATCGCAGTCGTTGAATTGCCTCATGGTGTATTCAAGCCATACGCTAGCGTTAAAACTCACATCTTGATCATCGACAAGCAGATAGCCAAAAGAACCGACGAGGTTCTTTTTATAAACATAGGCGCTGACGGGTATACACAAACAGACACTAGACAAGCAGTTGACGAGAACGATCTACCAGTAGCATTGGAGTTAATTGATAATTTCAAGCGTAATCAACTGGAAAGCACGATCCCCTCCTCAAAACTAGATTTCATCACAGTCAAAAGAGAGCACATTCTTGCTTCAGTTGGATGTCACTTGGTCGGTCGGTGGTACATGCTCGAGAGAACATTTCGAGAGCTTTGGGAACGTATGCCCAGTGCGAGAGAGTTGGGCGTGATTTGCAATATTCATCGTGGTATGCACTCAAACATGAGTTCTCCGCCCGGAGATTTTCCACTCGTGGTTCCTGCTGCTGACAGAAAAACATCAGCCGATTACTCCTTTGATTTCAAAGCAAGCTGCATACCGCTTGTATCCTCATCTGGGCACGGCAAAGCTGACATTAAGCGCCTTCATTATCAGGAAGGAAAATTTGCTCTCGCAGATACTATGTGCTGCCTTGAAGCAAAAGAACCAGAACATGTAGATATGAGATATGTCCACGAATATCTGTCGAAGTTCAAAGATGAACTATTAGTGCCAATGATGTGTGGTGCCACAAATGTAACTTTGAATCAGAACGATATAAAGAAAATTCTCATTCCTTTGCCGACAATTGACGAACAACGAAGAATTGTCCGAGGAATCTTAGCCAAAGAGGCTGCTGATAAGTTGCAAGCTATTGGGGAAGAAATTAGTTTTGGCATCACCTCATCCGAAGAAATTGTCTTCGATATTAAGAAGCAGATCGAAAGACTGCTTGCTATTCGAGAGGCATCTCCTTCAATAAGCCTTTCATGATGTGCTACTCGTTTTATGTTTCGGATAAGGACGGAGGAATGATGGTCGCAATTAGGAGAAGAACATGAGCAAACCTTGGCATTACCCCGGCGCTCGTTGGTGGAAGTTCGATTTCCACACCCACACTCCAGCCTCTAGGGATACAGGCGCTTGGCAGGCCGCTATCGGCACGCCAAATGAGCTGAAACCACAGAAATGGTTACTCAAGTTCATGGCCGCCGAGATCGATTGCGTGGCCGTCACCGATCATAACACCGGTGAGTGGATCGACTTGCTCAAGGCTGCTTATGCGCAGATGAAGCGAGAGGCCGATGCTGGCACACCGCCTGACGGCTTCCGCGAGTTGCACTTATTCCCCGGTGTGGAGATCTCGGTGCAAGGTGGCTTTCATCTGCTAGCGATCTTCGACCCCTCTGCCAACAGTCAAACCATCAGCGACCTGTTGGCGCAGGTGGATTACCAAGGTACGCGCGGCGACAGTGATAGTGTCACCCGAATCGGTGCAGCCCAAGTGGTTGAGCGCATTCTAGCGGCGGGTGGCCTTGCCATTCCAGCACATGTAGATGCCGACAAAGGTCTGCTGCAGGTCGAACCCGGTACACGCAAATGCCTGATGGATACCAACACGGTCAGACAGATTATGAATGAGGCCGGGATTCTAGCACTAGAATGGACGACCTCCACCAGTCCTAAGCCTATGGTGTTGGACGAACTGAAACTTCGATTTGCCAGCGTGGTGGGCAGCGATTGCCATAGCTTCAAAGGTGCTGCTGTTCCCGGTTCTCGCTACACCTGGATCAAGATGGCCCGACCTAGCCTAGAAGGATTGCGTCTTGCGTTGCTGGATGGGCAGGATGTCTCTGTTCGGCGCAGTGATGAAAGCAACGACTTTGTGCCGTTCAATACGCCCGAGCATTTCATCGAATCGATAGAAATCCGCGACGCGCGTTACATGGGGCGGGGCAAAACGTTTGCCAGCTTGTCTCTCAACCCTTACTTCAATGCTTTGATCGGTGGTCGCGGGACCGGAAAATCAACCGTCGTGCATGCCCTGCGCTTGGCCTATCGCCGTGAGAAGGAGTTGTTGCTCAGTTCAGAAGCTGGACAGACCTTCAAGCGTTTCAATCAGGTTGCCAAGAGCCGCAATGACGAAGGTGGACTACGAGCGGAAACAAGCTTCTGTGTGCAAGTGCAGCGTGATGGCATACCCTATCGCCTGATCTGGCGGCAGGATGGTCAGGGCCACGCGGTGGAGGAATGGGATGCCGATACGGGTAGTTTCAAGCCTTCGGTCAGCCAGAGCGTCACCGAGCAACGTTTTCCGGTGCGTTTATTCAGCCAAGGGCAGATCGCCGCGCTGGCTGGTGACAGCCAACAGGCGCTGCTCAAGGTGATTGACGATGCTGCAGGTACGCAGTCGCAGCAAGCTGCTTTCGAGGAGGCTAAGCGCGCCTTCTTGGTTGCACGGGCGCAGATGCGCGAGTTGGACGGTAAGCTGCAAGAGCGTGAGGCGTTGACGCTTGCGCTGCAAGACATTCAGCGTAAGCTGGCTCGCTTCGAGGTCGCCGATCATGCTGCTCTGCTGAAGAACTATCAGCGCACCAACCAGCAAAGCCGCGAACTGGAACGTCAGTTTGAAGCCTCCGTCGAATTGGCAGCTCATTTGAAAACGCTTGCCGACGATCTGTTGGTGGAAGACTTGCCGGAAGGCTTGTTCGATACCACCGAGGATGGCCCTGCACTGGGTATTGTCCAAGCGCTGCACGCTGCTATCATCAAAGCTCGGCAGGAAGTCGAGCGCGTGGCAAACATGTTGCAGGAGTGTGGGCAAGTCCTGAGAGGTGAAATGGAGGCTTCGCCTTGGTTTGCACGGATCGGCGCGGCCAAGACAGCTTACGAGTTGCTCAAGGCCGACTTGCAGCAACAAGGTGTCAGCGACCCCAGCGAGTACGGGCGCTTGGTGAAAGAAAAGCAGCGTTTAGAAACCGAGCTGAAGAAGCTGCAAGCCTTGCAGAAGCAGCACACCGAGTTGCGTGAGAAGGCCAAGTCGTTGCTGGAACAGGTGCAATCCGCCCGCCGCACCATCAGCGCCCAACGGAGCGCATTTCTGCGAGCAACGCTGCAAGGCAATCCCTTTGTGCGCATTGAGCTGATCCCGTACAGTCGGGACGCGCATGGTATTGAGCGCTCCTTGCGGGAGGTGCTTGGGGCTGCTGAAGGCAAGTATGTGGACGACCTGTATCAAGAGCTAGAGGGAGCATCCCCAAAAGGGCTCGTGGCCAATCTGCTGGGCACGGTTGAGCTGGTCGAGCAGTCGGGCATATGGGATACGGTGGCTTTCGAGCAGGCGTTACTGGCGCAAAAGAAACGCCTGTCACAAGCCTGTTGCGGGCAGGCGGAGTTTGGTCACTGGTTCAATAAATTCTTGAAAGCGGAAGCTGGCAAGCGCCCGGAATTTATCGATCACATTCTGTGTTGGTTCCCCGAAGACGGTTTGCAGGTGGAGTACAGCCGTAAGGGGGACGGGCGGGACTTTCAGTCCATCGGTCAGGCGTCCGCTGGGCAGCGGGCAGCGGCCATGCTGGCCTTCCTGTTGGCGCATGGCAATGAGCCACTGGTGCTCGACCAGCCAGAAGATGACTTGGATAACCACTTGATCTACGGATTGGTTGTACAGCAGATCCGCAGCAATAAATTGCGTCGTCAACTCGTTATCGTGACCCACAACCCCAACATCGTAGTCAATGGTGACGCAGAGTTTATTCATGTACTGGACTTCAATCACCAGTGCCATGTGAAGCAAATCGGCTCTTTGCAGGATCAGACCATGCGCCGTGAAGTCTGCCAGGTGATGGAAGGCGGCGAAGATGCATTTGAACGGCGTTACCAGCGCTTGGGAAAAGATGTCTTACATGTTTGAGATGACTGATAATTTACATTGTTTCATTGAAAATACTGGTAACTACTAAATGTATGAGCTTTTGTTAATTCTGTAGATAGAAAGATGGTGAGACAATGAGCTATTAGATTGAGATTTTCGAGAATAATCTAATCCTAGTTGGCAATTTTCAGCTGTGTGAGGTAGTAGTCAGCTTGTCAGAAACTTTCATGACTAGCATAGCGCTCAAACAGTGAATGATGTCGAAATTGCTTCCGTAGGGAATTTGACTCTTTGCCATCGGGTTTATAGCAGCAGTAGCTTGAGAAATAACTGGTCAGGGTTGTGAGATAGTTTATTTTGTGGTTTTGCGCTGGAATCGCCGAAATTTCTGTAGCCCTGGAATTTTAGGGGGCAGCACTTGTACATAAGGCCCCCGTTAATCGTGCAGCAAAGAAATATCTTTTTAGAGCGAAAAATCACAGCTCGTAACGTATCACATAGTTGGTACAGAGCAATTCTCACTCACGACCACGTCAGCACATGCCAAATAGGGGTTCCGTGGGCATTTCTGCGATAATACACGCTAAGGAAAAGTGAAGTTCTTTGGATTGAAGCGATTAGTACGAAGTGGCCTGTATCGTTCAAGGGGACGGTAAATTTCGTTCCACAGGTAATCTCCAGCGAGCGAGATATGACCCCATGGTAGTGGTGATACACTGGACAAGAGCTCTTCCGGTATAATGATCCCCTGGCTGCGAATGTAATCAACAGCCCGACTGAGATAGACCGTGTTCCACAGAATTATTGCATTAACAACAAGGTTGAGGCCCGATGCCCTGTGAGCCATTGTCTCGGCAGACCTGTTCCTGAATTCGCCCAGTTGGTGAAGAAAAATAGCGCGGGCAAGTGCATGGCGGCTTTCGCCTTTGTTGAGGATTGCGTGTGATCTGCGACGTAACCGAGTGTCAAGCAACCAGTCACAGATAAAAATTGAGCGTTCAATACGTTCCATTTCACGCAGGGCCAGATTGAGCCTGTTTTGTCTCGGAGATGCTGCCAGCTTTTTCAGTATTACCGATGGTGGTACCAGACCAGCGCCGATCGAGGCCTTAAGCCGCAAAACTTCATCCCAGTGCTGTTCTATTACTTCCATTTTGGCCTTTCCGGCGATCAGGGCATCAAGTGGTTTATATTCCTTAGAAGGTGAAATAACGTACAACCTGCGACTGCCGAGGTTGCGAATACGGGGTATGAGTCTGTAACCAAAAGAGTGAAACATTGAAAATGTTGTTTCAGTCGCACCGGCTGTATCGGTGGCATGCTCATGAATCTCCACAGAACTTTCGTTATGAAGTAAGCCGTCAAGTACGTGGGGAGCCTCGCTTTCAGAGGCCTGAATCATTCTGGAAAAAAGGATGCAAAACGGTTCGATAAAAAACCATAAATCGACGCGCCAAGTCGTTTGCCGTATTTGGCGTTATATTCGAGGCTGGCTTCTCCTCGTCCACCCGCAGGAAAAAACTGCCCGTCCGAGGATGACACATGCCCATCACCCCATATAGCAGCAAAAGGATGTTCCTGTTGCGCATCGACCAGAACTGATGTGGCAGACGCATAGGTTTCAGTGCGTAAATGACGATCCATCATTACCATCATCTGGTGAATGGTGACACCCCGGGAACTCTGCGCCATCCGTTCTGCTCCCGCATTCGTCGCATCGGCAAGGATCGCAGCCATAAGTGCAGCTTCATCTTCCGCCTGTTCCCCGGTGCGATAATGTGTGAAACAATCAAGAAAACTGGTCCAGCTATGAACTTCTGCCAGCAAACTGGTAATTCTGATGCGTGGTACCAGCATGTAGAGTTTACGGCTGAGAGCCTTAATTTTGTCGTTCTCTTCTTCGCGAATCGGAGACACAGACAACCCTCTGCTGGAAAGTTCTGCATCGGGTATGGCATTCTCCGAAGCAGCTTTTGCCAGCGCTTTCAGTTTTGCGTTGAGTGTGGTGGTTCGCTCAGCCCGCCATTCAGCAAAGTTGTCCGGAATGGCAAGTCCCAGCCGGGATTCTGCCCGCATCTGCCCGAAAACATGGTGAGGAAGAAGGTAGTCCTCAACACTACGCCAGGCCCGACTACCATCAACCCATATGTCACCTGTTTTCAGGCGTTCCCGCAAATGAACGAATACGGCGACTTCCCACGCCTGCAGATCAGTATTTTCTCCATGGATGACACGACGTCGCCATTTATGGGACATAAAATCGAGCGGAATTTGTTTGGGTAATTTTCGGCCATGATAGAACGCCTGCAAATACCCAATCGCCAACAAAACGCTATCATCCGGGCGACATATCATCGTCACAATTTTAGGTCTCACTCAGTCATTGTTTTTATCAGTGATCGCTTTTCCCGCAAGTGATTTCGTATAGCGTTCTGTTACCATTTGCGATAACATTTATTGTATAGCAAATTGTTACCAATGGAGGTTTTTATGTCTACGGCTGCAAGCGTCCGTAAAACACCGCGAGAAAATCAGATTAATATCCGGGCAACTGATGAGGAAAGAGCTGTTATTGATTATGCTGCGAGCCTGGTCAATAAGAATCGTACCGATTTCATCATTGAACTGGCTTACCAGGAAGCTAAAAACATCATTCTGGATCAACGTTTATTTGTGCTGGATAACGAACGCTATGATTCGTTTATTACGCAACTGGAAGCTCCTGTGCAGAATGCCGAAGGGCGTGAACGTCTGATGGCGGTAAAGCCTGAATGGAAATAAATGTTAGCGCGCCGGCATTGCTGACGGATGAGCATATACTTCAGCCATTTGACTGCGGAAATGAGGTGCTAAGTAACTGGTTACGTGGTCGGGCTATGAAAAACCAGATGCTCAATGCTTCTCGTACGTTTGTTATTTGTCTGGAGGGTACTTTACGTGTTGTGGGGTACTACTCATTAGCTACGGGTTCTGTCACTCATGCCGAACTTGGGCGCAGTTTGCGGCATAATATGCCCAATCCTGTACCTGTTGTTCTTTTAGGACGTCTGGCTGTCGATGTTTGTACCCAGGGACATGGTTTCGGTAAATGGTTGCTGAGTGATGCCATTCATCGGGTTGCCAATCTGGCTAAACAGGTTGGCATTAAGGCTGTTATGGTTCATGCAATTGATGATGACGCCAGAGTTTTTTATGAGCGTTTTGGTTTTGTTCAGTCAGTTGTGGCGCCTGATACCTTGTTTTATAAAATTTGATGTTACGCAATTTTATTGGGCGTAGCTTTATAATGATGTCAATAGTCCCTCGGACTAGCTTTCACATTTCAGAAATCGCCGGTCCAGCCCGGGGCCGGCACACAATTTAAGACTTTTCTTTTTTTCAGTCATTTCATTATCAAAATCACATTAAACGGTCGTAATCAGACATGATTTGTGCGCCAACACAGATCATCGTCACAACTTTCAAGTCGCTGATTTCAAAAAACTGTAGTATCCTCTGCGAAACGATCTCTGTTTGAGTATTGAGGAGGCGAGATGTCGCAGACAGAAAATGCAGTGACTTCCTCATCAGGCACCAAGCGTGCATATCGGAAAGGTAACCCTGTTCCGGCCAGAGAGAGGCAAAGAGCTTCTCTGGCTCGCAGAAGCAACACTCATAAGGCTTTTCATGCGGTTATCCAGGCCCGGTTAAAAGACAGGCTGAGTGAACTGGCGGATGAGGAAGGTATTACCCAGGCGCAGATGCTTGAAAAACTGATTGAATCAGAGCTGAAACGCAGAGCAGTTTCGTAAATATTCACATTCTTGCTTATCTCAGGCGTGAGTGGTAGATTGCTGATCGTTTAAGGAATTTTGTAGCTGGCCACGCCGTAAGGTGGCAGGGAACTGGTTCTGATGTGGATTTACAGGAGCCAGAAAAGCGAAAACCCCGATAATCTTCTTCAACTTTGGCGAGTACGAAAAGATTACCGGGGCTAACAAGAAACCGCATAGCCAACAATTCAGCTATGCGGGGAGTATAGTTATATGCCCGGGAAAGTTCAAGACTTCTTTCTGTGCTCACTCCTTCTGCGCATTGTAAGTGCAGGATGGTGTGACTAATCTTCAACAAACGTATTACCGCCAGGTAAAGAACCCGAATCCGGTGTTCACACCCCGTGAAGGTGCCGGAACGCTGAAGTTCTGCGAAAAACTGATGGAAAAGGCGGTGGGCTTCACCTCCCGTTTTGATTTCGCCATTCATGTGGCACATGCCCGTTCGAAGGGACTGCGTCGGCGCATGCCACCGGTACTGCGTCGCCGGGCCATTGATGCGCTGCTGCAAGGGCTGTGTTTTCACTATGACCCACTGGCCAACCGCGTCCAGTGTTCCATCACCACGCTGGCCATTGAGTGCGGACTGGCGACAGAGTCCGGTGCAGGAAAACTCTCCATCACCCGGGCCACCCGGGCCCTGACATTCCTTGCAGAGCTGGGACTGATTACCTACCAGACGGAATATGACCCGCTTATCGGGTGCTACATTCCGACCGATATCACGTTCACATCTGCACTGTTTGCTGCCCTCGATGTATCAGAGGAGGCAGTGGCCGCCGCGCGCCGCAGCCGTGTGGTATGGGAAAACAAACAACGCAAAAAGCAGGGGCTGGATACCCTGGGCATGGATGAACTGATAGCGAAAGCCTGGCGTTTTGTTCGTGAGCGTTTCCGCAGTTACCAGACAGAGCTTAAGTCCCGGGGAATAAAGCGTGCCCGTGCGCGTCGTGATGCGGGCAGGGAACGCCAGGATATCGTCACCCTGGTGAAACGGCAGCTGACGCGCGAAATCGCGGAAGGGCGCTTCACTGCCAGTCGTGAGGCGGTAAAACGTGAAGTGGAGCGTCGTGTGAAGGAGCGCATGATTCTGTCACGTAACCGCAATTACAGCCGGCTGGCCACAGCTTCCCCCTGAAAGTGACCTCCTCTGAATAATCCGGCCTGCGCCGGAGGCATCCGCACGCCTGAAGCCCCCAGTGCACAAAAAATCAGCACCACATACAAAAAACAACCTCACCATCCACCTTCTGGTGCATCCGGCTCTCCCTGTTTTTAATACAAAACACGCCTTATCGACGGGGGATTTTGCTTATCCACATTAAACTGCAAGGGACTTCCACATAAGGCTACAACCGTTCATGTCATAAAGCGCCAGCCGTCAGCCCTACAGGGTGCAATGTATCTTTTAAACACCTGTTTATATCTCCTTTAAACTACTTAATTACATTCATTTAAAAAGAAAACCTATTCACTGCCTGTCCTGTGGACAGACAGATATGCACCTCCCACCGCAAGCGGCGGGCCCCGACCTGAGCCGATTTAGTTACAACATGCAAAAACAGACCCCGAAAAAACCCAAGTCCAGCGCAGAACTGAAGCCACAAAGCCCCTCCCTCATAACTGAAAAGCGGCCCCGCCCCGGCCCGAAGGGCCGGAACAGAGTCGCTTTTAATTATGAATGTTGTAACTATACTCCATCATGGCTGTCAGTCTTCTCGCTGAAAGTATTGAGTACACGCTCGTAAGCGGCCCTGACGGCCCGCTAACGCGGAGATACGCCCCGACTTCGGGTAAACCCTCGTCGGGACCACTCCGACCGCGCACAGAAGCTCTTTCATGGCTGAAAGCGGATATAGCTTAGCAGGGCCGGGGATGGGTAAGGTGAAATCTATCAATCAGTACCGGCTTACGCCGGGCTTCGGCGGTTTTACTCCTGTGTCATATGCAACAACAGAGTGCCGCCTTCCATGCCGCTGACGCGGCATATTCTGGTGACAATATCTGAATCGTTATATACTGTGTATATACGTAGTAATGACGAGGTGATAAATGGCACAGGTTAATATGAGTTTAAGAATTGACGCTGAACTGAAGGATGCTTTTATGGCCGCTGCAAAAAGCATGGACCGTAATGGCTCTCAGTTAATCCGGGATTTTATGCGCCAGACCGTTGAACGGCAGCATAATACCTGGTTCCGTGACCAGGTTGAGGCAGGACGTCAGCAACTCAAGCGCGGCGATGTGCTTCCCCATGACATGGTCGAATCTTCTGCTGCTGCATGGCGGGATGAAATGAGCAGGAAGGTCGCCGGTAAATGATGGAGATATTCTGGACCATGCTGGCCAGCCAGGACAGGAAGCGCATTCGTGAGTACATTGCGGAGCAGAACCTGATGGCCGCCATTGAACTGGACGAACGGATTGGTTATTCAGCCAGCAGCCTGGCCGGGCAGCCGTATAAAGGCCGCAACGGTCGTGTGGAAGGTACCCGGGAACTGGTTATTCACCCGCATTTTGTTCTGGTTTATGAGGTCGACAGCCAGTGGGGAAAAGTGTATATCCTGCGTGTATTGCATACTGCACAGAAGTGGCCATAGAGGGGCTGTCCGGATATAAAAAGGTCTGACGGAGATGCAAGAACCATGAATAATGATGAGCTGGCCACCAGACGTGCGCAGGCGATTGCCGAAGACAGGTGTTTCTCGAAAGGACGTCTGCGCGATGAATTCAGAATGAAACCAGCCCCCGGTGCTGAGCCGGTTAAGTGGTATAAAAACACTTATGGTGGCAGGTTCGCTGTATACCGAATTGCAGATTGTGTTCCGATGCGTGAGAAACGCCCACTGACGAGTAAACAACTTCTGGCTGGCCAGCGATTTTCCGTTTTAGGGGTCTGACGCTCAGTGGAACGAAAACTCACGTTAAGCAACGTTTTCTGCCTCTGACGCCTCTTTTAATGGTCTCAGATGTCCTTTGGTCACCAGTTCTGCCAGCGTGAAGGAATAATGGCCGAGCATATTGATATGTCCGTGGCAAAGCGGGGAGAGGCGTGCGATATCTTCATCATTCAGTGTTTCACCCTGCGCCCGGAGATGATCCAGGGCTGCCTGCATATAAATAGTGTTCCATAACACGACGGCGTTAGTGACCAGCCCCAGTGTGCCCAGTTGATCTTCCTGACCGTCGGTATATCGTTTTCTTATCTCACCTTTTTGACCGTGACAGATGGCTCTGGCAACGGCATGGCGACTTTCTCCCCGATTAAGCTGGGTCAGAATGCGCCGGCGGTAATCTTCATCATCAATATAATTAAGCAGATACAGCGTTTTGTTGATGCGCCCCACTTCAATGATTGCCTGAGTCAGTCCGGAAGGACGTTCACTTTTCAGCAATGAACGGACCAGCACTGAAACCTGTACTTTGCCCAGCTTCAGGGAGCCAGCGGTCCGGATCATTTCGTCCCACTGAAGGACTATTTTTCGGGGATCTGATTGCCCTCTGGCAATATCATTCAGCACGCCATAGTCGGCATCATGGTCCATTCGCCAGAAAACCGAAGCACCGGCATCAGCCAGGCGTGGAGAAAACTGGTATCCCAGCAGCCAGAAAAGGCCAAAGACAAGTTCGCTGGCACCTGCTGTATCGGTCATAATTTCGGTTGGATTCAGCCCGGTCTCCTGTTCCAGAAGACCTTCCAGCACAAAGATAGAGTCCCTCAGCGTCCCCGGTATAACGATGCCATGAAAGCCGGAATACTGATCGGACACAAAGTTGTACCAGGTGATCCCTCTGTTATTACCAAAGTATTTGCGGTTCGGTCCGGCATTGATTGTTCTGACTGGCGTAACAAAGCGCATTCCATCTGCAGATGCCACTTCTCCTCCACCCCATATCTGTGCCAGTGGCAGCGTTGCCTGAAAATCAACCAGTCTGGCATTAGCGCTGGTGATAGTTTCAGCCCGCAGATAGTTCGCTTTTGTCCAGTTCAGCCGGTGTCGGGTCAGTGCAGGAACATTTGATCTGATCAGTGGTTCCAGACCGATATTGCAGGCTTCAGCCATCAGCACGGCGCTGATGCTGACGGGCAGATCATCAACTCTGGCACTGGCTTCACTAGCATGGAAAAACTCATCAGCAAATCCGGTATGGGCGTTAATTTCGAGCAGCAACTCCGTTAAATCCACCGGAGGGAGTAGATCACTGATCATTTTGCTCAGTCGTTTCAGACTGTCCGGCTCATCAAGACTGGCGAGGGGAGAAATTGTCAACCGGGGCTTCGGGCCAGAAACATCGAGTTCGACAGCCTCATTTTCGCAAAGACGTGCAGCAACCTGTCTGTAACGACTATCAAGCTGATGACCCAGAGATTTTATTGCTTCCTGCGGGTCTGTCGGGTGCCCCAAAGAACGATAAACCTTAATCCGGTTTGCCTGCCAGTCAGCACCCTGTAGTAATCTTGCACGAGGATCTCCCCACCGGTTACTGCCGGTAACGTAGACATCCCTCCGCCTCAGACTATCCTGCAGTTTACTGAGAAAGCAGAGCGTGTATCCCCTGCGGGTGATATGTTTTTCCTTGTTAATCACCAGCCGTTTCCATGACCGACTGATAATTTCCGTTGGTGCGTCGTCAAAAAACTGCCGCCGTGAGCTGAACTCCCGGCTGAGGTAGTCACAGGCATTCAGAGTGGTAACCCCGGCAGGTGCGGATGAAAATTTAACGGTATTCAGCAGATGGGGCAGGAAACGACGAACGCGCCCGTACTGCTCCACCATTTCTTCATGAAAATTATCGTCTGAGGGCCGGGCAATTTCACGGACAAGCGTGATGATTTCAGCCAGCTTTTGCCTTGGGATGTAGCTGAACACCTCAGCACGAATCGATTCGTCCGGTGTTTCTTCTTTCAGCAGGTACGAACATGCGCTGGCGAGCGCCAATGCAGATTTATCCAGATCCTTCAGCGAGCGGAGCCGTTTTTTCTGCCCAATCTTTCTGGCGTCACGGATGATAACGGCCAGCATGGCGTCCAGAACGTCCAATGCATCATCCAGCGCCAGCGTTTCCCATGCAAGGACAAAGGCAACCAGAACCGCCATCCTTTTCTGCGGTGACATCCTGGCAATATTGAACACCGAAGTCATACCAGCATAACGTGCGAGATTTTTCAGGCGCACAGCCGGGAGTGTACTCAGGTTTTCAGCATGCAGGCCAAAATCGTTCAGAGTTTTCCAGCGTTCAATTGCTTCATTAAACGCCGGACCACTGATGGTCACAGGGCCCTTTTTCAGTGATTCCAGTAAAGACAGGCGGCTGCAATCAGTTGGCCCCAGCAGCATCTCCAGCTGTGAACGCTGTTCGGCTGACGGTATCAGTGCCAGTTTGTTCCACAGGCGCAACGTCGCCTTTTCCCTTACCTCTGAAATCAACCGGGTCAGCGTAGTGGCTCCGGGGAGAATAATACGATGTTGCATAAGCCACCCTGTCGCCAGATCGAAAAGCAGGCCAGGACGTTCGTTGCTTATCCAGCTCCGGGTATATAAAAGACGGGTAAGGCGAAATGTCCAGGGCCAGGCAAATTCACGATACTGATAGTGCTGACGTATCAGCGCTGCATGCTCACGGCGGGTATTTTCCCTCTGACCGTATTCTGCAAGAACGGTGATATCACGAATCCCGAGCTGTCTGGCGGTAAAATGCCGGACGCCGGAAGGAATATGATTCATATCGGTGAGGAAGGTGCCCAGAAAACGGACACATCCAATTTGCAGGGCAATGCCCAGACGGTTGTGATCACCTCTGCTTTTTCCGATAAATTCCTTGTCTGCTTCATCAAGGTGAAAATATCGTGCCAGCTGAAGCTCATCCGGTTCACCGGTGAATCTGCCATAGCTTTCAGTCTGCTCAGTGGTCAGAAAGTCAACGGGCATATCGGCCTCCCTGCCTGACGGGCATTTAGTAACATTTTTCCAACCGTACGAAATGTTATAAATTATCGGACATCGTAAAACTGTTACATTAATATGTCTATTAAATCGTAAATTTGTAATAATAGACATGAGTTGTCCGATATTCGATTTAAGGTACATTTTTATGCGACTTTTTGGTTACGCTCGGGTCTCAACCAGTCAGCAGTCTCTTGATCTTCAGGTCAGAGCACTCAAAGACGCAGGTGTGAAAGCAAACCGTATATTTACCGATAAGGCATCCGGCAGTTCAACAGACCGGGAAGGGCTGGATTTGCTGAGGATGAAGGTGGAGGAAGGTGATGTCATTCTGGTTAAGAAGCTCGACCGTCTTGGCCGCGACACTGCCGATATGATCCAACTGATAAAGGAATTTGACGCTCAGGGCGTGGCAGTCCGGTTCATTGATGACGGGATCAGTACCGACGGTGATATGGGGCAAATGGTGGTCACCATCCTGTCGGCTGTGGCACAGGCTGAACGCCGGAGGATCCTAGAACGCACGAATGAGGGCCGACAGGAAGCAAAGCTGAAAGGAATCAAATTTGGCCGCAGGCGTACCGTGGACAGGAACGTCGTGCTGACGCTTCATCAGAAGGGCACTGGTGCAACGGAAATTGCTCATCAGCTCAGTATTGCCCGCTCCACGGTTTATAAAATTCTTGAAGACGAAAGGGCCTCGTGATACGCCTATTTTTATAGGTTAATGTCATGATAATAATGGTTTCTTAGACGTCAGGTGGCACTTTTCGGGGAAATGTGCGCGGAACCCCTATTTGTTTATTTTTCTAAATACATTCAAATATGTATCCGCTCATGAGACAATAACCCTGGTAAATGCTTCAATAATATTGAAAAAGGAAGAGTATGAGTATTCAACATTTTCGTGTCGCCCTTATTCCCTTTTTTGCGGCATTTTGCCTTCCTGTTTTTGCTCACCCAGAAACGCTGGTGAAAGTAAAAGATGCTGAAGATCAGTTGGGTGCACGAGTGGGTTACATCGAACTGGATCTCAACAGCGGTAAGATCCTTGAGAGTTTTCGCCCCGAAGAACGTTTTCCAATGATGAGCACTTTTAAAGTTCTGCTATGTGGTGCGGTATTATCCCGTGTTGACGCCGGGCAAGAGCAACTCGGTCGCCGCATACACTATTCTCAGAATGACTTGGTTGAGTACTCACCAGTCACAGAAAAGCATCTTACGGATGGCATGACAGTAAGAGAATTATGCAGTGCTGCCATAACCATGAGTGATAACACTGCTGCCAACTTACTTCTGACAACGATCGGAGGACCGAAGGAGCTAACCGCTTTTTTGCACAACATGGGGGATCATGTAACTCGCCTTGATCGTTGGGAACCGGAGCTGAATGAAGCCATACCAAACGACGAGCGTGACACCACGATGCCTGCAGCAATGGCAACAACGTTGCGCAAACTATTAACTGGCGAACTACTTACTCTAGCTTCCCGGCAACAATTAATAGACTGGATGGAGGCGGATAAAGTTGCAGGACCACTTCTGCGCTCGGCCCTTCCGGCTGGCTGGTTTATTGCTGATAAATCTGGAGCCGGTGAGCGTGGGTCTCGCGGTATCATTGCAGCACTGGGGCCAGATGGTAAGCCCTCCCGTATCGTAGTTATCTACACGACGGGGAGTCAGGCAACTATGGATGAACGAAATAGACAGATCGCTGAGATAGGTGCCTCACTGATTAAGCATTGGTAACTGTCAGACCAAGTTTACTCATATATACTTTAGATTGATTTAAAACTTCATTTTTAATTTAAAAGGATCTAGGTGAAGATCCTTTTTGATAATCTCATGACCAAAATCCCTTAACGTGAGTTTTCGTTCCACTGAGCGTCAGACCCCTTACCAGAGCCACCGACCCGAGCAAACCCTTCTCTATCAGATCGTTGACGAGTATTACCCGGCATTCGCTGCGCTTATGGCAGAGCAGGGAAAGGAATTGCCGGGCTATGTGCAACGGGAATTTGAAGAATTTCTCCAATGCGGGCGGCTGGAGCATGGCTTTCTACGGGTTCGCTGCGAGTCTTGCCACGCCGAGCACCTGGTCGCTTTCAGCTGTAAGCGTCGCGGTTTCTGCCCGAGCTGTGGGGCGCGGCGGATGGCCGAAAGTGCCGCCTTGCTGGTTGATGAAGTACTGCCTGAACAACCCATGCGTCAGTGGGTGTTGAGCTTCCCGTTTCAGCTGCGTTTCCTGTTTGGGGTCGTTTGCGGGAAGGGGCGGAATCCTACGCTAAGGCTTTGGCCAGCGATATTCTCCGGTGAGATTGATGTGTTCCCAGGGGATAGGAGAAGTCGCTTGATATCTAGTATGACGTCTGTCGCACCTGCTTGATCGCGGCCGCGATAGCTAGATCGCGTTGCTCCTCTTCTCCATCCGCGTTCCAAGCTGCGGAAAGGCACCCATAAGCGTACGCCTGGTCGAGCAGGCGACGCGGATCGACGTCCAGCGCACGAGAGAATGCGTCCGCCATCTGTGCAATGCGTCTAGGATCGAGACAAAGGTCGTCTCTGTCAGCCGGATCGTAGAACATATTGGCGGCGCCAAAGCCCACTTCACCGACCAGACCGACGGGATCTATCACCAGCCAGCCGCGACTGGAGAACATGATGTTTTCATGATGCAGATCGCCATGTAGCCCACGCAGTTCCGAGGCATTGCTCATCATTTGATCGGCTATAATCGCCGCGTGGACGTAGTCAGTTTGACAACCTGCGTTTTGATCATCGCGCGCCCGCTGAAACAAAGCTGCAAAGCGATCCCGGATCGGGAGAAGGGCAGAAGGCAGGGGTTCCTCAGATGCGGCATACAGCTTCGCCATTAGTTCCGCTGCAATTTCGGTCGCCTGGTAGTCGCCGTGCTCGGCAACGATGTGAGAGAGCATTCGCTCCCCGGCATATTCGAGCAACATCAGATTGTTCTCACGACCGAGCAACCGGACTGCTCCCCTCCCATTGCGCCATACCAGATAGTCGGCCCCGCGCAGTTCATCAGCAATGTCTTCTATAGGTTTCAATCCCTTGACGATTGCAGGAGTCCCGTCTGGCAATGAAACTTTCCAAACGAGGCTGGAAAAGGTGTCCGCAATGAGAACAGGTTGCGAAACGTGCCAATGAGCAGGAAAAACAGGCGGCATGAACATCAACCCCAAGTCAGAGGGTCCAATCGCAGATAGAAGGCAAGGCGTTCGCGGTCGGGGGCTTCGATCCCCAATACATTGAATAGGACAGCGAAGGCGCGCTCTGCTTCATCTGGCGCTGCCCAGTTCTCTTCGGCGTTAGCAATCATGAGTGCCAAATCGGCATAGCGATCTGCTGTTCCGAGCCGCCCAAGGTCGATCAGACCCGTGCATTGAAGAGTTTTAGGGTCCACCATGAAGTTCGGCATGCAGGGATCACCATGGCAAACAACCATATCGGTGCGCTCTTGGTCGAGCCGCACCGGTAGCTCTCGTTCGACACGAGCCAAAAGATCGAGCTGCGGCGTACTCTTGTCCTCGTCCGGTAAGAAGTCGGGATTGACGGCATTGCGGGACACCACATCAACGGCGCGTCCGAACATTCGCGACAGCCTGCGCTCAAACGGACATTGATCAACCGATAGGCTGTGAACAGCGCCAAGTTGCTGCCCCATTGACGGCCACGCTTTGAGCAAATCCGCTCCAGACAGATCAGCCGCCGGTACTCCCGGAATTGCCGTTATCACCAAGCATGCACCCTCCTGTTCCTCCTGCCAGTTGATGACCTCGGGGCAAGCCACACCTCGACCTTTGAGCCAAATGAGGCGGTCACGCTCTCCAGCGAGCTCACCGCGGCGGGAAGCAGGTGCGATTTTCGCGAAGGCATGCCCGTCACCACGTCGAAAAACAAAATCACCAGATTCTCCGCCTCTGACAGGCAACCAGTCAGAATGCGATTCACCAAAAAAAATATTAGTTCGATTCAATGGAGGTTCCTTCAGTTTTCTGATGAAGCGCGAATATAGAGAAATATCCCGAATGTGCAGTTAACGAATTCTTGCGGTTTCTTTCAGCGCCGCCAATACCGCCAGCCCGTCGCGCAAGGGGCGCGGCTCGTGTGTGCGGATGAAGTCAGCTCCACCTGCGGCGGCGGCAAGCTCTGCAGCGAGTGTCGCGGCCCCGACATCCCCCGGACCACGGCCTGTGAGCGCGCGCAGAAAGGATTTGCGCGAAACAGACAGAAGCACCGGCAAATCGAAGCGCAGCCGCAATTCATCGAACCGCGCCAGCACCGAGAGCGAGGTTTCGGGAGCAGCCCCCAGAAAAAACCCCATGCCGGGATCAAGGACAAGGCGGTTGCGTTTGATACCGGCACCCGTCAGCGCCGCGATGCGCGCGTCAAAGAACGCCGCAATGTGATCCATGATGTCGCCAGCGGGTGCCTCGCGCCGATCTGCCTGCCCGTCTTGCACCGAATGCATAACGACGAGTTTGGCAGATGATTTCGCCAATTGCGGATAGAACGCAGCGTCTGGAAAACCGCGAATATCATTGAGATAGGCCACACCACGCGACAAGGCATAGGCTTGCGTCGCGGGTTGATAACTGTCGAGCGAGACGGGAATGCCATCTGCCTTGAGCGCGTCCAGCACCGGCGCGATACGCGCGATTTCTGTGTCGGACGAAACAGGCGCGGCGTCGGGATTGCTGGATGCCGGACCGAGGTCGATCACATCTGCCCCCTCGGCCATCAGCTTACGCGCCTGCGCAATGGCTGCGTCTGGCGCCAGATACCGGCCTCCATCGGAGAAACTGTCCGAGGTTATGTTGACGATGCCGAAAATGATGAGCGATTTATTCATGGGGGCTTCTATAATAATAATAATCGAGCATGAGTCTCATACGGATGCTCGGGTCGAAAGGGAATCCCCAGGCGAGTAACCTGTTTGCGGTGATCCGTTTCATGATGATGTATCTGTAGCATTTTGGAAATAAATATATCATCTCTCAATAAGTAGATATATTTATCTTTTTTGCTTCTTTGGTGCTGCAAGTCACCAATACGAGGGAAACCTGTTACGGAGCGGTTTAACCGTAATCAACAGTGACTGGTGTCATGTTCGGAAGATTAATTGATAGTAATCTACAAAGGATCTTCTTGAGATCCTTTTCAATGAATCGTAATCTCTTGCTCTGTAAACGAAAAAACCGCCTGGGGAGGCGGTTTGTTCGAAGGTTAAGTCAGTTGGGGAACTGCTTAACCCGGTAACAGGGTTCACGAGACCGCCATTACCAAAACTGTTCTTTCAGTGTAGCCGCAGTCAGGCCTCTACTTCAAGACCTCTTAATCTATCTTCTCGTGCACTCCTGTTACTAATGGCTGCTGCCAGTGGCGTTTTGTCGTGTCTTTCCGGGTTGGACTCAAGTTGATAGTTACCGGACAAGGCGCAGCGGTCGGACTGAACGGGGGGTTCGTGCATACAGTCCAGCTTGGAGCGAACTGCCTTCACGGAACTGAGTGTCAGGCGTGGAATGAGAAACCGCGGCCATAACAGCGGAATGACACCGGTAAACCGAAAGGCAGGAACAGGAGAGCGCACGAGGGAGCTACCAGGGGGAAACGCCTGGGATCTTTATGGGGGCACCTCAGAAAACGGAAAATAAAGCACGCTAAGGCATAGCTGACCTTGCCAGGCCTGCTTCGCCCTGTAGTGACGCGATCAACGGGCAGGAAACATTCCCCTTTCGTGCATGGCAGGCGCACACGAGTTCAGACAGCACGGTTTCCATGCGCGCCAAGTCGGCCATCTTCTCGCGCACGTCCTTGAGCTTGTGTTCGGCCAGGCTGCTGGCCTCCTCGCAGTGGGTGCCATCGTCGAGCCGCAACAGCTCGGCAATCTCGTCCAGACTGAACCCCAGCCGCTGTGCCGATTTCACGAATTTCACCCGAACCACGTCCGCCTCCCCATAGCGGCGGATGCTGCCGTAAGGCTTGTCCGGTTCCCGCAACAGGCCCTTGCGCTGATAGAAGCGGATTGTCTCCACGTTGACCCCGGCCGCCTTGGCAAAAACGCCAATGGTCAGGTTTTCCAAATTATTTTCCATATCGCTTGACTCCGTACATGAGTACGGAAGTAAGGTTACGCTATCCAATCCAAATTCAAAAGGGCCAACGTATGTCTGAACCACAAAACGGGCGCGGTGCGCTCTTCGCCGGCGGGCTGGCCGCCATTCTTGCATCGACCTGCTGCCTGGGGCCGCTAGTACTGGTCGCCCTGGGCTTCTCCGGTGCTTGGATCGGCAACCTGACGGTGCTGGAACCCTATCGACCGTTGTTCATCGGCGCGGCGCTAGTGGCGCTGTTCTTCGCCTGGAAGCGGATTTACCGGCCCGTGCAGGCATGCAAGCCAGGTGAGGTCTGCGCGATTCCGCAGGTGCGCGCCACCTACAAGCTGATTTTCTGGATCGTGGCCGTGCTGGTCCTGGTCGCGCTTGGATTTCCCTATGTCGTTCCATTTTTCTATTAACCAGGAGTTCATCATGAAGAAACTGTTTGCCTCCCTTGCCCTCGCCGCCGCTGTTGCCCCGGTGTGGGCCGCTACCCAGACCGTCACGCTAGCGGTTCCCGGCATGACTTGCGCCGCCTGCCCGATCACAGTCAAGAAAGCGCTCTCCAAGGTCGAAGGCGTGAGCAAGGTCGATGTGGGCTTCGAGAAGCGCGAGGCCGTCGTCACTTTTGACGACACCAAGGCCAGCGTACAGAAGCTGACCAAGGCCACCGCAGACGCCGGCTATCCGTCCAGCGTCAAGCAGTGAGCCAGCAAGCCAACGACAACAGCGAGAGCCGCTTCATGGGACTGATGACACGCATTGCCGATAAAACCGGCGCGCTCGGCAGCGTCGTTTCCGCGATGGGCTGCGCCGCCTGCTTTCCAGCCCTCGCCAGCTTCGGCGCGGCCATCGGGCTGGGCTTCTTGAGCCAGTACGAGGGACTGTTCATCAGCCGCCTGCTGCCGCTGTTTGCCGCGCTGGCCTTCCTGGCGAACGCGCTGGGTTGGTTCAGTCATCGGCAATGGCTGCGCAGTCTGCTCGGCATGATCGGCCCGGCCATCGTGTTTGCGGCCACGGTCTGGCTGCTCGGCAACTGGTGGACGGCGAACCTGATGTACGTCGGCCTGGCCTTGATGATTGGGGTGTCGATCTGGGACTTCGTGTCGCCGGCGCATCGCCGTTGCGGACCGGACGGCTGCGAACTCCCCGCCAAGCGCTTGTGAAAGACGGCTGACCGTGCGACACGGCGGCCCACACGAATAAGGAACGATGGTATGAGCACTCTCAAAATCACCGGCATGACTTGCGACTCGTGCGCAGTGCATGTCAAGGACGCCCTGGAGAAAGTGCCCGGCGTGCAATCAGCGGATGTCTCCTACGCCAAGGGCAGCGCCAAGCTCGCCATTGAGGTCGGCACGTCACCCGACGCGCTGACGGCCGCTGTAGCTGGACTCGGTTATCGGGCCACGCTGGCCGATGCCCCCTCAGTTTCGACGCCGGGCGGATTGCTCGACAAGATGCGCGATCTGCTGGGCAGAAACGACAAGACGGGTAGCAGCGGCGCATTGCATATCGCCGTCATCGGCAGCGGCGGGGCCGCGATGGCAGCGGCGCTGAAGGCCGTCGAGCAAGGCGCACGTGTCACGCTGATCGAGCGCGGCACCATCGGCGGCACCTGCGTCAATGTCGGTTGTGTGCCGTCCAAGATCATGATCCGCGCCGCCCATATCGCCCATCTGCGCCGGGAAAGCCCGTTCGATGGCGGCATCGCCGCTACCACGCCGACCATCCAGCGCACGGCGCTGCTGGCCCAGCAGCAGGCCCGCGTCGATGAACTGCGCCACGCCAAGTACGAAGGCATCTTGGAGGGCAATCCGGCGATCACTGTGCTGCACGGCTCCGCCCGCTTTAAGGACAATCGCAACCTGATCGTGCAACTCAACGACGGCGGCGAGCGCGTGGTGGCATTCGACCGCTGCCTGATCGCCACCGGCGCGAGCCCGGCCGTGCCGCCGATTCCCGGCCTGAAAGACACTCCGTACTGGACTTCCACTGAAGCGCTGGTCAGCGAGACGATTCCTAAGCGCCTGGCCGTGATTGGCTCATCAGTGGTGGCGCTGGAGCTGGCGCAGGCGTTCGCCCGACTCGGAGCGAAGGTGACGATCCTGGCTCGCAGCACGCTGTTCTTCCGCGAAGACCCAGCTATAGGCGAAGCCGTCACGGCCGCATTCCGCATGGAGGGCATCGAGGTGAGGGAACACACCCAGGCCAGCCAGGTCGCGTATATCAATGGTGAAGGGGACGGCGAATTCGTGCTCACCACGGCGCACGGCGAACTGCGCGCCGACAAGCTGCTGGTCGCCACCGGCCGCGCGCCCAACACACGCAAGCTGGCACTGGATGCGACGGGCGTCACGCTCACCCCGCAAGGCGCTATCGTCATCGACCCCGGCATGCGTACAAGCGTGGAACACATCTACGCCGCAGGCGACTGCACCGACCAGCCGCAGTTCGTCTATGTGGCGGCAGCGGCCGGCACTCGCGCCGCGATCAACATGACCGGCGGTGACGCGGCCCTGAACCTGACCGCGATGCCGGCCGTGGTGTTCACCGACCCGCAAGTGGCGACCGTAGGCTACAGCGAGGCGGAAGCGCACCATGACGGCATCAAAACTGATAGTCGCACGCTAACGCTGGACAACGTGCCGCGCGCGCTCGCCAACTTCGACACGCGCGGCTTCATCAAACTGGTGGTTGAAGAAGGCAGCGGACGACTGATCGGCGTGCAGGCAGTGGCCCCGGAAGCGGGCGAACTGATCCAGACGGCCGCACTGGCGATTCGCAACCGGATGACGGTGCAGGAACTGGCCGACCAGTTGTTCCCCTACCTGACGATGGTCGAAGGGTTGAAGCTCGCGGCGCAGACCTTCAACAAGGATGTGAAGCAGCTTTCCTGCTGCGCCGGGTGAGGACAAGGAGGTGTGCGATGAGCGCCTACACGGTATCGCAACTGGCCCATAACGCTGGGGTGAGCGTACATATCGTGCGCGACTACCTGGTGCGCGGCTTGTTACGGCCGGTGGCCTGCACCACGGGCGGCTACGGCGTGTTCGACGATGCGGCCTTGCAACGGCTGTGCTTCGTGCGCGCGGCCTTCGAGGCGGGTATCGGCCTGGATGCCCTGGCGCGGCTGTGCCGTGCGCTCGACGCAGCGGACGGCGCACAAGCCGCAGCGCAGCTTGCCGTGCTGCGCCAGTTGGTCGAGCGGCGGCGCGCGGCGTTGGCCCATCTGGACGCGCAACTGGCCTCCATGCCAGCCGAGCGGGCGCACGAGGAGGCATTGCCGTGAACGCCCCTGACAAACTGCCGCCCGAGACGCGCCAACCCGTTTCCGGCTACCTGTGGGGTGCGCTGGCCGTGTTGACCTGCCCCTGCCATCTGCCGATTCTCGCCGCCGTGCTGGCCGGGACGACCGCCGGTGCCTTCCTTGGCGAGCATTGGGGTGTTGCCGCGCTCGCGCTGACCGGCTTGTTCGTTCTGGCCGTAACGCGGCTGCTGCGCGCCTTCCGGGGCGGATCATGACGAGTTCGCAGCCCGCCGGATGGACGGCGGCCGAGTTGGCGCAGGCAGCGGCGCGCGGACAGCTTGACCTGCATTACCAGCCGCTGGTCGATCTGCGCGATCACCGGATCGCTGGCGCGGAAGCGTTGATGCGCTGGCGGCATCCGAGGCTTGGCCTGTTGCCGCCCGGCCAGTTCCTGCCGCTGGCCGAGTCGTTCGGCCTGATGCCGGAAATAGGCGCGTGGGTGCTGGGCGAGGCCTGTCGCCAGATGCACAAGTGGCAAGGACCGGCATGGCAACCGTTCCGTCTTGCCATCAATGTGTCCGCCAGCCAGGTTGGGCCAACGTTCGACGACGAGGTAAAGCGGGTGCTGGCCGATATGGCCCTGCCCGCCGAGCTTCTGGAGATCGAACTGACCGAATCGGTCGCATTCGGCAATCCAGCCCTGTTCGCCAGTTTCGACGCCTTGCGCGCCATCGGCGTGCGCTTCGCCGCCGACGACTTCGGCACCGGCTATTCCTGCCTGCAACATCTGAAATGCTGCCCCATCACCACATTGAAAATCGACCAATCCTTTGTCGCCAGGCTCCCGGATGATGCCCGTGACCAAACTATCGTGCGGGCGGTGATCCAGCTCGCGCACGGGCTGGGCATGGATGTCATTTTCAGAAGACGACTGCACCAGTTGATTGGGCGTAATGGCTGTTGTGCAGCCAGCTCCTGACAGTTCAATATCAGAAGTGATCTGCACCAATCTCGACTATGCTCAATACTCGTGTGCACCAAAGCGAGGTGAGCATGGCGACGGACACCCCACGGATTCCAGAACAAGGCGTGGCCACTCTGCCTGATGAGGCTTGGGAGCGTGCGCGCCGTCGTGCGGAGATCATCAGTCCGTTGGCGCAGTCGGAGACGGTCGGGCACGAAGCGGCCGATATGGCGGCTCAGGCGCTGGGCTTGTCTCGGCGCCAGGTATACGTTCTGATCCGGCGTGCCCGGCAAGGCAGCGGCCTCGTGACGGATCTGGTGCCCGGCCAGTCCGGTGGAGGTAAAGGTAAGGGGCGCTTGCCGGAACCGGTCGAGCGCGTCATCCACGAGCTACTGCAAAAGCGGTTCCTGACCAAGCAGAAGCGCAGCCTAGCGGCCTTTCACCGCGAAGTCACTCAGGTGTGCAAGGCTCAAAAACTGCGAGTGCCGGCGCGCAATACCGTGGCCTTACGGATCGCTAGCCTTGACCCGCGCAAGGTCATCCGCCGGCGGGAAGGCCAGGATGCCGCTCGTGACCTACAAGGTGTGGGCGGCGAGCCTCCTGCCGTGACCGCGCCGCTGGAGCAGGTGCAGATAGACCATACGGTCATCGACCTGATCGTGGTCGATGACCGCGACCGGCAACCTATTGGCCGCCCGTACCTGACCCTCGCCATCGACGTGTTCACCCGCTGCGTGCTCGGCATGGTCGTCACGCTGGAAGCGCCGTCTGCCGTTTCGGTTGGCCTGTGCCTCGTGCATGTCGCCTGCGACAAGCGCCCTTGGCTGGAAGGACTGAACGTGGAAATGGATTGGCAGATGAGCGGCAAGCCCTTGCTGCTCTACCTAGACAACGCGGCCGAGTTCAAGAGCGAGGCCCTGCGCCGGGGTTGCGAGCAGCATGGCATCCGGCTGGACTATCGCCCGCTGGGACAGCCGCACTATGGCGGCATCGTGGAACGGATCATCGGCACGGCGATGCAGATGATTCACGACGAACTGCCGGGAACGACCTTCTCCAACCCTGACCAGCGCGGCGACTACGATTCCGAAAACAAGGCCGCCCTGACGCTGCGCGAGCTAGAGCGCTGGCTCACATTGGCGGTCGGCACCTACCACGGTTCGGTGCACAACGGCCTGCTCCAACCGCCGGCCGCGCGCTGGGCCGAGGCCGTGGCGCGTGTCGGCGTACCGGCCGTCGTCACACGCGCTACTTCGTTCCTGGTCGATTTTCTGCCGATCCTCCGGCGCACGCTGACCCGCACCGGCTTTGTCATCGACCACATCCACTACTACGCCGATGCGCTCAAGCCGTGGATTGCGCGGCGTGAACGCTGGCCGTCCTTTCTGATCCGGCGCGATCCGCGCGACATCAGCCGTATCTGGGTCCTGGAACCGGAGGGACAGCATTACCTGGAAATTCCCTACCGTACCTTGTCGCATCCGGCTGTCACCCTCTGGGAACAACGGCAGGCGCTGGCGAAACTGCGGCAGCAAGGGCGCGAACAGGTGGATGAGTCGGCGCTGTTCCGCATGATCGGCCAGATGCGTGAGATTGTGACCAGCGCGCAGAAGGCCACACGCAAGGCGCGGCGTGACGCGGATCGCCGCCAGCACCTCAAGACATCAGCTCGGCCGGACAAGCCCGTTCCGCCGGATACGGATATTGCCGACCCGCAGGCAGACAACTTGCCACCCGCCAAACCGTTCGACCAGATTGAGGAGTGGTAGCCGTGGACGAATATCCCATCATCGACCTGTCCCACCTGCTGCCGGCGGCCCAGGGCTTGGCCCGTCTTCCGGCGGACGAGCGCATCCAGCGCCTTCGCGCCGACCGCTGGATCGGCTATCCGCGCGCAGTCGAGGCGCTGAACCGGCTGGAAGCCCTTTATGCGTGGCCAAACAAGCAACGCATGCCCAACCTGCTGCTGGTTGGCCCGACCAACAATGGCAAGTCGATGATCGTCGAGAAGTTCCGCCGCACCCACCCGGCCAGCTCCGACGCCGACCAGGAGCACATCCCGGTGTTGGTCGTGCAGATGCCGTCCGAGCCGTCCGTGATCCGCTTCTACGTCGCGCTGCTCGCCGCGATGGGCGCGCCGCTGCGCCCACGCCCACGGTTGCCGGAAATGGAGCAACTGGCTCTGGCACTGCTGCGCAAGGTCGGCGTGCGCATGCTGGTGATCGACGAGCTGCACAACGTGCTGGCCGGCAACAGCGTCAACCGCCGGGAATTCCTCAACCTGCTGCGCTTCCTCGGCAACGAACTGCGCATCCCGTTGGTTGGGGTAGGCACGCGCGACGCCTACCTAGCCATCCGCTCCGATGACCAGTTGGAAAATCGCTTCGAGCCGATGATGCTGCCGGTATGGGAGGCCAACGACGATTGCTGCTCACTGCTGGCCAGCTTCGCCGCTTCGCTCCCGCTGCGCCGGCCTTCCCCAATTGCCACGCTGGACATGGCTCGCTACCTGCTCACACGCAGCGAGGGCACCATAGGGGAACTGGCGCACTTGCTGATGGCGGCGGCCATCGTCGCCGTGGAGAGCGGCGAGGAAGCGATCAACCATCGCACACTCAGCATGGCCTGTCGACAACCTCTCGCGCAACCAAGACATCGCGGTCGGACTGCAAGTGATCTTGAAGCCACGGGCCCGTCCCACCCCGACATGGACCTCGATGCCCGAACGGACGTTAGATTTCGAGTTCTAGGCGTTCTGCGATGAAGGTTGGATCCCAGCCGGGATTGAAAGTGTCGACGTGGGTGAATCCGAGCCGCTCGTATAGGCCACGCAGGTTCGGGTGGCAGTCGAGCCGCAGCTTGGCGCACCCCTGCGTTCGCGCGGCATGGCGGCAAGCCTCGATCAGCGCGGAGCTGACACCCCGGCCCGCATGTGTCCGTCGCACCGCGAGCTTGTGCAGATATGCGGCCTCCCCCTTGAGGGCGTCGGGCCAGAACTCGGGATCCTCGGCCGACAAGGTGCAACAGCCGACGATGCCGTCGCTGCAACTCGCGACTAGGAGCTCGGATCTCAGGACGAAGGTCTCCGCGAATGTCCGGTCGATCCGCGCGACGTCCCAGGCGGGCGTTCCCTTGGCGGACATCCACGCCGCAGCGTCGTGCATCAGCCGCACAACCTCGTCGATATCACCCGAGCAGGCGACCCGAACGTTCGGAGGCTCCTCGCTGTCCATTCGCTCCCCTGGCGCGGTATGAACCGCCGCCTCATAGTGCAGTTTGATCCTGACGAGCCCAGCATGTCTGCGCCCACCTTCGCGGAACCTGACCAGGGTCCGCTAGCGGGCGGCCGGAAGGTGAATGCTAGGCATGATCTAACCCTCGGTCTCTGGCGTCGCGACTGCGAAATTTCGCGAGGGTTTCCGAGAAGGTGATTGCGCTTCGCAGATCTCCAGGCGCGTGGGTGCGGACGTAGTCAGCGCCATTGCCGATCGCGTGAAGTTCCGCCGCAAGGCTCGCTGGACCCAGATCCTTTACAGGAAGGCCAACGGTGGCGCCCAAGAAGGATTTCCGCGACACCGAGACCAATAGCGGAAGCCCCAACGCCGACTTCAGCTTTTGAAGGTTCGACAGCACGTGCAGCGATGTTTCCGGTGCGGGGCTCAAGAAAAATCCCATCCCCGGATCGAGGATGAGCCGGTCGGCAGCGACCCCGCTCCGTCGCAAGGCGGAAACCCGCGCCTCGAAGAACCGCACAATCTCGTCGAGCGCGTCTTCGGGTCGAAGGTGACCGGTGCGGGTGGCGATGCCATCCCGCTGCGCTGAGTGCATAACCACCAGCCTGCAGTCCGCCTCAGCAATATCGGGATAGAGCGCAGGGTCAGGAAATCCTTGGATATCGTTCAGGTAGCCCACGCCGCGCTTGAGCGCATAGCGCTGGGTTTCCGGTTGGAAGCTGTCGATTGAAACACGGTGCATCTGATCGGACAGGGCGTCTAAGAGCGGCGCAATACGTCTGATCTCATCGGCCGGCGATACAGGCCTCGCGTCCGGATGGCTGGCGGCCGGTCCGACATCCACGACGTCTGATCCGACTCGCAGCATTTCGATCGCCGCGGTGACAGCGCCGGCGGGGTCTAGCCGCCGGCTCTCATCGAAGAAGGAGTCCTCGGTGAGATTCAGAATGCCGAACACCGTCACCATGGCGTCGGCCTCCGCAGCGACTTCCACGATGGGGATCGGGCGAGCAAAAAGGCAGCAATTATGAGCCCCATACCTACAAAGCCCCACGCATCAAGCTTTTGCCCATGAAGCAACCAGGCAATGGCTGTAATTATGACGACGCCGAGTCCCGACCAGACTGCATAAGCAACACCGACAGGGATGGATTTCAGAACCAGAGAAAGAAAATAAAATGCGATGCCATAACCGATTATGACAACGGCGGAAGGGGCAAGCTTAGTAAAGCCCTCGCTAGATTTTAATGCGGATGTTGCGATTACTTCGCCAACTATTGCGATAACAAGAAAAAGCCAGCCTTTCATGATATATCTCCCAATTTGTGTAGGGCTTATTATGCACGCTTAAAAATAATAAAAGCAGACTTGACCTGATAGTTTGGCTGTGAGCAATTATGTGCTTAGTGCATCTAACGCCGAGTTCAGCGGCAGTTTTTAAGTTGTGGTTTTATGGAATACTTTTGCGCAGCAAAACCATAAAACCGCGACTTAAAAACTGTCCAAGGAGCGCAGCGACTGGTGCTGGAACGACTTGTTAGCCTTTTTTCCAAATCTGATATGTGTAATTTATATTAGACAAAAAAAACTGCTCAAAAACCAAATTGAAATTCTCTGGAATTTTAGGAAAATTGATATCACCTTCAACCTCAACGTGAACAGTAGACAAATGAATTATATCTGCTTTTTCAATAAGACTATTGTAGATTTGACCGCCACCAGAGACATATAAATGATCTGTAATTTTCGATAGTTCTTGCAAAGCGATTTCTATTGAAGGAAAGACTAATACATTTTCATTTGAGCTTGAAATTCCTTTCCTCGACACTACTGCATATTTTCGATTTGGAAGAACACCCATAGAGTCAAATGTTTTCCTTCCAACAAGGAGCCACTGATTATATGTGAGCGCTTTAAAGAGTAACTGCTCACCTTTTGCTGACCATGGGATATCAGGGCCATTACCGATTACGCCATTTTCTGACGTTGCAGAAATCAATGAAATTTTCAATTCAACCCCCGTAATGGCTAACTTTGTTTTAGGGCGACTGCCCTGCTGCGTAACATCGTTGCTGCTCCATAACATCAAACATCGACCCACGGCGTAACGCGCTTGCTGCTTGGATGCCCGAGGCATAGACTGTACAAAAAAACAGTCATAACAAGCCATGAAAACCGCCACTGCGCCGTTACCACCGCTGCGTTCGGTCAAGGTTCTGGACCAGTTGCGTGAGCGCATACGCTACTTGCATTACAGCTTACGAACCGAACAGGCTTATGTCCACTGGGTTCGTGCCTTCATCCGTTTCCACGGTGTGCGTCACCCGGCAACCTTGGGCAGCAGCGAAGTCGAGGCATTTCTGTCCTGGCTGGCGAACGAGCGCAAGGTTTCGGTCTCCACGCATCGTCAGGCATTGGCGGCCTTGCTGTTCTTCTACGGCAAGGTGCTGTGCACGGATCTGCCCTGGCTTCAGGAGATCGGAAGACCTCGGCCGTCGCGGCGCTTGCCGGTGGTGCTGACCCCGGATGAAGTGGTTCGCATCCTCGGTTTTCTGGAAGGCGAGCATCGTTTGTTCGCCCAGCTTCTGTATGGAACGGGCATGCGGATCAGTGAGGGTTTGCAACTGCGGGTCAAGGATCTGGATTTCGATCACGGCACGATCATCGTGCGGGAGGGCAAGGGCTCCAAGGATCGGGCCTTGATGTTACCCGAGAGCTTGGCACCCAGCCTGCGCGAGCAGCTGTCGCGTGCACGGGCATGGTGGCTGAAGGACCAGGCCGAGGGCCGCAGCGGCGTTGCGCTTCCCGACGCCCTTGAGCGGAAGTATCCGCGCGCCGGGCATTCCTGGCCGTGGTTCTGGGTTTTTGCGCAGCACACGCATTCGACCGATCCACGGAGCGGTGTCGTGCGTCGCCATCACATGTATGACCAGACCTTTCAGCGCGCCTTCAAACGTGCCGTAGAACAAGCAGGCATCACGAAGCCCGCCACACCGCACACCCTCCGCCACTCGTTCGCGACGGCCTTGCTCCGCAGCGGTTACGACATTCGAACCGTGCAGGATCTGCTCGGCCATTCCGACGTCTCTACGACGATGATTTACACGCATGTGCTGAAAGTTGGCGGTGCCGGAGTGCGCTCACCGCTTGATGCGCTGCCGCCCCTCACTAGTGAGAGGTAGGGCAGCGCAAGTCAATCCTGGCGGATTCACTACCCCTGCGCGAAGGCCATCGGTGCCGCATCGAACGGCCGGTTGCGGAAAGTCCTCCCTGCGTCCGCTGATGGCCGGCAGCAGCCCGTCGTTGCCTGATGGATCCAACCCCTCCGCTGCTATAGTGCAGTCGGCTTCTGACGTTCAGTGCAGCCGTCTTCTGAAAACGACAATGGAGGTGGTAGCCGAGGGTGTGGAAACACCCGACTGCCTTGCGTGGTTGCGGCAGGCGGGTTGCGACACGGTGCAGGGTTTCCTGTTCGCCAGGCCGATGCCGGCGGCGGCCTTCGTCGGCTTCGTCAACCAATGGAGGAACACCACCATGAACGCCAATGAACCGAGCACCAGTTGCTGCGTGTGCTGCAAGGAAATCCCGCTCGATGCCGCCTTCACGCCGGAAGGGGCCGAGTACGTGGAGCATTTCTGCGGGCTGGAGTGCTATCAGCGCTTCCAGGCGCGGGCCAGCACTGCGACCGAAACCAGCGTCAAACCGGACGCTTGTGATTCGCCGCCGTCAGGTTGAGGCATACCCTAACTTGATGTCAGGCAGGGCCGCGCCGCTTCGTCAGAATAGAGTCTGCTTTCCCATTTTTTGACACATGCCCGCGAAGGTTATAGATTTCAGCCTGACAGAAATGGGCTTTGAGGCACAACGGAACAGAAAGTGCACTTAAGCCGCCTTCAACCAAGGAGACATCGTGCAGGGGCACCGCATCGGCTACGTCCGGGTCAGCAGCTTTGACCAGAACCCGGAACGCCAGCTGGAACAAACCCAGGTGAGCAAGGTGTTCACCGACAAGGCATCGGGCAAGGACACCCAGCGCCCCCAGCTCGAAGCGCTGCTGAGCTTCGTCCGCGAAGGCGATACAGTGGTGGTGCACAGCATGGATCGGCTGGCCCGCAACCTCGATGACCTGCGTCGCTTGGTACAGAAGCTGACTCAGCGCGGCGTGCGCATCGAGTTCCTGAAGGAGGGCCTGGTGTTCACTGGCGAGGACTCGCCGATGGCCAACCTGATGCTGTCGGTGATGGGGGCCTTCGCTGAGTTCGAGCGCGCCCTGATCCGCGAGCGGCAGCGTGAGGGCATCGCCTTGGCCAAGCAGCGTGGCGCGTACCGGGGCCGCAAGAAAGCCCTGTCCGATGAGCAGGCTGCTACCCTGCGGCAGCGAGCGACGGCCGGCGAGCCCAAGGCGCAGCTTGCCCGCGAGTTCAACATCAGCCGGGAAACCCTCTACCAGTACCTCCGCACGGACGACTGACACATGCCGCGTCGCTTGATCCTCTCGGCCACGGAGCGGGACACCCTGCTTGCGCTGCCGGAAAGCCAGGATGACCTGATCCGCTACTACACCTTCAACGACTCCGACCTGTCGCTGATCCGCCAGCGACGCGGCGACGCCAACCGCCTCGGCTTCGCCGTGCAGCTCTGCCTGCTGCGCTACCCCGGTTACGCGCTGGGAACCGACAGCGAGCTGCCCGAGCCGGTCATCCTGTGGGTGGCGAAGCAAGTCCAGGCCGAGCCGGCGAGCTGGGCAAAGTACGGCGAGCGCGACGTGACCCGTCGCGAGCATGCCCAGGAACTGCGCACCTACCTGCAACTGGCCCCGTTCGGCCTGTCCGACTTCCGCGCCCTGGTGCGCGAGCTAACCGAGCTGGCCCAGCAGACCGACAAAGGCTTGCTGCTGGCCGGTCAGGCCCTGGAGAGCCTACGGCAGAAACGACGCATCCTGCCGGCGCTGAGCGTGATTGACCGGGCCTGCTCGGAAGCCATTGCGCGAGCCAATCGGCGGGTCTACCGCGCCCTGGTCGAACCACTCACGGACTCGCATCGGGCCAAGCTGGACGAGCTGTTGAAGCTCAAGGCCGGCAGCAGCATCACCTGGTTGACCTGGCTGCGCCAGGCACCGCTGAAACCCAACTCTCGGCACATGCTGGAACACATCGAGCGGCTGAAGACATTTCAGTTGGTGGACTTGCCCGAAGGCCTGGGCCGGCACATCCACCAGAACCGCCTGCTCAAGCTGGCCCGCGAGGGTGGGCAGATGACGCCCAAAGACCTCGGTAAGTTCGAGCCGCAGCGCCGCTACGCGACCCTGGCCGCCGTGGTGCTGGAGAGCACCGCGACCGTGATCGATGAGCTGGTCGATCTGCATGACCGCATCCTGGTCAAGCTGTTCAGCGGCGCGAAGCACAAGCATCAGCAGCAGTTCCAGAAGCAGGGCAAGGCGATCAACGACAAGGTGCGCCTGTACTCCAGGATCGGCCAGGCGCTGCTGGAAGCGAAGGAAAGCGGCAGCGACCCCTATGCCGCCATCGAGGCGGTGATTCCCTGGGACGAGTTCACCGAGAGCGTCAGCGAGGCCGAGCTGCTGGCCCGGCCGGAAGGCTTCGACCACCTGCACCTGGTCGGCGAGAACTTCGCCACCCTGCGCCGTTACACGCCGGCCTTGCTGGAGGTGCTGGAACTGCGCGCCGCGCCGGCCGCGCAAGGCGTGCTGGCAGCCGTGCAGACCCTGCGTGAGATGAACGCCGACAACCTGCGCAAGGTGCCGGCCGATGCACCCACGGCCTTCATCAAGCCGCGCTGGAAGCCGCTGGTGATCACCCCGGAAGGCCTCGACCGGAAATTCTACGAAATCTGCGCCCTGTCCGAGCTGAAGAACGCCCTGCGCTCCGGCGACATCTGGGTCAAGGGCTCGCGGCAGTTCCGCGACTTCGACGACTACCTGCTGCCGGCCGAGAAGTTCGCCGCACTCAAGCGCGAGCAGGCCCTGCCCCTGGCGATCAACCCGAACAGCGACCAGTACCTGGAAGAGCGTTTGCAGCTGCTGGACGAGCAGTTGGCCACCGTCACCCGCCTGGCCAAGGACAACGAGCTGCCCGATGCCATCCTCACCGAGTCAGGGCTGAAAATCACCCCGCTGGATGCGGCGGTGCCGGATCGGGCGCAGGCGCTGATCGACCAAACCAGCCAGTTACTGCCGCGCATCAAGATCACCGAACTGCTGATGGACGTGGACGACTGGACGGGCTTCAGCCGCCACTTCACCCACTTGAAGGACGGGGCCGAGGCCAAAGACAGGACGTTGCTGCTGTCCGCAATCCTCGGTGATGCGATCAACCTCGGGCTGACCAAGATGGCCGAGTCGAGCCCCGGCCTGACCTACGCCAAGCTGTCCTGGCTGCAAGCCTGGCACATCCGCGACGAAACCTATTCGGCGGCCTTGGCCGAGCTGGTCAACCACCAGTATCGCCACGCCTTTGCCGCCCACTGGGGCGACGGCACGACCTCATCCTCCGATGGCCAGCGCTTCCGCGCGGGTGGCCGGGGCGAGAGCACCGGGCACGTCAACCCGAAGTACGGTAGCGAGCCGGGACGGCTGTTCTATACCCATATCTCCGACCAGTACGCGCCGTTCAGCACCCGCGTGGTGAATGTCGGCGTCCGCGATTCCACCTATGTGCTCGACGGCCTGCTGTACCACGAGTCCGACCTGCGGATCGAGGAGCACTACACCGACACGGCCGGCTTCACCGATCACGTCTTTGCCCTGATGCACCTGCTAGGCTTCCGCTTCGCGCCGCGCATCCGCGACCTCGGCGAAACCAAGCTGTACGTGCCGCAGGGCGTGCAAGCCTACCCGACGTTGCGCCCGCTGATCGGCGGCACCCTGAACATCAAGCACGTGCGTGCCCACTGGGACGACATCCTGCGCCTGGCCAGCTCGATCAAGCAGGGCACCGTCACCGCCTCGCTGATGCTGCGCAAGCTCGGCAGCTACCCGCGCCAGAACGGACTGGCCGTGGCCCTGCGCGAGCTGGGCCGGATCGAGCGCACGCTGTTCATCCTGGACTGGCTGCAAAGTGTTGAACTGCGCCGCCGCGTGCATGCCGGCCTGAACAAAGGTGAGGCGCGCAACTCGCTGGCCAGGGCGGTGTTCTTCAACCGCCTTGGGGAAATCAGGGATCGGAGCTTCGAGCAGCAGCGCTACCGGGCCAGCGGCCTCAACCTGGTGACGGCGGCTATCGTGCTGTGGAACACGGTGTACCTGGAACGCGCCACCCAGGGGTTGGTCGAGGCCGGCAAGCCGGTGGACGGCGAGCTGCTGCAATTCCTGTCGCCGCTGGGCTGGGAGCACATCAACCTAACCGGCGATTACGTCTGGCGGCAGAGCCGCAGACTGGAAGACGGGAAGTTTCGGCCCTTACGGATGCCCGGAAAACCTTAGCGTACGATTTTTTCCGAATTCTGCGGGCTCCCCTATCTCATCTGCGCAAGGCAGAACGTGAAGACGGCCGCCCTGGACCTCGCCCGCGAGCGCCAGGCGCACGAGGCCGGCGCGCGGACCCGCGCCACGGCCCACGAGCGGACGCCGCAGCAGGAGCGCCAGAAGGCCGCCAGAGAGGCCGAGCGCGGCCGTGAGGCTTGGACGCTAGGGCAGGGCATGAAAAAGCCCGTAGCGGGCTGCTACGGGCGTCTGACGCGGTGGAAAGGGGGAGGGGATGTTGTCTACATGGCTCTGCTGTAGTGAGTGGGTTGCGCTCCGGCAGCGGTCCTGATCAATCGTCACCCTTTCTCGGTCCTTCAACGTTCCTGACAACGAGCCTCCTTTTCGCCAATCCATCGACAATCACCGCGAGTCCCTGCTCGAACGCTGCGTCCGGACCGGCTTCGTCGAAGGCGTCTATCGCGGCCCGCAACAGCGGCGAGAGCGGAGCCTGTTCAACGGTGCCGCCGCGCTCGCCGGCATCGCTGTCGCCGGCCTGCTCCTCAAGCACGGCCCCAACAGTGAAGTAGCTGATTGTCATCAGCGCATTGACGGCGTCCCCGGCCGAAAAACCCGCCTCGCAGAGGAAGCGAAGCTGCGCGTCGGCCGTTTCCATCTGCGGTGCGCCCGGTCGCGTGCCGGCATGGATGCGCGCGCCATCGCGGTAGGCGAGCAGCGCCTGCCTGAAGCTGCGGGCATTCCCGATCAGAAATGAGCGCCAGTCGTCGTCGGCTCTCGGCACCGAATGCGTATGATTCTCCGCCAGCATGGCTTCGGCCAGTGCGTCGAGCAGCGCCCGCTTGTTCCTGAAGTGCCAGTAAAGCGCCGGCTGCTGAACCCCCAACCGTTCCGCCAGTTTGCGTGTCGTCAGACCGTCTACGCCGACCTCGTTCAACAGGTCCAGGGCGGCACGGATCACTGTATTCGGCTGCAACTTTGTCATGCTTGACACTTTATCACTGATAAACATAATATGTCCACCAACTTATCAGTGATAAAGAATCCGCGCGTTCAATCGGACCAGCGGAGGCTGGTCCGGAGGCCAGACGTGAAACCCAACAGACCCCTGATCGTAATTCTGAGCACTGTCGCGCTCGACGCTGTCGGCATCGGCCTGATTATGCCGGTGCTGCCGGGCCTCCTGCGCGATCTGGTTCACTCGAACGACGTCACCGCCCACTATGGCATTCTGCTGGCGCTGTATGCGTTGATGCAATTTGCCTGCGCACCTGTGCTGGGCGCGCTGTCGGATCGTTTCGGGCGGCGGCCGGTCTTGCTCGTCTCGCTGGCCGGCGCTGCTGTCGACTACGCCATCATGGCGACGGCGCCTTTCCTTTGGGTTCTCTATATCGGGCGGATCGTGGCCGGCATCACCGGGGCGACTGGGGCGGTAGCCGGCGCTTATATTGCCGATATCACTGATGGCGATGAGCGCGCGCGGCACTTCGGCTTCATGAGCGCCTGTTTCGGGTTCGGGATGGTCGCGGGACCTGTGCTCGGTGGGCTGATGGGCGGTTTCTCCCCCCACGCTCCGTTCTTCGCCGCGGCAGCCTTGAACGGCCTCAATTTCCTGACGGGCTGTTTCCTTTTGCCGGAGTCGCACAAAGGCGAACGCCGGCCGTTACGCCGGGAGGCTCTCAACCCGCTCGCTTCGTTCCGGTGGGCCCGGGGCATGACCGTCGTCGCCGCCCTGATGGCGGTCTTCTTCATCATGCAACTTGTCGGACAGGTGCCGGCCGCGCTTTGGGTCATTTTCGGCGAGGATCGCTTTCACTGGGACGCGACCACGATCGGCATTTCGCTTGCCGCATTTGGCATTCTGCATTCACTCGCCCAGGCAATGATCACCGGCCCTGTAGCCGCCCGGCTCGGCGAAAGGCGGGCACTCATGCTCGGAATGATTGCCGACGGCACAGGCTACATCCTGCTTGCCTTCGCGACACGGGGATGGATGGCGTTCCCGATCATGGTCCTGCTTGCTTCGGGTGGCATCGGAATGCCGGCGCTGCAAGCAATGTTGTCCAGGCAGGTGGATGAGGAACGTCAGGGGCAGCTGCAAGGCTCACTGGCGGCGCTCACCAGCCTGACCTCGATCGTCGGACCCCTCCTCTTCACGGCGATCTATGCGGCTTCTATAACAACGTGGAACGGGTGGGCATGGATTGCAGGCGCTGCCCTCTACTTGCTCTGCCTGCCGGCGCTGCGTCGCGGGCTTTGGAGCGGCGCAGGGCAACGAGCCGATCGCTGATCGTGGAAACGATAGGCCTATGCCATGCGGGTCAAGGCGACTTCCGGCAAGCTATACGCGCCCTAGGAGTGCGGTTGGAACGTTGGCCCAGCCAGATACTCCCGATCACGAGCAGGACGCCGATGATTTGAAGCGCACTCAGCGTCTGATCCAAGAACAACCATCCTAGCAACACGGCGGTCCCCGGGCTGAGAAAGCCCAGTAAGGAAACAACTGTAGGTTCGAGTCGCGAGATCCCCCGGAACCAAAGGAAGTAGGTTAAACCCGCTCCGATCAGGCCGAGCCACGCCAGGCCGAGAACATTGGTTCCTGTAGGCATCGGGATTGGCGGATCAAACACTAAAGCTACTGGAACGAGCAGAAGTCCTCCGGCCGCCAGTTGCCAGGCGGTAAAGGTGAGCAGAGGCACGGGAGGTTGCCACTTGCGGGTCAGCACGGTTCCGAACGCCATGGAAACCGCCCCCGCCAGGCCCGCTGCGACGCCGACAGGATCTAGCGCTGCGTTTGGTGTCAACACCAACAGCGCCACGCCCGCAGTTCCGCAAATAGCCCCCAGGACCGCCATCAATCGTATCGGGCTACCTAGCAGAGCGGCAGAGATGAACACGACCATCAGCGGCTGCACAGCGCCTACCGTCGCCGCGACCCCGCCCGGCAGGCGGTAGACCGAAATAAACAACAAGCTCCAGAATAGCGAAATATTAAGTGCGCCGAGGATGAAGATGCGCATCCACCAGATTCCCGTTGGAATCTGTCGGACGATCATCACGAGCAATAAACCCGCCGGCAACGCCCGCAGCATCGCGACCGTCATCGGTGAGAAGTTCGGCAGGTATTGGGTGGTGACAATGTAGGTGCTGCCCCAAATGGCAGGTGCTATCGCTGTGAACAATAAATCGGGCGTGCGTAATGACATGCGATTACAAGACCTCCGCTACGGCGATGGGTTTTTGAGAGTTGCAGGCGCCGCGATGACCGCACCCTGACTTGGACTGGCCCTGCCTCGCACCAATCCACCTGCGGCTATGGCCGCGATCATGCGAGGCCCGAAAATTACACGACCTGTACACGTCCGCCGAACCCGGAACGCAACAGAGCTTCGTGGGCATCCCGATCCGGGTCGTAGCAGCAGTCCTGGACCAAACGCACGTCGTAGTCCGCATCACTAGCCCAGGCGACGCTTGAAAGAACAACGCCGGTGGTGCTTATCCCGGCCATGACAAGCGTGCTTACGCCGCGCGTCCGAAGGTCGGCGTCGAGCGCCGTGCCATAAAAGACGCTGGCTCGCGGACATGCATAGAAAAGGTCGCCCCGTTCGATCGCAAGCCCTTCGACGGGCAGACCGGTGCGAAATCGTCCGCTCGGGAGATACGGTGAGATTTGGCGATTCGTCGCCGGCGGCGCATGTTCATACTCTTCGCCGAGCGAAAAGTTGGGGAACAGCACGGGCCGGCCGCGCAAGGCGTGCTGGCAGCCGTGCAGACCCTGCGTGAGATGAACGCCGACAACCTGCGCAAGGTGCCGGCCGATGCACCCACGGCCTTCATCAAGCCGCGCTGGAAGCCGCTGGTGATCACCCCGGAAGGCCTCGACCGGAAATTCTACGAAATCTGCGCCCTGTCCGAGCTGAAGAACGCCCTGCGCTCCGGCGACATCTGGGTCAAGGGCTCGCGGCAGTTCCGCGACTTCGACGACTACCTGCTGCCGGCCGAGAAGTTCGCCGCACTCAAGCGCGAGCAGGCCCTGCCCCTGGCGATCAACCCGAACAGCGACCAGTACCTGGAAGAGCGTTTGCAGCTGCTGGACGAGCAGTTGGCCACCGTCACCCGCCTGGCCAAGGACAACGAGCTGCCCGATGCCATCCTCACCGAGTCAGGGCTGAAAATCACCCCGCTGGATGCGGCGGTGCCGGATCGGGCGCAGGCGCTGATCGACCAAACCAGCCAGTTACTGCCGCGCATCAAGATCACCGAACTGCTGATGGACGTGGACGACTGGACGGGCTTCAGCCGCCACTTCACCCACTTGAAGGACGGGGCCGAGGCCAAAGACAGGACGTTGCTGCTGTCCGCAATCCTCGGTGATGCGATCAACCTCGGGCTGACCAAGATGGCCGAGTCGAGCCCCGGCCTGACCTACGCCAAGCTGTCCTGGCTGCAAGCCTGGCACATCCGCGACGAAACCTATTCGGCGGCCTTGGCCGAGCTGGTCAACCACCAGTATCGCCACGCCTTTGCCGCCCACTGGGGCGACGGCACGACCTCATCCTCCGATGGCCAGCGCTTCCGCGCGGGTGGCCGGGGCGAGAGCACCGGGCACGTCAACCCGAAGTACGGTAGCGAGCCGGGACGGCTGTTCTATACCCATATCTCCGACCAGTACGCGCCGTTCAGCACCCGCGTGGTGAATGTCGGCGTCCGCGATTCCACCTATGTGCTCGACGGCCTGCTGTACCACGAGTCCGACCTGCGGATCGAGGAGCACTACACCGACACGGCCGGCTTCACCGATCACGTCTTTGCCCTGATGCACCTGCTAGGCTTCCGCTTCGCGCCGCGCATCCGCGACCTCGGCGAAACCAAGCTGTACGTGCCGCAGGGCGTGCAAGCCTACCCGACGTTGCGCCCGCTGATCGGCGGCACCCTGAACATCAAGCACGTGCGTGCCCACTGGGACGACATCCTGCGCCTGGCCAGCTCGATCAAGCAGGGCACCGTCACCGCCTCGCTGATGCTGCGCAAGCTCGGCAGCTACCCGCGCCAGAACGGACTGGCCGTGGCCCTGCGCGAGCTGGGCCGGATCGAGCGCACGCTGTTCATCCTGGACTGGCTGCAAAGTGTTGAACTGCGCCGCCGCGTGCATGCCGGCCTGAACAAAGGTGAGGCGCGCAACTCGCTGGCCAGGGCGGTGTTCTTCAACCGCCTTGGGGAAATCAGGGATCGGAGCTTCGAGCAGCAGCGCTACCGGGCCAGCGGCCTCAACCTGGTGACGGCGGCTATCGTGCTGTGGAACACGGTGTACCTGGAACGCGCCACCCAGGGGTTGGTCGAGGCCGGCAAGCCGGTGGACGGCGAGCTGCTGCAATTCCTGTCGCCGCTGGGCTGGGAGCACATCAACCTAACCGGCGATTACGTCTGGCGGCAGAGCCGCAGACTGGAAGACGGGAAGTTTCGGCCCTTACGGATGCCCGGAAAACCTTAGCGTACGATTTTTTCCGAATTCTGCGGGCTCCCCTTTTTGATAATCTCATGACCAAAATCCCTTAACGTGAGTTTTCGTTCCACTGAGCGTCAGACCCCTTTTATCCAGACTTAACAGCACCAGTGGCCGGATGGCACGGCAGGCATATGACTGGCTGAGTCTGGCACCGCTCTTTCTGGATACTGAGACGACAGGACTGGACAATACCGCGAAAGCCCTGGAAATCGGCCTGACCGATGCGACCGGTCAGGTGGTATTTGAAACCAGACTGAAGCCCACGGTCGCCATCGGGGCGCAGGCCGCCGCTGTGCATGGTATCAGTGAGCAGGCTCTCTGCGGCGCACCATCATGGACAGATGTGGCGCGGCAACTGCGTCATGCAATCGGGGACCGACCAGTAATTATCTTTAATGCCCGGTTCGACATCCGCATTCTGAAACAGACTGCTGCCGCACATAGCGATCCGGCTGACTGGCTGGAAGAACTGACGGTATATTGTGCGATGGAGCTGGCTGCAGGATATTATGGGGGGCCGCCTGGAATTCGGAAAATAAACCACGTTAAGACTGCTTTTTATCCAAATGACTTTCAGGAATCACCTAGATGGCGGGACAACAGTGGTTTTGGTGTCCTAAATCGTACAATTCTGTACATCCTCACAAGGGAATGTACGGAAGTAAGCCAAACGGTTATCGGACGGTCAGAACATTTCGTACAGCCTTTACGTTCAGTGAGTTAGCTGCCTGGATGTAACCAATCGTTCAACTCAATTTTCTTAGCGTGGGAAAATTTCCGAATTCCAAGCGGACCCCAAAAAGCGAAATTTTTGGCTGACGTCGGTTTCACCCAGATTGTGCTGGCGCGCGAGCTGAGCCTTGCGCAAATTCAGACGATTCATCAGGCGACCGCGCGCTCTGCGTCGCATATTCCGGCCAGTGTTATATTTCTCACGCCCAGATCAGACGTAGCGCCAACCGCGGCGACTGCTCCCAGGCGTGCCATTTACCGTACACCCTGAAGGACGATCAGGGCCGGGTTGTGTCTTACGAAAAACATCTGCTGTCGATGAAAGACAACGATCAAACCGCTAACCTCGGCGCGTTAATTGATGCAGGTGTACGCTCCTTCAAAATTGAAGGGCGTTATAAGGACATGAGTTACGTAAAAATATCACCGTCCACTATCGGCAAATGCTGGATGCGATCATTGAAGACCGCAGCGATCTGGCGCGCGCGTCTTCCGGTCGCACCGAGCATTTCTTTATCCCGTTCACGGATAAAACGTTCCATCGCGGCAGCACCGATTACTTTGTCAATGCGCGCAAAGGCGATATTGGCGCCTTTGACTCACAAAAATTCATCGGTTTACCCGTTGGCGAAGTGCTGAAAGTGGCGAAAGATCACCTTGATGTTGAAGCCAGTGAACCACTGGCGAACGGCGATGGCCTGAACGTACTGATCAAACATGAGGTGGTTGGTTTTCATGCCAATACTGTCGAAAAAATCGGGGAAAACAGTTATCGCGTCTGGCCGAACGAGATGCCTGCCGACCTGCACAAAGTGCGCCCGCGACATCCACTGAACCGTAATCTCGATCATAACTGGCAGCAGGCGTTAACCAAAACCTCCAGCGAGCGGCGGGTAGCGATGGATATCGAACTCGGCGGCTGGCAGGAACAGCTGATCCTGACATTAACCAGCGAGGAAGGGGTGAGCGTAACGCACACGCTGGACGGTCAGTTTGACGACGCCAACAACGCTGAAAAAGCGCTGAGTAACCTCAAGAACGTCCTGGCGAAGCTGGGGCAGACGCTCTACTACGCGCGTGACATTCAGGTTAACCTACCCGGTGCGCTGTTTGTGCCAAACGGGCTACTCAACGTGTTCCGTCGGGAAGCCATTGAGATGCTGGATAAGGCGCGACTTGCCCGCTACAAACGCGGCGTGCGCAAATCGGTCTCCGATCCCGCGCCGGTCTACCCGCAGACGCATCTGAGTTTTCTGGCAAACGTCTATAACCAGAAGGCGCGTGAGTTCTACCATTGTTATGGCGTACAGTTGATCGATGCGGCGTATGAAGCGCATCAAGAAAAGGGCGATGTGCCTGTGATGATCACCAAGCATTGCCTGCGTTTTGCCTTTAATCTGTGCCCGAAACAGGCGAAAGGTAACATCAAAAGCTGGAAAGCGACGCCAATGCAACTGGTCAACGGTGATGAGGTGCTGACGCTGAAATTTGACTGTCGCCCGTGTGAAATGCACGTTATCGGCAAGATTAAAGATCACATTCTTAAAATGCCGCTGCCGGGCAGCGTGGTGGGTTCCGTCAGTCCGGAAGATCTGATGAAAACGCTGCCGAAGCGTAAACCTTAATCCTTTGCGACATCAGCCCGGTGGCGTTTACCGGGCCTTTGTGTTGGTATTTATTTCCGCCGGTTAACGCCTGGCCCAAAGCCGACATCCGGCGAGGTGTCCGCTTAATGCGCTTTAAACCCCGCCGCAGTCATGAGCAGGCGAAAAAACATGCCCACCGCCGCCAGCGCCAACACGCTGCCGCCCCAAAGGATGACCAGCCACATCAGGCGTTTCCAGAGAGAATGTTGCATCAGTGATACCCCTCGCCATGTTGCACTTTGCCGCGAAACACATAGTAACTCCAGAAGGTGTACACCAAAATCACCGGAATGATGAGCAGCGCACCGACCAGCATAAACCCCTGACTCTGGGCGGGGGCGGCTGCCTGCCAGAGGGTAACCGAAGGCGGAATAATGTGCGGCCAGATACTGATGCCCAGGCCGCTGAAACCAAGGAAGATTAGCCCGAGCGTCAGCACAAACGGAAACGTGTGGTTTTCCGGACGACCCAGTGTGCGCCATAACCAGACGCTGAACGCGATCACCAGCACCGGAACCGGCAGCAGATAGCCCAGGTTGGGAAGCGTAAACCAACGGTCGGCGATCGCCGGATGCGCTAACGGTGTCCAGAGGCTGATTATCGCAATTGACAACAGCAGGGCCAGCAGCAGTTTTTTCGCGACGCTGCGCATTTTATCCTGAAGCGGATTTTCGCTTTTCATCACCAGCCAGGTTGCGCCTAAGAGCGCATAGGCAACGACCAGTCCGACGCCACAGAACAGAGTGAAGGGGGTTAACCAGTCGAACGGCCCGCCGCTGTAGCTGCGACCGGTCACCGGGAAACCGTTGATCACTGCGCCAACCACGATCCCTTGGGCGAAGGTAGCCAGAATCGACCCGCCGAGAAAAGCATGGTCCCAAAATGGGCGGTGGGCTGGCGTGGCCTTGAAGCGAAACTCGAAGGCCACGCCGCGAAAAATCAGTCCGATCAGCATCAGCGTCAACGGAATGGTCAGCGCATCGATAATAACCGCATAGGCCATCGGGAAAGCCCCAAACAGCCCCGCGCCGCCCAGCACCAGCCAGGTTTCATTACCGTCCCACACCGGCGCGACGCTATTGACCATCACATCACGATCCTCTGCGTTTCGTGTGACAGGAAACAGAATGCCAATACCCAAATCGAATCCATCCATCACGATATACATTAGCGTGGCGAAAACGATGATCACAAACCAGATAACCGATAAATCAATACCCATTAGCGATGTGCCTTATGTTGAGAATCGAGGACGGCGGCGGAAAGCGGCCTGGCGGGTGTGCCCGGCGGCGGCGCGGAATCATCTTCCAGCGGGCCTTTGCGGATCAGGCGAATCATATAGCTGTAGCCGACGCCAAAGACTGAGCTGTAGACAACAAAGAAAGCGAGCAACGAAATGCTCATATGTAAATCGCCGTGGGCCGACACCGCGTCGGCAGTACGCTGTAAACCGTACACCACCCACGGCTGGCGTCCGACCTCAGTGGTCACCCAGCCCGCGAGAATGGCGATGAGCCCCGAGGGTCCCATCCATAGCGCAAAGCGCAGGAACGGGCGCGAGGTGTAGAGGCGCTGCCTGTAGCGCAGCCAGAGCGCACAGAGCCCCAGCAGGATCATTAACATGCCCAGGCCGGCCATGATGCGAAATGACCAGAACACGATCGTCGAGTGAGGGCGATCCTCTTTGGCGAATTCTTTTAGCGCCGGAACCTGTTTATCCAGACTGTGCGTCAGGATCAGGCTTCCCAGCGCCGGGATCGCTAGTCCATAGCGGGTGCGTTCCTGTTCCATATCCGGCCAGCCAAACAGCAGCAGCGGCGTGGGCTCACCCGGCGGGTTTTCCCAGTGACCTTCAATCGCGGCGATTTTGGCTGGCTGATGTTTCAGGGTGTTCAGCCCATGCATATCGCCGATTAACGCCTGCACCGGCGCGACAATAAGCGTCATCCACAACGCCATGGAAAACATCGTGCGAATGGCTGGCGTTGTGTTGCCGCGCAGCAGATGCCAGGCTGCCGAAGCGCCGACAAACAGCGCGCTACTGAGAAATGCGGCGACGGACATATGCAGCAGCCGATAAGGGAACGAAGGATTGAAGATAACGGCGAACCAGTCCACGGGCACAACCTGGCCGTTGACGATCTCAAACCCCTGCGGCGTTTGCATCCAACTGTTAGACGCCAGGATCCAGAAGGTGGAAATGAGGGTGCCAAGCGCCACCATGCAGGTTGAGAAGAAATGCAAACCCGGACCGACTTTATTCCAGCCAAACAGCATCACCCCGAGGAATCCGGCTTCAAGGAAGAAAGCGGTCAGCACCTCATAGGTAAGCAACGGCCCGGTAATACTGCCTGCGAATTCCGAAAAACCGCTCCAGTTGGTGCCGAACTGATAGGCCATCACCAGACCGGAAACCACGCCCATGCCGAAATTTACGGCGAATATTTTTGACCAGAAGTGGTACAACGAGCGCCAGACCGGATTTTTGCTTTTTAGCCAAAGGCCTTCCAGCACCGCCAGATAACTGGCAAGCCCAATGGTGATCGCCGGAAAGATAATGTGAAATGAAACTGTAAAGGCGAACTGGATCCTTGCCAGGTGATACGCATCAAGACCAAACATGCCTGACTCCGCATTAAAAATTGATTCAGCGCAATTCTAGGCGTGTGAGGCAATGAGGGGCAGAAACAGAACAGGCATATTTAACCATAACAGTTTGCAAATCGTTGTGAATTTTATTCACTGTTATACACTGCGAGGCTCACCTGCATTGACCGACGAGAAACCAGAATAAAAAAATACCAGCGTCTGGCTGAACAACTTTGCGAACAGATCGCCTCTGGCGCCTGGCGACCCGGCGATCGTCTGCCGTCACTGCGCGAACAGGTCGCCAGCAGCGGCATGAGCTTCATGACCGTCGGACATGCTTACCAACTGCTGGAAAGTCAGGGGCGAATTATTGCGCGTCCGCAGTCCGGCTATTGATCTTACCCAGCAATAGTGGACACGCGGCTAAGTGAGTAAACTCTCAGTCAG
>ERZ1026866.32-NODE-32-length-100459-cov-33.149108_pt1 | contig 100459 bp, 80 predicted proteins | sample MGYA00380163_ERZ1026866 | MGnify/ENA primary metagenome ERZ1026866 (study PRJEB33269, sample SAMEA4719799) | human gut metagenome | biome: human-associated habitat; feature: organic feature; material: feces | place: Cameroon | collected 2013-10 ...
TTTCATAGGTATTCCTTTAAATTGGGCTATATATATTATAAGGAATACCTACTTTTTTTTAACTAAAAAATGTGCAATATCTGTGGCTCCTAAACACAAATAATAAAAAAAACTTATTGACAAGATTATATTATAAAATATAATCTTTCTAAAAAATCCATACTAAGGGTGGGTAATATGAAAAAATATATTATTATTCTTACCGCTTTATTCTTATCTATTTTATCTTGTACAAATAAAAAGACTATCGACGAAAACACTATTTATGTAAATCTTGGAGCAGAACCAAAAACTATAGACCCTGCTCTAAATATTACATTACAAGGCTCTACTTATGTAACGCATTTATTTGAATGCTTAACTACAAAATATAAAGATATAGCCATTCAGCCAGGTGCTGCAGAAAGTTGGGATATATCTGAAGACGGTCTTACATATATATTTCATTTAAGAACCAACGGTAAATGGTCTGACGGAAAACCTCTAACAGCAAAAGATTTTGAATATTCTTGGAAGAGAGTTGTTGATCCAAATACAGCAAGCGAGCCTAGTTATTTATTTGAGCCTATACTTAACTTTTCTAATGTAAATGCTGGATATATGCCTGTTGATGAGTTTGGTATAAAAGCTTTAGATGATTATACATTAGAAGTAAAACTAGAATATCCTACTGCTTATTTTTTGGAGCTTGTAAATCTTCCTGTATTTTCACCTGTAAGAAAAGATATGGTTGAAAAAAATCCTGATAATTGGACTAGAGACCCTAAAACTTGTATTGGTAATGGTGCTTTTATGTTGAAAGAGAGAAAACCAGATGAAAGCATTACTGTTGTAAAAAATACTAATTATTGGGGAGCTGATACAATAGTGGCTGAAAGAATTAAATTCGTTCTTATGGATAATCCTAATTCTGCAGTTGCTGGTGTTAAAGAAGGCTCTCTTCATTTCTCTGACCAATTTCCATATCAAGATGTAGACACATTAAGAGCTGAAGGTTTAATAGATACAGCAACAAGAATAGGTACTCAATATTATGCACTCAACACTACAAATGAAACTCTAAAAGACAAAAGAGTAAGAAAAGCATTATCACTTGCTATAGACAGAAATTATATAGTAGATAATATTATAAAATCTGGTAAGCCTGCTGGTGCATTAGTACCTTGGGGTGTTACAGATGTTGAAGGATATTTTAGAGATAATGCCGGTGAATATATAAGCACAAATAAAGCAGATTATCAAAAAAATGTAGAAGAAGCTAAAAGGTTAATGGCAGAAGCAGGATATCCAAACGGAGAGGGTTTTCCTGTATTAGAGTTTTATCTTACATTTAGTAATGATATACCTATGTTTGAAGCTGTACAGAATATGTGGAAAGAGAATCTTGGTATAGATGTTAAGCTTACACAAATGGAGTTTGCACCGTTTATTCATGCATTTAGAACAGAGAGAAATTATACTATGGCGGCTGCAAGTTGGACTGGAAGCTATAACGACCCTACTACTTTTTTAGGTATGTTTGTTAGCTATTCATATAAAAACCACTCTCTATTTACAAACCAAGCTTTTGATGAAGCAATTAGTATAGCATCAAAAACTACTGACCAAAATATTAGAATGAGAGAATTACACAAAGCAGAAAAAATACTTATAGAAGATGAAGCTGTTATTATACCTATAGCGTATTTTGAACCTGCTGTATTAAAAAGCCCTAAATTAAAAGATGTGTTCTATATACCTTTTGCTCAATATAAATTTTCTTATTCATATTTAGAAAAATAATTTTATATTAATAATTTATTATTTTTTATATCCTTATTATTTATAATAATAAGGATATTTTTTTTAAATTAACTTTGCTTAATATAATATATTGACAAGTAATCAATCTATAATATATAATACTGCACTAAAATACATATTAATTTTTTGAGCAAAAACATGAACAATAATCATTTGATTAAAAATAAATTATTTGGAAATTTAGATTTTTACAAATTATGCATTTCAATAGCTGTACCTGTAATGCTTCAGCAGCTTATAATGGGAATGGTATCATTAATAGATAATTTTATGGTAGCAGAACTCGGTGATATAAAAATGGCTGCCGTAAATGTATCTAATCAGCTTAATTTTATATATTTAGTAATACTCAACACTTGTTATGGTGCGGGCGGAATATATATGGCACAAAATGCCGGTGCTGACAACAAAGAAGGTATGCAGCAGGCATTTAGATTTAAAGTAATACTTCCTTTTACTATATCAGCTATATATATGATATTAATGCTTATAAATCCAGAAATATTCATGCGTTTAATGACAAATGGAAACAATTCACAAGAGGCAATTTTAGCTTCAAGTACTAAATATATGAGTATAATAGCTTTTACATTTATACCAATATCAATTTCTGGGGCAATAGGAACTTCTTACAGAGAAATAGGTAAACCGCATATACCTCTTATAATATCAGTAATAGCAACATTCTGTAATACATTTGGAAACTATATTTTAATATACGGAAACTTTGGAGCTCCTAGACTTGAAGAAACTGGTGCTGCTATTGCAACTCTTATTGCTAGAATAATAGAGATGATATTATTTATAGTGTATATCAAATTGCATAAAGAAAAGTTTTATGTAAGAACCAGAGAAATTTTAAAAGTAAAACTTAATGTATTTTATTCTATGCTAAAGAAATCTAGTTTAATATTTTTAAGTGAAATAAGCTGGGGACTTAGCGAGATGTTTATGACAGCACTCTACAACAGCAGAGGTGGTGCTGAAACTGTTGCGGGTATGGCTTCTGGTTTTACTATAGCTAATATATTTTATTTAGTATTTCAGGGAATATTTGTATCTACTATGGTTGTGGTTGGAGGAACACTTGGAAGGGGTGAACTTGAAGATGCAAAAAATAAAGCAAGGTGGATATTAAATGGGTCTGTTATAGCGGGGGCTGTAGTTGGGCTAGTGCAAATGTCTTCTACCCTGTTAATACCTTTTATATTTTCAAAATTAACTCCAGATGCTCAGGGTATAACTAGAAGTTTAGTAATATTAATAGCTTCATATATGCCTGTTTGGACTTATATTAATGCTCAATTTGCTGTTTCGAGAGCTGGAGGTGATACAGTGTTTGGTTTTGCGGTAGATGTGCCTGTGTCTTTACTTATGTTTGCACCTTTGGCTTTGATACTTGCAAAGTTTACTACAGTAGGTCCTGTTGCTATGTTTGGTATAGCGAAATTAACTGACTTTGCAAAAATTACTATAGGTGTCATAATGCTTAAAAAAGAAAGATGGGTAAGAAAATTGACAGAATAAAATCTATTTTAGCAAAAAATATATTTTGTAAAACCACAAAATTTTTAGTATTTTTATACAAAATTGTTCATGTAATTATTAGTGTTAAATATATTATATATAAACATTAAAACTTTTGAGCTATATATAATACCGCCATACTCTGTCATATTTAGTACAAAATATGATACAAGAGAAATTATAAGAGAAACTATAAATAGCATAACTATTGCCCCAAGAATCCTATCTACCCAAGATAAAAATATCATCTTCAAAACTTTTTTTATGCTATCTGCCGCCTTTGAAAGTATTATCCTTATTACAGAATAACTTATAAGAAATGACACTATTTTTAATATAATAGAATGGTCAAAATATTTAGAAGCATGATTATATATAATTGGTGCTATGATAAAAGTAGATATTATAGCTATCACTGGTATTGTAATTGATATAATACCTCTATAAAAACCATAAATAAATATAAATACTAAAAATATTATTACAACTATATCAATATTATTAAACATACACTATTTTTTCAATAAAGTTATTATAGGTTTAAAAGCCATACTGCTTTTATTTCTATGAGTGCTTATAATATTTGAAAGAGTTTCTATATAAGTATGCGAAGCAGATGAGTAATTACCTATTTTCTTTATAACATCATTAAGCTCATCTTTTACTTCTATAATTCTGCTAAAGCTTCCTAAAATTTTAATTATATCAGCACCCTGAGAATCTATTTTTAAGTTTAAGCTATTTTGAATATCAAGCATAGCTACAATATTTTCTCTTACAGAAGATACTATATCACTTTGCTCTTCTACTATATTATACATAACATTATTATATTTCTCTAATAATTTAAAATTGTCAAACTCTGTAGAAATTTTACTAATACGCTCTTCTATATTTTTAATATAAGCATCTATATTTTCAACAATTTTCTTAGTTTCATTTTCTATATTCTTACAATGCTCATCTATATAAAACGAAGAGTTCTCTATTAAAACCAATCCGCCAAATATATCTGTAAGCATACTCTCTATAGATGCAGTACCCTTTGAAATCTCAAAAGATAATACCCCTATCTCTTTAGATACAACAGAAAAACTCTTACCCAAAACACCAGCCTTAGATGCTTGTATACCGGCATTGATAGAAAGCAAATTTGTTTTATTAGTCATATTTTTTATATATTCTATAGTATCATATATATCTTCTGTTACTTTGTTTACATCTTTAAAATTTTCAAAATGCTGTTTTATATCAGTAATAGTATTATTAGAACTCTCTTCTATATTCTTCTTTATTTCTTTTAAATCTTCATTTAAAGAAGATATTTGCTCATAAGATAAATTAGATACATTCATATTAGACATAGTCTGAGATAAAGCTCTAAAATGTTCTTGCATTTGATTTTTATATTTATCAAAAAAAGTAAATATAGTATTAGTAAACTTTATACCATCTCTAATAAGATGTTTTTTACTCTCTTTCGTATCTCCTAATTTGTTTTTTGAATCTATAACAGTATTTATTTTATTTTCTATAATGTTTAAAGCATCTTTATTCTCTTTATCTACTTCTAAAACAAACATAGAAGAATCCATAAAATTTCTATCTATATTATTTAACTTTTCTGATATATTATTTATCTCAGTTACAATATTTAAATTAGATTTTAATCTGTTATTTAATATAGTATCCTTTCTTATAGATTCCAAAGCATTTCTTGTAAAAGAAGAAAATATAGCAACAGAACTAATCAAATAAGACAATATAACCGCTAAATCTAATTTATCAAAATATATATCTTTTCTTATATTAAAAAACTCTATATTTGTAATAACTAAAACAAAAGATAAAAGATTAGAAAGTATAATAATACTATTTCCAACTATGCTGTATCCTAAAAATATATCAATTACCATAGGTACAAAAGCCATAGCATATATAATCAAACTTAAATAAGTAAGATAAACAAAGAAAGTACCATTACCTAAAACAGTAAATGCATTATCTGGGAACCTTTTTAAAGTTGTACTAAAAAATGTATTTTTATTTATTATACTTACAACAACAAGAGAAGCTATAATTAAGATAGTAATAAATATAATTAAATTACTAATATTACTAACTATTTTTTCATTTTTTAAGAAAACTCTATTATTAATTGGAAGCAAAGCAATAATAAGCAAAAATATTATATGATTAATTATATATAAATTAGAAGCTAATACAACATCATTACCAGACATACCTAAAAATATTATAATAAAAGATATTATATTATATACAAGTAAAAGCAAAAGTGCTAAGGCTACCATAATATAAGTACGCTGTCTGGTTTTTACAATTAATATTGTATAAAGCATAATAAATATAAAAACCATGGAAGTACCAATGATAGGTACTAGTAATTCTATAATCGAAACATTATATCCTGGTATAAAATTAGTTAATATATTCATATATTTTTATGCCCTTATATTACTTTAGAATATTCATTAATAACCTTTTTGAGATTATCTGAATATTCCAATAATTTTTTAGTTTCTTCATCAAGCTTATTAGTTATATCTTCAAAATCTTCACTAGTAGCAAGCAATTTATTCATATCTTTCATAATATTTTTTATTTCAATATTTTGATTGTTAGCATTTTGTGATATATCTGATATATAATCATTAAACTCTTCTATTTTTGTTTTTATATTCATAAAGTCATTTTCTTCATTAACTATAATAGTACTCATATCAGATATAGAATTATACATTTTATCTGTACTCTTTATTATATTAATATTATAATCATTTTGTCTTTCCATACTATTATTGAATTTTGTTAATCTATTATGATAAGAAGAAGTTTCACGCATTAATTCCATAGTACCAGCTTTTATACTATTGCTAGCATAGTTATAATTTTTAAAAATTTCTTCTATTTGAAATAAAAGTTTTTGCATCTTTTGAGTAATATTACCTGTCTCTACAACTAACTCAGAAACCTCTTTAGATACTACATTAAAGTTATGATACCATTCTCCAGATTTAGATGCCTGTATGCTTGAATTAATTGAGAGTGTTTTTACTTTATCTTGCATATTAGTCATAAATGATAATATCTTATTTATCTGAAAAGATAGCTGGTTAAACACTAAAGTTTTATCTAAGATTTTTATTATATCATTTCTTTCTTTTTCTATATTTAATTGAAACTCTTCAAAACTTTTTAATATATTAACACTTTCAGATTGTAAAATATAAACTTCTTTTACTGATTCTTGCAATATATTAATATACTCTTCAAGCATATTTTTTTGCATTTCAGAACTAACTTGTAAATTAGGATAAGTTTCTATTAGCTGTTCTATTTTTTCTATATTAGTATTACCGTCATTTACTTGGAAATTTTCTATAGTAATAAATTCATTTGTATTATCTATTATTTTAGATATGTCTGTTTTTAAATTATTAACAGATAAATTTGTATTTTTTACTTTATCTACCAAAGTACCCACAAGACTATTAAAATGTTCTCTTAACTCAAGCAATTTTGATGAAGTATTCATTGCCGTGTTAATAATAACAGCGTCTTGAGCTTTAATTGATTCCAAGTCATAATATTTAGTATCAGACCTTTTGTATACCGCATCAATAAAATTAACAATATAACCATAAACTGAAAAAATATTAAAAATCATATAAACTAAAGAAAATCTAGAAAAAGAAAAAGACGGCAACAACAAATAATTACTAGAATATTTTGAATAAGTAGAAATTCCATTAAAATCATCAAAAAATGCTAATGATATCATAGATATTAATACTAATGTACCTATATTAACTTTATATATTTTATTAACAAATATTTCATAAAGAAACATACATATTATTATTACACTATAAACAGAGAATATAAAATCTCTAAAAATATATATAGGTCCTATTGCTCCTCTTACTTTTACACTATTAACAGCAGAACTATTTAATGTAGCAGTAACCTCTGTTGTAGAAACAAACAACTGAGAATAAATTAAAGCAATAACTAATATTACCATAAATAAAAATATAGCCACACTTTCTGCCTTATCTAGAAAAGAATGCAATTTATCATTCAGTTTTAAAGTATTTTTAGTATATCTAATCCAAGGGAGTATGGTTAATGATATGGCTATTTGTTCTATTTTATACATTAATAGAGATAATTTTACATTTTGTATAGATAACGAAACTATTATATTTATTGTTTCTGAAAGTGTAAAAATAAAGCATAATATAGAAAGAAACAATGCTATTAACTGAGTTTCTTCATATAGTTTGAAAAATATATAAAAATGCACTATTATAGCAACAAATGCTATAACAGCTGCTATTGTGGATACACCCAATTCTATAATTACGCTATGAAAAAAATAATTCATAATTTACAAAACCTTAATTACTCTATTATATACTATAAACAAATATATTTAAACTAAATTATATATAAAGTATCTTTTATATCATCGGCATTATAGCTGTAACTATTTATTATAACAAATTATTTTTTATTTCTAAATTTGATTGATAATGAATAGCAAATAATATATAAATTAGAATTGAAAAATATTGTATATAGTATAAAATAAAATATCAATTTTTAAGATTATTATATTGATTAATTGGAGGAAAGAGAGTATGAAACATACTTTAGAAGGGCCATATATCCCTAAGAACATCGAAGACAAATTATATAATTTTTGGAAAACTAGCGGATTTTTCCATGCTGTTATGGATAAAAATAAAGAACCATATTCTATAGTCATACCTCCTCCAAATGTTACAGGCGTACTTCATATGGGACATGGTCTTAATAATACGCTTCAGGATATACTTATAAGATTCCATAGAATGCTAGGTAAATGTACTTTATGGATGCCTGGTACTGACCATGCTGGTATTGCTACTCAAAACGTTGTTGAAAGAAGATTAAAGGCTGAAGGCAAAAACAAGCATGATTTGGGAAGAGAGGCTTTTGTTAAAAAAACTTGGGAAGTAGCTAATGAGCATCACTCTATCATAGTAAAACAGTTGGAAAAAATAGGCTGTTCTTGCGATTGGGAGAGAGAGAGATTTACTCTTGACGAAGGCTTAAGCAATGCTGTTAGAGAGGTATTTGTTGAACTTTATAATCAAGGTTTAATATATAGAGGAAAATATCTTATTAACTATTGTCCTAGCTGCGGTACTGCTTTGGCTAATGATGAAGTAGAACATGAAGAAGTTGCTGGTGCTTTATATCATGTTAAATACCAAATAGAAGGAAAAGATGAATATATTGAAATAGCCACTACAAGACCTGAAACAATTTTGGCAGACGTTGCTATTGCTGTTCACCCAGATGATGAAAGATATGCTCATCTTACAGAACAAGATGTTTTAATACTTCCTATAGTAGGCAGAAAATTAAGACTAGTAAAAGATACTTATGTTGATAAAGAGTTTGGTACAGGAGCTTTAAAAATCACTCCAGCACATGACCCTAATGACTTTGCTATAGCTCAAAGACATAATTTAGAAATAATAAATATACTTAATGCAGACGGCACGTTCAATGAAAATACATCTGCTAATTATCAAGGTAAAAATGTAAAAGAAGCAAGAGATTTAATTATAAAAGAACTTGAAGAGATAGGTGCATTCGTTGGAAAAGATAACATCAAACACCAAGTAGGACACTGTTACAGATGTCATAATGTTGTAGAGCCTTATTACAGCGATCAATGGTTTGTAAAAATGAAGCCTTTAGCAGAAAAAGCATACAAGGCTGTTAATGACGGCAATACAAAAATATATCCTGAAAGATGGATGAACACTTATAATCACTGGATGACTGATATTAGAGATTGGTGTATAAGCAGACAATTATGGTGGGGACATAGGATACCTGTTTGGTACTGTGATGATTGCGGTGAGATGATGGTATCAAAAACTGATGTTACAGAATGCAGTAAATGTAAAAGCAAAAATATTCATCAAGATGAAGATGTACTTGATACTTGGTTTTCTTCTTGGTTATGGCCTTTCTCTACTTTCGGCTGGCCTGAAGTTAATGAAGAGTTAAAATATTTCTACCCTACTACTGCACTTGTTACAGGTTATGATATATTATTCTTCTGGGTTGCTAGAATGATTATGGCAGGAACTCATTTTATGAATGATGTACCTTTCAAAGATGTTTATCTTAACGGACTTATAAGAGATAAAATCGGAAGAAAAATGTCTAAGAGTTTAGGAAATGGTATTGACCCTATAGAAATCATTGATGAGCATGGAGCTGATGCATTCAGATTTACTTTATCATTTATAACTTCATTGGGCGGACAGGATATTTGGCTTGATAGAGAACTTTTCAAAATGGGCGGAAAGTTTGCTAATAAAATTTACAACAGTGCTAAATATATTTTTGGAAATATTGAAGATAATGCTAATATAAAAGATTTAGATACTTACACTCTTGAAAATAAAGATAAATGGATATTATCAAGACTTCAAAAAGCTATTGAATCAACTACTCAAAAATTAAAAGAGTATAGATTCGATGAGGCTTCTCAGACTATTTATAAATTCTATTGGAATGAATTCTGTGATTGGTACATAGAGATAAGTAAATTCGATTTGAAAGATGAAAGCAAGAAAGAAAAAACTATTGCTGTTCTTTTATATGTACTTGAAGAATCAATGGCTATGATTCACCCATTTATGCCATTTATAACAGAAGAAATTTACTCTAATTTACCAAAACATAATATTGATTCAAAAGCATTGATGATTAGAGAGTATCCAAAAGCTAATGCTAAATATATATTTGAAGATATAGAAAAAGATTTCAACTTAATTCAGGATATTGTTTCAGGAATAAGAAATTCACGTTCATCATTTAATTTGCCTCCAAACAAAAAACTTGATGTAATAATTCGCTATACTTCAGATTATTTCAAAAATACTGCAGAAAGCTATAAGGATATTATATCAGCACTTTCACTTACAGAATCATTGAATATAGTTTCTTCAGCAGATAGTGAGAGAAATAAAGGTTCATTCGTTAAAGTATTTGAAGGCGGTGAGATAAATGTTAATCTTGTGGGTATAATAGATTTAGAAGCAGAGAAGAAAAGATTAGAAAAAGAAGCAGCAGGATACAAAAAAGATTTAGAAGCTGTAAACAAGAAACTTTCTAATGAAAACTTCATGAAAAAAGCTAAACAGGAAGCTATTGACACAGAAAACAGAAAGAAAAAAGAGTTTGAAGATAAATTAAAAGGTATAGAGGAAGTTTTATCTTCTCTATAATATTTTATATGAATACGGTATTGTATTTAAATTAGTATATAATTTTTAATTTGTGGGGACTAGCCCCCACACCCCCAGTTCTTTTGTTGGCACAAAGAACCAAAAAGACTGCATTTTTAATAAAACAAATATATTATAATTCCTAATTACGTTTTATTAACACAATTTAATTTATATAAAATTAAAAACTTGGCTTATGTTTGTTAATGTAAGTCAAGTTTTTTATTTTAACTAATTTATGACTTGACAAATAATTATTATTTCATATTATAAAAAACAACTATGGAATGTAATTATGGAAATAAAAGATTTAGCAGGATTATCTGAACCACTAAAAAAATTAGTAGAAACTATTTCTAATGCCATTGGAAAATTATATGAACCAACGCATATTAAAAGGATTGCAAAAGCAAAGTCATTTAAAAGAGATTTAGAGTTAAAAGATAAATTAAAGGAAATAAATGAAATATCTAATGTAGTAGAAAAAAAAGAAATAGTCAATATTAATTATTACACAGATAATGTTTCCTTAGACAATAAACCAATATTAGAAAGAACATATAATAGACTTTTATATCAGGAAATAGAAAGAACAAATAATATTGACAATATTGTAATAAAAGTTATTGAAAAATTAAAAGATGAAGAAAAAGTTTCTGATGATCCTGTAAATAAAGATTGGAGTAAAAGATTTTTTAATATAGCAGAAAATATAAGCGATGACTATATGCAAGAATTATGGTCTAGAGTATTGGCTGGAGAAATAAAACAACCTAATAGCTTTTCGCTTAGAACTTTGGAAACATTAAAAAATATATCTAAAGAAGAAGCAGAACTTTTTGTAAAAATATCTAAATTTTTATTTTATAGCATTAATAATGAATATTTTTTATTTAAAAATATGACTTTATTGGAAAAATATAATATTAAATTTTTAGATATACTAAAACTTATGGATGCAGGTTTATTTGTTAGCATAGAAAGATTATTTATTAATCTTTCTGAAAATAATACAACTATATTGAATAATGGCTATTATTTTCAAATAAAATTAATAAATGGTATTAATATTTTTGATATAAAAAATAATATTAATAGCTCTCAAATACCAATATATAAAGTATCTGAAGCAGGAAAAGAAATATTAAAATTAGTAGATGAAAAATGTTCAAATAATGATTTTTTTATTGATAATATTAAATATATAAAGAAAAACTATTGGAATGTAGAGCTCATATTGAGAGAAGTAGAAAGAATTGATTTTGAAAACGGTTTGATACATACTAAAAATAATAATTTGATTAATAGTATATAAAATGTTTTGATTTTGAAAATCTATTTGTATACAAAATCATTATAAATAATATATAAAAAAATAGTTTAATTATTTTTATAATGAGTTTTACAACCAACTATAAATAAATTATTGTCTTCAATATAGTATACTAATCTATGTTCATGATTTATTCGCCTTGAATATAATCCGTTTAACTCGCCTTTTAATCTCTCTGGTTTTCCTGTACCAATTAATAAGCCATTTCTTTCTATATCTTTTATAAGATCATTAATTTTCTGTAATATTTTTTTGTCATTCTTTTGAAAATAAAGATAATCTTCCCAAGCTTTATCATAAAAAATTTTATTCATTTAATAACTCTCTTTTATGTCCTAATCCAGATTTTAATTCCAAATATCCTTCTTTTAAAAATTTTATATTTTCTTCATTGTAGAAATTATCTTCTTCATTATTTATATATAATTGTTTAGTTTTTTCTATTTTAAATGGGATAGACTGAGTATTTATAGATGTTCTCAAAAATATATTAATAGCTGTATTAAAATCCAATCCAAGATCATTGAAAAGTTTATCAGCTTCATTTTTTAATTTATCATCAATTTTAATAGTTATTTCGGACATTTATATTGCTCCATAAATATTTAGTATAATCTTATTATATCTATAAACTAATTAAATACAATATTATTTTGTTAGTTTAGTCAATTAAAAAATTAACTCTATACAAAATATATTTATATAGACTTGAAAAACAATTAACCTCTAATTAAAACATCAATGCTTCTATTTTTGTATAAAGCTATTGATACAATTAATGTTATAATCTCGCTTATAGGAAGAACCAAAACAAGACCTAAAAATCCGAATATATTAGGCAAAGTAAGCACTAATAAAATAGGTAAAATTAAAGTTCTTAAGGCTGCAATCAAAGCAGATGCTCCAGCTTTTTGAATTGAAGTATAATAGGCACTCATTATTATATTTATTCCAACACATATAAATATTGGTATAGACGTCCTTACAAAAAACATAGCATCTTGACTAGTTTTTAAATCTATATTTTTTAATAAAGCATTAACCAATATACTTGGATTTATAAGTAATACTATAGAAGCTAATATTGATATTGATGAAACAAATATTATTCCCATTCTTAGAAAATCTTTCATTTTATTTTTGTTTTTAGCTCCATAAGAAACACTTATTAAAGATGATAAAATCTCTCCTATATCGCTTGCTATCATTATAAAAAATGTAATTATATAATTTGCAGCAGAATAAATAAGTATTCCGTTATTTCCTAATATTTTGTATGCTGTTATATTAAATAGCCAAGGTATTATACCAGAAGAAATATTACTTAAAAACTCTGAAAATCCATTTAATATAGCTTTAAATATATTACTCCACCCTCCATATACTTTAATAATTTTTATTTTGCATTTAGTATTAAAAAAATATGATATCCCTATAATAAATGAAATAATATACGAAAAAGCTGTAGCCCAAGCAGCACCAGAAATACCCAATTTTAATACTACAATAAACAATGCATCTAATATTATATTGAATAAAGATGAAATGATAAACATTAATGATGCAAACTTTGGAGAACCGTTAAGCCTTATAAATTGACTAAACACATAAGCCATTCCCCAGAAAAATACTGCTACAATAACACCATTAATATATTCTAATGCAAAATTATATATCTCTCCATGTGCTCCAAATAATGGAAGTAATGTTTCTCTGAATATATAAATTAATATTAATATAGGAGTAGTTAAAGTAAAAACCATTATCAAAGTTTTGGTAAATATTAAGCTAGCACGTCTCATATTATTTTCACCTATGCATTTTCCAGCTATTGCAATAGATCCTAATGTAAGCATAACATATAATGCAAATGATAAAGCTGTAATAGGCCAAACAATACTTATTGCAGAAAATGCTTTTGATGATATAAAATTCGCTACAAATAATCCGTCTATAAATACTGCTGAGCTTTCTGTAAGCATTCCGAGCATACTTGGAATTGCATAGTTTATAAATATTTTTTTACTAGAGTTTTCTTTTAAAACTTTATTATTAAGATACATAATATACTCCGTAGATTGGCATATAAATTTTTATAAAATATTTCTATTGATTAAATTAAAAAAATTATTAAATGAATTAGAATACTTTTGTAATTGATTTGTATATAAAAAATAATATACTAAGTTTTGAGGGTATAAATATTTTTAAATAAGATAACATTTATTTATCTTTATAAAAAATAAAGTCCGATTATGTACTATTTAGTATAGAGTATTTTTTCTCTTATGTCAATACTATTCTTTTAACTTTGATAAGTTATAATGTTTACTTTATAAATAAAATATAAAATTAATCTATAATAAAATCATTAAGCTTGAAACTGCAAATTATAAACACCAAAAATGTATAAATAAATCTGCTGCTAATTTTGTTGTAATTTTGATTTCCAAAACTAAGTTTAATTTCTATTATATCATCATGTTCTATATCTTCATCAATATCTGCTGAAATTGAAAATATATCATCATCATTTGATTGAAATGTATATGTTTCTCCAAACTTATCATGAGCATACATTTCATATCTTTTTGCAAAATCCTTAAAAGCTCCGTAAGTTCCTTCTATGGTTGATAATTTTTTTACCTCTTTTTGCAAACTATTTTTATTTAATTTCACTAGTTTTAATTGCTCTAGAGGCTGCAATAATTGATAATCTTTAATATGTTTTATCCATTTATTTATAGTTTTATCGTCCATTTCTACAGGGCTTGCTAAACCAACAAAACTATCAGCATCAATTTTTATTTCTTTATTTTCAGAATCTATATATTTATCTTTGCCTAAATATCTAAAAGTTGTTATAATTTTTTTGTTTTTGTCATACAAATTCCATATTAAAGTTGATGCAAATTTATTCATTAAAATATTATCAATAAAATATTCTCTAAATAAATCATAACTATATATTTCGCCGTCTATTAATATGATGCTTAAAAGATAGGAATTTGCTCTCATAAACTTATGTATTTCTTTTTCTAAATTTTGTATTTCTTCTTTTAAATCTTCATTAATTTTTTTAGGCATACTTTTTAATATTTTATCATTTTTTATATCAAACAAACTTAAAGAATAATCGCTATTTAAAATTAATTTATAATCTTTATTGAACTCTCTTTCACCTTTAGAATTAAATCCCAAATTTGGCATACACTTTAATTTAAACTCGCTATAGCTAATATTCATTTTTTCAAGCACTTCATCAATAATTTTAGAAGCTTCTTTTTTTATATCTCTTTTCTTTGTAGTAGTATATATTTCATATAATAATTTTAGAGCATATTTATGTTTGATATTAAGCTTTATTAGTGAAAGAAAAAAATTAGAATCGAATTTTAATTCATATATATCTTTTAAAGCTTCATCTCCTCCATATATCCCATAAATTAAACAAGCAGCATCTCCTTTATTTTCTAAATAAAACTCTTTAATTTGTTTTACGAATGTTTCCATATCAAGCAAGTTTACTATATCATCAATTCTTTTTAGCCTTATAATATTACTCAAAGATAAATACTCTGAATATATATACTTTATAACTTTAATATTTACTTCTCTTGATTTATCTTTTATTAAAACATAAGTGTTATTTATAAACTTAAGTCTTTTATCTTCTTTGTAATTATTTTTTATATAATTTTCTGCATCTTCTATAGTTGCAAAATTATCTTCAGAAATTGAAAGCTCTTCTCTAAAATCACTTTCAATTTTTTTTCTCAATCTTACAATTTTTCTATTTTTATCTTTAAGTATTAAATTATATATTTCTTTTGCATTATTATTTGTTATAGTTATATAATTTTCTTTAGGATAAAAAACTTGCATATATACTTTAAGTCTTGTATGTAATTTTTCCTCATCATCGCAAAAAGTACCAACTTCCTGCAAATTATCTAAATTCCAATTTTCTAAAGATTCATAACAATCATACTTGTAAGCAAATCTAAATAGTCCCGCTGCAGTTATTAATTTTTGTGTATTCCATTTATCAAGAGGCTGATTAAAACTTTGTGCCATATAAAACATCATATCCATATTCTCTACATTAGATACATTCCAACTATTTAAAGGCTGATTAAATTTAGTACATGAGAAAAATGTCTTTTCCATATTTACAACATTAGAAGTGTCCCATTTATCAAAAGTCTGATTCAATTTATCACATTGCCTAAACAAAGAATCCATATTCGTAACATTAGAAACGTCCCAATCATTAAGATTCTGATTAAAAGCATCACAATATGCAAACATACTTGATAAATCTTTAACTTTATTTATATTCCAAGTATTTAAAGGCTTATTAAATCTTTTTGCCCTAATAAACATATTAGACATATCTTCAACATTAGAAGTATCCCATTTATCCAAAGACTGATTAAAAAATTCACATTCCTGAAACATTCCTCTCATATTTTTTACTTTTGATGTGTTCCAGCTATTTAAAGGCTGATTAAACTCTTTGGCACCGCAAAACATAAATGACATGTCTTCAACATTAGAAACGTCCCAATTATCTAAAGGCTGATCAAAATTAGAACAATAAGCAAACATATTATTCATACTTGTTACTTTAGATACATTCCAATTACTTAAATCCTGATCAAAATCTATAGATGAGTATCTTACAAGCATATTATAACCCATATATGCAAACATCATATCCATATTTGTAACATTAGATACGTCCCAATCTTCTATGCCTTCAAAATCTTTTCTTTTGCTTTCATAAAAAAGTTTACTCATATCTGTAATAAGACTTATATCAACATCATAAAGTTTTATACCATCAGTAAATACCAATTTTTTTAATTCCGTTTTTGTTGTTGGTTTATATTTTTTCATAAAGTTACCCAAATATTAATTATTTTTTTTATTATTTTTTAGCAGGTATAAACATATGATACCCACTCTATCATATTAAAAAATTATTTTTTTATTTAAAATAAATCTGTTAATCTAAAGTCATGAATCATTAATATTAACAAACTATAAATAAATCTTTTACTTGTCTCTTCTCCATTTTCAAAATAAACATTTATTTTTACTTTATCACTGTAGTTTGTGTTAGCATTAACATCTGCTGTTATTAAAAAACTATCTCCATCGTCTGACTCAAAGGAATATGACTTAATAACTTTATATCCTACAAAATCTGCATCCATATCATATCTGCTTCCAAAATTCTTAAAAGTAATATAGCTTATTTCAGCATTTTGAATTTTATCTATTTCTTTTTGCAAATTATCTTTATCTAGTTTTATAAGAGATAACTGCTCTAATGGCTGTGATAATTCATAATCTTCAAGCTGCTTTCTCCATTTAGATATAGTTTCATCGTCCATTTCTACAGGACTTGCTAAACCCACAAAACTATTATCATCAATCTTTATCTCTTCATCATCACAGTTTGAATAGCTTCCGTCTCCTGAATATCTGAAAGTTGTTAAAAACTTATAATCTTTGTCATATAGATTCCATATTAATGTTGAAGCAAACTTATTCATCATTGTATTATCAACAAAAACATCTTTATAAAAATCATAACTGTATGTTCTGCCTTCTATTAGTAAAACACTTAAAATATGAGAAGTATTTTTTATAAAGTCAGCAACTTCTTTTCTTAAACTTTTTATCTCTTCTTTTAAATTCTCATCAAAGTTTTGAGGAATCTTTTTTAATTCTTTATTATTTTTTATATCAAACAAGCTTAAAGAATAATCACTATTCAAAACCAATTTATAATTTTTATTCAATACTTTTTCACCTTTAGCATTAAATCCTAAATCAGATGAGTATCTTAATTGGAATTCATCATAGTCAATATCCATTTTTTCCATCACTTCTTCAATCAATTTATCAGCTTCATAACGAACTTCAGATTTTTTTGTGCTTGTATATATTTTATACAATAACCTAAGTGCATACTTACTTTCACTATTTAATTTAATTATTAAAAGAGAAAGTTTTGTATCTTGTTCTTTTTTATATATATTATACAGAGCATCATCGCCTCCATATATTCCATAAATAAAAGCGGCTGTTTCTTTATTATTTTCATCATAAACATTTTTAATAAACTCTATAAATGAATCTTTATCAAGCAAATTAATTATATTATCAATCTGCACTAATTTTTTTACATCTCTTTTAAGAAGCAAATATTCCAAATATATATATTTTAAAACTTTATTATCAACTTCTCTCGATTTATCTTTTATTACAACCTTATAATCATTTATAAAGCTTACTTTCTTATCATCTTTTTTATTATAATTATCTTCAACATACTTTTCTGCTTCTTCTATGGTTTTGAAATTATAATTATTAGTAACCGATGAAAGCTCTTCACTAAACTCGCTTTCTAATCTCTTTTTAAATGACAAAACTTTTTTATTTGTGTCTTTTGATATTAAATCATATATTTCTTTGACATTATCTTTTGTAACAGTTAAATAATCTTTATAAGAAGCATAAAATGCCTGAAGATATGCTTTAATTCTTAAAGGAAGTTCTTCATACCTTTTAAAACATAAATTACTCATTTCTGATACTTTATTTAAATCCCAGTTTGCTAATGAGTCAAAACAATTATAACCTTCGGCAAAGTCAAACATTCCAAACATTGTTTTTAATTTTTTTGTATCCCATTTATCCAAAGGCTGATTAAAAGATTCAGTACCGCGAAACATACATTCCATAGTTTTTACATTTGAAACATTCCAGCTATTTAAAGGCTGATTAAACTTTAAAGCCTCATTAAACATCTCATGCATGTTTTCAACCTTTGAAGTATTCCATTTATCTAAAGGCTGATTGAATTTGAAAGCACTTCTAAACATACCTTCCATAGTTTTTACTTTAGATACGTCCCAATCATTAAGAGACTGATTAAAATTAACGCATATACTAAACATATAACCCATATCTTCAACTTTACTAACATTCCAATTACTTATATCTTGATTAAATGCTTTAGCATAATTAAACATAGCTCTCATAGTTGTAACATTAGAAACGTCCCACTTATCTAAAGGCTGATTAAAATCATTACAATAATAAAACATAAAACTCATATGCTTAACTTTAGATACATTCCAATTATTAAGATTACGATTAAACTTAGCTTTAGAACGGCTTTCAAAACTATCATAACTCATATATGCAAACATATAGGACATATCCTCAACATTAGAAACGTCCCAATCTTCTATACCTTCAAAATCTTTTCTGCTGCTTTTATAAAAAAGCTCACTCATATCTGTTATAAGACTTGTATCTACATCATAAAGTTTTATTCCGTCAGTATATACTAATTTTTCTAATTCTTGTTTTGTTTTAGGTTTATATTTAGGCATAATTCTATCTCCATATGGTTTATATAATATAGTAAATATCATATAAATTCACTATGTAAAAATATTTTTAATCACTATTATTTAATTAAAAAATTAATATACATATATATTAATAAAACTAATAAACTATATTGACTAAAAAAGTTATTTATGTTAATATAGATAAACTAATAATTGATAATATTTGGAGAGATGCCCGAGAGGCCGAAGGGAGCAGTTTGCTAAACTGTCGTAGGCAATCCCTACCGCGGGTTCGAATCCCGCTCTCTCCGCATTGGAATATCTGTGATAAAAAAAATATTATTATTTACTATACTCACCATATCTCTTCTATATTCACAAGATACTAATAACATCACAAATGATACTACTCAATCAAATTATTTTAATATTCAAGAAAACACAATAAATAATACAAACAATGAACCTGCTATACTTCAAGATATTAGAAATATAGAAAATAGAGCAAATGTCAGCACTACTTCTATGTTTATAAGGGCTATTATTGGTTTTATAGTAACATTGGTTGGAATATATATCGTTTTTGTGTATTTGAAAAACAAAAGCAAAAAGGTATCTGGTTCTAATGAAATTATAAAAGTATTAGCAACTACTGCTATAGCATCAAACAGATATGTTTCCATAATAGAAATTGCAAATGAAATGTATTTAATATCAGTATCTGACCATAATATAAATTTGCTTTCAAAAATAGAAGATAAAGAAATGAAAGACCAAATAAAAATGATGTATGTTAATTCTAAAGAAAATACAGTAGAAGATAGTTTTAAAAATATATTAGAGCAAACTCTAACAATTTTCAAACAGCCAAAAATGAAAAAAGAAGATGCTCTAAAAACAACATCAGATATAAGAGAAAAATTAAAATCTCTAAATGAAAATAATAATAATAATAAAGAATAATATATACCCACTACACCCTTCTTGTTTTTTATACAAAATAATATATGATAAATATTAAATATCTTATTATAAAGGACTAGAGAATTATGAATAAAAATATAATGATGATTATTTCACTTATTGTAATAGCTTTTACTATTTCTTGTAATGATTCTTATGCTGCTATAAAATGGGAAAAAGATTTAGCTTCTGCTGTAAAAAAAGCCAAAGATAAAGATTTACCTATAATGATAGATGTATATACTGATTGGTGCAGTTGGTGTAAAGAATTAGATAAAAATACTTATGCTAACAAAGAAGTAATTGATGCTGCTAAAAAAATGGTATCTGTTAAACTTAATCCGGAAACATCAAAAGAAGGCGCTGATATAGCTCAAAAATATGGGGTTCAAGGTTTTCCTACTATACTTTTTATTAGTCATGATGGTTTTGTTTTAGAAAATGTAGGCGGATATGTTGAAGGTGAAAAGTTTGTACCATATATGAAAAATGCTCAAGAAAAGTTAAAAAAAATAAGAATTGTTCTTCAAAGTAAAGAGCCTAGTTTAGAAAAATTAGATTTATATATGGAATCTGGAAACGAAGAAGAATCTTCAAAAATATTTAATGCTTTATTAGAAAAAAAAGCTATATCAAAAGAAGCTATGTCTAAATATATATTAGGCTTTGGTTTGATGAGAGCACAAAAAAATGATTATGATACAGCTAATTCTTATTTTGACAGAATTATAAAAGAATATCCGACCTCTCAAGAAGTTTATATAGCACATTATTATAAAGCAGTAACAATGGTGTTGGCAGGAGAAAAAGAAGAGCCTAAAAAATATTTAGAAAAATTATTAGACGACCCTAAAATACCAGAAGATATGAAAGTACAATACAACACATTATTATCATATATAAACGAAAATTAATAAAATTTATAATCAAATAAAAAAAGAGGTATAGCAAAACTATATCTCTTTTTATTTTTAAATTAATTCATAGATAACTTTTAAGAAAGCTCATGAATATTAACTGTCTCAAACTCTTTTAATACATCTCTTATAAAAACATCTTTAGTAAAAATAACTATAGGTATATTATAATCTTTTGAATACTCAACTATAAACTTAAGAGCTTCTAATATTCTGTTATTATCAAAAGTGATAAAAGGGTCATCGAGTAAAATTAATCTTCCTTGCTTGTGTATCTTAGTAAGTATTGAAAGACGCATTGCTATATAAACAGCATCTCTCGTAGCAGAAGATAAAAACTCTATATTTCTTTTTTCGTTTTGCTTATCTAAAACCATTATTTTATTTTTATCAAAACCAGACATTGTTATACCATCATCATGCAGATTTTTGCCTGTAATATGATTATACAAAACTTTAGCTTCATTAGATAATGATTCAAACACATTATCATTTTTCTGATTTATATTGGATAAAATATCTTCAAGTAATTGTAATGCTTTTTTTCTTTTATTTATGTTTATAATCTCATCATCTAATTTAGACAAATCACTTTCAAGATTAACTATAGTATTATGTATATTATCAAAATTATTAAGCTCTCCGCTGGTATAGGATATTTCTTTTTCTATTTTGTTTATATTTTCTTTTATTAATTCAATCTCTTTTTCTAAGCCTTTTAGTTGATTTTCTAATCCTCTAAACTCAGCCTCATTAAAATCATCATAACCTATAGTTTCTAATTCTTTTATAATCCTATTACAATCAGCTTCAAGCATATTAATATCTTTTAGAGAGTTTTTTTTCGCTTCCTGCATAAGTTTATTATAAAGCTCACTTGTCTCTTTATATAAAGCATCATAATCTCTTTTCATAGAATAATAATGCTCTATATTTTTGGCATTGAGTTTATTTAATAGATTTTCTAATTTTGAGTTTTCTTCTTCATAACTTTTTTTTACTGTTTCTAATTCTTCTAAATATTTATCAATCTCTTCATTATCTTTACTGTTAATTATTAATTCTATTTTTGCTAATTCTTTATTTAATAAATCTCTCAAATAATTATAATCATTAACATCATTGTTTATATTTAATTCAGGTAAAGTATCCAAAATATCTTTTATAATTTTTGTATTTGTATTTTCTTTTATAAATAAGAAAGGCAAAGAAGGAAGTATTATAACAAGCCAAAATGCATTCTTAAAATAAACACTAAGAAGAATAGATATAAACGCAACAACTAATATAAAAACAAATTTAGGAACTTTTTTATTTTTGTTTACTACCTCATCTATTTTTTTTATTGCATTTTCTATTCTTATCTTTATGCTATTATAATCAATAGATTTTCTCTCTTCTATATTTTTTTTAAGACTCTCTATTTTTCCATTTAAGTAAGACTCTTTATTTTTTAATTCATCAATATTGTTTGTAATAGATTTTATTTCATTAGAATAATCATTTTGAAGTATTTTATTTTCACTTAAAAAATTATTTTTCTTATAAAAATTATTTATTAGAGAGAGTAAATCCAATTTATAATTTTTTAATTGTGCCTTCTTTTTTAAATCAAATGTCTTAAATATTTCATCATGCTCTTTAATTTTCTCTCTCATAAGATTAGCATTAAAATTAAGCTTATCATTTAATTCTTTTATCTTTTCTTTTTTAGAGCTTTCATTATTAATTTTATCATAAAGTATGTTTAATTCTTCTTTTATACTATTTTTTTTATTTTCCATTAGGTTAATCTGATATGGTATAGATGACTGAGCCCTTCCGCTATATTCTGCTCTAATTTCTGAAATCATCTTTCCTATATCAATATCAGAAGAAAATAGCTTTTTCTTTATTTCACTCTCCCACTCTTTTGAATCTTTTTTATTATCAGACATATTAAATATTATTTCGCTTTGTCTTATGGCATACAAATTATTATAAGAATCTGGGTGAAGTTTAATACTATCATCAATTGCAGGCACACTCTCTACATCAATCTCATCACCATACCTATTTTTTATCATCTTTGAAAAACCTAAACTCTTTTTATTCTCAGAAAATAAATACATAAGTGAATCAAATATAGTTGTCTTTCCAGATTCATTTGCCCCATAAAATAAAGTAATAAAATCTGATATCTCAAAACTTTTATTCTTAAACTTTCCAAAATTATTTAGTTTCAAAAGCATAAACAAAACCCATTATTTTTTATTGTAAAGCATTATATATTTTTTCTATACCTAATCGTTTAGCAAGTTCTAATATTTCTAAATTATCTTTATTGTTAATATCAAACTCATAACTATTTACAACATCTAAAAACTCTTTAATTATCCTTTCATTGTAGGCATTTTCTAAAAAATATAATTGACTATTTTTCAAATTAATATCTCTTACATTTTTTGAATATTTATTTATTATAGACTTCTTAGTTTTTTCAAGCTCATTTTCATCTTCTATTATTCCATAAATATTAATGCTTATAATATCATTTTTTTTCCAATTAACAGATAAACTCTCTATCTTTGTTTCAATATCATAACTATTGCACTCATAAACTCTATACTCTCCAGCAGATTCTATATTAATATACTCTTTTTTTATTTTATTATTTTTTATCTCTAAAGCTAAACATCTTCTAATACCAATTTCTGCCTTGCTTCTTCTCCAAACTCTCGAAGAACCCGGATAAACTATTTCAATATTTTCTATCCTTGTATCCATCTGTTTATGAATATGCCCTACTATTGCTAAATCAACATTAGACTTTTTTATTATATCAATAGGTATACTTGCAGAAGCCTCATTTTCTTCTATAGCCCACAAAGTACCCTCTACTATACCATGTGCTAAAAGTATTCTCTTTTCATTTTTTAGACTATCAACCAACTCTAAAAACTCATTATTTACAGAGTATTTATCATTATAAGGCAATGCAACTATGTCTAAATCATCTATACTAAAAGCACTTATCTCTTCTAACACTGTAATATTACTAGGGAAATTCAATTGACTTAAAGTAATTCCTTTAGATTTTAAGTTCTCATGATTGCCCTTAAGAAGATATATTTTATTTTCTTCTATTGTATTTATAAACTCTTCTTTAAGCTCTTTCAAATCTTCAAATGTATCAAAAGTATCCCCAAGCAAAACTAAAGCATCATAATCTTTTGATATTTCTATTATTTCTCTAAGCACATTAAAAGAATATTCTCTTTCTGAAACACTTAAGTGCAAATCTGAAGCTATTAATAATTTTGGCATAATTTTTATTTTCTCTGAAGTATATATATTATTTTTTGTATTATAGATTATATATATTAATTAATCAAGAATTGAAATTTAATTATTATGGTAGTATTATAGAAAGGCTAAATTTACAATAAAGGCTTAAAGAATGGATAAAGAATACGCTAAACATTTAATGGGTATATACAAAGATAAAATACTTCATGAGAGAATGAAAAGAAGACTTGAATATTTCGAGAGGGTTTACAAAAGAGAAAATGATAAAAGGTTATTTGCAGAATTGGCATTTTGTATATGTACTCCTCAGACAAAAGCAAGAAGCGGTGCTGCTGCTATAATAGACCTTTATAATCATAATTTACTTTTTAAAGGTTCTGAGGAGAGCATTGCTAATATATTAATAAAGCATGTACGTTTTCACAACATGAAAGCTAGAAACATAGTTCTTGCAAGAAAGCTATATTTTCCAAAAGAGAAATTTATATTGAGAGAGAGAATTGACGATGCTATAAAAAATGATTCTATTGTGAGTTTGAGAAATGAATTAGCAAAAGAAGTTAAAGGATATGGACTTAAAGAGGCTAGCCATTTTTTAAGGAATATTGGTTTCGGACAAAAAATTGCTATACTTGACAGGCATATAATGAGAGTAATGAGTAAATTGGATATACTTCCAGAATCTATGACTCCAAAAACAAGCTTAACTAAAAATAATTATATGAGCTGTGAATCAAATTTAGTAGAGTACTCAAAAAAAGAAAAAATACCAATGGAATATTTAGATTTCGTATTTTGGTATGACGCCACTAACGATATATTTAAATAATATTATTTATTAATTTATGAGAGCGTTCTTAGCATTAAATATTGATGAAAACATAAAAAATAAATACCATAATCTTTTACTAAAAAAGATAGATGATAATATAGCAGAAGTGAAATTTGTAAATAAAAATAAAATGCATATCACATTAGTTTTTTTTGAAAATATAAAAGAAAGCGATATAGAAAAAATAAAATCATCATTAGAAAAAACAAGCAATATAATAAAGCCTTTTAATATATTATTTGAAAAACTCTCATATTTCACAAATAAGTTTAATGATATAAATGTTTTGTTTGTAAAAGCAAATTGCAAAGAATTAGATGAGTATGTAAAGCATTTAAGAGATAATATTAATATAAAATATGACAAAAAAGATTTTAAATCTCATCTCACACTGGCAAGAGTAAAAAAGGTTTATGATAATGATAAATTAAAAGAGATAATAAATAATATTAGTTTTGAAAAGAGCAGTTTTTTAGCGAACTCTATCACACTTTATGAAAGCGACTTTGTTAATTACAGAGAAATATTCACATTAACATTTTAAATAATTTAAAATTAGATAATATACTAAAAATTGTTAATTTTATTCAAAAGCACTTTTTTTATTTTAATTGCTTGCGGGGACTAGCCCCCGCACCCCCAGTTCTTTTACCGAGTAGGTACCTTTCGGTATTGGTATAAAAGAACCAAAAGAACTGCAATTTTAATCTAAAATATAAATATATTTTGTATTATATTTTTATACGTATAAAGCTAAAGAACTTGCACTTTTTGCAACTTTGACGAAGTCCGCACCGCGACTGAAGGGAGTACCTTTAGGTGCGAAGGCGGGAAAAAGTTGATAATTACAATTTACATAAATATAATCAATTTGACACATACTAAATATTTTTATATTTTAGAATAGACTACCTGTGGGTCAAAGCCACCACAAATAAAAAAATCAAAAAATATAATTATTGCAAATTAACCAATATTAACTTCCGCAGTAGGTAAGTCTATTAAACCGTATCTGCTGTCAACAGAACCAATACTCATAAATAATGTTAAATATCCTACACGTCCAATAAACATTAATGCTATCACTATAATTTTGCTCCACACAGAAAGCCCAGCAGTAATACCAAGCGAAAGCCCAACTGTAGATATAGCAGATACCGTTTCAAATATTACAGGCATCATAGTTTTATGCCCATCAATATAAAATATAAGTAATGCCCCAAAAACAGATATAGCAATAGCTAAAGTAAATATAGCAATAGATTTATTAACAGCATCATCTTTAATCTTTCTCCCCTTTACAATAATAAAAGGTCTGTTAGTAATAGCCGTAATGATTGAAGCGATAAATACAAAAAAAGTTGTAGTCTTAACCCCGCCCCCTGTACTGCTCGGAGAAGCACCTATAAACATAAGAAATATTACAACACCTATCGTAACGCTATTCATAGAATTGTAAGCAATAGTCTCAAAACCTGCCGTTCTAGTACTTACACTTTGAAATATTGAAGTTAAAATCTTTTCTTTTAATGGCATTCCCTCTAAAGCATTAGAATATTCATTGAAAAATATAAATAAAGTTCCAAACAATAGAAGAAAAGCAGTTGTAAGTAAAATAATTATTGTTTGCACATCAATAACATATCTTTTGCCTTTAATCTTGCTAATAATAGCAGTATATACGCTTACAAATACAGGATATCCTATTCCTCCAAGTACTATCAATAAACTTACAGTAATACTCACAATTACACTATCAGAAAATCTGTGGAGACTGTCGGTATATAAAGCAAATCCAGCATTACAAAAAGCACTTATAGAGTGAAACAAAGAATAAAATATCCTCTCCCCTATTCTATTATTATCCATAACAGTGAAAAGCAATATCGCCCCAATTAACTCAACTAAAAAAGTAGCCAAAAATATAGCCTTTACAGTAGAGCGTATAATATCTTTATTTTTTGTATTAAACATTTCAAGCGTTCTTATTCTGTCTTGCACACTTCCTTTATTAATAGAAAATAAAATCACTATTGCAGATATGGACATTATTCCAAGCCCGCCAATCTGTATCAATATTAAAACAACAATCTGACCAAAAAAAGTAAACTCTTTAGAAATATCTATTACACTTAATCCGGTAACACAAACAGCACTAGTAGCAGTAAATAAAGCATCAATAAAAGGTAGCCTTCCGCTAATTGTACTTAATGGCAAATATAAAAGCAAAGCCCCCAATGTAATTATAAAAATAAATGACGCTATAATCATCTGATAGAGAGTAAACTTTGAATATGATAATCTAAGCCAATTTATCACTATTATTAAAAAGAATAGTATAGAGCCTGCTATAGTCCATATAACTCTATTAGCATATATACCATAATATTTTCTGCTGAAGAAATTAAGAAGTAAAAGCCCTATAATTTGTATTATAGGAACGATTATATACAACTTTCTCGGTGCTATTCTTATTTGGTCTATCAAAATAATAATAAAACAAACTGTTATAATATTTATTATTTTATCATAATAATATATATAAAAATTATAAACTGTAATCTGTCTTACTTGCATTAAAAGAACAAATATTGCAAATATAGAACCTGCTATTGCAATTAAATTGGAAAGCCTTCTTAAAATTTCATCTAATGATTGAAGGATAGACTTCTTTTTGTTATTAAATATATCATTCAAAATATCTTTTCTCATATATATAATACCCTAACACATTACTTTATTTTAATATATAATATGCTATAAGTAAATAGTTAAATACATATAAAAAACATCATTCAAATTATTACATATTATTTTTTTTCCTTGAAAATATTTTTATATGTATTATAATAAAAAACTATAATTTTATTTTTTAGTTAGGGACAGTATAATGGATAATTTAGATTCTATTCGAGAGCTTTTCGAGCAAAATATATCAAATGCAAAAAATCAATTAGAAATAGATGAGATAAGAATTAATTTTTTAGGTAGAAAAGGTAAAATTACAGAACTTCTAAAAAATATGTCTTCTATAGAGAGTATTGAAGAGAAAAAAGAATTCGGTAAAAAAATAAATGAACTTAAATTCTACTGTGAAAATACTTTAACAGAAAAGAAAAAATTATTATCAGATAAAGAATTTTTAGAATCTTTAGAAAAAAATAAAATAGATATAACAATGCCTGGAAGAAGACCTAAATCTGCAAGCGTAAACCTACTTACTAAAGTAGAAGAAGAAATTGTAGGTATATTAACAGAAATAGGCTTTAGAGTGGTAGAAGGTAATGAAATAGAAGATGACTTTCACAATTTTGAGGCTTTAAATATACCATCTTATCACCCTGCAAGAGACAGTCATGATTCATTTTTTGTATCTAAAGAGCATGTATTAAGAACTCACACTTCCGGTATGCAAATAAGAACTATGATGGAAACTGAGCCTCCTATAGCGGTTGTTTCACCTGGTAAATGTGCTAGAAGAGATGCTATAGATTCAAAACACTCACCTATATTCCATCAAATAGAGGGACTTTTAGTTGATAAAAATGTAAGTTTTAATGATTTAAAAGGAATATTGGAATTATTCTGTAAAAAAATGTTTGGAGATAAGACTCAGATTAGATTAAGACCTGATTTCTTTCCTTTTGTAGAGCCTGGTGCTGATTTGAGTGCTACTTGTGTTATATGCGGCGGTAAAGGCTGTAAAACTTGCGGAGGCGAAGGTTGGCTTGAGCTTATGGGTGCTGGTATGATTCACCCTAATGTATTTAAGCATGTTGGTTATGATGCTAACAAATATACTGGTTTTGCTTTTGGAATGGGTATTGAAAGAGTTGCTATGATTAAATATGGCATTACAGATATTAGAATGTTTTATGATAATGATATAGATTTCTTAAAACAATGGTAAATTATTAATTGAGGTTATTATAATTATGAGAATTCCTTTGAGTTGGTTAAAAGAATTTGTTAATTTAGATGGTTTAGAGGTGGAAGAGATTGCTAGAAACATCACTCTTTCTGGAAGCGAGATTTCTTCTATAGAAACTACTGGCGGAGATATACCTGGTGTTATAATAGGTAAAGTTTTAACTGTACACAAACACCCAGATGCTGATAAATTAAGCGTATGTAAAGTGAATGTTGGGGACGATGTGCTTTCTATAGTATGCGGTGCTCCTAATGTAAGAGAAAATATATATGTTCCTGTTGCTATGATAGGAGCTAAACTTCCTAATGGACTTACTATAAAAAAAGCTTCTATAAGAGGTTTTGAAAGCAGCGGAATGCTTTGTTCTAGAACAGAATTAGGATATGAAGAAATTGAAGGCGTTTACGGTATTTGGATATTAGATGAACATATAGACAAATTAAATATAGAAGATAAAGACAGTATTTTAGGAAACTCTCTTTCAACAATTGTAGGCTCTACAGACCATATATTTAATGTAGAAATTACAGCAAACAGAGGTGATTTGGTTAGTATTATAGGTTTTGCTCGCGAATGTTCTTTAGTATTAGAAAAAAGAGTGAGCATACCTTCTGTAAATACATATGATTCTACAGGCGGAAATATTGATATTACAGTAGAAAATCAGGAATCTTGCTATAAATATGTTGGAAGACTTATAAACAATATAACAGTTGGACCTTCTCCAGATTGGATGCAAAACAGACTTAAAAAATGCGGTATTAACCCTATTAATAATATAGTAGATATTACAAATTATGTTATGCTTGAATATGGTCAGCCTCTTCATGCTTATGACTTTGATAAAGTAAAAGACGGAAAAATAATAGTAAGAAATGCCAAAAATGATGAAAAAATTACTCTTTTAGACGGCAGAGAAATTAATCTTACAGATGAAGTTTTAGTTATTGCTGACAGTGAAAAACCTATAGGTGTAGCTGGTGTTATGGGCGGAGACAGCACTAAAATAGAAGATACTACTAAAAACATATTAATAGAAAGTGCATATTTTGACCATATTGCCGTAAAAAAATCTACTATAGCTACTAATACAAAAACTGATGCTTCATATAGATTTGAAAGAGAAATTGACCACACTCTTACTTTAGCAGCATTAAACAGAGCAGTAGATTTAATACTAACATTAGATAATAATGCTAAAATAGTATCAAGAGCTAAAGAAGTAAATGTAAAACAATTTGAAGCTACAAGAATAGTATTTGACTGCGGACTTGTAAAAAGATATTTAGGTCTTGATATGAATAAAATGCAAGTATCTTCTATATTTAAGAGATACGGCTTTAATGCATCTGCTTTGGGTGAAAATAATTTAAAAGTAGATATACCTTTTTATAGACATGACCTTACAATAGCAGAAGACCTTATAGAAGAGATAGCACGTGTTTACGGATATAATAATCTTGATTCTAATGTGCCTCATATAAAATGCAACCCTATTAAAACAGATTATGCTGATATAAGTTTTGTTAAGCATAGAATGGCTTCTTATGGACTTTATGAAACTAAGCAGTATTCTCTTGGCGACAGCAAAATGTTTAAAAATATAGGTTTTAAAGATGAACAATTAATTAGTGTTGTAAACCCTCTAACAAGCGAAATGGACGTTTTAAGACCTACTACATTGGTTTCTCTTCTTAATAGTATTGCTTACAATCAAAATCACAGACATAAAAATGGTGCTTTATTTGAAGTTGGAAACATATTCTATAAAGAAAATGATAAGTTTGTAGAAGAGAAGCATTTATCTGCTGTAATGTTTGGGCTTTATCAAGAAAAATTATGGAATAAAGAATCAAGAGCTTATGACTTCTTTGATATGAGCGGTGTTGTAGAAGAGCTTATTACAAAAGATTTAAATAGCACTGATTATAACCTTATACCTAAAGAACATGATTGGTTTATACCTACTATGTCTGCTGATATAGTGATATTTGGTGAAAAAATAGGTATTATTGGAAGAATCCACCCTAAAACATTAGCTCTATTTGATATTAATACTGATGTTTATTTTACTGATATTAATATAAGATATGCTGTTGAGCTTATCAAAAAAAGAGTAAAAAAACAGCAGTTAAAAGACATAGGTAAATACCCTGCTGTATTTAGAGATTTAGCATTAGTTTGCGATAGAAATATTGAGTTTAGCAAGGTAATAAAATCTATTTCTAAGTTTAATGATATTATACAAAATGTGGATGTGGTAGACAGATATGTTGGAGAGCAGGTAAGAGAAGGTAAACAATCTATAGCAATATCTATAACTTATTATGACCCTAATAAAACTTTGAGAGAAGAAGATATTAATGCTGTAGAGAGTTCTTTACTTGAAATGCTCAAAACAAGATTTAGTATAGAATTACGTTCATAAAAGTGGGGGATTTATTTACAATGAAATATGATGTTATATCTTGGAAAAATATTGATGAGGCTATTGAGATTTTAGCTAAACAAATAGAAGATTCAAAAATAAAATATGAAGTAATTTATGGACTTGCACGCGGAGGATTAGTTCCTGCTGTTATGCTTTCTCATAGATTAAAAGTGCCTATGGTTCTTAATATGGAAGAGGTGTGGAGATTAAAGGTAAAAGATAAGTCTGTTTTAATTGTAGATGATATATCTGATACAGGTGAAACTTTAAAATATTTTGATGACCAGAAATTTGATATAGCTACTTTATTTATTAGAGAGCATACTAGCAAAATAAGACCAAAATATATATATAGAAGTATAAATCATGATGATTGGCTATTATTTCCTTGGGAGACAAAATCATCTAGTAAATAACAAGTATGAATAAATATGATGATGAAACTTTCTTTCGCAAGTATAGTGAAATGAATAGGTCAAAATATGGCTTAGAATATGCAGGTGAATGGGAATCTTTTAAAAAACTTTTGCCTAAACTAGAAAATAAAACTATTTTAGATTTGGGCTGTGGTTATGGCTGGCATTTAATATATGCTGCTAAGAAAAATGTTAAGTTTGCTGTTGGAATAGATATTTCTAAAAAAATGCTTGAAGTAGCTAAAGAAAAAACTAAAAACTTGAACAATATAGAATTAATATTATCTTCTATAGAAAAATTAAAATATATAAAGTCATTAAAAAATAAAAAATTTGATATAGTATTAAGTTCTCTTGCTCTACATTACATAAAAGATTTTGATAAAACAGTAAAAGATATTAAGCTTTATTTAAATGATAATTCTTATTTTTTGTTTTCAGTAGAACACCCTATTTTTACAGCAGAAGGAAGTGAAGATTGGATTTATGATTCAAATGGTGAAATAAAACATTTTCCTATTGATAATTATTTTTATGAAGGTAAAAGAGAAACAAACTTTTTAGATGAAAAAGTTTTAAAATATCATAGAACATTAACTACCTATATAAATACATTAATAAAAAATGGATTTGTAATAAAAAATATTATAGAACCTACACCAAATACAAAATTATTGAAAACAGATAAATTAATGCAAAATGAATTAAGACGCCCTATGATGCTAATAATAAAATCAAAATATATTCCTAAATACTAAAATATTTCTGCAGTAAAAATATACAAAAATAAATATAATATTTTTTTTAATTTTAGCTATTGACATTATTTCTAATTGTATTAATATTAGTTTCCGAATAAAAATGACATGTATGTCGTTTTTATTAACTATATTTAATGAGGTGAACACAAAAAACCAAAATGCCAAAAGTAGATGAAGAATATTTTGAAAACAAGAGGAAAATAATATTAAATGCGGCTATGAGAGTTTTTCAAAGAAAACCTGCTTATAGCGTTACAATGAAAGATATTGTTAATGAGTCGGGTTTAAGTCAAGGAGGTGTTTACAAGTATTATTCAAATATAGATGAAATTGTTGTGGCTTTACTTAATACTATTACTGTACCTGTAAAACCAAAAGAATTATTAGATAAATATAGTAATGACCCTGAAAAGGCTATATTTGAATTATTCAATGCTTTTAGAAAGTTTTTCTTCATAACGGCAAAAGAATTTGGAAAAATAATGTTTGAATTGCAGCCTATGTTTTTCAACAATATGGAGAGATTGAAAATATTAAAAGATAATATCAATAAAGACATTATATTAAATTATTGGTTTGGTGAATTATTAATATTTATAGATCAAAAAATAGATGAAAAATATTTTACTCCTGTACTTAATGCACATGACATTTACATGCAGATGATAGTTGCCGTTGGCGGGATTGGTAATGAATTAATATTAAACAAGTATTATAACTTAGACAGAAAGCTTTATTACTATAGGGAGGAAAAAAGAAAGAATAAAAATTTAGAAGTTAATTTAGATGGTTTAATTGGTACATTATATAAAACATTGCTACTTTTACTCGGAAGTAAAAATGTATACAAATATAGTTTTAGAACTTAAGTTTTGATTATTTAAAGGAGCATAAATGAGAAAAAACATTATTGTGTTATTATCAATATTTTTTAGTATAAACTTGGTATACGCTCAAACTACTAATACATTAAGTTACGCTCAATATATGGAAAATATTAGAGATTTAATACCTGAACTAAAAATAAATGCCGTAACAGAAACAAATGCTGAAATGAATTTACTTAGTGCAAAATCAAGCGGCGATGTTAACCTATCTGCACAACTTGGAGCAGTTGGTAAATATGGAAGCTTATCATCAGGATATACCGATCCAACTTTAAGTCCTTCTATTGGTGCTACAGGCATTCAAGCTGGAATTGGACTTGGAAGCTTAATACCATATACAGGCACAAAATGGTCTGTTAATTTAACACACAACTCTTTTCTCACAGGAGATTTAGTTTCACCTGATGGTACAAAAACAAAGTTTCAAAATTATCAGCCATCATTAACATTAGAAGTAACTCAGCCTCTTTTAAGAAACTTCTTTGGGGCATTAGATAGATACCCAATAAAAGATGCTGAATATGCATTAAATATAGCAAAACTTCAAAGAAAATTAGATGATGCTAGTGTTTTAGTAGCTTATCAAAAATTATATTATCAATGGATAATGTATGAAAAGCTATTGGAATATTATAGAAACATGTACATTACAGCAAAAAGATTTGAAAACCAAATGAGAGACAGATACAATAATGGACTTATAGATAATGACTCTTATCAAAATGCTAGAACACAAACTTTAGTTTATAGTGACTATTATGCACAAAATAAAATCGCTTTAGACACATTGCTCACAACTATAAGTTTCTTCTTCCCTGTAACTAATCTTAAACCAGACCACACAACTTGGGATTCTTATTTGGATTTGGGAAGCAATATGACTATGGAGGCTGTTGCTTTTGCTGATAGCGTTAATGGACAGATTGCATATCAATCAAAGATTAGAGCAGAATATGCTTTATCTGCAATGAAAAATGGTACATTACCTAATTTAGATATAGTAGGAAGCGTGAGTTTAAATGGAGTAAGCCCTAATACTTCTGGTTATTTTAATTCATTTGGAAGTATGACTAATGTTGACTTTTTTGCAGGAGTACAATTCTCCTACCCTCTTGGTAATAGAGCTAATGAAGCACAATACAAAATGGCTGAAAACTCATTATACGGAATAATAGCTCAATATGATATGCTTGAAAAAGATTATAACACACAGCTTCAAGGATATATTTATAAATTTGAAACATATAAAAATTTAATGAACAGTAAAAGAACACAAATAAGAGCAATAAACTCAAGAATAGCAACTCAGCTTCAAAAACTTGACCAAGGACGTTTAGAAATAGATGATTTACTTACTTCAAGATTAGACTTAGTAGCAACGCAAACAGAACTCTTAAACTTACAATATGAGTTTATTACAACGATATTTGATTATAGAGCATTACTTGCTATGGACTACTAATAAAATTATTTTAATGAAAAACAATAGAAGTTAATATCAAGGAGAGTGACTAATATATGGAAAGAATTATAGTATTTTTTGCCAAGAAAACTATGCTTGTTAATATAATAGTAATTGCAATATTATCTGTTGGAGGATATTACTACTTCAATTTACAAAAAGAATCCATTCCATCTACAGATTTAGATATGATGTTAGTATCGGTAATATATCCAGGTGCTACTCCGCTTGACGTAGAGCAAAATGCTGTTATACCAATAGAAGAACAGTTACAGGGTATATCTGGTATAGATGAATACAATACAACCATTATTGAAAATGCAGCGATTATTATAGTAAAGCTAGATGAAACTATACCAAACAGACAGCCAATAAAAGATGAAATATTCAGACAAATGCAAAACGTTCCTGACTTATCTACAGATGTAGAAGAAGTTACAACTTATGACTTAAACCCTAATAAGATGTCTATATACACATTAGCTGTACACTTTAAAGAGGGAATGGAAGGCAATGAGAGAGAATTATTTGATGTAAGCCAAAGACTAGAAAATGAGCTTGTAAGACTTGATGGTGTGTCTGAGGTAAGAATAAACGGAAGAACTGACCCTGAAGTTAAAGTATATGTAGACCCTGTAAAAATGCAGGAAAATTACATATCTTTAAGCGATGTAGTTAATGCTCTTAGCATAAGAAACGTAAGAGCTACTGGCGGTGATATGGAATCTGCTGGTAAAGAACAAACAGTTGTTACTTTCGGTGAATTTCAAACTCCAACAGAAGCAAGCAATGTTATAATACGTTCTACATTTAACGGTCAAAGAGTAAGAGTAAATGATATAGCTCGTATAGAAGAAGGCTTCGAAGAAAAAACTACTTTGATGAGAGTAAATAGAGCTTCTGGTTATTCTTTAGATATAGTTAAAAACGAAAATGCTGATATTCTTAAAACTATTGAAACTGTAAACAAATATTTAAAAGAAAATGCTGATTTAATACCAGATAATATTCAAGTATCTGTAATGGGCGATAAATCAAGAACTATAAATTCACTTTTAAGTATTGTAACTTCAAACCTTATTCAAGGATTTATAATCATATTTATAACTTTGATTATATTCTTGGATTTCAAGAGTGCGATGTTTACAAGCTTGGGTATGTTAATAACGATGTTTGCTTGTTTTATATACATGCAAGTAACAGGAATTACATTTAATACTATGTCATTAGCTGCTATTATTACTGTACTTGGTATGATAGTAGATAACTCAATAGTAGTATCAGAAAATATATTTAACTTTAAGCAGGCTGGTTATAAAGGACTTGAAGCTACAAGACTTGCTGTAAGCGATGTTTTAATGCCGATGCTTGCTTCAACACTTACAACTGTTGCAGCATTCTTCCCTATGCTTACAATAAGCGGTATAATGGGTAAAATATTAAATATATTCCCAAAAATAGTAATATTTACTCTTGTTGTTAGTATGCTTCAGGCTACTTTACTCTTACCTAACCAATTACAAGATAAAGAGGATAAATACAAATCATACAAACCTAAAAAGAAAAGATTTAATTTCAAAAACCCTCTTGATTTCGACAAAGATGCTTTATTTGATAAAATGAAAATACCTTTCGGTGCTGCATTAGAAAAACTAATAAAAGTAAGATATATAGTAATAGGTTTCTTTGTAGTTATGTTTATAGCTTCTATATTCTTAGCACAAAACAGCTTCAAAAACTTCGTACTTATTTATGATACTAGTGCTGACACTATAGTAATTAACATAGAAATGCCTACTGGTACTACAAAAGAAGTTACAACAGAAAGCATAGCTAAAATAGAAGATGCTGTATCAAGGGTAGTAAAACCAGAAGAGCTTGTTGCTTTATACTCTCTTGTTGGTAAGCAAGTTGACCAAGAGGTGGTTTCTGAAGAGAAAGGAAGTTTAGCTGGTATTATGGTTTATTTAGTTCCTGCTGCAGAAAGAGATAGAACTGCTGATGAGCTTGTTGCTTTAATAAATCAGGAAATAGATAAGACAGATATAAGGCAAACTGTTCCTGTATTTACTATGAATACAAAAGGAAGTGTTGACCCTGGGGATCCTGTAGATATTAGGATAGTAGGTAATGATACTGAGCTTGCTAAAAAGGCTAAAGAAGATATAAAATCATATTTAGCTACTATACCTGGCGTTATAGATATTGATGATGATGATAAAGTTGGTAAAGAAGAATTGAGAGTTATGTTTGATTATGACAAGATAGCTGAACTTGGTGTAAATGTTGCCGGTGTTGCTAATGAAGTGAGAACTGCATATTATGGTACTGAAGCTACATACATACAAGAGCTTGAAAATAAATTAAACTTTAGAGTACAATTTGATGATAAATACACTTATGATACAAAATATCTAGAAAACTTATTAATACCAAACTCTACTGGAAGATTAATTTATCTTAAAAACTTAGCTACTATAGAAAAAGCAGACGGACTTGCTACTTTGAAACACTATAACGGTGAAAGAACTATAACAATTACAGCTGGTATAGAATATGGTAAAAATACTTCTCAGCAGGTTATGAATGCTGTTAGAGAAAAATATAAAGATTTCTCAAAAAACTATAGAGGATTAAAATTAGAGTTCGGCGGTGAGGCTAAAGAAACTGTAAAAGCATTAAAACAGTTAGCTTTCAGTTTTGCTATGGCATTTATATTTGTATATATTGTATTACTACTTCAGTTAAACAGATTTATACAGCCTATCATGATAATGATAATTATTCCATTTGGTTTGATTGGTGTACTTCTTGGATTTGCTATTCACAAAATGCCTTTATCATTCATGGGTGTTGTAGGTATTATTGGTTTGGCTGGTGTTGTTGTAAACAATGGTATTATACTTGTTGAATTAATTAACAAAATTATTGATGAAGGTGTTGAGGGCGGTAAAAAAGGAGTTGCTAAAGCTATTGTTGAAGGAGCTAAGCAGCGTCTTCGTCCGGTATTTTTAACTACTGTTACTACTGTAGTTGGACTTTTACCTACTGTTTATGGTATAGGAGGAAGAGCTGATATTATTATTCCTATAGTTATGGCATTAGCTTATGGACTTTTATTTGCTTCTCTTCTTACACTCATATTCTTACCTTGTATGTTCATGGTAATGTTTGACTTAAGATTAATCAAGATACCTGAACCTATAAACAGAAATGAGGATATGACTACTATCATAACTAGCACAGGTAAATAAACTTTTTCATATTTTTCTTACATTAAATAAGCCGTTATATTAAAATAATGGCTTATTTTTTATTTAACAGTAAATATATTATTTTGACAATTTATAAAATTTTATATATAATTTTATAAACATTTATTTTTAGGAAAAACAATGAGAATAGGATATGGATATGATTCGCATGTATTTCAGGAGAATCGCAAATTAATTTTAGCAGGAATAGAAATACCATATCATTTAGGATTAAAAGGTCATTCAGATGCTGATGCTGTAGTACATGCTTTAATAGATTCTATATTTGGAGCATTAGCTTTAGGAGATATAGGAAGTCATTTTCCAGATAATGATGAAAAGTATAAAGATATATCTTCTATGGAACTATTAAGACAAACAATATCTATCATGAAAGAAAAAAATTATACTCTATCAAATACTGATATTACTATAATTATAGAAAAACCTAAAATGAGAGACTTTATAGATTTAATGAGAGAAAACCTATCAAAGGCTCTTAATACTAGTATAGATAATATTTCTATTAAAGCTAAAACAAATGAAAAAATGGACGCTGTTGGCGAAGGCAAAGCTGTAGCTGTACATTGCGTAACATTATTAGAAAAAATATAAGAGAAAAAACATGGGAACAAAAATTACAAACAAATATTTACTTGACTTGGTATCTAGAAGCTTTGCTTTAACTATACCCCTATTAGACAAAAATAAAAAATCTAAAGTAGAAGTACAGTATTTATTAGCAAGAATTATAGATACTATAGAAGATTCTATGCATAATACTAATGATAAAGAAACACTAATAACAGGATTTATCAATATATTAAAATCTTCAAGTTTAGAAAATATTAAAAACCTTGATAATTTTAAATATATAGTATTGGAAAAAACAATAAATGATAATGATAAAATATTGATAGAAAATATAGATTTGGTGTTAAAAACATTTTTTGGTTTTGATTCTCATATAAAAAATATGTCTATATCGTATTTAAATGAAATGGGATATGGAATGATATATTATCAAGACCATAGTATAAATAATTTTGAAGATTTAAATGATTATTGTTATTATGTTGCTGGTACTGTGGGAGTATATTTAACTGAACTTACTAGGGCTTTGGATAATTTATCGCTTGACAAAGAAAAAGCAAAAAAGTTTGGAAGATTTCTTCAAAAAGTAAATATTATTAAAGATGTTAGAAATGATTTTAAAGAAAATAGAATATTCTGGCCTAAAAATCTATTTAATGATGATAATATAGCATCATATTTTCAAGAAGAAACTTATAAAGATAAAGCTATAGAGATTCTTAACAAAATGGTTGATAATGCTATGGACGATTTTGAAGATACTATAAAATATATAATGGAAATAGAAAAAAAAGCTGTAGGATATAGGCATTTTTGTTTGATAGCAGCATTAATGGCATATAAAACTCTAAAGACAATGTATAATAATTATAATGTTTTCTCTGGCGAACCTATTAAAATAGCAAAAAAAGAAACTATGGATATTGTTGCTAAAGCAAAAGCAAACTATTATACAAATAAAAAATTAGAAGATTTACTAGAAACATATTTATCTGAAAAAGATAATAAAGCATCAAAGGAAGATAAATAATAAACTAAAATTACCAATATATGAATTATAATTCTTTTGAAATTTTTATATTTTTGTTATAATTATAATATAAAATAATTATAAGGAGTATAAAATGAAAAAAAGATACTTTATAATTCCTATTATAACTATTGCTATTTGTTTGTTTATGGGATATTTAGCTGGAATATCTGTAAAAGCAGATAATTTCTCATGGTATAATTCTCTAAATAGGTCTCCTCTAAATCCGCCAAATATAATATTTCCTATAGCTTGGAGTATATTATATCTATTAATGGGTATTTCAATAGCTATTATAATAAATAAATACATAGATGAACAAGATTTAGAAATAAAGAAAAATATTAAAAATTATATATTTCTTTTTATTATTCAGTTTATTTTAAATTTGTTTTGGACTTATATATTCTTTGGATTAAAAAGTCCATTGTTTGGTTTTATAGAAATAATAATTTTAGATATACTTATTATAATTACAATAATGAAATTCAAAACTATATCAAAAGCAGCAAGTTATATATTAATACCTTATATTTTATGGTGCTTATTTGCAAGCTATTTAACTCTCCATGTATTAATATTTAATTGAATAACAGAAAACTATAAAGGGTTAAAAAATAAATGAAATATTTGCAAAATACTCTCTGCTTGATATAGGATAGCCCTTTATAGTTTCATATTTTATGTCTAGAATATTTTTTACTCCGCATTTTAAAGAAAGTGTCTTTTTATAATTAAAAGAAGATATTAAATCAAAAGTTGTATAAGATTTATCAGAATCGCTTTTGGTAGTATTGTTATAATCATCTCCTATATACTGAACATTAAACATTAAAGCATATTCATAATTTAAATTAATGCCATAAACATATTCTACAGAAGTATTAAATTGATGCTTTGGAAGACCTGGAAGCGAATTATTATTGACACTCAAATTATATGTATTCTCTCCAGAAAGATAAGAGTAATTACCTTTTACTCTAATACTAGAGTTAATAGAAGCCAATGGTATATTAAAAGTAATAGTTGTTTTATTTCCTTGAGCCATTAGATAACGATTATTTGTAATAGTTAAAGTATCCTTTTTACTTGTTACAAAATACATGCTTTCTATCACTATAAAACTTATAGGCTGCAATTTTATTCCTAAAGTTCCGCCTTGATATATATTTTGATTTTTTATATTATTAGTTTCATTTTTCCCTAATAAACCAATATCCGTTTGTAAATCTAAAAAATATTTACCTGTAAAACTTATCTCATCAATAGGCTTTAAATTAAAACTCACATCACTTTTTAAATAGGTTCTTAAATCTGCATTTTTACTCTTTCTGCCAGTAAACCCCTTCTCTTCTCCAGATGTATCCAATTTAAAATTAAGTGAATTATCATCTTTTTTTATTTTATAATTCAATACATTTAAATTACCATAGGTTTTACTTGAATTAGTTTCTATTTTTTTATAAGTTATTTTTTGATTTGTAAGCTCTAAAGAAACACCTTCTAATATATTTTTATAAATCAGCTCTTCACCCTGAGAATATCTAGAAGTAACTATATTATAAACTATATTACCATCATAAATATTATATCTTATATCAATAGAATCTATATTATTTTTATCATACAAAAATAAATATATCTTCTTCTCTTCATCATTTAATCTTTTCCCATTAATTATAAATGTGGATTGGGAATATACTTTTTTATTTTTTATGTTAATGTTGCTAAACTCTTTTATAATTTCTGCTAAGTTCTTAGATTTAGAAGATTTAATATCATTTTTTCTAATAATTAAATAACTATCAAAAAAATTATTAGTATTTTCTTCTATATTTTCAAAATTAGTGCCATCTTCTATATTATTAGTATTCTCTTCTATGTATGAAAATAAATCATAAGAAAAAACATTAATTATAATTAATAACAATAATAAAAATCTTTTCATATATCAATATTACAAAAACTACCAAAATTTATCAACTGTAATTATATATAACAAAAAAATAGAACAATAATAAAATAAATCAAAATATTAATTATAATAAAGAATTGTTTTTTTATACCGATATCTTATAATAAGAAGTATGAAAAAATTAATTATATTATTTATAATTTTATCTATCAGCAATCTATATCCTAAAATAGATATGAAACAATCTACTATAATAGAAAAAAAAGATTATGGTTATATAGTTTATGCTGAAGATTATTATAGACTCTATTCACTTCCTTCATATTATGCTGAATATGATTTGCTTAGAAATGTGGATTATTTAGAAAGAGCATTAAATGCACCTTTTGATTTTGTAAACAGAGCATTAACAATAATAGAAACAGAAGAAGCATATACTAAATATAAAGACCTTATGCATATGCAATTTAATTATCTTATCACTCAAAATTATATATATTTAGCAGGTCTTTATGATAAACAAAACTATTATTTTTATAATTCACAATTTGATGAAGATATAAAAAAGAGTTTTGAATATGCTGTTTATTTTTATAATTTAGCAAAAGAAAGATGGATAATTACTAAAGATTTAGCTGAAAAAGTAATGAAAAATAAATCAAAACTAGAAATGGATAATTTAATAGATAAAGCATATAAAATAGCTCTTGGAGAAATAGATTATAATAAAACTGCTGACAGACAATTAAAGCATATAGAAGAAATCTTAAATATGATGGAATAAGTATGGATAAATATTATGAGACAGAATTTGAAACCATAATTAAATCTAAAACAAAAATATATAATGATGATATTACTATAAAATGTCAAAATATGAATGGTATAGTTACTTATTTTGAAGGCAAGGCTATTGATATATTTATAGATGAAATAAAAAATAATAATGCTTTATTAAAAAATTCTAAATTTTTCACTAGTGTATTATTAGATGAAAAGAAAGTGTCTAATAAAGAAAAATTTAATGAAGCTGAATATTTTTACCGTATTTATTTAAACTGCATACCATATTCTAATAAACTTAAAGACGAAAACAATGAAACTTTAAAAAAAATATGTAAAGAAAAATCTGAAGAACGCTTTTTATTTTTAGAACCAAATGTTGATAAATTAAAATCCATATTTAAATCTACAAAAAAGATAAATATAGATACATTGTATTTAATAGATAGAATATTAAGTGATATAGGAATATTAATAAGAACTGATTTTATTAAATATATACAAGCTATAAAAAAATCTATGATTATAGGCAACAAAGTAGATAAAAAAGACATGTATATATATCATATAATGAGCAGTATAGTTTCTTATTTAGAGCATAATAATATTTTTAATTATATTTTTGATAATCATGATTTTCAAGATATTAATATGATATCACATAGCAACAGAGTTTCATTGATGATGATAGAGTTTATGCTTTATTACAACAAAGAGTTTAAAAATAGATTAGGAAACAAATTAAGACTAGAATATAAGAATAAGTATATAGATAAATACAAAAAAATTATATCACATTTTGAAAATGATATACCAATAGATAATTTAGAAAGAGTATTTAAATTTGGAATAAGAAAATTTAGCACCACTGAAATTATTAATTTTTCTATAGGTGCATTATATCATGATATAGGCTTATTAAAAATATTTGATTCTGTACCTATGAATAACTTTCTAAAAGATACAGACAACAATCAAGACTTGCATGCATTAAAAGGATATAACTTTATAAAGAAAACTTTGAACTTTCAAGATGATGTTTCTTTATTAGTAGGACTTCATCATGACTATTATGGATATTCAAAAAACAATCTTATAAAACAATTTTTAAATAACAAATATCCAGATAATATATTATCATTTGAAGCTGAAGATTTTATAAAAGGCGAAGTATATGCCTATGTACCTTCAAAAATATTAGAAATAATAGACATATTTGATGTATTATTATTTATGAACTCAAGAAAAAAAGAAAATATAGAAGATGTAATAATATATATAAAAGATAAATTAATGGCAGAAGAAATAAAATTAGACCCTATTATTTTAGATTTGTTCATTAATTATTTATCTGAAACTTATGAAATAAAATTAAATATTACTACAAATTAAAAAACTCTTTTAAAAATACTCCAACACCATTATCATTATTACTAACTGTGGTATATTTAGCATTTTTTTTCACATTGCTTTCGGCATTTCCCATAGCAACACCAATACCTGCAAACTCAATCATTTCTATATCATTATAATTATCACCAAAAGCCATTACACTATCTCTGCTAATACCTTTCTTATCACATAACCACTTTAAAGCATTTGCCTTATTTGCATCTGCTGAAAGTATCTCTAAAAAATTTGGATTTGAAAAAGAAGTATGAACTGTAAATAAATTATCAATATCTTTTTTTACATCTAAAAGTATATCATTTTCTCCAAGTATAATTATCTTTTGTGCTTCAATATCATCATTAAAATTTTCTAATCCAACTATTTTATTTTTTTTATCAACTTTTTCAGTATGAGTTTGAATTTTAAAATTATCTTTTGCAACTATGTATTTTTGTATAGAATAAATATTTAATGAAGTATCATTTATGTATTTTTCTTTATATAGATTTATTATTTCTTTGGCTATTTCTCTTTTTAGAGGATTTGTAAAAATGCAATTAAAATTCTTATCAACAACCATAGCCCCATTAAATACTATAGATTCACCATTATTTTGTAATTCCTCATAATAAAAATCCATAGAAGAAATAGGTCTTCCTGTAGCAATTACAATATCAATACCTTTTTCCATAAGTTTTTTTAAAATGGTTTTATTATAATCACTTATTTCACTATTGTCATTAAGAAGTGTGCCATCTAAATCACTAGCTATTAATTTTATATTGTTATTCATAAATTAAATAATCCTTTTAAAAACTTACCTAATCCATCATCTTCATTAGTTAAAGCAATATAGTCCGCTCTTTGTTTTAATATATCTTCACCATTCTCCATAGCAACGCCAACACCCGCAAACTCAATCATTTCTATATCATTATAATTATCACCAAAAGCTATTACATTTTTTCTGTCAATACCCTTCTTATCACATAACCACTTTAAAGCACTGCCCTTATTGATGCCAGAAGCTAAAACCTCTAAAAAATTAGGGTGAGAAAATGAAGTGTGAACATCAAGATTATCTCTTATATAAGTCTCAAGATTAGAAAGCACATCATTCTCTCCAATAAATAACATCTTACTAAAATTATAATTATCAATAGAATCAAACCCTATAACAACATCAGTAATATTTTCTTTTTGAGCATAATTTTTGAAATATATATCTTCTTCAGAAACTATATATTGATTTCCATTATAAACATGCAAATAAACATCATAACTTTTAGCAATATCCATTAAATAAAAAACATCTTTCTCTTTAATAACTTCATTATATACAATATTTCCTTCACTATCAGTAATAACAGAACCATTGCAAACTATAGAATAATTATTATTATCCAAATATTTACTATATCTCTTAAGACCATCAAAAGGTCTTCCGCTTGCAAATATAAGCTCTATTCCATTATTAATGCAATGTTTAAGCACATCTCTATTATAATCGCTTATCTCACTATCATTATTAAGAAGAGTGCCATCTAAATCGGTGGCTATTAATTTTATATCATGCATGTTTTATATAATACCATAAAAACAATCTAATTCAAGCACCTTTTTTTAACGCATACTCTTATCATAAGGTATACCAGAAGCTTTAGGGGCTTGAGAAGTTTTAGAGGTAAATGAAAGCACAATTAAAGTAGCAATATAAGGTATCATTTTATAAATGCTGTTTGATATAGGCAAATTAGCAAGCAAAGGTATACCAGAATATGCTGAAGCAAGTGTTTTCATAAGCCCAAAGAAAAAAGCAGCATAAAGTATTCTAATAGGTTTCCATTGACCAAATATTAGCACAGCCAAAGCCAAAAATCCATATCCAGCAACAGTGGCATTAAAGTTTGTAGAAGTAGGTATAACAAATACTAATCCTCCAAGTCCGCCCAAAGCACCAGATATAGCAACACCAATATATCTTATCTTATAAACATTAATACCAACAGAATCAGCAGCCTGAGGGTGTTCTCCGCAGCTTCTAAGTCTAAGACCGAATCTTGTTTTATAAAGCATAAACCAAGATAAAGCTAATATTATAAAACCTATATAAGTTGTTATATAAGTATTTTTAAATAATAAATTGCCAATAATAGGAATATTGCCAAGTATAGGTACAGACTCTATTCTAAAATTATTAACAAAACTTATTTGCTGAACAGTTTGAATAGCTCTTGTAACATATATAGCAAAGGCAGGTGCAAATATATTTAAAGCTGTACCGCTAATAACCTGATCTGCGCTCATATTAATAGCAGCATATGCATGAAAAAGTGAAAATATAATTCCTGCTAAAGCAGATATAATCATAGCTAAAAATAATGTAACAGTAGGAGGGAAATTTGCTCCAAGCCTGCTTATAAAAAATATTCCCGCAAAAGCTCCTATTATCATAATACCCTCAAGAGCAATATTAACAACTCCGCTCCTCTCAGAAAACATTCCTCCCAAAGCAACAAGTAAAAGAGGAATAGAAAAAAACATAGTCTGCTGTACTAAAAAATAAATTGTATCCATTGAAAACTCCTTTTTTTGTTTTTTTATCTTTTACTAATTGCATTTAATCATTAGCATTTGTTTCTCTATTTTTGTTTATCTTTTTAGATATAAATCCAACAATAGATTTAAAAAGCAAAGCAAAAGCACTAAAATAAATAATAGAAGCAATAATCATCTCTATTATCTCAGGTGTAAAATCATAAACCTGCATATAAAATCCGCCAACGGTAATATGAGCAATAAAAAGCCCTGCAATTAAAACGCCTATAGGGTGAGAAAGGCCAAGCAATGCAATAGGTATACCCATAAAACCCTCTTCAGCAAGCACATCAACAACCTCAATATGCTTACCAATACCAGATAAATAAAGAAGCCCGCCTCCAAGTCCAGCTAAAGCACCGGCAATTACCATAGAAAGTATAATATTTCTTTTTTCATTAATACCTGCATATCTGCTTGCATCTTTGTTTAATCCGCAAGCTTTAAGCTCGAAGCCAAAAGTAGTTTTAGAAAGTATTATATAAACTATAATAACAACTATCACAGCAACAAAAAAACCTCCATTAGCGCTAGAGCCTCTAAATAATACATCTAAACCCATACCAGGCAATGTAGCTGAAGGAGGAATATTTTGCGATTGATTTTTTAGCATGTCATAAACAGTTAAAGTAACTAAATAATTAGCAAGATACATACCAATATAATTCATCATAATGCTTGAAATAACTTCATTAACATTAAATCTTGCTTTAAGAAGTCCAGGCAAATAAGCCCATAAACCGCCAGCTATAAAAGAACCAATCAAAGCAATAATCCAATGAATTGCAGGAGGTAAAAATGTACATTTAATTGCAATAAAAACAGCAACATAAGCACCTATAATAAATTGACCAGGTGCTCCTATATTAAAAAGACCATTCTTAAAAGCAAATCCAACAGAAAGACCTGTTAATATTAAAGGAGTAGCCGTATATATAACCTGCCCTATTCCTCTCATGCCTCCAGAAAAACCTCCAGAAAGTATAGTTATAAAAGCAGGAAAAGCATCTCTTACATTACTAACTAGAAGTATTATAAGACCTAAAAGTAAACCTATAATAATAGCAAGAAAAGATGAAAATACATTTACAAATCCATCTTTCTCTAAAAAACTCGCAAATTTATCTTTTAAATTACTGCTCATTAAGCACTCCTTTTAGAACCAGCCATATATAAGCCTAACTCATTAATAGTAATATCTTTATTTAACATATTAGCTACAATTTCACCTTCATATATAACAAGTATTCTGTCACTTAAATTCATAACCTCATCAAGCTCTAACGATACAAGAAGAACAGCCTTACCGCTATCTCTCTGTGCAATTAATTCTTTATGTATATATTCAATAGCCCCAACATCTAATCCCCTAGTAGGCTGAACAGCTATAAGTAAATCAGGATTTCTATCTATCTCTCTCGCTATTATTACTTTCTGCTGATTTCCTCCAGACATGCTCCTTGCAAAAGTTTTAGCACCTTCCGCACTTCTTATATCAAACCTTTTTATAAGTCCATTAGCATAATCTTCAATTTCTTTAAATTTTAAAAATCCCTTATTTTGAAACCTATCAGTAAAATAAGTTTGAAGTATAGTATTTTCAGCAAGCGTATAATCAAGCACAAGTCCATGTTTATGCCTGTCTTCAGGAATATGCCCTATGCCGCTTAATGTCTTTTTTCTTATAGATAAATTAGTAATATCTTTTCCATTCAAACTAACACTTCCGCTAGACATATCCATAAGTCCTGTTAAAGCATATATAAGCTCAGTTTGACCATTTCCATCAATACCGGCAATACATACTATCTCTCCGGCACGCACATCAAAAGAAACATTTTTTACTATATTTTTTTCACTATGCGGAGATTTAACATTCAAATCCTTAACTGATAATATTATATCTTTTGGTTTCGCTTCTGTTTTTTCTACTACTAAAGACACCTTCCTTCCAACCATCATCTCAGACATCTCTTCTTTTGTAGTAGTTTTTACATCAATAGTGCCAATATATTTTCCTTTACGAAGCACAGAACATCTGTCAGCAACCTCTTTAATTTCATTTAATTTATGAGTAATAAAGAGTATAGATTTACCTTCTTTTGTTAAAGACTTCATTATCTTCATAAGTTCTTCAATTTCATGAGGAGTAAGTACTGCAGTAGGCTCATCAAAGATAAGTATTTCATTATCTCTATAGAGCATCTTTAATATTTCAACTCTCTGCTGCATTCCAACTGTTAAATCACTAATAATAGCATCAGGATAAATTTCAAGCCCATAAGTCTTACTTAATTCCATAACCTTTTTTCTAGCATCATCTACTTGAAGCACACCATTTTTTACAGTTTCCACCCCAAGCATAATGTTTTCTAAAGCCGTAAAATTATGAACAAGCTTAAAATGCTGATGCACCATACCAATACCTAAAGCATTTGCTGTATTAGGATTATCAATATTAACTTCTTTTCCATGAACTTTAATAATACCCTCTTCCTGTTTATAAAGTCCAAAAAGAACGCTCATAAGTGTAGATTTGCCAGCACCATTTTCTCCAAGCAAAGCATGTATCTCACCTTTTTTTAATTGTATGGTAATATTATCATTAGCTACTATTCCCTTAAACTTTTTTGTGATTCCTAACATCTCAACTACATATTCCACAATATATCCCTCCTAAAATATAGGGATACCTCATCAAAAGGTATCCCTTTTATATAAAAACAATTTTTTTACTGTATAAAATTAACTTTAACAATATTTAAAGGAAGCTTATTAACAGAATCAGCATCAGTATCTTTAAGAAGTTTGATGTTTCCAGCAACTAATTGCTGATATATAGCATCATAATTATCTTTAGTAAAGTTTTTAAATCTAGAAGTTTCCATAGGAAGACCTACACCATTAACTTTAGCATCAAGTACAACAGATTGTCCGCCAGGGAAATTATTATTATAATAAGCATCTATAGCATCATAAACAGAACCGCCAAGCATTTTTACAGCAGAAGTAATAACAGTTGGAGATTCAGCACTCTGATCAACATCAACACCTATAACAAGACCATTATTTTGTTCAGCAGCAGCCATAGCAGAGTTTCCAGCACCGCCTGCAGGAGCAAATATTACTTGTACACCGCTTTGATACCAAGAAGTAGCAAGTGTTTGATTTTCTGGAGTAGGATTAAAATTACCAACATAAGTATAATTCATTTTAATAGTTCCGCTAGCTAATCCTAATTCCTGAGCTGCATATTCTGCACCTTGTACAAAACCATAACCAAATCTTATAACAGCAGGCACAGCCATACCAGCCATAACACCTAAATTAGTATAACCTTCTTTTACTATAGCATAACCAGCTAAAAAACCAGCTTGCTCTTCTGCATAAAATACAGAATAAACATTGCTTTCTATTCTAAAATCAGTATAAGTACCATCTTGAGGAGCACCATCTAAAAGTATAAATTTTACATCAGGGTGAGTATCTTGTGCTTTATATACAGCAGTCTCAAATAAAAATCCAGGTGTAACTATAACTTTAGCCTTACCAGCAACAGCTAAATCTATAGCATTTATATAAGCATCTGTAGATTTTTCTGCAGGCTGATAATATTTATGAGCAATTTTTTTCTCTTCTGCATATTTCTTCAAACCTTCCCAAGCTCCCTGATTGAAAGACCTATCATCTATAGTACCAACATCAGTAATCAAAGCCAATTCATACCCCTTACCACCGCTTCCGCAAGATAATATCATTACAGAAATAAATAATAAACATAAAAGTTTTTTCATATTTTCTCCTATTCTTTTATAAAATATTTATTGCTTAATTTTTATTAAAGCCTTAATTAATTTATTTAACATAATTTATTTTTACTATATTCAAAGGCAATTTATCAGGGCTATCAATGTCAGTATCTTTTAATATTTTTATCTTGCCTTCTATTAGTTCATTATATATCTTATCATAATTTTCTTTAGTGAATTTCTTAAATCTTGAAGTATTCATAGGAAGCCCTATACCATTAACTTTAGCATCTAAAATTAAATTTTTACCGCCTGCAAAACTATTATTATAATATGAAGCAACAGCATCATAAACAGAACCCTTAATATTTTTCATAGAAGAAGTAATAACAGAACTTGATTCAAAGCTTTGATCAACATCAACACCTATAACAGAGCCGTTGTTTTGTTCAGCAGCACTCATCACAGAATAAGCAGCACCGCCTGCAGGAGCAAATATTATCTCTACCCCATTTCTATACCAAGAAGTAGCAAGTGTTTGATTTTCTGGAGTAGCATCATAATTGCCAACATATGTATATATTATATTTATACTATTTTTAGCTAAATTCATTTCTTTAGCAGCATATTCTGCCCCCTGTACAAAACCATATCCAAATCTAACAACAGCAGGGTGAGCAACTCCTCCCATAACTCCTAAATTAGTGTAGCCTTCTTTAACTGCAGCATAACCAGCTAAAAATCCAGCCTCCTCCTCAGCATACAAAATAGATACTGTGTTATTACCTGTCTTATAATCAGTATAAGTACCGTCTTGAGGAACTCCATCTATCAATATAAAATTAATATTAGTGTATATATCCTGTGCTTTATAAATAGCAGGTTCAAACATATATCCTGGAGTAACAATCAATTTAGCTCCGCCTTTAGCAGCAAGCTCTATAGTATTTAGATAAGAATCTATATCCTTCTCTGGAACTTTATAGTATTTATATTTTACATTATTTTGCTGAGCATATTCTTGTACGCCTTCCCAAGAACCTTGATTAAAAGATTTATCATCTATAGTTCCTAAATCTATCAAAAGAGCTATCTCAAAATCATTAGATTTTTTTTCTCCCATACAAGATATAAAAAATAGAGCTATATAAATTAATAAGCATAAAACTTTTTTCATATTTTCTCCGATTTTTTTGTAAAACATTTATTGTTTAATTTTTATTAAAGCCAAAAATTATTTTTTATCATTATCTATCAAAACTTTAATAGATTCTATCACTAAATCTATAGCCTCTTCTCCTGTATAATTTTTTGGGTCATTTATACCATTTTTTATTCTCTCTTGATTATGAAGCACAAGCATAGAAGCACCTGTTCTCACTCCCTTAGAAGCTCCAACAGCAAAAAGTGCAGCCGATTCCATCTCTGAAGCCAAACAGCCAGCCTTTATATATGATTCCCATTTATACAAAAGCTCTTTATCAACGGCCATACTCTCTGGAGCATGCTGTGCATAAAAAGCATCTTTACAATGAACAATACCCGCATGAGTTTTTATATTAATTTTTTTTGAAGCATTAATCATAGCATCTAACACATCTATATTTGGTACGCAAGGAAACTCATTAGGTATATAGTTTCTCATAGTGCCCCCAACCTTTATAGCACCGCTTACTATTACAACATCTCCAGGAAGCACATTCATATTCATTCCGCCGCAAGTACCAACACGTATAAAAGTGTCTGCCCCCACCTTTATAAGCTCCTCTAATGCTATAGCAGTAGAAGGTCCTCCTATACCATGCGAAGTAGTAGAAACCTTAACTCCATTTATATAACCAGTATAAGTAACATATTCTCTAAAATCTGCTACTAGTTTAGCATCATCAAACCTCTTTGCTATTTTTACGCACCTTTTAGGGTCTCCAGGCATTATAACATATCTTCCAACATCACCTTTTTTTAATTTTAAATGATGTACTAAATTCTCATCTTCTCTAAAAAAAGGTTTTGGCAAAGCGTTTTTTATATTAGACATAAAATATATTACCCTCTCTTTTCTAATAATACTATAGCTTCTAATGCAGTTAAAATCATATTATCTATATTTGAAGAATAGTTTAAATGTGTACCCATTCTCTCTATCATAGTGTTTTCTACAACATGCATAATTCCGCCAGCCCTCACATTTCTAATAGCCGCACAAGAAAAAAGAGCTGCACATTCCATCTCTGAAACTATAGCTCCGCATAATGTATAATATTTAAGATTATTTTCAAATCTCTCTCTAAAAAAAGAATTCTCAGGCTCTAATTCACCATAAAAACAATCTTTACTATGAACAACACCTATATGATAATTATAATTTTTTGATTTTGCTGCATCTCTCAAAGCAAAAACTATATCAGTATTAGCAATAGCAGGATATTCAAAAGGTATATATTCTAAAGAAGTACCCTCATCTTTTATAGCAGCCTGAGCTATAGCTAAATCACCAGGCTTTACTTTTAAACTAAGTCCGCCGCCTGTACCAACACGTATAAAAGTATCAGCCCCTACCTTTATAAGCTCTTCCATAGCTATAGAAGCAGAAGGACCTCCTATACCTGTTGATGTTACACTTACAGGCACATTTTTATATTTTCCAGTAACTGTAACATATTCTCTGTAATCAGCTTTAAACTCTACATCATCTAAAAAGCTTGCTATATACTCAACTCTTTTAGGGTCTCCTGGAAGCAAAACATATCTTGCAACATCACCCTTCTTTAATTTTATATGATACTGCAATAATCCCTTATTAGAAGCTTCCTCATCATAGAATGCTTTAGGCTCTCTATATTCCATTTATAATAATCCTTGATTTTTTATTTTATTAAAGAAATTACTTTAAAGACTTCATTATAGCTACACCATTACTAGTACCTATTCTATTAGCACCAGCATTTATCATTTTTATAGCATCTTCATAAGTTTTGATTCCGCCGGAAGCTTTAACTCCCACTTTATCACCGACTGTTTTTCTCATAAGCTCAACGTCATGCTCTGTAGCTCCTCCTGTAGAAAAACCAGTGGAAGTCTTAACAAAATCTGCTCCAAACTCTTTAGCTATCTTACAAGCTAATACCTTCTCTTCATCTGTTAAAAGGCAAGTTTCTATAATTACTTTAAGTACTCCAACATGACAAGCATCTCTTACTTTTTTAATATCTCTTTCAAATAAATCTATCTTTTTGCTTTTTAAAAAACCAATATTTGCTACCATATCTATTTCATTAGCACCGCTGTCAATAGCAAATTTTGTTTCATAAGCCTTAGCCTCTTTAATCATAGCTCCAAGAGGGAACCCTACAACTGAACAAACCTTAACATTTGAATGCAAAAGAAAATTGTACGCAACATTAACATAAGCAGAATTAACACATACCGAATAAAAATTATGCTCCTTAGCTTCTATACATAATTTCCTTATATCATCTATTGTAGCATCTGCTCTTAATATAGTATGATCTATAAATTGATTTAGATTTTCCATTTTTTATATACCTCTATATATTAGGATATAAAATATTATGCTCTTTGTCAAATTTATTTTTTCGATTATATATAAAATTTATACAAAAAACAATTATACAACGTCTATAGACTTTCTTTTAACCTTTTTATATATATAAATATACATTATAGCAGACAATAATATAGATACAATATCCGCTATAGGCTGCGACCATATTATACCTTTTATGCCAAAAAATTTAGTGCCTATATATATAGCAGGGACAAATGCCAAACCTTGCCTGCATATAGAAAGCACCAAAGAAGGCAAAGCTTTTCCTAATGCCTGAAATGTAGACATAAATATAAATTGAAAACCTATAAAAGGTGCTACAGAATAAGCCGCTATTAAAAACCTAGAACCATACTCTATAACCTCATCATTATCTATAAAAATCCTAATTAAATCTTTAGAAAATATAAAAGCAACGACTAAAAATAAAATACCAGAAATAAAACTAACCAAACAAGAAAGTTTTATAGATGCATTCATTCTCTTATAATTTTTTGAAGCAAAATTATACCCTATAAAAGGCTGTACCCCTTGACCCAAACCTATAAACACTAATAGTACAAGTGTAAATATCCTTTGAGATACTCCAAGCCCAGCAACAACATTATCATTATACCTAGAAGCAAAATTGTTAATTAAAATATTTGCCACACTTATAAGTACATTGTTCATAAACACAGGAAAGCCAATAGAAAATACATTGCTTAATATATCGCTGCTAATTAAAAAATCTTTTATCTTTATAGAAAGAAAAGTGCTTTTTTTAAGTATATAAAAAGTATAATATAAAAAAGAACAAGCATTTCCTATTATAGTAGCCAAAGCAGCACCCGCAACTCCCATATTCATATAAAGTATCATTATAGGGTCAAGTATAATATTTATAACAGTGCCAAGCATCATTCCAAACATAGCCTCCTTAGAAGCTCCCTCAGAACGTACAACCTGCCCCATAGACATTTGACAAACCACAAATATAGCACCAATAGCAACTATAAGTAAATAATCCTTAGCAAAACTATATGTATTAGAACTAGCTCCAGATAATTTTAATATATTTTCTAAAAACACAAAAAATACTATCATACATACCAAACCAGTAACAACACTTGCATAAAATACAAAAGATGAAACCTTCTTAGCTTTATCATAATTCTTAGAACCCAAACATCTGGATATATATGAAGCACCTCCTATACCATATATAGAACCAAAAGACATAAGCACTAAATATATAGGCATAGTTAAAGAAACAGCAGCAACCTGATTAGGGTCATTTGTTTTGCCTACAAAAAAAGTATCAACCATATTATAAAACACATTTACAAGCATTCCTAGTATTGTGGGGAGTGCTAATGTAATTAATGCCTTATAAACAGGATAGTTCTCAAACACATCAATTTTTTTATCAATCATATATACCTCATAAAATTATTTTAGTTTGATAATTAAAAATATATTATATTTTTTTATCAATTCATTTATTTTTATAAATGTATTATCAACTTTTTCCCGCCGCAAAAAGTTGCAAAAAGTGCAAATATTTTTATCTTTATATGTTAGAAATATATATATAAAATAATAACGTATTTTTAAATAAAAATTCATCATTTTTATTTATTATTTATAAAATTCGCAAATATCCAATACAGTCTCAAAAAGTGTATATTAATGATATAAAAAAGCCCCAAATAAATTAATATTTGGAGCTATTAACAATCAACTCTTAGATAACTCTTCTACCTCATTTTCTCTGTAGGTCTTTAGCTTTTCAACATTAAATAGCAGCGACTGCCCATCAGAATCAACATTTATATTATCGCCCTCTTCAATATGCCCGAAAAGTATCTCTGTACTAATATAATCTTCAACCTCTTTTTGTATAGCACGTCTTAAACTTCTTGCGCCATATTTCTTGTCAAAGCCTTTATCTATTATATAATTTTTTGCATCATCAGTTAAACTTATAAAAATATTTCTATCTTTTATAGCTTCATTCAACTCTCTAAGCATAATCTCTATAATATCTTTCAAATCTTCTTTTGTAAGAGTATGGAATACTATAATATCATCTATTCTGTTTAAAAACTCTGGATTGAAATTCTGCTTCAATTCTTCCATAGCAAAGTTTTTCATGTCATTAATATCTTTTTCACTTCCAATGGCATTGAATCCTAAAGAAGTTCCTTTAACAATATCTCTTGCACCCAAGTTGCTTGTTATAATAATTATAGTATTAGAGAAATCAACCTTTCTTCCAAAGTTGTCTGTAAGCTGCCCCTCTTCAAGCACCTGTAAAAGTATGTTTGTGATGTCTGGGTGAGCTTTTTCTATCTCATCAAAAAGTATTAAAGAATAAGGTTTTCTTCTCACCTTCTCTGTAAGTCCGCCTCCCTCTTCATATCCAACATATCCAGGAGGAGCTCCAATAAGTCTGCTTACTGCAAACTTCTCCATAAACTCACTCATATCTATTCTTATAAGAGCGTCACTATCTCCAAACATAAACTCTGAAAGTACTTTAGCTAAAGCAGTTTTACCAACACCAGTAGGACCTAAAAATATAAAACTTCCAAGCGGTTTTTTAGTACTTTTTAATCCGGCTCTTGCTCTTCTTATAGCTTTTGATATAGATGATATAGCTTCTTTCTGACCTACTATCTTACTGTGAAGTTCATCTTCCATACCAATAAGTCTTTTACTCTCAGAATCTAATAATCTTTTTACTGGTATATTTGTAATTTCTGATATTACATGTCTTATATCATCTTCATTAATAATTGTTTCTGTTTTGTCTCTTTCGCTTCTCCACTCAGCTTCTTTTTTATCCAATTCCTCTTGTAAAGATTTTATAGCATCTCTTAATTTAACAGCCTCTTCAAAATTCTGATTTTTTACAACAGTCTCTTTTTCTTGATTAAGCTCTTTTATTTTATTTTCTAAATCTTTTAATTCCTGAGGTCTTACCATATTCATAAGTCTTGCTCTCGAACCTGCCTCATCAATTAAATCTATAGCCTTATCTGGTAAATGTCTTTCAAATATATATCTTTTACTTAATACAGCAGAAGCATAAATAGCCCCATCAGTATATTTTACTTTATGATGCTCTTCATATTTAGATTTTATTCCATTTAATATTTCTATAGTATCTTCAATAGAAGGCTCTTCAACATTTATAGGCTGAAATCTTCTCACCAAAGCACCATCTTTTTCTATATATTTTTTATATTCATTAATTGTAGTAGCACCAATACATTGAATCTCTCCGCGTGAAAGTGCAGGCTTAAGCATATTAGCAGCATCTAAAGCTCCCTCTGCTCCTCCTGCTCCAATTAAAGTATGAAGCTCATCTATAAATATTATAATATTGCCAACTTTTTTTATCTCCATTACTATGTTTTTTATTCTCTCTTCAAACTCACCTCTATATTTAGTACCAGCAACAACAGAAGATAAATCTAAACTCAAAACTCTCTTTTTTAATAATATATCAGGCACATCAGTAGAAACAATCTTTTCAGCCAACCCCTCAACTATAGCAGTCTTACCAACACCAGGCTCTCCTAATAGTATAGGGTTATTTTTCTTTCTCCTTGAAAGTATCTGTACAACTCTCATTACCTCGTTTTCTCTGCCTATCACTCTATCTAAAGCCTTTTCTCTAGCCATTTTAGTTAAATCACGTGCAAACTTATCTAAAGTAGGAGTTCTTGCTGTGTTATCTTCTTGAATAGTGCTAGAAGAAGATTCAGAAATATTTGATGAAGAACCAGATTTACCTCTAATTCTCATCATCTCATGTCTTAATGTTTTTAAATCTAAATTATAGCTAGTAAGTACATTATATGCTATTCCATTTTCCTCTTTTAAAATACCAAGAAGTAAATGTTCTGTGCTTATGCAATTATCTCCTAATGATTTAGCCTCTTCTGCCGCTCTGCTTATTAAATGCTGAATGCGTGGTGATGGAGGTATCTTACCAAACAATTTAGTGTTGCTTGTAGATTTTACCATAGAAGATTCTATATCAAATTTAATTTTTTCTATATCTATTTTTAATTTATTTAAAACATTCACAACTATTGAATCAGTTTCATGAAATATTCCTAATAAAACATGCTCTGGAGTAAGCATATCATGATTTAATCTCTTAGCTTCTTCCACAGAGTGTAAGTCTAATATTCTTATAGCTTTATTAGTAAGACGAAATGGATAAGACATATTGTATTCCTATTAAATTTATATATTATATTTCTTTTTCAATATTTATCGGATATAAAAAAACTAAGCTTATAAAAAAATAGAATTGCATATTACAGTAATATATACAATTCTACTATATTTAATCACTATTAGAAGAAATTACAACCTAGATACATTAATAACAGGTACATTTCTTCTATTAGTAGAAGCTGTATTAATATTATCCAACTCACTATTTTTTATAACACTAGGGTTAGTGTATAAAAAAGATAAAATCAATGCTGCAATTATAGCCATAGATAATACAAATGAAAGTTTTCTAGAGCACATCATAGTATACATATAATCAAAAAGAGTATTTTCTTTTTTTACTATAGTACTTTCTACCTTAGCCCTATTTAACATGCGAACCCATTCATCATCTGGCAAGTTATTTAAATTGAAATAATTCCTTTTTCTTTCAATTTTAGTTTTAAATTGCATCATTTCATGTAATTTCATAAAAGAGTCCTTTCTTTTTCTAACAAAGTTTTCATTTTTTTGAGAGCATAAGAATAATTACTCTTAGCAGAATCACTAGATATATTTAAAATATCAGCTATCTCTTTATAAGAATAATTTTCATAATATCTCAAAATAAATACATCTCTTTGTTTTCCTTTCAATTTGCTAGAAGCTGTGTATATTTTCTCTTGCAAATACACTCTCTCATATTCTTTTTCGGTATTATATCTCTTATCGTCCACAACCTCTAATTTTTCAAGATAAGGAGATTCACGTCTATAAGCCTTAGAATACATATTAATAGCAGTATTGCTGATAATTCTGTATAACCAACCTTTAAAATAGTTCCTCTCTTCATATCTTCCTATAGCTTTATATACACGGATTAAAACATCTTGAGTTAAATCCATAGCATCTTCATAGTTATGCATAAAGCGATAAGATATATTAAAGATATAATTTTTATACCTAGTAAGTAAAATATCCAAAGCTTCATTATCCCCATTCTTGTGGGCTTCTATTAATTCATAATCTTTTAATAATTCTTTTTCTTTTGTCATCATTATTTGCCAACTCCATTACTGTTTACATATATAAAACAGACTTTAAACATTTAAGTAAAATCAAGCCATATAAGTTTTATCTTCTTTTAAACCAATATTAGTTTTTTTAACAAAATCTTTATCGCTTGAAATTACTACCTCCCTCTCTTCAAATGCTTTCTCTATATCTTTTTTAGTTAGAGTTAAAGCATTTCCCTTTATACCATCTAAATTAAAAAGTATATTAACCATAGCAGTTTCAACTATACTTTTTAATGACCTTGCTCCCATATTCATAGTAGAAGCTTTATCCACTATATAATTTATAGCATCATCTGTTAATATTAGCTTCTTTCCTATACTCTTAAAGAAATCTACATATTTTATTATAGGTGATTCTTTAGTTTTTAGCAATATATCTTTTAAATTATCTTTAGTAAGCTCATTTAAAGTTACAATTATTGGTATTCTTCCTATAAACTCTGGTATCATACCATATTTCTCTACATCTTTCACATCAACCTGACTAAGTATTTTATTTTTTTGAAGTTTATTTACAACCGCATTAGAACCAAATCCTAAACTGCTCTCACCTTTAAGACGCATCTTTATAATATCTTCAAGCCCCACAAAAGCACCGCCGAAAATAAATAAAATATTCTTAGTGTTCATAACAATGCCGTCACTAGAATGCATCATTCTTCTGTCGCCAAATTCAGGAACTCTAATATCCTCTCCATTCATCATAGAAAGCAAAGCCTCTTGAACAGCCTTGTCCGAAGGGTTGCCCGTAGTAGATTGATGTGCATCAGCTTTTGCTATCTTATCTACCTCATCTAAAAATACTATACCATGCTGAGCTTTATCTAAATCGCCATTAGCCTTCTTATAAAGATTATACAAAACAACCTCAACATCATCTCCAACATAACCAGTTTCAGTAAGTGTAGTAACATCTGCACGTGCAAATGGAAGACCTAAAATATCTGCTAATGTTTTTACTAAATATGTTTTACCAACACCAGTAGGTCCTATCATAAGAATATTTGACCTAAATGGTATATCTTTATTTCCATTTATTCTTAAACAATGTAAATAAGCATGAACTGATAATGCCTTTTTAGCATCATCTTGACCTATTACTGTTTTGTTAAGCTCGGAAACTATCTCTTTTGGTGTTAATATTCTTGGCTCTTTTATAATCTTCTTTTTAGATTTTGTATCTATATAATTTTCTTTGTTTGTAATATCTAATATTAAATCATAGCTTTCTTTTTCTAAAAAAGCAAAAACTATCTTTGAATTAACAAATGTAATTAAAGTATTAGATACCTCTAAAAGACCAATACTTGAATAAGGCTCATGAGATAAAACAAGTATGCCGCTTGACATTAATCTGCTTTTACTATCGAAATAATGATACTTGTTAATATAAATATCTGCATCCATTGTGATGAGTTCTAATATTCTTCTTACAGATATGGCAGACATAGAATCCCCATAAATCGTATAAGTAATTAAACAATATAAAATAAATCTTTCATCATCATTTAATTCAAACTCATTTATAAATCTTTCTATATTAAAATTATATTGTTTAAATGTATGTATCTTTTTTAAATCTTTTTTTATAGAATCTATTAATATAGCTATCTCATCATTATTGTTATTTACAGTTTTTTCATCATTAATAATTGTTTCATCATCATAACCTAATACTCTATTGATATTATTAGAAAGTCTTCTTGTCATATCATTTCTATCAGATATTAAGTTTAATGTATATACAATTTTACTTACGCTTTCAAAATAATCTCTAAAAGCCTCTTCTCTATTTTTATATTCCTTATTATTTTTTTTGCTCATTAATCTCCTCTCATTATACAACAAAAAAAACTTATTCCAAATTACCAACTAAATCATACTCTGTATTATGCACTATTTTTACCTTTACTATATCGCCAATATTGATATTATCAACATTCTTTTTATCAAAGTAAACCTCAACAAATCCATCAACTTCAGGAGCATCATATTTACTTCTGCCTATAAACTTATCTTCCTCTTTCTTCTCTATAAGTACATCAATGCTTTTTCCTATAAACCTAGAAAGTCTCTCTTCAGATACCTCAAGAGCAATTCTCATAAGTTTATCTCTAAGCATTAATTTTTTATTTTTACTAATCTTCTTTTTGTTAATAAGCAAAGCATCAGTATTTTCTTCTTCAGAATATGTAAAAACTCCAACCCTATCAAGCTTCATCTTTTTTACAAAACTAACCAACTTCTTAAAGCTCTCAACAGTCTCTCCAGGAAAACCTACAATTAAAGAAGTTCTTATAACAGCATTTTCATCATAGCTTCTAATATAATTTATCATATCCTTGTAAAAAGAATATCCCCTGTTTCCTCTGTTCATATCTTTTAATATATCCTTATCTATATGCTGCAAAGGTATATCAAAATAAGGGACAACTTTTTCTGTTTTAAACATAGCATCTATTATACTTTTATTTAAAACAACAGGATTTTGATAAAGAACTCTAATCCATTCTATGCCGTCAATAATAGAAAGCTCTTTTAATAAATCAGGCAATGCTAATTTTTTATATATATCATAGCCATAATAGGTAGTCTCATGGGCTATTAAATTTATTTCTTTAGCACCATTTTTTGCATATTCTCTAGCCTCTTTAACTATGTCTTCTATTTTTCTGCTTCTATGTTTTCCCCTTATTGAAGGTATAGCACAAAAACTGCAATTAGCATGACAGCCGTCACTTATTCTTATGTATGCACTATAATTTGTAGAAGTATTTATTCTATCAACATACTCTTTGTATGTAGTATTCTCTTCAGCATCATGAAAACCGTCTTTCTCTACAGCAGTTAAAATCTTTTCTAAATCATGTATACCAATAGCAGAGTCAACTTCCTGAAACATCTCCATAAAATTTTCTTTATATCTCTCACTCATACAGCCAGATACTATAAGCCTCTTACATTTGCCGTATTTTTTATAAAGAGAATGGTCAAATATAGCATCTATTGATTCTTTCTTAGAATCTTCTATAAAAGCACAAGTATTAATAACTATAACATCTGCATCCTCTGCTTTATCAACTATCTTGTATCCATTTTTATTTAATATAGCAAGTATATGCTCGCCATCAACCGTATTCTTCTCGCAGCCTAAACTATGTAAATATATGTTTTGCAAATCACAATATCCTTATTTTTTATTTTTTTCTAAAAACTATTTTTTTTAATTTATTTTTAATAATTATTTAGTATCAGTCATAATCAAATTGTATCTAGTAGAATCATTTAAATTCTTAGTCCACTTAATAGTTTTATTAACAGTCTCTCCAAGAGCTCCAACATCAACTATCTTTCCATTAACCTTAACTACAACCTCGCCCGCATTACCTATAGTAAGCATCATAACGTCTCTAGCCTCTAAATATAATGTTTTACCGCTTAAAAGATTTGTAGTAGCCGGTCCGCCAGAATCAATAAAATATCTTAAATAAACAAAATGCTTAGCAGTTATCTCTATTCTAATATTTGATTTCTCAGTATCTTGTTCTATATAAGTTTCCCCATCTATCACAGGCAATTTTACATCTGATGCTACAACCATATTGTTAGTAATATTATTTTCATTTAAATAATTAGTATTTTCTTCATTGTTGTAAACAGAATTAATCATCTGATTCTCTTCAAGTTTTTCCATCTCCACAGTAGCCAAATTATCATAAACTTCTATTATACTTATCTTAAAATCATTAATTCCGTTTCCATTCAAATCCAATATTATAGGATTGCTCTTAGAAAAAGATAAATCCTGACCATTAATATTCATTCTAATAACATTGCCTATACTATTAAATTTAATTGTAGCAGATATTCCAAGCGGCTTAAAATATATAATATCTCCAGTTTTTACATTCTGCCTAGCATTATTATCAACAATGTTTCTTGCTATCTCAACTTCTCTTTTATTATTATTCTTATTTGAAGAGAATATAGCTTTTATATTATTTATATTAAAAAATATAACAGCAAAAATAACCAACACAGCTAATATCATTATAATAGGTACAAAAGAATTAGCTTTGCTTTTTTTATTTCTAAGCTTATTTAAATCTCTTTTTGTAATATATAATAATTCTGCCTCAGCACTATTTGGAGTATATGTTTTGCTATTTACTGAAATACTGCTGTTAGTTTTTAAAGTCTCTTCTTTTTTAGTTTCTTCTTTAGAATCTTCATTATTATCAGAAACAGTACTTTCTTTTATTTCTTCTTTTTTAGTTTCTGATTTTTTAGCTTCTTTATTTTCTTCTTTCTTTTTAGGATTTATTTTAAACTTTCTAGACTTTGATATATCTTCTTCGAATTTATTTCCATTTCTTTGCAAATTATAACGCTCTATCATAGCATCAGAATCTAATGAAAGCTTATCACTTAAATTTTTAATAAACCCTTTAACATATATCTCACCAGGCAACAAATCAAACTGTTCATCTTCTAGAGCCTTTATAAATTTAGATACAATATATGTGCTTGACGCTAACTCTTCTATGGTAAGACCTTTTTTTTCTCTGGCATTTTTTAATATTTGTCCTATGGTTTCCATATAATTTAAAATCCTTTAAAGTTTTTAATTGCCTGATATTAAACCATCTTTTAAAACCTGCATCTCTTCAGGTATAACAGGTACAAATGTCTTATTATCATATTGAACATTATATCTAATAGACTTAAATAAATATTCTACAGGAACATTAGTAGTAGATATTCCAAGTATTCTAATAATCATACCATCTTCAGCAATCCACAAATGTATTGTAGGGAAGCCAGTCCTATCAACACTAGCTTGTTTAGGTGTAAGAAGCATATGATAAGCTAGTCTATTATCATCAGAAGTATATTGAGAGCTATTATAACCAGATATATTTAAAGCACTGCCATCAAAACTGCTCACAGGTCTTAATGCCCTATCAGAATAAAAATCTATATTATACTTAGATATAAGTCTAGATATGCCTGCTTTTGTATAAATAGCACCAGAATCACCATAATGCAATGTTTGTTCGCTTACAACCTTTTTTCTTGGAAATATCATCCACAAAGTTTTACCGTCACAATATATAGAATCGCTATTAGTACCGCCTGAATATTCTAACTTAAATATATTTGGATTTTTACTTATAAGAGTACCGGTTTTTATTTTACTTCCATTTCTTTCTGTAAAGCTAGTTGAAAAACTATTCATAGTAGCAAATCTGTTGGACATCATGCTAATAACTTTCTCTGGAGTCATTATCTGCGAAAACAAAGGGATTGAAAATAAAAATAATAAAGTCAATATCTTTTTCATAATTTTCTACTTTTTTCCTAAAAATAAAATAATAGTGATTATACCTATAATATAACAAAAAACCATAAAAAACAAGCATTAATAATGTTATTTTTAATTATTATATTTACATAGTGATATATTTTTAAATTTTGAGTAATGTAAAGTTTATGTCATAAAATATTGATATTTTGTAAAAAATTTGTTATATTTAAAAATATGATTAGGAAATTTGTTAGTAGTTTATTTCTTATAGTGATTATTTCTCTTGAATTATTTGGATATAACTCTATATTATTAGATGACTTACCAGAAAATTCAAAAAATTTTATAGAAAATAATTTTAATAACACTAGTATAAAAACCATAAATAAAATAAATAATCGTTTTTATGTATTATTAGAAGATAATTGTTCACTAATATTTAATGATGCAGGAACATGGTGTGAAGTAGATGGTAAAGATAAGCCTATACCCACTGATTTTATACCAGAAAATGTAATGTATACTGTTAATAAAACTAATCCAAATACAAATATATTAAAAATAGTAAAGAAATGGAATACTTATATTATAACATTAGATACTCATATTAATATATTTGTAGATTCTTCAGGCATGCTTGTAGGACAAAAGATTCCAGATTAATAAAAAGGATAGTAATGAAAAAAGTATTTATATTATTAATTATATTCAGCTCAGTCCTTGCTGCAGATGACTGGAAAGTTGATCCTAATGAGCTTCCGCAAAGTGCTATAGATTTTATAAATAAGTTCTTTCCAAATAATAGAATTATATTAGCTGAAAGAGATAGAAAAAAATATGAAATAGTACTTGAAAATGGCGTGGAGTTAGAGTTTTTTATTAATGGTGAATTAAAAGAAGTAGAAGGCAATTATGTAGCAGTACCGCCAGAAATATTGCCAAAAACAGTGGCAAATACAGTATCTGTAACATTCCCAAATACTACTATAACAAAAATAAAAAAGAAATGGAATCTATATGAAGTAAAACTTAATAATTCTATGGCTCTTTATATAGATGTTAATGGACAGCTTTTAGGACAAAAATTTGATGATTAATATGCAATTTTATCTTTATTGCTTACTTGACAATTTAAAATTATTCTATTATATTATATTTTATAGAATAGTATATATCTTTATACTGGAGGGCTTTTTTTGATTTATGGCTGATGAACTATTTTCGAGAAAAGAAACAGTAAAAGATATTTTTTTAATTGTAGAAGAAAAATTAAAAAAAGGTCTATTCCAAGACTCTATGGAAGATTTGGATAAAATTATGTCTATGGACTTTGAATATCCGAATCTATATGAAAATATATCCTGTGTGAAGTTTTGGATTAATAGAGCAGACAAAATAGAAAGTTTTAAAGGAGATTATTTAGAATACTGCAAGTTTTTAGATTTGTCTTATAAAAAATTTGAGGAGTTTATTAAGACTAAATCATATAATAAAACTTTGATAACAATAAAGGCTATTCATTACTTCATATACAATAACATTATAACAACTATAATGCAGAAAAATGTAGAAGAAATTAGAGGTAAAGATGAGCTGCATTTATTAGCTAATGCTTTTATAGAGCTTGGAGACTACTCAAGAGCATTAAAAGCATATGAATATTTAAATGTAATAGAGCCTTATAATGGTAATACGCTTTCAAATATAGCACAAATTAACCATATATTGGGAGATACTAAAAAAGCAAAAATGTATATTAGAGATGCTTTGTTTTATGCTCCTTTAGATATAGAATTTGAAAGAATTACTATTGATGCAGTAAGAGAGATTAGAGATATTATTATAAGAAGGGGTATTCATAATAATAGTCAGGAAGAAATTATCTCTTGGATGAGTGCTTACGGCGAACTTATGAATATTTTAGATATTAAAAGAGAATTAACTAAAGAAGAAGAATTTGAATTAAGAAAAAATATATCTAAACTAGAAGCAGATTATAGAAAGTTAAAATTAAGAGAAGCTACTGCTCCAAGACTTTTATCTGCATATGCTTTTTTAACAACATATTTGATAATGAGGCATACAGAAGAAGATATGGATGAAATTAAAATATGGGGCAGAAAAATGTCTGAAATAGATAAAGATTTGCTTCAATTTTATATAAAAATTTTAAATAAGGGGTAAACAGATGTCAGAAGCTCTACAAAAATTAGAAAATATATTTTCAGAAGAAACTTTTATAAGAAAACCTTTATTAAATTATACTGTAAAATATTTTGCAGATCTATCTACAATTATTAATGATATTAATAGTAATGAAGATATTAAGTCTGCTTTAGATACTGCTAATTTGCAATTGCAAAAAAATAATAACCATATATCAGCATTATATGCAAGCGGATTTTTAAATCTTAAGCTTCAAAACTATACTGATAATACATTAGATAAACTTATTGGTATATTTAAAAATGCTAAAAAATGGAATATAGTAGAATATATTGCACAAAAAATATTAGATGAATATTATGAATGCGATTATGCTTTAAGATATTTAGCTAGCTATTATCAAATATCAAATAAAGAAGCTGAAGCTCTAGAAATTTTAGAGAGATTAATAAAATTTGATGTATCAAACCCTGAATTACCTGAAAAAATAGCTCATACAAAAGAGTTGGCAGGAGATATTACTAGTGCTGTACACTATTATAAAATTGCATTTGAAAGAAATTTAATAAGAAAAAGAACTAATGCTGAAAGCAATATTAAAAAAGTACTTGAATATGAACCTGATAATTATAACTATTTATTAAAACATGAAAATGCTTTAAAAGAATTAGTTGATGCTAATATTATGATAGATGTATGGAAGATAATATTCTTCTACTATTTTGAAAATAATAGATTTAATGATGCTTTAAAAACTATCAAAAATTTATTAAACTATGAACAAGCTATAGTAGCACAAAATAATAAAAAGGCTAAATTCTTTAGACATAGATTAGTAGATGTTTATGCAAAATTATATCCTAATCATACCCTTTTTGAAAAGATAGAAGAAATATCAACTATTACTAATGTAAATAAACAGCCAAAAACTTGTATAGAAACATTTGAAAAGTATATACAATATGATGTAAATAAATATGTTATGCATAGAAATTTTGGCGTTGGTAAAATTAAATATATAGATATAAATGAATTAAAAATAAAATTTGTATCTCAGGAAGAAGAGAGAAAAATGACATTTGATATGGCTATACAATCTCTTACAACACTTCCAGAAGATGATATAAATGTATATAAAGCTTATAAACTAAATGAGCTTAAAAAAATGGCAGAAGAAAATCCTACAGAACTTCTTACTATAATATTAAAATACAAAAAAACTATCAACACTAAAGATTTAAAACAAGAATTAACTGCCGCTCCTCATATAGTAATAGCAGATTCTTCTTATAACAAATGGCTTGAAAATGCTAAGAAATCTGTAAGAGCTTCTACTACAGTGAAATTTGATAAAAATACTTTCCTTTATAATGAAGAAGCAGAAACTTATGATGCTGAGAGTTTATCTAAATTTAATAAGACAGATAATTTCCTTGAAAGATATCAAATCTATATGGAATATCTCACTTATACTCCAAATTTAAACTCTGATGAAGCAAAAGAAATGTATAATTATTTTGTTGATACAGCAAAAGACAAAAAAGCTCCTAGCGACAATAGAATAATAAGCACAATATATCTAAAAACACAAAATGATACTAACAAAGATATACCTATGCTTTCTGAGCTTATAAAAGAAGTTGATAACTATACTCATATATATGAAATATTACCATCTTCAAACTACAGAGATAAATTTGTAAAAGCTATACAAGAAGGAAAACCAGATGAATATTATAATATTATATTAAAAATATTGTATTCACCTCAGGTAAAAAACCATTACTTAATAGTAAACAAATTATTTGCTGATGGTAAAGTTGATATGCTTGCTAAAACTATAGATGATATATTCTTACATTATAAAGAATATCCAGAATCTTTTGTTTATTTTGCTCAAAAGATACTTGACGGTGAGTATTATGATGAAATAGAGGGAGATATAAAAATTAATAAAAACTCTCTAATGATAGGTTTATTAAGTATAATACCTAATTTATCAAAAATGCTAGACAATAAAGAAACATCTCCTCAGGGAAGAAAGTTAATAAAAATAGTATATGATTTAGTATTTGATAAGGCTTATTTACTTAAGTTTATAGAAACAGAAAATGAGGAAGATGTAAAAATAGTATTTAGTGAATTCCAAAAGTTAGTTAATTTGGAACAGCATTACAAAACTGATATAATAACAGCTGTATTAAAGAGATTCCCAAATTGGAAAATATAATTAAATAAATATTTTTATTAATAAAAAAGAGTGCAAGTAGTAAATCTTGCACTCTTTATTTTTTATATACCAAGATTTTGTAGGTTTGTAAATTTTTTATGTTTTTATTATTTGCAGGGCTTTGCCCCGCACCCCACTTCTTTTGTTGCCACAAAGAAGCAAAAAGGCTGCATTTTTTTAGCTTAAAATGTTGGTATTACAATATAGCATATACATATTCAAAACATATAAAGGTATAGTACTTGCACTTTTTGGTTCTTTTGACGAAGTCCGCACCGCGAGCGACAGGAAAAAGAACAAAAAAATTGAATAAAAAAATTCTATTACAAAATATACTTATTTATCTATAACTAATCTCTTTTAAAATACGGAGATAAATCTATATATTCATCATCTAGCCAAGAAGAAGCTACACATTCATATTTATTTTTACTTAATTTATAAATTTGATACTCTATCTTTTCAGCCCTTCCTACAACTCTCTCTTTATACTCTACCAACATCTCGCTTATTCCATCATCATCAATATCTTTAAAAGCAAATTTCATCTCATTTACAACACCACTCTTCATGGAATTAATCTCTCTATAATAAGATACATCAGCAACCAAACTAATTTTATTTTCTTCAACTCTAAATATATAAAGATAAATATCCCTATCTTCTCCGCTGTCATTAAGTATATAATATTTTATAATACCAACCTCATTTTTCTTATCATAAAAACTCTCTAAATCTATAGCAGCATTTTTTCCAATTCTAGAAGATTGATAAGAAAACTTTTCATCTAAATTGCTTCCATAAACAGATATCTTCTCTCCTTCAATAGAACTAATCAAAGCTATAAACTCATTTCCCTTTGAAGAGTCCAAAACATCTGCTATCACTATAGAATATACTTTATATCCATCTCTTTCTAATTTTGTTTTTAAACTATCTGCCTGAGAATATTCATTATTATCTACAACGCTATCACTATTATAATAAACAATATCCCCAGAGCCTTGCAAATTAAATAATGCATTAATATCATCATTAATAGCATATAAACTCATAAAGCTAAAAATAAAGAAACAAAAAATAAAGACTTTTTTCATAATAAAATATCCAATAATACTTATTTGGAAGACACTTTTATATCAACAAACTGTATTTGAGAGTTTACTTTACCGTCAGAACTTTTGTATTTAATAATTTCAGGAACAGTATAATTATCAATATTTGTGTATGATATATCAACATCATAAATTTTTGATTTTTTATTATAATAATCAGCACTTTCCACCAAAAGACTATTTTTATTTATTGTGTAGTTTATACTATAGTCCTTGTTTTCACCAACAGCTCTTAATACAACTTCATATTTATCATTATCTTCTTTTATAGAATCAACAGTAAACTTTTTTGAAAGTGAACTATAACTCTCAGATACAATAGCATAAAATCCAACAGTCTCCAAAGGCTCTTCAAACACAGAAAACATCTTAGCATAAAAACTATCAACATTTTCAAGCACAATGTTTGGTTTAGAGTTTTGTACGAGAGTGAACTTTAATCTGATTTTGTCTTTTGAAGATAGATAATTTTTTGCAGGTATAGTTGATATTTGAGCTTCTACTATTTTGCCTTCTATATATGCATCGAAACGTTTTGGATATATAGTTGTATAATTATCTTTTATTTTGTTATAAAGCTCTTCAAAAGAAATATCTTGAGAATGAAGTAAATTAAAAAAAGATAATAAAAAAAGTAAAGTTATAAAAGTAAAGTATTTTCTCATAGTTTTTTTAATTGTCTTCCTTAAAAGTTATTATCGTAATATATATAATTTGCTTAAACAAAAATAATTATGTTAATTTATATGTTTGCTAGTATCAATAGGAAGCTCTAAAACTCTTGAAGCATTGATTAAAGCATTCTCCATAATATCAGAAACGCTCTCTCCCCTAGCCTCTGCCAAAACTTCTGCGGTATATGGTATAAAGCTAGGTTCATTAGCTCTTCCTCTCATCTTCTGAGGTGTTAAATATGGAGAATCAGTCTCTATTGTAAACATATCTTTAGGAACATATTTAGCTGCTTCTCTTAAAAAATCATTTTTTAAATATGTACAAGAGCCAGAAAAAGAAAGTATATATCCCAAATCTAAAGCATTTTTAGCATCTTCCACATTTCCGCTGAAACAATGAAATATTCCTCTTTTTGGTATATCTGCTTCTTTAAGTATGCTAAAAGTATCTTTAAATGCATCTCTGCTGTGAATAAGTATTGGAAGATCAACATTTTTTGCAGCATTGCATAAAGCACTGAAAAATTTCTTCTGCTCCTCTTTGTTGGAATCATCATGATAATAATCTAATCCTATCTCTCCAACAGCATAAATAAGTTTTTTTCTATTTTCTAAAGTTTTTTTGTTTATAGTTTTTATTTTTAATTCAAAAGCCTTAATAGTATGTTCATCATTTTCATTGGCATAGTCTGGATAATAACCCATACTAAAAAATAAGCCTTCAGCATCTGATAATATATATAAACGCTCATCTATATCGCTAGGGTGAACACCTATATCCACAAAATAATATATTCCAGCCTTGTTTGCTCTCTCCAAAACCTCTTTCAAATCTTTAGCCTTCTTAGATATATAAGTAAGATGGCAATGACTATCTATCATAATAACTCCTAATTAATTTTTAAAAATTGTCTTTTAAATTAGCACCAGATAAAACATGAAAATGCAAATGAAATACGCTCTGACCAGCATTCTCTCCGCAATTATTAACTATTCTAAAAGATTCTAAATTATTCTCTTTAGCAACCTCTTTAATAGTATCTAACACTTTTCCCATCAAATCATTATCTATCTCTGTTATATCTTTTAAATGCTTCTTTGGTACAACAAGCAAATGAACATCAGATTTAGGATTTAAATCTTTAAATACAACACAATATTCATTTTCTTTTATAAACTTTGAAGGTATTTCACCTTTAATAATCTTACAAAATATACAATCATTACTCATAGTATAAAACTCCTATATTTATTAATAAGATAGAAAAATTATTAATAATTATTACTAATTAGTATTGAAAATTAATTTAATAATATATATAATTATAAAATAAAAACAAAAAAAATAAAAGGCGGTAATTAATGATAGAGAATGCATCACCAGTTGTTTTAGCACTATTTGGAGGGGGAATTACATTTGCTTTTACAGCACTTGGAGCAGGATTAGTATTTTTCTTTGTATCTGAAATAAAACCTAAACTGCTTGCTACTATGTATGGTTTTGCAGGTGGGGTAATGACTGCTGCTAGTTTTTGGTCTTTGCTTGCACCTTCTATAGAGCTATCAGAAAATACTAATTTACCAAATTGGCTTATACCTGTTGGCGGGTTTTTATTTGGTGCATTTTTTATATGGTTATTAGATAAATCGTTACCGCATATGCATATAGTTAATGGTCATGAAGAAACTGAAGGCGCTAAAGTAAAGCTATCAAAAAGTATACTATTATTTTTAGCTATTACATTACACAATATACCAGAAGGTTTAGCAGTAGGTGTAACATTTGGAGCTTTTTCTATAGGAGACAGCGGAGTGAGTTTTAATGCTGCTTTAGCTTTAGCACTTGGTATAGGTCTTCAAAACTTCCCAGAAGGTGCTGCTGTTTCTCTGCCTCTTAAAAGTACAGGTGTTTCAAAATCAAAATCTTTTTTACTTGGAGCAATATCTGGAATAGTAGAGCCTATTGCTGCTGTGATAGGTGCTATTGCTGTTACTAAACTTACATTAATACTTCCTATAGCATTATCATTTTCTGCAGGTGCTATGATATATGTTGTTATAGAAGAATTGGTTCCAGAAGCTGTTGCAGAAGAACATAATCACTTTGGAGTATTTGGCTTTATATTTGGTTTTGCTATAATGATGGTTTTAGATGTTGCTTTGGGATAAATACTGAAGTTTTTTAAATTTATCAAAATTTAGTTTTTATATTTTGTTATTATAAAGGAAAATAATATATTTCGTATATGATTCTTTAATGATTACATTTTACCAAAACACATATGCTATATTATATTTTATAAATATTCCAAACATATAAAGTTAAAACTATTGCATTTTCGAGAAGCGTACCCAAAGGGTAAAAACTTTGACGAAGCCCACACCGTGAAAGTAAGAAAAAGAACAATAAAATTTTTATTTTTTTTATTATTTGCAGGGCTTTGCCCCCTGCAAAGCGTGCCCTTAGGGTAGCACACCACTTTTTTTGCGACCAAAGGGAGTCCTTCAGGGCGACCGAAGGAAGTGCCGGAGGCGTGACCCAAAGAAGCAAAAAGACTGCATTTTATGAAATATATCTTTTATGTACAGATAAAAATATAAACATTATTTTAGATTTATATATTCCAAAAATATAAAGTTAAAACACTCGCACTTTTTGGTTTTTTAACGAAGTCTGCAAAGCGACTTAAGGGAGCCTTTCAGGGCAACCGTAAGAAGTACCTTTAGGTATGGATGCGAAGGTGGGAAAAAGTTGATAATAAATTTAGAAAAATATAGTTATATATATCACATACTGAAAGATTCACCTAAGTAAATCTTACGTGCCAAAGGATTCGCTATAATCTCTTCTGGGCTTCCTTGAACTAATATTTTACCATTACCCATTATGTATGCCCTATCTGTAATTCTTAAAGTTTCGCGTACATTGTGGTCGGTTATTAATATGCCAAGTCCTTTTTCTTTTAATGAAGCTATTATATTTTGTATGTCAATAACTGCTATAGGGTCAACTCCTGCAAATGGTTCGTCCAATAAAATAAATTTAGGGTTTACAGTTAATGCCCTTGCTATCTCGCATCTTCTTCTCTCACCGCCTGAAAGTGTATATCCTTTTTGTTTCCTTACATGAGTGATATTAAACTCTTCAAGAAGTCTGTCTGTAATATCCATTCTATCCTTTTGAGTTAAAGCATCATTATATTCAAGTATAGAAAGCAAATTATCCTCAACAGAAAGTTTTCTAAAAATAGAAGCTTCTTGCGGTAAATAACCTATACCAAGCTGAGCACGCTGATACATATGAAGCTTAGTAATATCTATATCATTTAAATAAACATTTCCATTAGTAGCTGTAACAAAACCAACAGTAATATAAAAACTAGTTGTCTTTCCTGCCCCATTAGGCCCTAAAAGTCCAACTACTTCGCCTTGCTTTACACTATAAGAAATATTTTCTATTATCTTTCTCTTGCCGTAAAATTTTGTTAAATTGACTGCTCTTATTTCTGAAGGATTTTCTTTATCATAATTAAAAAAATTATCTACTGTAAGTCTATTTGCAGAGGGTATATCCTTATCTTTCTTTTTAAAAATATTTAAAAACTTATGAAACATATACCCTCACTTTATTATTTTATATTTTATTATTGTTCATTAGAAGAAGCAGAATGTTTTTTAGAATCAAAATCTGCCATAATACCGTCAAATGTATAAAGGTCTCTCCCTTCTAATTTTCCATTTCCAAGCATTTTTATTTTGCTTAATATTTCATTAAATAATTCCTCTTCTTCTAGCTGCTCTTGTATAAACCAATCTAAAAACCTTACTGTAATATGGTCTTTACTTTCCATAGCTTTTCCAACTAATTCATTAATACAAGAAGTAACATATTCTTCATGTTTTAATATAGCTTTAAATAAATCTTCTACAGATTTGAATTTACTTTGAGGAGCTTTCATTTCTGTAATAATAGCCTGTCCGCCAACTTTATTAATAAAATCTCTAAACTTTTCAAAGTGAGTTGTTTCTTCTTTAAAATGACCATATAAGAATTGGCTGCATCCTTTCAATCCCTCTTTATCGCACCAGCCTGCCATATTAAAATAAAGACTAGCAGAATAAAGCTCTTTATTTAATTGTTCATTTAATAATTTAATTATATCTTCTTTTATTATAGACATATAATAACTCCTATTATTATATAAATATTGTATAACATTATAACAAATATATCAAGAAAATGTTATTTTTAATTTATAAATGTTGACATCATATTTTTGTATAGTATAATAATAAATATTATACTAATATATATGAGGTGTCTAATATGACAGAATTAACAGACAAGCAAAAGCATATATTAAATTTTTTGCAAAAGTTTATGAATGAAAATGGATATCCTCCAACAGTAAAAGAAATAATGGTTCATTTTAATTTTGCCTCTCCAACAGCTGTAACTACACATTTAACAGCATTAGAAAAAAAAGGTTATGTAAAAAAGACAGGTAAAAGAGCAAGAGGAAGTGTACCTATAAATACAGTAGAAAAAAAAGATAATCTTATAAAAATACCTTTACTTACAAATGAAGTTAAAGCTGGTCTTTTAATGGACGTTTCTGATGAGTCTTATGAGGACTTTTTTCCATTACCAGAATCTATAGCTCAAAATGAAAACAATTTCCTTATGAAAGTAAAAGGAGATTCTATGATAGATGCTCATATAAAAGAAGGAGATATGGTATTAGTTAATCCTTCAAATATAGAGCCTCAAAATGGAGACATTGTAGTAGCCAAAATAGATGATAATGGAGATGAAGAGATAACTATTAAAAGATTTTTTAAAGAAAAAGACTGCATAAAATTGGTTGCTGAAAATAAAGAATATCCTCCTATAATACAAGAAAAAGTTTCTATAGTAGGTAAAGTAGTAGGACTAATAAGATTAAAAATATAAAAAAAGAGACCTCTTTAAAAAGAAGCCTCTTAAAAAACTCTTATAAATATATTTACTTATAAGCGTCCATAGCATCATTAATATTTTCTATAGTTATTGCCTTATATGGAACTCTTACTGCTTTTACTTCATCTAAAGTATAACCAGTACCCTCAAGTACATCTTTATTATTTACAACATTCATAACCATATCAACTATAGCTTTAGCCTGGTCTTTAGGACTTTGTAATACAGTACCAAGTATAGCATTTTTCTTTATCTCTTCTATTACTTCAGGTATAGCATCAACTCCTACTATTGGTATAAACTTATTGCTGTCTCCTATATTATAACCTTCTTTTTGTATAGATTTTAAAGCTCCCAAAGCCATAGCATCATTATTAGAGAAAATAAACTCAATATTATTCTCATGTTTTTTTATCCAAGCGTCCATTAAAGTTTGTGCCTGAAGTATATCCCAATTAGCATTATTCATCTCTAGCTCTTCTAATACAATACCATTTTCTTCTAATATAGCCTTAACTCTCTCTGTTCTTCCTTCAGCATCTGGGTGTCCTTCTTCACCTTTAAGCAAAACATACTGCAATTTGCCGTCTTTGTTTTTATCCAAAGAAGGATTTGAAAGCCAAGCATTTAATACTATATTTCCTTGCATATCGCCAGATTCAACACTTCTAGTACCAACATACCAAACCTTATCATAACTCAATAAATCATCTTTTTTTGGCTCTTTATTAAAAAATATTACAGGAATGTTTGAAGGTTTTACTTTTTCTATAACCAAATTAGCAGCTAAAGGATCAACTAAATTAATAGCAAGAGCATCAACATTTCTCTGTATAGCAGCCTCTATTTGGTCATATTGCTTAACTTGGTCATTCTCAGCATCAGTCATAGTAAACTTCACATTATCACTCTTTAAGAATGTTTCAATATTCCTTCTCATAAAAGAAATAAAACTATCATCATATCTATATATTGCCACAGCAACATCTATTGACTTATCATTAGACTCATTAACCTTCTTTGATGAACAACTAGACAAAATAGATAAAAATAATAGCAATGAAAAAATAAATTTGTTCATAAAATTACTCCTATTTGTAAAAATATTATTTATAAATTTCAATAGCCCTATCTAAATTAAACATAGTTACAGGTATATAAGGCACAAAAATATATTTATTATTCTCAAAACTCAAAGTAGTGCCGTCTAATGGAGATTTATTATTTATTATATTTAATGAAACCTTAGATAAAACCTCAGCCTGCGTAGAAGGATTTTGCATTACTGTAGCAAATACAGAATAGTTTTTTATCGCTTCTAAATATTCTGGTGTGCCGCCTATTCCTACTATTGGTATATAATTAAGCATTCTGCTGTCATTGTTAAAACCTAATTTCTTAATGGAATCTAAAGCACCTAATGCCATATTATCATCACTAGCAATAATATATTCTATTTTCTGAGAATACTTAGCCATTAATTTATCCATTTCAATAGAAGCAGTTTTTCTATTATCAAAAGCATAAACTTCTGCCAATATATTAAGCTTAATATTATTTTTCTTTAAATAATCTTTCATATATTGAGTTCTGTTTTCACTTTCAACGCTGTTAGTTCTTCCTTTTATTATTATGCATTGAATCTTTCCATCTTCATTTTTATCCCAATTAGCATGAGACTTCCAACTATCAGCTATCACTCTTCCCTGTGCTGTACCCGCATTCTCGCTGCTTCCTCCAATATACCAAACATTATTATAACTATTAAGAGCTTCTAAATCAGGCTCTCTATTAAAAAATATAATAGGTATATTTCTAACACTAACTTTATTTATTATAGTTTGAGCATAGCTTTCATTTACTAAATTAATAGCTATTAAATTAACTTTCCTATTTAAGAATATTTCTATCTGGTCATTTTGTGTTATTTGACTGTTATGAGAATCTAATATAGTGAGAGAAGCTTTATTTCCAATATTTTTTTCTATATAGCTTTTTAAATATTTTATATAATTATCATCAAATCTATATAAAGCTACCCCTATGCTGCTTTTTTTGTTTTGAGTAAATATTAAAGAAGATGATATAAACAATAAAATAACAAAATTTAATATTCGCCTACCCATAAATACCTCAATTTAATTATAGTTAAATATATTTTCATTGTCAAGATAAATTATTGCCAAGTTTCTTTAATTTTTTTGAGTATATCTTCTGTTAATTTAATAGTATTTACATCATTTTCCACAGAGACGAATCTTTTATCTTTGCCTAGTATACAGTTTGCAAAATGCTCATCTTCCAATTTTAATGGATTATCTCTGTGAATAAATACTCTTTCAATGATTGATTCTTGAGTATAATTTATTCCTATAGAAGTTTTTATTTTGCTTTCGCTGCTTGCTTGTCTGTGTATTGTAATATCTTGGGTGGCATAATCTAATATAAAATAAGCATCTTCTGTACTTATAGCTAAAGTTCTAATTTTCTCTTGTGTGATTCTGCTTGCACTTATTGTTGCTATAGTTTCATCTTCAAACTCTAATAAAGCACTAGCAATATCTTCGTTATTTGTTCTCACTCTCTTACCGCTTGCTGAAAATCTTATAACAGGCTTTTTTACAAGAGATGTTACTATATCCAAATCATGAATCATTATATCAAATACAACACCAACATCTGTAATACGAGGTGTAAATGGTGCTAATCTTCTTGCCTCTATTAAATAAGGCTTTTCTATTATATGATGAAGTTCTTGAACTGCACCGTTAAATCTTTCAACGTGTCCTACTTGAAGTATTAGATTTTTTTTATTTACTATCTCTTGTAATTCTTTAGCTTGTATATAAGTTTCTGTCATTGGCTTTTCTACCAATACATGTTTGCCTTTTTCTAATGCTTTTTTTGCTATTTCAAAATGATATTTTGTTGGACTTGCTATTATTACTGCATCTGAATTATCTATAGCTTCATCTAAACTACTAAATTTATTAATATTATATTTATTAGATACTTCATTAAGATGATTCTCATCAGCATCATATATACCTTTTAAATTAATACTATTTATTTGATTTATAACATTAAGGTGGAATTGCCCCATTCTGCCTACACCTATAAGAGAAATATTTACTTTATCCATTATCATAATATCCTTTTTTAATTACTAAAATTTTATAACTATAAAGATTATAATTATAATACAGCAAAATTCAATAACAAATTAATATTTTATTTAATAATAATTTATTGTATAGCCATCAAATATTTTTATATAGAAAGTTTATAAAAAATAATATATACTAATAAAAAAATTAATTTTAGGAAATATAAAAATAATGGGAAGCGTATTTGGTAATAATTTAAAATTAAGCATATTTGGTGAATCTCACGGAGAGGCTATAGGCTGTGTATTAGACGGATTTCCTTATGGAATAAATATAGATAATAACTTTATAGAAAGCGAAATGGATAGAAGAAGAGCCAAAAACAATAAACTCTCTACAACAAGACAAGAAAGCGATAAAGTTGAAATATTATCAGGCGTTTTGGATAATATAAGCACAGGTATGCCAATAGCTTCTATTATAAAAAACGAAAACAAAAGAAGCGTAGATTATTCTAATTTAAAAGTATTGCCTAGACCATCGCATAGTGATTATACTGCTATGCTTAGATATGAAGGTTTTAATGATATAAGAGGAGGCGGGCATTTTTCTGGAAGACTTACTGCTCCTTTAGTATTTGCTGGTGCTTTAGCTAAACTAGCTCTTAAAGAAAAGTTTGATATCAATATAGCAGGACATATAAAACAAATATATAACATAAAAGATAAATATCCTAATAATGAGCTTCCAAGTTATGAAGAGTTTATAAAGAACTATAATAAAGAATTGAGCGTATTTGATGATGATGCTATGGAGAAAATGATTAGCACAATAGAGAAAGCTAAGCTTGATATGGACTCTGTAGGAGGAATTATAACAGCGGTTGCTTTTAATGTACCTGCTGGATTTGGAGACCCTTTTTACTCTTCTATAGAAAGCAGAATTGCTTCGTCTATGTTTGCTGTACCTGCGGTAAAAGGAGTGGAGTTTGGACTTGGTTTTGATTTTGTAAACTACAAGGCAAGTGAATGTAACGATGCATACACCATAAAAGAAAGCAACAACATAAAAACTATTGAAACAAAAACTAATAACAATGGCGGAATATTGGGCGGTATTTCTAATGGTATGCCTATAGTTGTAAATGTGGCAATAAAGCCCACTCCGTCAATATCTAAAGAGCAATTAACATTAAACATAGAAACAAAAGAAGAAGAGGCACTAATAATTAAAGGACGCCATGACCCTTGTATTGCTGTGAGAGCTGTTGCAGTTGTAGAGGCAGCACTTGCTATAAGCATACTCGATTTATGTTTAGACATGAAAGGCAGATTAATTTGACAAAACCATATTTTTTAATATACTACTATATAGTATATTAAAAAAGGATTATATATGTGAGGAATAACTTGCTTAATCGGTCTGATTATAGCTGGAATAATTGGTTTAATTGATAAAGTGAAAGGAAAAAAAGAATAACCCCGCAAATTATTTAAAAATAATAAACGGGGCATTTTTTTATTTTTTGAAAATTAATTATGCTGCTTCATAAACTAATTTTCCATCAGAATAAGTTTTTAACACTTTAGTTTTAGTAATATCTGTAGGAGCTATCTCTAATATATTTTGGTCTAATATTATAAAATCAGCTTTCTTTCCCACTTTTATAGAACCCAAAGTATCCTCAGCAAAATTCTGATAAGCTCCATTAATTGTAGCACTGTCCATCATCTGTTCAACACTTACAATCTGGTCAGCACCAAGTAATGAGTCAGCTTCACCTTCTAAATTCATTCTTGTAGCACCAACTTGTATACCGTCTAAAGGTCTAGGAGGTACTGTTACAGGATAATCACTAGCAAGAGACACAACACAACCCGCATCAAATAAATCTTTCATAGGATATTCATGCTCTGCCCTCTCTCCCAAATAAGGAAGCTCTAATTCATAATAATATCCATCTTCTTTGAAAAACCAATAAGGGTTAGCAACTGCAACTATGTTTAACTCACCCATTCTTTTTATATCATCTTTATGAACTAACTGTAAATGAGTTATAGCATGTCTTTTATTAGTAGCACCTGTTTGTTTTTGTACATAATCAAGGGCATTTATAGAAAGTCTAGCAGCAGCATCTCCTATAGAATGTATATGTATTTGAAGACCTAATTCCTGAGCTTTCAAACATACTTCATTCATAAAGTCCTGTTCCCATAATCCTACACTTCTAAATCCTGGGTCAGAAGTATAATCTTCAAGTAAATAAGCAGTCTTTCCTTCTACTACACCGTCAGCAAATAATTTTACTGTTGTAAGTTTAAATTTATTTCCATTAGCTTGTTTTTTTAATTCAGCTATTACATTTAAATTTGATATTGGTTCATTTTCTGCTAATACCTGATAACCAGAGAAATAATTTAATTTTAATTCTCCGTTTTTATCTAACTCATTTAAAGCAGAAAATAAATTCTTTCCATCTGTATTCATATTAAGCATAGGGTTGAATATAGATGTAACTCCATAAGATAAAGCCTCTTCCTGATAAGCTAATATGCCATTTTTATATTCTTCAATAGTATAATCAGGCAATTTAGACAATATAAGGTCTTGAGCTTTTTCTCTAAATGTTCCAGTAGGCTCTTTGGTAACAGGGTCTCTCTCTATCACTCCGCCTTCAACATCAGGAGTATTAGCATCTACTCCGGCAATTTCTAAAGCCTTAGAATTCACCCAAATTGAATGATAATCCTGTGATGTCAATACTATAGGAATCTCTGTAGAAATTCTATCAAGTACATCTTTAGTAGGTCCGTTTTTAGGAGTGTATCCATTTCCCCAACCAGAACCCCTTAATATTTTCAAACCTTCATGTTCTGCCACAAAGTTTGAAACTATTTGTTCATAATCTTGCATAGACTTACCGTCATACAATTCTACTTGGTATAATTTACCTATACCGCCTAACTCAGCATGTGCATGAGCTTCAAAAAAACTAGGCATTGCCATACCGCTTTCTAAATTAATAACTTCGGTATTATCACCTATAAACGCTTTTACTCCTTCTTCGTCCCCAACATATTGGTACACACCATCTTTAATAGCAATAGCAGATACTATTTTCTGATTAGTCTCAGAAGTGTATATTGTTCCAGTTATTACAGTATCAGCATAGTTATTTGATTTACTGCAACCGATAACAATAAAAGAGAAAACTAGTAAAATGATTGGTAATAATGTTTTTTTGTTCACTTTTTGTAAACTCCTTTAAAATAAATTTTTTAAAATAGGAGCATAATTTTATATTAATTTTATACTATATACAATAATGAATATTCAATTTTTTTTGATTTTTATAAAAATAAATTTAATTTTTTTATATTTTTCCACAAAATGAACAATAATTAAGAGATTTCAAAATTATTTTTTTTATTTGAGCTAAAGAAATATTTAATATTAATTTAAATACTTTTCTAATAGCTCATCTATTAATTTAATTTTATCTTTGTTTTTTATATGATAGAACTTACCTATTGTGGTAGGAAAATAATCTTCCTCTTTTAATTTATATATTTTCACTTTGGCAGCTATTACCCAATTAGAAATATTAACTCTATCAATTTCATTTTTATTAAATTTAATATTTAAATTATCAAGAGAATCAGAATCAGTTAAAGCCTCAGCAACGGCAACTGCAGTTAAACCATCAGCTATCATTATTTTTGTGCCTTTTAAAAATCTTTTTTCTTTTACTTTCTCTGCTCCAGCCTTAACTTCAGCAAATACAATATTATGCTTATAAAATATATCTAAAAGTTTAATCTCTCCATGCTCCCCTCTCCTGCTTCCAAATTTCACATACTGCATTACTATATTCTCCTTTTATTATATCAATTTATATTATCACAAACAAGAAATCTATCTTTTCCATTTAAATCTTTTTTTACCAATACATTTTTTATATTAAGAGAATTGCATATATTAATTAATGCCTCTCCTTGGTCATAGCCTATTTCAAAAAAGAAGGCACCATTATCTTTTAAATATTTTTTTATTAAACTTAAAAAAGCCTTATAAAAATCAAGCCCATCATAGCCAGAATATAATGCATTTTGAGGCTCAAACTCCAAATCTTTTTGAAGAGAATCTTTATCTCTTAAAGGCACATACGGAGCATTTGAAACTATTACATCATATTTATTTTCAGATATAAAAGTTAAAGCATCAGTATTTACTATATTTATTAGTTTTTCATCTCCCAATATATTTAAAGCATTTTTCTTCATAACTTGAAAAGCCCCTTCGCTTATTTCAATAGCTGTAATATCAATATTTTTATTCTGCTCCAAAAACAACTTTTTTAACGTTATTGCTATGTTTCCGCTTCCGCCTCCAATATCACAAATCGAAATATTATTTTTATCCTTCATATAATCTAATACCAAATCAATAAGCTCTTCAGTTTCTGGTCTTGGTATTAGCACATTATTATCAACATAAAAATTAAATCCGTAAAACTCTTTTTTATTTATAATATAAGAGATAGGTTCATAATTAAGACGCCTATTAATTAATTCTTCTATATTATTAACTTCTTTTTGAGTTAATTCTCTTAATGAATCTGATATTAATTTCATCTTATTTATATTCAAAACATGCATTAAAATGGTTTGTGATTCTATATATGAAATTTTATAATCATTATTTATTTTTTCTAAACACTTAGCGTATTTTATTAAAGCATTATTAATATTCATTTTGCTTGTTCACTCTATTAAACTTCATTGCTAATTAAAATTATATCAAAGTTTATAAATAGTGTCTATATTAATATAGTAATTATTATACCTATTAGTATACAATAATTCTGTTTTAAATAAACTCAGTTAAAAATTACTAGAATTTATAAAAAATTATTGTATAATTTATATGGCTCTTTGTTTTTTTTAAAAAAATTACTATACTATAGATAGGCATATTTTTATAATTTTTTCAAAGTAGTGTTAGGAATTAAAATTTATAAAAAATTAATCGAAAATATATAGTGGTAGTAAGCTTAAAAATTAGAGTAATACAAATACATAAAGGTTGATTTTTATGAAAAAAATGCATAGTTTATCAGTAAAAGTACCAATTATGGTTAGCTCTATTATAGTAGTAACTATATTGGTATTATCTATTATACTTACAATCGCAGCTTCTAGAGGCATAAGAAATGCTACTTTAAATGGTTTTCAAAGTACAGTACAAGGTTATGCATCAACAATAGAATTAGTTCTGCATGAACAGCTTGTTCTTATTGAAACATATTCAAAAAGTGCTACTTTCCAAAATTTTATCACAAATTATAATGACATAGAAACAAGAAATAATTTAGTAAAAGTATTGGAAAACTATAACAATATTAACTATTATTCAACCAATACGGGTATTGCTACTGTTGATGGTATTATATTAGCAGATAGTTCTGACCCTAAATTAGTAGGTGTTTCACTTGCTGATATACATCCTGAACTTTATCAAAGTGTTGTAAAAAATAATTATGATTTTGAGTTTGATAATATCATAAAAAAATCATTAACTACAGGCAGAAATTCTTTACTTCTAATGGGCGGTATAAAAGATGATGCAGGCAATGTTCTTGGCATAGCATATATTAATTTAGATATAGATAAAGTAAATAACTCTTTCATTAAATCTTTACCTCTTCAAGGAAGTGAAAGATTAACTGTAGCAAATCATGATAAAATGGTGCTATTATCATCTGATGATGAGTTTGTTGGGGCTACTTTATCTTCTGTATATGATGTTATAAAAACACAAGATAGAGGTATTATACCGTCTTATAAAAGTGCTAATACAAAAACAGCAAGAACATCTGCATATAACGGCATAACAGGAGTTCCTTGGTCTGTAATACTTGCTAAAAATGATTCTGATATATATAGTCAAATATATACTATAATTTTAGAAGCAATTATTATAGGAGTTATATCTATTATAATAGCTTCTATTTTAGTATTATTATATATTAGAAGCATAACTAATCCTTTACAAAAAATTATTCAAATATCTAAAGAAATATCTAAAGGTGATTTAACAAATACAGAACAAACAATTCATAGAAAAGATGAACTTGGAGAATTAGCTGATTCATTTACTATAATGCGTCAAGAACTTGTAGATATTATAATAAGAGTAAGAGATTCAGTAGAAAAAATTACAAACAGTGCTCATGAACTTTCACAGGGCAGTAATGATTTATCACATAGAACAGAATCTCAAGCAGCAAGCTTGGAAGAGACTGCAAGCTCTATGGAAGAAATGGCTTCTACAATAAAATCTTCTACAGACCAATCAGTACAAGGTAATAGAATGATGGTTGAATCTAGACAGTCTATAGAAAGTGCTGGTGATATTATACTTGAAACTACAAGAAATATAGAAGAAGTTTATGAGGCTAGTACTAAAATTAAAGATATTACAAACATTATTGAAAATATAGCATTCCAAACTAATATACTTGCTTTGAATGCTGCTGTAGAGGCTGCACGTGCTGGAGACCAAGGTAAGGGCTTTGCTGTTGTTGCTTCTGAAGTAAGAAACTTAGCTCAAACTACTCAGTCTTCTGTAAAAGATATTACAAACTTAGTAGACAATGCTTATGACAAAATTAATAAAGCTACAGACTCTGCTAGAACTTCTCAGGAAATATTTAATGACCTTAGAGTAAAAATAGATGAAACAGCTAGAATAATGCAAGATATTAGCTCTACTGCTGTAGAACAACAAACTGGAGTTGATCAGGTTAATAGGGCTGTTGCTGATATGGATAGTGTTACTCAGCAGAATGCTGCTTTGGTAGAGGAATCATATGCAGCTACTATGTCTTTATCTAATCAAGCACAAGAACTTTATGAGGCTATGAAATTCTTTAAAATAGATAAAGACGATAAAATTGATGAATAATTATAAATAGTACAATATCAGTAATAAATGCTCCATAAAGCATTTATTACTGTAAAAATAAAAAATATTTATTTTTTAATAATAGGTGCTTTTATGGAAGTTATTTATCTTTATGCTTTAATTATTTTAGGTGTATTATTTGCCGCATTAGTGCTTCTAAAAACATTGATACTGAATAAAGATAAAGTAAAAAAACCAAAGGCATTAAAAAAACGTATAGAAGAATTAAATAAAAGACTCAAAAAAAATCCATATGATTATGATGCAATAAATCAACTCGCAAACATAGAAGAAGAATTCGGAAGCAAAGAAAAGGCTTTAAATCAATATAAAATGCTTCTAGATGAAAACTTCTTTTCAGATAAAGAAAAAATAGAAATATATAAAAAATTAGAAATCATTTGTGAAGAGTTAGGTGATATACAACAGGCTTTCAAATATACATTAATCATAAATAAAGAAGAACCGGAAAATAAATATTATTATATAAAAATAGCTCATACTCTTGTAGAAGAAGGATACTTTAAATTAGCATATGAATATTATCATAGAGCATTAGTATTAAAAGCTGATTTTTCTATAGATGATTATAAATATGCTGCATTCTCTTCTTTTCAGTTGAAAGATTATAAAAGAACTATTATATATCTAGAAAAGTTGTACAAAAAAATGTGCAAAGATATAAATCAATATAAAACTGATATTGCAAGATTAATGCAGTCTTTGGTTTCAATATACATACTTTCTGATGAAATTAATATTGCTAAATCTTTTATAGAAGAAGCTTTTATATATAAAGCTATAGATAGTGATAATAGACTTTATATGAATAAAATTTATTTGTTTATATTATATAAATTAGATGATAATAAAAAATTCACTGAAATATATAATAAACTAATAGATATGTATAAAATCAATAATGATTCTATAGATTTAGCTGATTTAATATTTGATTATGGATTTTATAGCTATTTCTTAAAAGATATAAAATCTTCTATTAGATATTTTGATACAATAAAAACTTTTAACATAGAATTATATGATGTATTCAATATAAACAATATACTAGAATATTTAAGAAATGTAGAAATAGCTAATTCACAATTAACTAAGCTTTATGAAGAAAAAAAGACATATGATTCAAAATATAAAAATGATAATTTTGAAAACTATATTAGAAAAGAGTATATAGATAATTGGGAAAGAGCTATTAATTTATGGGAAAGTTCTTTTATACATTTAGATTATATATCCAATCTAGTAGAAATAAAAAAAACTATGAATATAGAAGAAGTGCTTAAAGAGTTTAAATTATATGATTTACCAAATTATAACATGCAAGATAATCAAAGACCTTCTATACATTCAAATAAAATTGATAAAATATTTAATTTAAGTTTCTCAGATTTTAAAAAGATTTGTCAAAACATAATATTATCAAAGCTTTCATACACAATAGTACAGGAATATATAGACAGTGCTGATAAAATAAAAGGAGATGAAATAGACTATTTAGCATACAATAATAAAATGGCAAGAGTTGAGCTTACTTTAATATCTTTTAGAAGATGGAATAAAGTAGATATAGGAGAATTAAGCATTAGAGACTTCTTCATGAAAGTACAAGAATCTGGAGCTAAAAATGGAATATTAATTGTTCCTGCTGAATTGACTAAAAGTGCTAGAAGTTATGTTTCTCATAATGAAAGCATTACTGTATATTCTAAACATCAATTTAATAATTTGCTTAAAGGAGAAATATTCTAAAACAATCATTTTTATACTTTTAGGATTTATTTATGGAAAATATTTATATATATATTTTTATATTTCTATTGATGTTATTATTTGTAATAGCTTTATATTTATTTATAAATAATAATATATATAAAAAAAACAATCAATCTGTTAGAAATATTATTGGCGAATTAAATAGAAAATTATTAAAAAACCCAAATGATTATAATACTATTTATAAATTAGCTTTGATAAAAGATGAAAATGGAGATATTCTTGATGCTTTAAAAAAATATGAGTTTCTTATATCTGTTGATTATTTTAATGATAATGAAAAAATTAAAATATATAAAAGAATGGAAAACATATGCACTCAATTAGGATATAAAGAAGAAGTTTTTAAATATGATGTAATTATTACTAATTTGGAACCAAGCAATGTAATTTATTTAATAAAAGTAGCTTATACATTATTTAATGAAAAAAATATCAATTTGCATGCAATTATTTTAATAAAGTTATTATGTCTAGGAGAGAATTCAATATAGATGAACTTAAAGCAGCTTTATATTCTTATTATAATATAAAAAATTATGAGAAAACAATAACTTTCTTAGAAGACTTAGAAAAAAGAATAAACAAAGATTCCATTAATTTACAAAATGAATTAATAGAAATTAGAAAGACTTTGATATCTATGTATTTATTTACTGATAAACTTCAATATGCTAGTGAATACATAGAACAACTTTTAACAGATGCTAATAATTTAGATAGAAGCTTATTAATTTATTATAATAGAATGTATTTATTTGTATTGCATAAATTAGGAAATAAAAAGAAGTTTAAAGAGATATATAGAAAAATAAAATCAACATTAAAAACTGATGAATTAGAAACTATAAATGAAGAATTAATTTTTGATTTTGGCTTCTACTCTTACTTTTTAGGATATATAGATGAAGCTATAAAATATTTTGAAATAATTAATAAATTTAATTCTAGTATATTAAAAACATATAAAATAAATGAAGTGCTAGGATACTTATATCAAGTTTATAGAGCTAATTTTCAAGTTAATAAAGCAAACCGCAAACTAGATAATATTTATGAACATCAATATTATGAAGATTATGTACAAAAAGAAAACCTTAATGAGTGGGAAAACACTGTAGAGATTTGGGAGAATAGTTTTACTAATTTTGAATATATAAATACTTTAGCACCAAAAAATAATGAAAGCTCTATAGATGTAGATAATATATTATTAAATTTAAAAATTACTCATAACATTAAATTTGACAATAAAACTAGAAGTACTCATAATAACTCTAACAACAATATTGTAGATAAAATATATAATTTAACTTTTAATAATTTTAAAAAACTATGCAGAAATATTATAACAAATAAACTCTTATACTATAGTACAAGAGTTTATAGATAACCCTGATGACAATATAGATGAAATAGACTATTTAGCATATGACAGTGAAATCGGCAAATATAATTTAACATTTATTTCTATTAAACGTTGGCAAAATACTAATATTGGGGAATTAATATTAAGAGATTTTATTGTAAAAGTAAAAGATTCCGGTGCTAAAAGAGGAGTATTAATAGTACCTGTAGAGCTAACAAGTAGTGCAAAAAGTTATGCTGTACATAGTGAAATTGTTACAATTTATTCTAGAAATCAATTAAACAATTTATTAAAGGGTGAAATCTTTTAAATAATTAAGCACTTACATCAATAAACTTAAATTCCTTAACATCAAATAAACCGCTAGTTGTAAGTTTTATTTCTGGTATAACTGGAAGTGCCATAAATGATAAAGTCATAAATGGGTCAATTTCTCTATTAACATTAAGTTCATTGTAAGCAAGTTCATGCATAGAATATATTTTTTTTACTATATCTTTAGGTGCTTCATCTGACATAATTCCTGCTATTTTTAATTGTAATGTATCAAACACTTTTCCATTTTTTACAACAGTGATTCCTCCTGAACATTTTTCTATTTCTTTTATAGCAAGTATTATATCTTCATCATTATCCCCTACTGCTATTATATTATGCGAGTCATGAGATACACTTGTGGCAATAGCACCGTTTTTTAATTTGTAATTTTCTATTAAGCCCAAACCTATTTTACCAGTGGCCTTATGTCTTTCAACAACAACCAATTTTAATATATCAACACTTTTTCTGTATTTAAAATAACCATTTTCAAAACCTACTATCCTTACACTTTTCTCTGTAACTAAATCTTTATTAACTATTCTTATAACATTAGCCTCATCAGATTTTAATTTTATTTGTATATCATTGACTGTAATAGGTGCTATATTTATAGTATTAAAAATATTACTATTATAATTATCTTTTTCTACTTTAAATAAAGCCCTTCCATTTTCTGCAACTAATTTTCCATCTATAAACACTTTATTAGCTTTAAAATCTTTTAAATCATCAAATAAAACAATATCAGCCTTATATCCTGAAGCAACCAAACCTATATTTTTAAGTCTGTAACATTCTGCCGCATTAATAGTAGCCATAGCAATTGCATTAAATACATCAAGTCCATGCTCAACTGCTATTTTTAAATTATGAGATATATGTCCATTTTCTATAATATGGTCTAAATGCTTATCATCGGTACACATTGCACATCTTCTAGCATTGCTTTGATTAACTCCCTGTAATAGTGAAGCTAAATTCTGTGCAGCTGAACCTTGTCTTAAAAGCACATACATTCCATTAGCTATTCTCGCCTTCAAATCTTTAGCAGATACGCATTCATGGTCAGTATAAATACCAGCAGCCCTATAAGCATTTAAAGTTTTTCCTCCAAGCATAACTCCATGCCCATCTATAATCTTATCAGCATTAATAGCAGCAACTAATTTTTTAAGCACATCTTTATCAAGAGATAATACACCCGGAGCATTCATCATTTCAGCAAGACCGAATATATCTTCATCATTTATAAATTCTTCTATTATTTTAGAATCAAGTACAGCTCCAGAATCTTCAAAGCCAACAGCAGGCACACATGAAGAAAGCATAAACTTACATTTAAGAGGACTTTTTTTAGCAGAATTAATCATAAACTTGATACCGTCAATACCGCATACATTAGCAATTTCATGAGGGTCTGTTACAATTAAAGTAGTACCAAAAGGAATAACAACTTCTGCAAAATTTGCTGGTGCACATAAAGATGATTCTATATGCACATGCGAATCTATTAAACCACTAGTAGCATAAGAGCCTTTAGCATCAATAATTTCTTTTCCATTATAAGAACCAACACCAACAATATAATCATCAACAATAGCAATATCTCCGTCCGTAATCGTTGCTGATATTGGGTCTACCACTTTACAATTTCTTATAACCAAATCAGCCAAAACTTTTCCGCTTGATACCTCAATCATTTTTGATAATTTTTCTATTGTCATTAATAATAGTCCTTATAATTTAGTATATATTTTAAATATAGTAAATTAATTATAAGTTTTCAAATTTTCTATCTTTTCTTTTATTTCTTTTTTATACCAATTTTTTTCATCAGTATTTGAATTTAATGCACTTTGGAATATCAAATATAGTTCTTTATAGTTAATAGATTTTTCTAATATAGTTTTTATTTCTAATCTTTCTAAACAAACTATATTTAATCCATCTATATAGTTTTCTGAATTGCTACTATAATACTTCATAGTTCTTTTATTGATAAAGTCAGATATAACATTTATATATAAAGAATTTGATACAAATAATGCATATGTATTATTATTCCCGTTTGAGAGAATATACTCACCTAAATGTCTTGATACAGGTTCAATTTCCATTTTTCTTTGACTTTTATCTTTAGAAAGAGTGGCTTCTATCAATAAATCATGCTTTGGATAATATTCATTTTTATTATATATATATACTATATCTGCCATTCCACCAGAAGCATGGGTTTTAGGAAGCATATCAGAGTCAAGATATAAATTCATATAATCTAAAATATTGCCTTCTTTGTCGCTTATTAAATACCAAGCTATTGATAGTATATATTCAAATATAGTAGGAACATCAGCATTATCTGTGACAAGTTTTCTAACTTCATTATCATCTCTATTTTCTATTTTATTTAAAATTTCAATAATTTTATTTTTATTGAATTTTTTATCTATTAATATATTAAAACGTTTATATCTATCTTCTTTTACTATATCTTTTAATTCTAATTTGTTTTCTATTTTTATATTTAGATTTTCTGAAATATAATTATATATAGTTTTTTCTTTTACATTAAATATATTATCTATATTTTCTAAATCAGTATTTATAAATAATTTATCTGATTTTTCAAAAGCAATATTAAATAATCCATTTTCTATAAATTTGAAATAATATTTTGCTATAATATCAAGTTCTATTTTATCATCATTAAATAATACGATATCAGTTATTTTTATATATCTTCTATTTAAATCAAAATAATCTTTTAATGTACTCTTACATTTAAAAAGATGTAATGTTTGAAAAAATATTTCTTTTAATTCTTTTTCATCTTTTACATGAAATATTTTAACATCATTTAAAACAATATTATTTCTATTTGTATTTTTAAATAAATATTTTTTCCATAATAAAGAACTATGTCCACTTATATTTTTTATTTCTTCTAAAAGTTTTTCTTTATAAATGTAATTATTTTCTATAGATATTTTATATATAAGTAAATATATACTATAATATATACTTGCATTTTTATTACTTTTTCTATCCATATAGATATCTTCAAATATTGAAATATTTACTTCATTATTACTTATAAAATATTCACAAGCATCTTTATAATTATCCATACTCATAATTATATCTATAATAATGTTATCTATGCTATTTAGATTATTATTTCTTAATTTTATTATATAATCTATAATCTTTTCTGTTATATCTTTATTTATGCATAATGGTAAAAGATATGTAAACTCATCATTAGATAAATAGTTTAATTTAGAAATAATATACACAAAAACAATAAATGGTCTAACTATATAATTATTTATGCTATTATGGGTTTTTAACAATTGTTTTAGATATAAAAAACTATCATTATCTATATTGAATAAATTATTTCCATTAAAATTTTTCTTTTCAACTATTTTTATTAATTCTTTTCCTACTTCTGTTATATATCTATTATCATCTATTAAACCAATATCTACAAGTCCAGAAGTTTTTTGTCTGGCATCTTTTTCGGGATTTTTTGCATTACCATAAATAAAACCATTAATTTTTAAGTGATTATAATATTGTTTTTGAATATCTTTCCAATTATGACGTTTAAATTTTTCTCTAAATTCATTTAATAATGAAAGTTGTTTTTCTATTTTTAAATTAAAATCAGTCATTCTAAAACTAGTAGTACCTATAGACCAAAAATAACTTTTATAAGAAAATTTCATATAAACACCCCTAATAATTTACAATAAGCACCTCTTCTGTAATGCTATTTTTTTCTTTTCTTTGATAATTAGAATTAGAATAATTATATTTTAATTTTATTAATTTATAATTATATTTCTCTACCCATTTTATTAGAATATCATTTTTCATAGATTTATTTCTTATAACATTTGAAAGTGCAAATTTTATTTTTTTATTATTTACTGTATTAATAAAGTCTAATAAATCACTTTCATCTTTTTCAGTCCAAGAATTATTTTCATTATATGAAGCTAAACCTAACAAATATGGTGGATCCATATATAAAAAGTCTTCTTTTTCTAATATATTTAAATCAAAATTTCTAAAATCATTAGATATAAATATTGTATTTTTATTTTTAATCTTATCTATAAATAAATCTAGTTTGTTTATAATATTTTTATTAAAGTCTCTTTTACCAACAGGCATATTATATTCATTTGATTTATTAAATCTCATTTGATTATTAAAAGAATATACTATAAGTACAAAAAGCATCATATAATAATTATCATCATAATCTTTTAGTAAGTTAAAATCATTTTTCAGCTTTTCAAATTTATCTTTATTATATGAAGCTAATCCTACAGTACTATTACAATTGTAAAATTGATAACCTTTATCTTTAGTCAAAGATAGGGAATATTTATTTATTATAGATTCTATAGCAAAAAATATATCTTTTTTATCTAATTTTTTGAAAGTTTTATAAAGATTGATTAATTTAGAGTTAATATCGTTGAATATAATATTTTCACTATTTATATTTATTCCTACATTACATCCACCACAAAATAAATCTACAAAAGTATTAATATTTTCCGGCATATGAGGTAATATTTGAGATAGTAACTTAAATTTACCACCTGTATAATTTATTGGAGATTGAACCATTTCATCAAAATCATAACATTCACATAAAAATAGTCTTTCTACATTATCTTTTATATTTGATTTTCCAGTATTAAAAAGTTTATGATCTCTTGAAAACACTTTTACTTTCCCTCTATTTTTTAATATACGTATTATATCATTGTCAGCTATTTTTGCATTAGATCTACAATCTCCTTTATTTGATGTATTATTATAAGAAAGTAGTATATATTTTGATTTTATATTTGAAATAAGATCCTCGAATGTTTCTGTTGCTTTATTAGTACAATATAAACTTTTAAGAGTATTTCTATTCATTTTTCTAGATATGCCTTTTACTTCTGGTTTATCCCATCTAGCTATATTTTCTAAAAAGTGATATGTATCACAATATTGTCTGGAATTATATGGTGGATCTATATATACCAAATCTGCCTCTATATTTTTTACAAGTTTATTACTGTCCATATTATAACAAACATTTTTACTATTAAGATTTTTAATACTAATTGGTACTTGCAATTCTAATTTTTTTTCCAAATAAGATTTATTATTTTTAATGTAAGCATCATAATGGCCACAAGTATTTGCAATTTTATCCATAGCATATAGTAGAGATGTTATTAATATTGCTTTTTCTTTAAAATTAATCTTTTTTGCATTATATAACTCTTCTATATTCTCTCTTATATATCCTATTTTTCTACAATTTTCTCTACTAAAAAATGTATCTGAAAAATTGTTACTAACATAATTATCTTCTTCTATTACTATAGAATTATACTCTTTTATATATTTAAGAATTTTTTTTTGTGAATACTTTTTAGGACTAAACCAAGCTATATGACATATATAATTACTATACATATTATCATTTGTTATTAATTGTTTGTCTAAAAAAGCATAAGCTACAGCACCAGTTCCTGAAAATATGTCAGCCAGTATTTTTATATTATCACATTCTGCATTTATAATATATTTAATAAAATCAAGAAGATTATACTTATTTCCCAAATATCTTCTATTATTAATAGATATCGTATTATTATATAACATATCAAATAAAAATATTAAAATAATTTTAGCATATATAAAATATAATAAATTTACAAAAAGAGTTCCACACATTATATAGTATGAAACTCTTTTGATAAATATACTATATATATTAATTTTAATTATTCGCTTAAAATCTTTCTCAAAACTTCATTAACAAGTTTAGGGTTGCCTTGACCTTTAGTAGCTTTCATTGTCTGACCTACTAAGAAACCGAATGATTTTTCTTTACCTGCTTTGAAGTCTGCTACTGATTTAGGATTTTCCTCTAAAACTTTTCTAATTATTGCTTCAAGTTCACCAGTATCGCTTACTTGTTTAATACCTTTTTTCTCAACTATCGCAGAAGGAGCTTCTCCTGTTTCGCACATATCCTCAAATATCTCTTTAGCTATTTTACCGCTTATAACATTTTCATCTATAAGTTTAAATATTTCAGCAATATGCTCTGGTTTTGGTTTAAAATCTTTTATAGTTTGAAGTTTTTTGTTTAAGTAAGCATTAACTTCAACCATAATCCAGTTGCTTATTTTCTTAGGCTGTTTAGGATAAGCTTTTACTGCTGCCTCATAATAATCAGCTAATGCTGCATCTTCTGTTAATACAACTATATCCTGATCTGGCAAATCATAATCTTTTTTAAGTCTTTCACGTTTTTGCTGAGGAAGTTCAGGAAGCTCTTTTTTAGCTTGTTCAATCTCTTCATCTTTAAGAACTAAAAGAGGTATATCTGGGTCTGGGAAATATCTGTAATCTGCAGCACCCTCTTTAGAACGCATACCTTTAGTAGTGTTTTCTTTAGCATCATAAAGTCTAGTTTCTTGTAAGATTTTCTCACCATTGTTTAAAGCTTTAATTTGTCTTTTAATCTCATAATCAATAGCAAGTCTTACATTTCTAAAACTGTTCATGTTTTTTACTTCAGTTTTAGTTCCAAGTTCTTTACTTCCTTTAGGGCGTATAGAAACGTTAGCATCGCATCTTAAAGAACCTTCTTCCATGTTACAATCAGAAACATCAATATATTTAAATATTTTTTTAAGCTCTGTTAAATATTGATAAGCTTCTTCACCTGTAGAAATATCAGGCTCGCTTACACATTCAATCAAACAACAACCAGCACGGTTTAAGTCTACATAACTTAAAGGTCTTCCAGTATCATCATGCACAAGTTTACCAGCATCTTCTTCCATGTGTATTCTGTTTATTCTTATACTTTTATTGTAAGAAGAACCATCTTCATTAAGTACAGTAATATCAAGATGACCTTCAGTACAAATAGGTTCGTCCATTTGAGTAATCTGATAGTAAGAAGGCAAATCTGGGTAGAAATAATGTTTTCTAGCGAATCTGCTTTTCTTTTGAATAGTACAGTTAGTAGCAAGTCCTGCTTTAATAGTTTTATGCACCATTTCTTTATTGACTATAGGCAAAGTACCAGGGTGAGCCTGACATCTTGGACAAGTAAGAGTGTTTGCAGGAGCACCGAAAGTGTTTGGGCATGAACAGAATGCTTTAGTTTTAGTATTAAGCTGAACATGCACTTCTAATCCTATGACTGCTTCATATTCCATATTTATTAATCCTAATTTTAAAATTATTATTTGTTATATTTTATACGAATTTAATTTTTTTTCAATATATTAAAAAATTATTTAGTTTAATTCACTGACTTTCAACAAAATTGACAAAGCATATAATACTGTTATAATTATAAAAATAACGCCAACCTAGCTCAGTTGGTAGAGCAACGCATTCGTAATGCGTGGGTCGTGGGTTCGATTCCCATGGTTGGCTTTTTATTTGTGAAATATTTTTAATAATTAATTTATCAATAATAAACAATATGAAAGAATTTGAACTTATAGAAAAAATAAAACAACTCTCAAACAATTTTAATAAAACTTCAAATATAAATATCGGTGATGACTGTGCTGTGTTAAAAAATCTTAGTGATAAAAAAGATATTCTTGTAACAACAGACATATTAGTTGAAAATATACATTTTTGCCTAAAATATTATTCTTTTTATGATGTTGGTTACAAATCGGCACAAGTTAATATTAGTGATATTATATGTAAGGGTGCTTTTCCTGAGAGTGTGTTTGTATCATTATCTATACCAAAAAATATTACAGAAGAAAATATTTTACAATGGTATGACGGTTTTTTAGAAGCATGCAAACCATACAACATAGAAATTGCTGGAGGAGATACAACTAGTTCAAATAATAATTTTTTTATATCTATAACATTAATCGGTGAAATAGAAAAAAATAAAGCAATACTTAGAAGCACAGCAAAAGACAATGATAATATTTATGTTTTAGGTATTGTTGGTGAAAGTGACTTAGGATTAAAAAAACTATTATCCGGCAACTATAGCTATGATGATGAAAGCGTAAAAACTCATTTAAGACCACAACTTTTCTTTAATGAGTGGCAAGAGATAATAAAAAAATATAAAATAAACTCTTCTATAGATATTAGTGACGGACTCTTACAAGATTTATCTCATATAGCAGAGAAGTCTAATTTGTATGCTAAAGTATTTGAAGAATCTAATTGGCAAAAGGTTAATAGATTTTTTAACAATAATAACAAAGAAGTGTTAAACTCAATACTCACAGGCGGAGAAGATTATGCTGTTTTATTTACAACTGAGGACAATATAGAAGAAAAAAATAATCTTATAAAAATAGGTAAAATAACTTCATTAAATCAAGAAAATAGAGTTTTGTTTATAGATAAAAATAACAAAGAAGTAAATTTTAAATACAAAGGATATAATCATAATTAAAATTTACTATTAGCAATTTTATCTAAAGCATATTTTTTATACTTTTCTCTAAGCGTGATAGAAGGTATCCACCAAGCAACAGAAAATACTTTTTTCTTTATAGATTCTATTTTTTCTATATAGATATTATAATCATCATAAGTTTTCATTATATAAACATTATAAGAATAGAAAGCATGTTTTTTTCTATCTATTTCAACATCTAGTTTTTTAATTAAGTTATGACAAAGTTTATAAAACTCATATTTATTATCTGCTTTATAATTATTAAAAGTATGAAGAAGAGAAAAGAAATTATAATAATTACAATCTATTAAAAGTTCTTTTTTATTTTCTTTGTAGTAATTAAAAATATTTTCAAATACTTCTAATATAACTATAGGCATATCATTATCTTTTTTAATATTAGTCATTAAAGATGAACATCTTTGGAAATAATAATATTTAGCATTATTGTTATAATACATTTTAGGATTATTAGCTAAAATTCTATAGAAAAAATCTGCATCCTCAGCTATTCTATAATCAAAAAAACGAATAGATTTCTTATATAAAAAATCTTTTTTTAATAATTTATTCCAAACAACAACTAAAGGATATTCAGGAGTATTTTCTTTTTCTTCGGTATTAACATTAAAATTGCTAATACCTTCAATATAAGAGTTGTTAAATTTTTTCTTCCAAATATTCATTCTATTGTGATAATAAGGTTTTATATTGTTAGTGTCTTCATTAACTGTATATATATTATTTGTAAAAACTATATCTGCATCATTTTTTAAAGCAGTACTATACAACTCTTCAATAAAGTTCTCAGATACAAAATCATCAGAATCTATAAAAGAAATATAATCTGACAAACTATTATCAATACCAATATTACGAGAATAACCTATTCCATAATTATTTTTATTATTAATTAGTTTTACTCTGTTGTCTTTATTTATATATTCTTTAATTATACTTTCAGAATTATCAGAAGAGCAATCATTTACACAAATTATCTCTATATCTTTTAATGTCTGATTAATAACACTATCCAAACATTTTTTTAAATATTTTTCTACATTATAAATTGGTATAACAACAGAAACTTTTGGCATTAGAACCATCTCCTTTTTTTATTTAGAATATATATCTATTATTTTTAATAAAACCTCTGTCATCTTCTCTAAAGATTGAACAGGAATATATTCAAATCTGCTATGGAAATTCTCTCCTCCAGCGGATAAATTAGGACAAGGAAGATTTCTAAATGATAGCCTAGCCCCATCAGTGCCTCCTCTAATAGGAACTATTCTTTCTTTTATACCGCATTCATTAAAAGCCTTCTTAGCATTTTCTATTAAATGCATATGAGGAAGTATTTTTTCTTTCATATTGTAGTAGCTGTCTTTAATATTAATCTCAAATGTATTTTCACCATATTTTTTATTTAAAAACTCAGAAATATTTTTTATAAACTCTTTTTTATTTTCAAACTTTTCTCTATCATGGTCTCTTATTATATATTCAAGTTTGGCATTTTCTTCATTTCCTTCTATAGATGATAAATGATAAAATCCTTCATAATTTTCTGTATATTCAGGTTTTTCATTCTGAGGAAGCATATTATTAAACTCAATAGCAAGAAGCAAAGCATTTTTCATTTTATTTTTAGCATAGCCAGGGTGAACATTAACTCCATTAACAATTACATTACAAGAAGCAGCATTAAAGTTCTCGTATTCTATCTCTCCCAATTCTCCTCCGTCTATAGTGTATGCAAAATTAGCACCAAATTCATCAACATTAAAATGCTCTATTCCAGAACCTATCTCTTCATCTGGAGTAAATGCTATTTTTATTTCACCATGTTCTATACTCTTATCTTTAATTATAGTTTCTGCCATAGTCATAATCTCAGCAACACCAGCCTTGTCATCAGCACCTAAAAGTGTTGTTCCGTCTGTTACTATTAAATCAAAACCTTTATATTTATTTAAACTAGGAAAATCTTTAACACTAAATATTATGTTTTTTTCTTTGTTTAAAACTATATCTTTTCCATCATAATTTTTTATTATATTAGCTTTTATATCTTTACCGCTAACATCTTCTACTGTATCTAAATGTGCAATAAAACCTATTTTTGGCTTATCTTCTTTTCCTTTAGTTGCGGCAATTGTAGCATATACAAAAGATTTATCATCAATATAAGAATCATTAATTCCCAACTCTTTTAATTCTTTTAATAAATAATCAGCAAACACTCTCTGCCCAATAGAGCTTGGTGTTTCATTTTCATTAGCAGATGATGATGAAGTGTCAAAAGTAGTGTATTTTATAAATCTTTCATAAGCTTTCATAAATATATCCTAAAAATTAATATTTATATATTATCAAAAAAGAATAAATATTCAATATATTGTTTAATTGATATTTTAATTTGTTTATGTTATACTTTTTAAAAATAAATGAATATATTGATAATTTAATAAATATGTATGCAACACAACACAACACAACACAACACAACACAACACAACACAACACAACACAACA